>Ga0206848_1013_pt1 | contig 57723 bp, 60 predicted proteins | sample Alteio_BWOrgCont_18_FD_152635 | JGI IMG/M metagenome (GOLD analysis project Ga0206848, IMG submission 152635) | Enriched cells from forest soil in Barre Woods Harvard Forest LTER site, Petersham, Massachusetts, United States -... | ecosystem: Environmental > Terrestrial > Soil > Temperate forest >...
GTTCAAAATGAACTTGCTAAGGTGTTGGTCGGATGCAGTCTTTTGGGTCCCTACGATCTAATTTCCTGGCTGCTAGCATGATTGAGAAAGCATATCATTCCTTGATAAGGAGGATAACATGATTACAGGAAAATGTTTTTGTGGCGCAGTTCAATATAAGATAGAAGCTAATATCTTACAATCAGGCGTTTGTCATTGCCATGCTTGTCAGCGCCTAACTGGTGGCACTGCCTGGCCTTTCATTGTGATCCCTCAAGAATCATTGATTGTACAAGGAGAGACAAAAGAATTTGTAAGGACGGGAGCAAGTGGCAAACCAGCTCACATAAGCTTTTGTGGAATATGTGGATCCACACTATTTGGAAGACCCGAAATCTGGCCCCATATTAGAATAGTTAGTGCAAACAGTTTAGATGATCAAACCTATTTCTCACCCGATATGCATGTTTGGACTGAAGATGCTCCAGCATGGGCTTTATTTGACCCTAGCATTCCAAAATTTAATCAGGGGCCCATTTAGGACAAATCCATATGGATCGGGGTTCCTACTGCTTATAAAGGTTCAGGGTGACAGCCAAAAACGAAGTATGCTAAAAAGCACCCATGCTTGAATCAAAAAAATTAAAAACTGTTTTATCAATCTTCAATGATGCAGGGGCTGATGAGATCATATCTCCCTCATCCCATAATCGTTTCCTTGAAATCGAAGATACCCTTCCTATTTCTCCCCCTCCTTCCCCCCAGAAGGTCTTGAGGGAGCCTGCAGTTGCCCCTCTCATCTCGCCTAAAGCCGCCTCCAGTGCAGCAAACTCATCTGCAAAAGCAGCCCAGAGTTTAAATGAACTAAAAGCGGCCCTCTTAGCGTTTGAAGGCTGTGCTTTAAAATATACAGCCACCAATCTTGTTTTTGGGGATGGCAATCCTAAAGCAAAGGTCATGTTCATTGGTGAAGCCCCTGGCGCAGATGAGGATCGGCAAGGTCTGCCTTTTGTTGGCCAAAGCGGCCAACTTCTGGACAAAATGCTGGGAACCATTGGCCTGACTCGGGAAAATTTTTATATTACCAATATTATTCCTTGGCGTCCCCCAGGGAATCGACAACCTACGCCTGCAGAAGCCGATGCCTGCCTTCCTTTTGTGCGTCGCCATATTGATTTGGTGAGTCCAGATTTCCTGATCCTAGTTGGCGGTGTTGCAGCGAAAACCCTCCTGGGAGGCCGGGATGGCATCATGCGTATGCGGGGGTCTTGGAAGGATTATACCTCAGACGCAGGCAAAAAAATGAAAGTGATCGCTATCTTCCATCCGGCCTACCTCCTCCGCTCTCCTGGCCAAAAGCGCGAAGTGTGGCTTGATCTCATTAAGATCAAGCATTCCCTTCTCGATGCAGGGGTGGAACTGAAGGAAGGGGTTTAAAAACGATACATTTTAGCGTATTCTCTTTTCATCTCTAACTATAGAGTCACGGGGAACCCTATTCAGAAAGAAAAAACATGTTCAAATGGATCCTAGCGCTTTTTATAATCATCACAACATCCCCCCTCTTAGCTCAAACTTGTACCAGCCCTTATTGGAACATGCCTCCCAAAGTTGATCCTACCAATTGCGCTGCCTCTGTCCCTCCTGGAAATTATCAAATTGAAAATTATGAAACTTACTGCCTTTTCTATAATCCAGACACTTCTCAGTGTAATGCTTATGATTCTCAGTCTGGGAAATTTGTTCCCTGTTTTTGTGGCGCCCCTAATTGTTGTGGAAACCCTGGATGTTGTGCCCAAGGTACCTTCTGTCAACAAGAAGGTTACTGCAAAACGTCTTCAAAATTCCATAAGTCAAGGTCTAAATAGGCATCCGTTTACTCATAGCCCTCGTCTATCTCTCTTGCATCTATGAAAAATGACTTTCCCTATCGATTCATTTTGCATGGCTTATACAAGTTTCGATGAATCTTCATAATTAAAAAACGATTCTCACAAAATCTTTTTAGCAGAATTTTAATAGTTTTCATATAGCGTGAAGGTATATATAGGAGACCCAATGAAAATAACCCTTTTTTCAATCCTCACTGGAATTCTATGCTGGTCAACAACTCCATGCCAGGCTCAATCAGCCTGGAGTTGGGAATGCGTGACATGTAAAGGTGACTGCTATAGTAAACATAAATGTAAGAAACTAGATCAGACTTGTATAGGTAATTGTAAATCGACTTGTAAAAATTCAACAAATCTCTATTGCGTAGATCAGTGCAGACAGACCTGTAAACCGATCGTAGATCAGGCCTGTATGGATGATTGCAAATCAGGGTGTGTTAAAAAGAGAAGTTGTCCTGAAGAAGCGCAAAGCGCAGCCCCTGCTCCAGCGCCAAGTACGGTCCCAGCAAGGCCTGTAAAATAAGGTTCCTCATTTCTTAATCTTGAAAATTATATTTCTCTTACCCTCCCCCCTTATGTCTTGCTATAAGAAAGGGGAGGGGCTGGTTTGTGGGCGTAAGTCTTACAAACCCGGTCAGGTCCGGAAGGAAGCAGCCGCTATCGTAGCTAGGTCATACATATCCATAGAATATCGAATGATTCTACCTTAGAAACTTGCAAAAAAATGAATGTCATGGCTATTTTCGCACGCCTACCTTTTCCGCTCACCTGGGAAAATGTGAGAGGCTGACTCGATATTTTAACACTTAAGCATCCCCTGATGAAGACAGAAATGGCGATGTAGAAATTTTCAAATATCCAAAATTCCTTCTTACAATACTATAAGTTATAGTTATTTGAAAATAACAATATTTTTATTTTTTATTATACCTAACAAGGACAATCATAGTCAGTTCCATTACAGTTATAATTGCAGGAAGTTAGTTTTCCTTGGTAAATAGTTGTACCATCATTGGTGCAAGTTTGTGTCTTCCATGGTTCGAGGACACTATATAAAGTAATTAGTGCAGATTGCGAACACAAATTTGGACCTTTAGGATTACACCAATAATATTTACATTTGAATGCATAAACATCAGAGACCCATACAAAATTCAAAGTGAAAAAAAATGAAATGATAAAAGGATGGCAATATAGCTTTTTCATAAGTTCTCTCCTCCACAAAGTGGTTGTAGTTTTCATTTTATAAATTAATCATTAATAACTTCTTAATTTATGGGTTAAAATCTTTAATCTATACAAAAAGCTTGCCCTCCCCCCCTTCTTTCTTGCTATAAGAAAGGAGAGGGGCTGGTTTGTGGACGTAAGTCTTACAAACCCGGTCAGGTCCGGAAGGAAGCAGCCGTCGTAAGATCTTTACGGGTCACGTTTTCCAGCCTCTCACCAAAAAGGATAAAACTCATGGAAGCTGCCCTAAGGCTCATTGACCCTATTGAGACGCCCCCTTCTCCGGAAGCGTATCGGGTGCTGGCGCGCAAATACCGTCCTTCTCAATTAAATCAAGTCATTGGCCAAGATTTCCTTGTCGAAACCTTGAAGCGGGGTATTGAAGGTGGCCGCTTGGGTCATGCCTTTATCCTTACCGGTATTCGGGGAACAGGAAAGACCACAACCGCCCGCATTATTGCTCGCTCCTTAAATTGTGAGAAAGGGCCTACACCAGCGCCTTGTGGGGTCTGTTCTTCCTGCGCATCTATTGCCCAAGACCGTTCTATGGATGTGATTGAAATCGATGCAGCCAGCAGAACGAGTGTGGATGATATCCGGGAGATCATTGAGGCGTCCCGTTACAAGGCCGTTTCGTCTCGCTATAAGATCTATATCATTGATGAAGTCCACATGCTCTCGAAAAGCGCTTTTAACGCGCTTTTAAAGACTTTGGAAGAACCTCCCTCCCACTTGAAGTTTATCTTTGCAACAACAGAAATTCAAAAAGTCCCTGCAACCATTTTATCCCGCTGTGTTCGCTTTGATTTAAAACGTATTGAAAGTACAACTTTAGCGAATTATTTCAAAACCATCTGTGCTCAGGAAAATGTTTCTTGCGAAGACGAGGCCATTGCTCTCATTGCCAAAGCTGCGGAAGGATCGGTGCGGGACGGACTTTCTCTTTTGGATCAAGCGATTACTTATGGAACGTCTTCTGTAACCGTAAGCCAAGTCCGGCAAATGCTAGGGCTTTCCGATCAAAATGCCCTCTTTGATCTTTTCCAAACTCTTCTGGAAGGGGATGTTTCTAAATCTCTTGAAACTTTGCGCTACTTTTATCAAGAAGGGGCGGACCCTTTACGTATTGTTGAAGATCTTTTAGATCTCACTCACTGGCTGCAGTGCTTGAAAATCAACCCTTCGCTCGCCCAAGATGTAACCTTAACCGCAGAAAAGCGCGGGAAAGGGCTTGAGCTTGCAACCTCCCTTTCAGTTCCAACATTAACGCGGTTCTGGCAAATCCTCCTCAAAGGATTTGAGGAAATCAGGCGGGCCCCTTCCCCTCAAAAATCCCTTGAGGTCATCGTCATTCGCTTAACCCATCTAGCCCCTCTTCCCTCCCTGCATGAACTCTTGAACGGAGAGGGATGGGAATCCCTCGAAAAAAAAAAGTCTTAACTGAATCCCCTCCTGAGATCGAGCAAGACTCTGGATTGTTGGACACCATTCCCAACGTCCCTCCAATCCAGGAACCTGTCCCTCCCGAAGTCTCTCAATCTGATACCTTCTCTTCCTTTGAAGACTTGGTCTCCTGGTTTAGTGAGGCGCGAGAAGGCCTTCTCCATGCCCATCTCTTGTATGAAGTGCATCTTGTGGATTTTAAGCCTTTCCATCTAACGATTCGCCTTTCTCAAAAGGCCCCAAAGGACTTGCCCCTGCAACTCCAAAACCTGTTAAAAAAGAAAAGGGATGAGGTCTGGACCATTGCAATTTCTGATGAAATCGGTCACCCTACCCTCCATGAGCAAGAACAAAAGGCTCAAGAAGAACGCCGCACAACGATTTTACAAGATCCCCTTGTTAAATCGCTGAAAGAAGCTTTTCCCGAGGCCACCCTTCTTGAGATTAAAGAGATTTAAAGAAAGAGAGAGAGTATGTTTGGTAATATTGGCGAAATGATGAAACAAGCCCAGAAAATGCAAGCCCGTCTTGCGGAAGTGCAAGAAAAGCTGAAAACCATTGAAGTGGAAGGCTCTTCTGGGGGCGGCCTTGTAAAAATGGTTGCGGATGGGAAAGGAACTGTTAAGTCCGTTAAAATTGACCCATCTCTTCTCGATCCTCAAGAGGTTGAGGTCTTGGAAGACCTTCTAGTGGCTGCGTTTCATGATGTTCAAGCCAAAGCGGAAGAAAAGGCAAATGAGGAGATGAACAAAGTCACAGGCGGTATGAAACTACCTGGGGGCATGAAACTGCCGTTTTAATTATGAAAACACACAACACAAATTGTCATCCTCGGGCGAAGAAAAGCTAGAGTCCTTGCTTTCGCAAGGACTAAACTTTTCTACCCCGAGGATGACAACATAAGAGAGTACATAGAGTTTCCTATGATCAGCGATGAACTCAAAACCTTAATCCACCTCTTTTCCAAACTTCCAGGGCTGGGTCCTCGGTCAGGCAAACGCATTGCTTTGCACCTTCTTCAAAATCGCACAACAACTTTACCTGCCTTAGCTGAATCTCTTCAAATCGTGGGTATCAAGGTGCAGGATTGTAAAACCTGCGGGAACCTGGATTCTCAAGATCCTTGCGCCCTATGCCAAGACCCCCGCAGGGATCCTTCTGTCATTTGTGTGATTGAAAGTGTGGCTGATCTTTGGGCCCTTGAGCGGACTGCTTCTTATAAAGGTCATTACCATGTCTTGGGCGGCGTTCTTTCAGCCCTTGATGGTATCGGCCCTGAGGATTTACGGCTGACTTCCCTTCTCAGCCGCTGTCAAAAGGGGGAGGTCAAAGAGATTATCTTAGCCCTGAATGCCACCGTTGAAGGGCAAACCACCAGCCATTATCTCACAGAAAGACTGAAAGAATTGGGGATTTCTCATATCTCAAGTCTGGCCCGGGGTGTTCCTGTTGGAGGAGAGTTGGATTATCTTGATGAGGGAACGCTATCAGCAGCTTTGCTTTCAAGGCGGGTCGTTTAATTTTTCCTTAATTGATGCAAGTTTTCTGACACGCCAGTGATTCAAAATGTTTAATAGAAACGGCGGCTTCAATCATTTTTTCTTTTTCTTCTTCTTCATCTAAGAACTCAAGAAACCTTTGATAATTTTCTTCAACAGAATCAAGGCATAAGCGCTTATTGGGATACAAAGGACATTCAGGAGCCTTTGCAAAAACTTCAGTTGAAAGGAGTAAAACAAGTATAAAAAGATTGCGCATTGTTGCCTCTTAAGAAGTCGTTATTTCTTAAAGGCTAGCAAGAGAAACTTAAAAACTAGTTAACAGAAAAGAAGACCTTTTTAAGCCTTCTTAAAAATGACATCAAATGCGTTTTCATTAAAATACAACCTATTTCTCGGCATTAACAAATTCTTAATCCAAGTATAACTAAAATATAGGTATGAGCTGCAAGAGAGCCGCTATGCGTTTCTCATATGTGCAAAACAAGAGAAATGAAAGGACTGTAACTATGGATAAAAAATTTCTAGGGATATTCATCAAAAGTTCAACTTTGATTGTTCCCATACTATGCAGTTTGATGAATGAATCGATTATAGCAAATGGCGCTCCCGGTTGTCCTTTTCAAGTAACTGTCTCACTTAGTACCAATCTTTGCAAAGATTGTGGATTATTTCAACCCACGTACAATAATGCAACAGGACTCTGTTCAGGGGGCCCATATGGTGCAAATAGGCAGGGTGGTGGATCCTGTGGGGTGAGCGTGAGCTGGGATCCAAAAGGTCCATGGGACCCTAAAAAAGGACCATTCATAAATTACTGTTATCCAAATAATAACAAAGGTGTATGCGGGAACCTCATCCTTTGGAGTTCAGACCTAAATTGTAGACTTGGTACGACTAAGAAACTGAATAAATAAGTTCATTTAAGTTATTTCTCTATGAAAAAAGGGCCCCTGAGGGCCCTTTCTTTAAACGAAATGACAAGCTCCCCGCTTCCGCGGGGACAAGGATTAGAAACCCATTCCGCCGCCCATGCCGCCCATGGCATCCATGTTTGGCATAGCAGGTTCTTTCTTCTCTGGTTTTTCAGCAACCATCGCTTCTGTTGTAATCAGAAGACCCGCAACTGAGGCCGCATCCTGAAGAGCAATCCGAACAACTTTGGTTGGATCAATGATTCCAGCCTTCACGAGGTCTGTGTACTGACCAGATTGAGCATCAAAGCCGTAGTTGGTATCGTTACTCTCGAGGAGCTTACCAATCACGATGGATCCATCAACACCCGCATTCACGGCAATTTGCCGGGCAGGAGATTGGAGTGCCTTACGGATGATATCAATTCCCACCCGTTGCTCATCATTAGCTGGTTTCAAAGAATCAAGGGATTTAATCGCATATAAAAGCGCAACACCGCCCCCTGCAATGATGCCTTCTTCAACGGCAGCACGCGTTGCATACATAGCGTCTTCCACACGATCTTTCCGCTCTTTCACTTCAATTTCGGTTGCTCCACCAACACGGATCACAGCCACACCACCAGCGAGTTTTGCAAGACGTTCTTGCAACTTCTCACGGTCGTAATCGGAAGTGGTTTCTTCGATTTGAGCACGAATTTGGTTACAACGTGCTTCAATCTCTGCTTTCTTTCCAGCCCCATTAATAAGGGTAGTGTCTTCTTTGGTGATAAGAACTTTTTTGGCAGTTCCAAGCATGGAGATGTTTACATTCTCAAGCTTAATTCCAAGATCTTCAGAGATGACTTGGCCGCCTGTCACAGTTGCAATGTCTTCAAGCATCGCTTTCCGGCGATCACCAAAGCCAGGTGCTTTCACCGCTGCAACCTTGAGGCCACCCCGAAGCTTGTTAACAACGAGAGTTGCAAGGGCTTCGCCTTCTACATCTTCAGCAATGATGAGAAGTGGACGACCGGATTGAACAACTGTCTCAAGAACAGGAAGAAGGGGTTGGAGTCCTCCAAGTTTCTTCTCATGAAGAAGGATGTATGGGTTTTCAAGATCACACACCATTTTCTCAGCATTCGTGATGAAGTAAGGAGAAAGGTATCCACGATCAAACTGCATCCCTTCAACGACATCAAGTTCAGTTTCAAGGGATTTGGCTTCTTCAACGGTGATGACGCCTTCGTTCCCAACCTTTTCCATGGCACGAGCAATCATCTTCCCGACTTCCAATTCACCATTGGCAGAGATTGTCCCAACTTGAGCAATTTCTTCATTGGTTGAAACAGACTTAGAGCGCTTTTTAACGTCTTCAACAACGGCTTGAACCGCCATATCAATACCGCGCTTGAGATCCATGGGATTCATGCCAGCAGCAACGGCCTTCACACCTTCTTTCACGATAGCATGAGCAAGAACGGTTGCCGTTGTTGTCCCATCTCCCGCAATATCAGAGGTTTTGGAAGCAACTTCACGAACCATTTGAGCGCCCATGTTTTCGAACTTATCAGAAAGTTCGATTTCCTTTGCAACGGACACACCGTCTTTTGTAATACGAGGAGCCCCAAAGGATTTTTCCAGGACAACATTCCGTCCTTTTGGGCCTAAGGTGACACGGACAGCGTCTGCCAAAATATCAACACCGCGGAGCATCCGCTCACGGGCGTCTGTGCTAAATCTAACTTCTTTTGCCATAATTTATCTTCCTTTCATTATGCAGCTTTGGAATCAACTATTCCCATGATGTCCGATTCTTTCATCACGAGATATTCTTGACTCCCAAATTTCACTTCTGTTCCGGACCACTTGCCAAAAAGGATGCGATCACCAACTTTAACATCGAGTGGAATCACTTTTCCGTCTTCAAGGCGTGTGCCTGAGCCAATTGCGATAACTTCACCTTCCATAGGCTTTTCCTTGGCCGTGTCAGGAATGATAATCCCGCCAGCTGTTTTTTCTTCTTGTTCAATGCGACGAACAAGAACACGATCATGTAATGGTCTAAATTTCATTGTCTTCACCCTCTTCTTGGGAATTCAATAGGTTAATGTATTTTAGCACTCTCACCATGAGAGTGCTAAAATATATAAAATGAATTTGGATTCTTGTCAACTTTTTCGTGTAAACAATGCGTCATTGCGCAATGACGATGACCCTACTCCGTATAAGGAATGCCTTTGTCTTTTAAAAGAGATTGTAACTCACCGGATTGATACATCTCACGTGCGATATCACATCCTCCAACAAATTCGCCTTTGATGTAAAGTTGAGGAATGGTCGGCCAGTTTGTAAAGGCCTTAATACCTTCCCTAAGTTCCATATCCTGCAGGACATCAATGGCTTTAAAAGAAACGCCGAGTCTCTTGAGAATCTGAACAACTGTTGCAGAAAAGCCACACATCGGAAACTTCTCGTTCCCTTTCATAAATAAAACCACATCATGGTTTGATATATCATTTTGTATTTGATCAAAAAGCGCAGACATATTTACTCCATTGGTACTTTAGTTTTAAGAGAGAGGGCATGAAGATGAGTCCCCATATGACCTTGCAGGGCTTCATATACCATCTGATGTTGCTGAATCCGTGTTTTTCCTTGAAATGCTTGTGAGGTAATCTCCACAGCAAAATGATCGTTATCTCCAACCAGATCTTTGATATCAATCATAGCGTCAGGAAAAGCCTCTTTCAGAAACTGAATTATCTTCTCAGAAGACATTGCCATATATACTCTTCGCCTTTCAAGTTTCGGGGGCGTTGCTCTTCGGGTCTCGCGCTCTGTCACGTATTTGAATACGCTCATCGCGCTCGCCCCTCGCCTCGGCGAAGCCTCCGGCGTAGCCTGGGTTGAGCGCCTACCCGAATTCTTGAAATCCTTCGAGTATATTAACTCCACTCTTTTGTAATATAGAGAGGAGAATAGAGAGAATCAATCCCATTACCGTCATTGCGAGGAGCGTTAGCTCCGAAGCAATCCAGAGGCCACCAATTCAGCTCTTGCCCCTGGCCTCGCGATGACGACCTCGTTCTTAATTCTTCACTTTTTCTTAACCTTCACCTTTTTTAAGGTTGGCGCAAGGAGAGGATCGACAATTTTTTGAAAGTCTTCAAAACTCAGGGCTTCTGGATAAATCTTGGCATTAATCACAAGGGTCGGGGTTGCTGTAATCTTATACTTTTTCTGGCCATCTAGGCGCGTTTGAATAATTCGATCCATCAGTTCTTGGTTTTTGAGGCAACTATCGTATTGTTCAGCAGAAATACCATTTTTCAAAACAAGGGTTTTGAGAGCTGCTTTCGGATCAGACGCCGTTAACCACTTATCTTGGTTTGCATAAAGCAATTTTACGAAATCAAAATATTTAATTTCACCCTTACACCAAGCAAGTTGATGGGCAATCAGGCTGATTTGATCGCCTGGATAGTCCCGGAAAATCACCTTTACATAGCCAGGTTTGATGTATTTCTCATCTATCTTCGGAAGAATATCTGTGTGAAAGTGAGCACAATGAGCACATGTCATTGAAGAATAATTTATCATCACGATAGGCGCCTTATCACTCCCCATCGACATCTCAGGCATTGGCTTAGGCGCAGGTTTTTCTTCTTTTGCAAACCCTTCACCCAACATAAAGCATAATAAGATCAGACTCCTAAATACAAATCGCATGTGATACTCCCTTGAATTATATGAAGAATAAATAATATATGAAGCGATGGCAAGCCTTTCTTAAAAGAATCCTATTGTACACCGAGGAATTTTGAGACTCCGATAAAGACCCACATTCAAGAGGAAGCCAAAGCCCATTAAAATGGTGAGCATGGCTGTTCCCCCATAGGATACCAGAGGGAGTGGAACACCCACGACGGGCAAAAGACCCATGACCATGGCAATGTTTATGAAGATATAGAGAAAAAAGGTCATGATCATGCCTGCTGCGACAAACCGCCCAAAATCATTCTGGGTTGTGAGGAGAATGCGGTAGCCCATGACAATCAGAAGGACATAAAGGGAGAGAAGAAAGGCCCCTCCGATGAATCCCCATTCTTCGCTAAGAAGGGTAAATATAAAATCCGTTTGCTTTTCAGGTAAAAAGTTTAATGAGGCTTGGGTTCCTTGCATATACCCTTTGCCCCACAATCCCCCGGATCCAAGGGCAATCTTAGATTGAGTAATGTGGTAGCCTGTCTTTAAGGAGTCTTGTGTAGGGTCCAAAAAGATCAAGATGCGCTTTTTCTGATAATCATGAAGAAAACTCCACAAGATAGGGCTTGAGACCCCAACCCCAATTAAGGCTGCCCCAAAATACCAGAGAGAAATCCCTGCTAAAAGAAATAGCGTCCCTCCCACCATAAGCAAAATCATCGCCGTCCCTAAATCAGGCTGGCGCATGACAAGAAGAACGGGGGTAAGAATTAAGCAAAGAGGAATCAGAAGTCGATACAACGAAATAGGATAGGTTTGACTATGAAAATACCGGGCAAGGGCCATCACAAGAGCAATTTTCATGAGCTCGGAAGGTTGAAGCTGTAGAACATATAAATCAATCCAGCGCTGCCCCCCTTTCCCAACAAAGCCTGAAAATTCAACGCCTGCCAAAAGGATAAGAGCAATCCCATAAAATACATAGGAAAAGTGAAGCCACCACCTGAGATCAACCAAGGCAATGGTCAGCATGATGAGGACCCCAACTAAAAAGCGAATGACTTGCTTTGAGGCCCACAGATGAGGGTCTCCCCCAGCGGCTGAAATTAAAAGGCCCCATCCAATGGCAGCTACAATAAAGAGAACGAAAACAATTCCCCAATTGAGACGAGCCAGTTTTTGAAATTGAAGAAACAAGAGATTCGTCGTCATAATCAGGGCTACCTCATGAAAATCATAAATAATCAAATACTTTCACCTCTCCCCTTGTGGGAGAGGTCGGCGCGAAGCGCCGGGTGAGGGGTATTTAGGATCGTTTCTAATACACCCTCTAAATTAGTTAACACGTCATCGTTCCAAAAACGTATAACTTTAAATCCATCCTTTTCAAGAGCCTGTGTACGACGATTATCATAGGCTTGTTGATCTGCATGTTGTCCACCATCTAGTTCAATAACAAGTTTTCTCTCAAGGCAAACGAAATCAACGATGTAACCTTGCAATATATGTTGACGTCTAAACTTCCATTCTTGAAACCTCCGGCCTCTGAGATGATACCAAAGGCGACTTTCGGCATCTGTTTGATTTGTGCGTAGAGATTTTTTAAATCTTTTCAACATCAGTGCTGCCCTAAACCCCCCTCACCCGCCCTTCGGGCGACCTCTCCCACAAGGGGAGAGGTGAAGTATCTTTGCTTTTCAAGGTGTTGGGCCTTCAGCAAGATATCACGCGCTGCTAAAACTGCAGGGAAAGCCCCCCCTGCATGCTCAATCACAACCGCAATCGCATACCGTGGCGATCCAACTGGAGCAAATCCAACAAATATACCATGTTCGCGGTACTTCCAGGCTAAGTGATGCGTTTTTGTAAGGCCTGCCTTTCGATCTTGGAGAGAGATACGCCTGACCTGGCATGTGCCTGTTTTTCCTCCCATCTCAAGGCCTGCTTCCTCAATTCGCCCCCGAAAGGCTGTGCCTGTTGGGGTATTGGCTGTCTCACCCATGGCCGTCAAAATCAAATCAAGATGGGATTGTTTATATCCCATATCGGGAAAGGTTTCAGTCCCTGCTTGTTCAAGAGAAGGATTGATCCTTCTCCCTTTTGCAGCCAGACGAGCCGTCACAAGTGCTAATTCCAGAGGCGTTGCCAACATGTACCCTTGGCCAATGCTTGTCATGACCGTATCACTCACATTCCATTTTGTTTTTTTCTTTTCCAACTTCCAGGCTTTTGTAGGAACGAGACCTTTTTTAGCATGCGGAAAACCTTCAAGTCCTCCTGCGCCTATCCCAAAGTCTTGATAAACGGCTGCAAGACGGTCGATGCCGGCTTTCTTGGCAGCTTCATAAAAAAACACATCACACGATTCATATATGGCGCGAGAAACATTCACAGTCCCGTGTCCTTCCTTACGGTAACAATGAAACTTATGATTTCCAACATACATATAACCTGGGCAATGAACTGTCGTGTCTTTATCAATCACACCAGCCGAAAGAGCCGCTAAGGCCACCAAAAGTTTGACAGGGGATCCCGGCGGATAAAGTCCTGATAGAGCCTTATTTGTGAGGGGAACATAAGGATTATCCCTTAATTCATCCCAATCCTTATGAGAAATTCCTTGAGGGAATAAATTAGGATCAAAAGAGGGGACGGACACAAGGGCCAGAATTTCCCCCGTTTTAATATCAATAACAACAGCAGAGGCACTATGATAAGCCGATAAAACCTCATGGACATAAGACTGAAGCCGTGCATCAATACTGAGGTGAATGTCTTCCCCAGGAATACTCGCTCTCTGATCGAGTTGGCGTACGATTTTCCGCATGGCATTGACTTCAAAAGCACTATGACCAGGGACTCCCCGCAAACGGGAATCATAGAATTTTTCAATCCCAACTTTACCAACCTTAAGCCCAGAGAGAGTTAGCATTGAATCATTTTCTTGTTCTACTTCAGAAGGGGCTGAAACATAGCCTAAAAGATGAGCCCCTTCCAATTTTCCAGGATATTCTCTCAGAGAACCAACTTCTACTGAAATGCCAGGCAAATCAGGTGCATGAAGTTCAAGAACTGAGACTTCTTCCCAAGAAAGATTATCCTTTAGGATTAAGGTGTCGAGTCCCCGTTTTTTCTTGGCTTTTCCAAGAATGTCTTCTTTCTCTTCTGGGGAAAGGGGAATGAGAGTCGAAAAGGTATTTAAAATTCCTTCAATTTCATCCTTTTTATCTGTCAATAAAACGGCACGAAAAGATGGCTCATTTCGTGCCAAAAGGATCTTGTTACGATCATACAATTGACCACGTGAGGGAAGCAGGGGGCGGGTTGCAACACGGTTGCCTTCCGCCAAAAGATGATAGTAAGGTCCCTCAAAGATCTGCAAGTAATACATACGCCCTAAAAGAACAACCACCAGCACAATTTGGAGGATGCCTAAAAAAAGGGCCCTGCCCAAAAAATGTGGATTTTCCTTTTCAGCCATAGGATTGCAACCGCTGATGCAAATGACTGAGCCCAAAAGCCATAAGAGGGTATATAAGGAAGCCGTACCCCCATGAGATCACGAAAGACAAGCCCCCAGAAACCAAACACCCGTAGATGGTTAAGTATAAAAGACTATAGACTCCAAATATTCCCCACATAAATAAAAAATTATGCGGAATTAAAAAAGGGCGAATGTATTGTCCTAAAACAGAGCTCAACATCAGCAAAAAGGAGGAGAGGCCTAAATCGTGGGCCATGAGAGCATCATAAAAAAGCCCTACTCCAAAAAGACTCCATAAGGGAAGCCAGTCAGGTCTAAAAACAAGCCAATAATACACAGGAATCAGGAACACAGCAGGCATCACAGGATAGCCTCCCAAGGTGACGTGACTTCCTCCGAGGAGGATTAAAATAAGGGTAAAGAATGGGAATATAGCCTGTAAGGATCTCATTCACCCTCCACAATCCTGTTAAATTCATCAACAAATCCTTCAGGAAGTGCCCTTAAAACAAAAGCCCATTCGAGTGATTGGAGGGGAACATAAGGCCGAATTTTAATTTTCCCATTAACAATCTCATCAACAATTCCCACAGGAAGACCTGGGGGAAAAATACCCCCGACCCCTGTGGTCACCACTTTTTCGCCCACGTGAACTTTGTGCGTATCATTCACATAGACAAGAGTTGGAAAAAAAGTTCCTTCTCCTGCCAAAATGGCTTTCTGGTCAGAATCTAGGGTTTTGACAGGAATGCGCGAACTCGAATCAGTTAACAACAACACCCGCGATATATGCTGTCCAACCTTTTCTAGACGCCCCACAACCCCTTCAAATGCAATGACGGCCTGGTCTTTTTGAAGTCCATCTTTTCTTCCTGCTCCAATCAAAAAGAAATGATGAATACCATCATAGGGAGAAGCTAAGACGCGGGTAGAAAGGTGACCATGCGTTTCAAACTCAGCAACCTTCAGGTTTTTCTTGAGAGCAGCATTTTCAGCTTGGAGAGGAAGTAAGGCCTGAACTTGAAGACGCAGTTTTTCGTTCTCCTGTTTAAGCTGGGCATGGTCTTCCTTGAGGTGCATGAAAACATACGTATCTTTTAAGACATCCCTGGTTTCATAAAAAGGACGAATAAAAACGCCTTGAATCCACGCTGTTCCCTCAAAAAGTCCTTCTTCAACAGTATCAGCAAAGGGTTTATAAAATCGAAGCCCTCCTCCAACAATCAAAATGAAGACAAAGGTCACGCAAAGACTATTGCGCCACCGATAAAAGCGAGACGGGTAAGGATTCGCTTTTGGTTTTAATGGGCCAGGTTTTTGACGACGAACAAAAAGAGGCACACCTTGAATCCCCTATCCTGTAATCAACACATTTTTATGATGGTTCATCATATCAAGGGCTTTCCCTGTCCCAAGAGCAACACAAGACAAGGCATCCTCAGCTACAATGACTGGAAGACCTGTAGCCTCCCGCAGAACTGCATCTAAGTTTTTCAAGAGAGATCCCCCTCCCGTCAACACAATCCCTCGATCCACGATATCTGCAGCAAGTTCAGGAGCCGTGTTTTCAAGGGCAAGTTTCACCCCTTCCACAATGGCCGCAACAGGTTCACTCAAACTTTCAGCTATTTGATTTTCTGTTATCTGAATTTCTTTTGGAACCCCATACAAAAGATCGCGACCTTTTATTTCCATGGACCTTTCCTGACCATCCTTTGTGATCATGGCAGATCCAATCCCTTTCTTGATTCTTTCAGCACTGGCTTCACCTATTAGAAGGTTATGCTGGCGGCGGATATAACTGATGATGGACTCATCCATTTTATCCCCTCCCACACGGACGGATCTTGCATAAACAATGCCCCCGAGGGAAAGAACAGCAACTTCTGTCGTTCCACCGCCAATATCTACAACCATAGAACCGGTGGGTTCGGTCACAGGGAGGCCTGCTCCAATGGCCGCTGCCATGGGTTCTTCAATCAGGTATACGCTTCGAGCGCCTGCACTTTCTGCAGATTCTTGAATGGCACGCCTTTCAACAGCTGTTGAGCCAGAGGGAACACAGATGATGACCCGAGGGCTAATGAATCTGCGCCTTTTATGGACTTTTTGCATGAAGTACTTGATCATTTCTTCTGCAATTTCAAAGTCTGCAATAACCCCATCCCGTAAAGGGCGAATGGCTTGAATATTTCCAGGAGTCCGGCCCACCATGAGTTTGGCTTCCTCTCCCACGGCTAAGACTTGCTTTTTATCCCGGGATGTCGAAATAGCGACAACCGAAGGCTCATTTAAGACAATCCCCATACCTTTCACATAGACCAAGGTATTAGCGGTTCCTAAATCGATTGCCATATCAGAAGAAAGGGCACCAAGTAACTTTGAAAACATTGCTCTCAACTCCACACTCATTTGTTTGATAATTATCTTTTACTTAGCATACTCTTTGAAAGCTGCGCAGCCTTTTTTCTCGCTTTTTTTAAGCCGCTGATTTCAAAACTTTTTCCTCTTGAAGCTTCGCGGCATACAGCTTAGAAAGACCTTTGACGGCCCCTATCCATCCTAAAACAACGAGAATAATGACCCCAAAGAGGTAGGGAGCAATGGTCATCTGCGTTCCAGCCGTGATGGTTAAGAGGCAGAATTGAATAAACCCACCCCCTGATTTCCCGAGGCGCCCTCCAATAACGTCAACAGCAGCCTTACCTTTAACTTTCAGTTCTTGATCTAGAGGAATATAGGACATCTCTTTCGTTGGATCAAAGAGGGAATATTTCATTCCTTTACTTAAGATATTTTGAACTGCCCCAATCATAACCGCCATATAAACTGAGGTCACACCAATGAGGGCAAAGGCACTATCCAAGTTATCTTTAAAGAGAACGAATGTAAAGAAGAAACCGCTGGCTACCAGGACAACAAGGGGCGGAATCATCGCTCCCGTCAACCATCCAAAGCGCCTGACAATTCCTTTTGTCATCAAGATAAAGGCCATGGTGGTAATCCCAGTCCAAAAGGAAAACCGTCCCATAAAGAGGAAATAATCATTGGAATGGGGAAAATAAGCTTGAAGCTGGCTTTTCCAGGTCACATCTGCCATGTTCATGGATATACCGTATCCAATCACTAACAAAGCAATACATCCTAAATACTTTGAAGAGATCAAATAAAGCAGGCTCTCCTTCAGGGATAGCTTGGGTTTGTCTTCCTTCTTTTTAGATTTAAGGCTATCTGCAGCATCGTAGTAGAGAGGATTAGTGAGAACATAGCGATTCATCCACCAATATACCCCGAGTATCCCAACGCCAACCACAACAATGGCTACCATAATAAAGGTCAAACTCATCCCCCATACATCCTGTTCAGGGGGGATATCACTTTGAATCCCCGCGAGCCATTCAACAATCACCCCTGCTGTAATTAAAGCAAGGTTCCCTATAAGACCAAAGAATGAATAAAACCGTTTGGCTTCATTTGTGCGCGTAATCTCATTGGCAAATTGCCAGAAAAGAAGGGCTATAACCACAACTCCCCAGAGTTCCGAAAGGATAAAAAAGATAACATAAGACCAAACCCCATAAAGAGAAATAAACCACTTCACGTTGGGGCAGGACTCCCTCAAGGCATTCACCGATTCAAGTGAGGGATGCAAAAACTCTTTACTCGGATAAATGATAAACGCAAATGCCCCAAAGAAAAGAAGAAACGGAATTAAGCACGCATAAAACAAGTTTTCACGACTTAGGATATTGCTCAGTTTGGTATAGATTAAAAAGAAAAGAACCGCACATGGCATGACGCCCCAAAGCTTGATAAACGGGATGACCTCAGCCCCGCAGGCAGGGGCTGTCACAACAAGCGCATCTTTCGTATTTCGAAGCAGGGTATAATTAAACAAAACGAGGAACATCATAATTCCCATAGGAATGAACTTTTTAAGCTCATTTTGTTGAATCGGCCACAGGGCTGCTCGAAGCTTTGAAAATTGCGGGTCTTTTGAGAAAGTCTTTAGGGAAGTCATGTCAGCCATCCTTAATCAAGAATGAATGACTTTCCTATAACGCATATTCATTAAAGGAACAAGAATATCCTTTCGCAAAATATCTTTCACATTCCTTTCCCCTTCGTTCTGGTTGCTTTCTCCATAATCTAAATTAAGTATATCTGATAGGTTTTGAAAATGTCTACGACCCCGGGCTTAGCCTGGGGGAGAGGAAGATTTGCTTAATATCCGGGATGACGCCATTTGGGTGTGAGTAATTTTCCCCGAACGCTTGTGAAGTTTCATTGAAATTAGTCTTCATTATTTCTATCAGACCCCGAGCTTTTAAAGTTTTCTTTTAATTTCTGTAATTGTTCCTCTGCTTCTTTTTGGTATTTTCTACGGAATTCTTCTGCCTCTTTTTTGGCTTTTATATAGTTGGGATCATTTTCTCGTTCTTTAAGAGATTTGAGCATAGAAGGGTTATAGGTTTCGAAGAGTTTGTGGGCTCGATCATAGAGGGGTGGATCTTTTTCTTTTGCGTCTTCCATAACACGCCAACACTTATCCTCTGCTTCTATATATTGGTTCTGGAAAAGGACCTCAAGAAATTCGACTGCTTCATCTTGTGTATACAATTTAAAGGACAGGACCTTCTGTCTGTAATGAATTTCTCTCTTGATATTCATTGCTAATTGATGAGCCTGGACTGCTTTTCTTGCGTCTTCAATGATAATGTCGTAATCATGATTTTCTTCTTTATGTTTTTCAAGCTGGTCCCACATTTCTCCAGATTTAGCATACTCTTTGGCAAGAAAGTAGGATTCAGCCGCGTTCTTAAATCCTTTTGTTTTTGCTTTCTTAACCGCTTTTCTTTTATCCTGCTGAGCAGACATACACGCTCCAAAGTCGAGTATGGGACCATATGAATGATAATATTTTGAAGAATTGTCCACGACAGCATCTGCATAAATTGCCATGGCTTGCCAAGTTTGGGCCGCTTCAAGATGTTGGCCTATTGAATCAGACTTTTTTGCTGAGGTCTTAAGGGTATGGAAAGCATCAGGCCAAGTATAATTTCTAATATTAGAGAGAGAAGGTAAAAGAAGATCCTGAAGAGCAATATCACTTTTGTTAAGAGTCCCATATTTTTTTAGGAGTTCAGCTTTTCTCTTTTCTTCTTCTTCTCTTCTTCTATCAAATTCTTCCCAAAATTGATCATGGGCTTTACGCATGGCTGTGTCGAGAGAGCTTTCTTCAGTCTCTCCCTCATCCATCATCGCCTGACTTTGGATTGGAAAGACTGTACAATGCAATAAAACAACAAGAGAATTTGCAAATATATATTTCTTAGAAAATAACTTACCAAACATAATTTCTCCTTTTATTAGACAATAAATAAATAAGTTTAGATTGTGCGTCAATATAATTCCATCGTTTTACCATTCAAAACACCCATTTATCATTTTTTAAAAGTTTATCTGTAGACTGTTATCAAGAAATCTCAATAAGTGGCGAGAAACCGATATGTCTAAGAAATACACCACCTTCACAGTGCTCATGGGAATATCTCTTGGATTAATTATGGTAAATGCTTATGCAGATAAACCAAAATGCAAAGAGTGTGATGAGAAAGTCAATAAATGTATTACAAAATGTTCAAATAACACAGATCAAGGACATGACAGAGGTTACTGGCATGATAAGGATCAAAAACAACCTGTCAACGTTGGGGCGTGTTTGCTCAAATGCCGAATCCCTTATAATCTTTGCCGGGCGAACTGTACTCAGTAAGAGTTTTAAGTCCCTGCCTGAGGTTCAGGAGCGGTTTTCGGGGCCTTCTTAGGAGCTGCTTTTTTCGTTTTAGGAGCCACTTTCTTTCCCCCCGATGGAATCGAGGAAGACTTTGGCATTTCAGGTCCTGAAGGATACTTCGCCCGATCAAGTTTCCCCTCTTTAAGAAGGATATTAATTTCCTCCCCGCTCAAGGTTTCAAGTTCAAGCAAAGTCTTGGCGAGAAGCTCAAGATGATCCCGATGTTTGGTGAGAATGGCTCTTGCTCTTTCATAAGCTTCCTCAACAAACCGTTTGATTTCTTGGTCAATCAACTGGGCTGTCTGTTCAGAAACATTTTTGTGTTGAGCAACGGAATGGCCAAGGAAAACTTCTTGGGTATTTTCACCATAGGTGACAGGCCCGAGCAATTCACTCATGCCCCATTCGGTCACCATCCGCCGTGCCATTTGGGTGGCCATGCTAATATCGGAAGAAGCACCCGTTGTTATTTTATTTTGACCAAAGATCATTTCTTCAGCAATACGGCCTCCCATGGCTACTGCTAAATCGGCATAAAGCCGCTCACGGGACATGGAAACACGATCGCCTTCAGGAAGACGCATGACCATTCCAAGCGCCCGTCCTCGCGGGATGATGGTTGCCTTATGGATAGGGTCAGAGGCAGGACTATGGAAAGCAACCACCGCATGACCTGATTCATGGTAAGCTGTGATGCGCTTTTCTTCTTCCGTCATCACCATAGATCGACGCTCACTTCCCATCATAACCTTGTCTTTTGCTTCTTCAAGTTCGGCCATGGATACGCTTCGGCGATTACGGCGAGCTGCCAAAAGCGCTGCTTCATTGATTAAATTGGCAAGGTCAGCCCCTGAAAATCCAGGCGTTCCCCGTGCAATCACCATGAGATTCACATTTTCCGCTAAAGGCACATTGCGGGCATGGACGGCTAGAATTTTTTCACGACCCACCACATCCGGATTGGGCACAACAACCTGGCGATCAAAGCGACCTGGCCTTAAAAGAGCAGGATCGAGAACATCTGGACGGTTTGTGGCTGCAATTAAGATCACGCCATCATTAGCTTCAAACCCATCCATTTCCACAAGAAGTTGGTTAAGGGTCTGCTCACGCTCATCATTTCCCCCCCCAAGGCCTGCACCTCGATGACGACCAACCGCATCGATTTCATCAATGAAAATAATACACGGGGCATTCTTTTTCCCTTGCTCGAACAGATCGCGGACACGGCTTGCGCCCACACCCACAAACATTTCCACAAAGTCAGAGCCTGAAATGGTGAAGAATGGAACACCCGCTTCCCCAGCAATCGCACGAGCCAGGAGGGTTTTACCAGTACCAGGAGGGCCCACGAGTAAGAGTCCGCGGGGGATCTTGCCCCCTAAGCGTTGGAACTTTTGAGGATCGCGCAAGAATTCAACGACTTCTTCAAGCTCTTGCTTGGCCTCATCAACACCCGCCACATCTTTGAAAGTGACTTGGGTTGCCTTATCATCTAAAAGACGGGCTTTGGATTTCCCAAACCCTAAGGCTTTATTTCCTCCAGATTGCATTTGACGCATGAAAAAGATCCACACCCCAATCAGGAGAATCATAGGAAGCCAAGAAATAATGACCTGGAGGAAGGTGGGCATTTCCTCATCAAGAGGGGCAGCCTTAATTTTAACGCCGTTTTCAAGAAGCCTGTCCACCAAATGGGTTTCATGGGTTGGAACCGTGGTCGTAAAGGTTGTACCATCACTCAAGTGACCCGTGACCGTATCCCCCCGCATGAGAACTTCTTGAACGCGGCCTTCCTTAGCATCTTGCAAAAGGGTTGAGTAATCAATATTGACATGCTGCTTTTGACTGGGTGGGGATTGGAATAAGTTGAATATTGCAACTAAAAACAATCCAATAATGATCCAAAGGGCTAAGTTACGATTCATCGGTTATGGCTTCTCAAGTTTCAATGCTTATCAATATTATATAGTGAAGGTTAACGAATCGTGAAAGAGGGGTTTTAAAGAAATAAATTCGCGCAAATCCTTTTCACAGCTTACCTTACTATAACACAAGTGAGGAATTGCAACAAGATTTCCTTTTTCCCAGAGGGCCGGAAGGGTTGGCCAAATGCTGCGCGGAAGAGTTGATTTAATTTCTTTTTTTAAACCAGGAACCACGCCTAAGGGAGATAAAATTGTTTCACGTGAAACAATTTTTTGGATTTCTGGATTGATCCAAAACCTTTGATCCCACAAGATTTTTTCTTCAAGTGCTTCTAGATTCAAGGTTTCTTTGATCGCCCGTTTTTCTCGAAGAAGGAGGATTTCATTTTCTCGCGACACCCAATAAATGCCACCCATCGTAAAGGGAGGATTTAACCTTTCCTTAGAAAGTTTCTGGATTGCTTCGCCGGGCTTGAACCGGGGGACGGGTGGTTCCCCGCTTACGCGGGGACAAGCATTGCGAACCTCTGCAAGAGGCGAAGCAATCCAGTTTAATTTCTCAATAACAGATTGAACTTGTTCAACTCGTGGAGGATACTCCGCCCCAGAAAACCATTTCATCACATAGGAAATAAGGCGTGTTTTAAGAGCGGGATGAAGTTTCTCAAATTGAGGCCTGTTCATGGTGAGATATCCCCCCTCATGAGCCTGGACAGTTTCTTGTAAAGCGTTGCGAAGGGATTCTCGAATAAAATCAGCATCTTCTTGAAGTTTACCCATGACTTTCAACAACCTTGAGGAACTCAACCCTTCTTCTTCCAGAAGAGGACGCAAACGTCCTCGAAAGTACTTTTGGTTCTGATTGCTGGGATCTTGGATCCAGTCTTGGTTATGGGCAAGGAGCGTTGCTTGAAGCCTTTCTTTTGAATAGTCCAGCAGAGGTCGCACAACCACAACCCCCTGTCGTTCAATGCATTTTTTCATTCCTCCCAGTCCTTCAAGCCCGCTTCCTGCTGAAAGACGCATCCAAAAGGTTTCTTCCTGATCTTGAGCATGGTGGCCTAAGAGTAAGGTTGAAATCCCATTGTCTTTACACCAGTTTGTTAAGAGGTGATAGCGCGCCTCCCGGGATTTTTCTTGAAGGCGAGAAGTTGGTTTTTCCCCTTCCCATGTTAAAATAACATGCTCAATTCCCTTGTCTTGAGCCCATTTTTGAACTTGCATGGCTTCTTGTTGGGAGTCGGGTCTCAGAGCATGGTCCACTGTTAGGGCAACAATCTTCCCTCCCTTTTGCAAGGCTACTTGATGAGTCAAAAGGAGCAAAGCAAGACTATCCGCCCCCCCTGAAACAGCAACAGCTACAGGGAAGCTGATATCTCCTAAAGATAATTCAAATTCAGGTAAATCAATTTTCATAAAGAGACTTAACCCCAATCCCTGCGGGAAATGCAAGAAAAAGCGGATGAGAATTAATAACATGACAAAACTTGAAGTTCCAAGATTGCTTCGTCGCACTCCTTGGAAACGTCCGGCTGCCTTTTTTCTTTATGCATGGGGACTTTATATAACGATAACCTCAAAAATCCTTTCCCTTTTCTCAAAGCCCTATTTGGTAATTTTTTTTGGAAGATTAAGTGTTTATTAAAGGGTTAAAGGTTAAATTGAGAGGACTTATCATGACAAAAAGGAAACTTATCATGCTTAACAAAAAATTGCTCCAAACATTCAGTGTCATTGCAACTGTGAGTTGTATGGGTATCGGCCAAAACGATTCCAGGGCCGAAAAATGCGATACGTGTTTAAGCACATATTATACTTGCAAAACCAATTGTAGTGATCCATATGATGCTCCAACAAAAGAAGCGGAGGCTTGTCGCAATGGTTGTGCGACTGCTTACGCGTCATGCATGCCTGGTTGTACCGTGACCAATCCCTTGTCGAATAGTCAGGCTTATCCAGACTGGCATTTTTAAGTGCCCTATGCCTTAGATTATGATTGCATAACAAAAGATAGCGTTTCAGAGTAGATAAATTGTGGTTTTAGTTAGACCTTTAGGAATGTGGAAATCTCTTTAGAGTTTTCCATATATCCCTAAGTCTGGGTTCCTGTCCTTTTTAAGACATCCATACCTTTCTCAGCACCTGATAAATATTTAATTGAATTTAAAATCAATGAGTTATCGTCAATGCGAGCCAGCCTTTTCTTAGATTAAATCCGGGTAAGGCTGGCAAAGAAGATAAGTCAATCTTCATAAGGAGATTTAAGCTCAAACTCTATAATGAATTGCAAGAAAAACTCAAATTCTAAACACCTTCAAAAATGTTTCTAAAATATACTTGATTCTTTTCATTTATTTACTATTTATTTATTAGTGGTTTTTGTTAATATTTTGAGTAAATATGATGAGAAATATTTTAGTTTTTTCTATTCTTTCTTTAACGTGTAGTTCATCTTTTGCAGGAATTTTAGATGAGGGTTATTCAATGGAAACCTCTCGCAAGTATGCAGCTCAACTGCCCTTTCGCCCAGCCGTCGCTTACATTGACCCAAAAGAGGGAAGCGGAAATGAAGGCGCCCCAACAGCCGTTTTAATTTCTCCGAATGTTTTATTGTCTGCGGCCCATTGTACCCGTGGCCCTGGTCAAACGGTCCGATTCATTGATCCAAATGGCAAATCTCAGTACCAAACATCCATTAAACAAGTGATTAACCATCCTGAATTCGAAGTTCAAAGAAAAAAATGGATTGACTCTCGTCTAGAAGAAAGACGTAAAGAACAAGAGATGCTAACGATGGTCATCCAGATGGCTGAAACCCTTATGGTACGCGGGGAGGAGCTTCCTGCCGACCTTAAAAAATTATACGATTCTAGAGATGAACACCTAAAGATCCATGAAAAATATACAGCCATGCAGCAAGCAGATGAAGATGGACGAATAACTCCTGCTATAATTCCATATGACTTTCAGCTTATTCAACTCAATGACACGGTCCCGAGTGAGATTGCAAAGCCTGTAAAAATGTCGACATGCCCTACTTTGTATCACACTACAACCATACTGACATTCGGCCATGTGGCCCAAGCCCAAAAGGATAAAGATGCCATACTAGTCTATAGGATTGGAAGCCAGAAAGACCAGTATCCTTCTCATGCCTATGATTTTCTTGTTGATAAGACTCGTTTTGGCTATTATCAAACAACCTTCGACCCTAAAAAATTTGGTTATAAAGGGGTTTCCTTAGGGGGAGATAGTGGCAGTCCTGTTTTCATTGATAATGCCCTCATGGGTGTTGTTAGCGCAGGAACAACCCCAGATGGTTATAGTATTGGAGGCTATGGAAGCACTGGCGCTGTTGCTCCTCTTAATGGCCGGATTGAAACCTGGATTAAAGACACAATTGCCAGGATGAACTATTCTTAATCTGTGAAGTTTTCCGGGAGGGTCATCGCGATCCTCCCTCATTGTTTGAGAAGGCTTTAGAAACTTTACAAAAGACCTTCTTAAACACCGGACATTTTTTAATAATAAGGTCACAATCGTAAAGATCATAATTGCGAGGCCTCGTCAAGGCCGAAGCAATCCAGGAATGGCGCCATTTTCCTGGATTGCTTCGTCGAAACTACGTTTCTCCTCGCAATGACGTCAACATACTGATTTTAAATGTATTTCCGAAATTCGTATGATCTTAAAAAACTTCCAATAAAATTGACATTTTTGCTCTTTATTAGTAAACTAGTTAACAGACTAGAAGGATATAAAATGCAAACTTCCATTGGAGCTTTTGAAGCCAAAACGCACTTGAGTCAATTGCTTGAGCGAGCTATGCAGGGTGAGGAAATCCTTATTACACGACGAGGCAAAGCCGTTGCTAAAATCGTTCCTATAGGGCCTACGGAAGATTTAGAATCCGCAAAAGCAGCAGGTCTCAGGATCCGATCACTGGCTAAAGAGATGAAATTAGATCAGTCTTTTGCGAATGATTGGAAGAAATATCGCGACATGGGGAGGCGGTAACTTTGGCTGCCTTTGTCCTTGATTGTTCCGTCACCATTTCTTGGCTCATGCCTAATGAACTTTTCGGTGCCTATTGGTTAGATCAGGTTGTTGCAAAAGGGGCCCTTGTTCCTTCCCATTGGTCATCAGAGGTTGGTAATGTTCTTTTGTTTGCTGAACGAAGTCAGCGTATTTCCTCAGATCAGCGCCACAAGGCGCTTCACACACTGAGAGAACTCCCGATTACTATTGACACGTTAACCTCGCATCATGCTTGGTTAGAGACTGCTGACCTTGCTGAACGTTATAATCTACCTTTGTATGATGCTAGTTATTTAGAATTAGCTCTTCGCCGCTCTTTACCGCTCGCAACATTTGATAAGGCATTAAAACACGCCGCAAAAAAAGCAGGAACTCTTATTTTTCCTCTTCGTGTTTCGTCTTGAGGCTGGATTCCTCGCCTTTTGTATTTTGGCCTATATTCTTTAATTCAATAACCATGATTTCCATGGGTTTGTCAGAAACTTCCGAAACGGAATGAAACTCCCCTATCTTATCTTCAGGAATCCAATAAGCCTCTCCCTCCTTAAAAGTTTGAATAGATTCAGTCCCATCTGGTTTTTTCCAGAGTAAATCCCCTCCTTTTAAAGGAATGGCAACAATAGGATGAGGATGATGAATTTGTTGAAAAGGGTGACCGGGTTCAATCACGGTCTTCCAAACCTTTATCTCATTGTTTTCAAACTTAAGTTCCCGAGAGGACGTTGGTGGTTCTGATGTTTTTGCAAAGGAACCTGAGATATTTAGAATAAAGGTAAAACTGAGTAAAACAGGTAATAATCTCATAACGACCTCCTTTTATGTTTCTTATAAAGCCTCTCCCAAATCCGCTAGGCGGCTGGCTTGATCTTCCGTAATCAAAGCCTGGATCATCTCATCTAAAGCACTGCCATCAATGACCCGATCTAGTTTGTAGAGAGTCAGGTTAATCCGGTGGTCGGTCACGCGGCCTTGGGGGAAGTTATAGGTGCGAATGCGCTCTGACCGGTCCCCACTTCCAATTTGACTTTTCCGGCTTGCAGCTCGTTCTGCAGCCTTTTGTTCTCGTTGATGTTCATAAAGGCGCGCGCGCAAGATTTTTAAAGCCTTTGCCTTATTCTTGTGCTGAGACTTTTCATCTTGTTGTTGAACCACAACGCCTGATGGAATATGGGTAATGCGCACAGCACTATCGGTTGTGTTAACCGATTGTCCTCCAGGACCACTAGAGCGGAAGACATCAATCCTTAAATCTTTCTCTTCAATTTGAATGTCAACCTCTTCTGCTTCAGGGAGCACAGCAACCGTTGCAGCTGAGGTATGAATACGGCCACCTGCTTCTGTTTCAGGAACGCGCTGCACCCGGTGAACGCCTGATTCAAACTTCAATTTGGCAAACACTCCTTTTCCAGAGATCGAGGCTGAGGCCTCTTTAATTCCTCCAAGGCCTGTATCATTTTCATGCATCAACTCAAAGCGCCAGCCTTGAAGTTCGGAATATCGCTGATACATCCGGAGCAGGACGGCTCCAAAAAGAGCGGCTTCTTCTCCGCCTGTACCTGCCCGAATTTCAAGGATCGCATTTCGGTCATCATCCACATCCTTGGGGAGCAGAAGAATTTGAATTTCATGGAGCAGGGTTGGCAATCTGTCTTGAAGGCGCAGCAAATCTTCCTGAGCCATGTCCTTGAGGTCCTTATCCAAGGCGGGATCGGCTAAGAGGTCCTCAAGACCTTTTTTTTCTTCCTCACACTGTTGCCTTTCATGGATTTTCTCAGCAATGGGCGAGAGATCAGAATATTCTTTTGAGAGCTTCGCAAATTCTGAAGCATCCTCCATGGGGGCGGCTAGTTTCAGTTTAAGCTCTTCAAAATGATCTAAGAGCTGGTTTAATTTCTGATCAAAACTCATGAAAACCCTTTTTCTTGAAGAAAATTTTTAATTTCTTTTTGAGAGAGCTGGATTTGTTCTCCTGTGTCCAAATCCTTTAAAGCCACCGTTTCTGAGGAGACTTCTTCCTCCCCGAGTATCAAAACATGGCGCGCATTCATTTTAGTTGCTTTTTTAAGGCGCTTTCCAAGGCCACCGCCATAGGTCATCTCAACGACAAATCCGTGTTGGCGAAGGGTTTGAGCCAAGTTAAGACCTGCCATATCAAAAGCATCATCCATAGGAATAATGGCCAGAGGTCTTTTTAAAGGAGGAAGAGTCTCTTCACTCATCATCATGGCAAGCCGGTCAATTCCTCCTGCCCACCCTACGCCTGGGGTTGGAGGGCCTCCCATCATTTCCATGAGGCCATCATAACGACCACCAGCAATGACAGTCCCTTGGGTCCCCAGATCAGTTGTTGTGAATTCAAAGGCCACATGACAATAATAATCCAGGCCCCGCACAAGATGGGGATTCACCTTAAAAGGAATCTGCAACAGCCGCAGTCCTTCTTGGACTTTGGCAAATATATCTTTTGAATGAGCGTTCAAGCAGTCCTCGAGAAGGGGTGCCCCTTTAAGGATTTTCTTATCTCCTTCATCCTTTGTATCCAAGATCCTTAAAGGATTCCGGTCAAACCGCAGCTGACTATCAGACGACAAATGTTGGTGGTGATCCTTTAAATAAGTCACTAAATTGGTTCGGAAACTTTTGCGGCTTTCCTCATCACCAAGGCTATTGATTTCAAGGATGACACGGTTCTCTAATTTTAAGGCTTTCAAAATCTCAAAAGCCAAGGCAATGACTTCCACATCCCCCACAGGATCCGCAACCCCAAAGAGTTCAACTCCAATTTGATGAAGTTGGCGCATCCGTCCTTTTTGAGGACGTTCATAGCGAAACATAGGGCCTGCATAAAAGTATTTTAAAGGAAGGGATTGGGTCAGCCCATTTGAGATGACCGCACGTGCAACCCCAGCCGTGCCTTCTGGGCGCAGGACAATATTTTCATCCCCCCGATCAGCGATTTCATACATTTCTTTTGTGACAATATCTGAAACATCACCTAAGGTCCGCTTAAAGACTTCCTTAAATTCAAGAATGGGTGTAGCGATTTCACCAAATCCATATGCAGCAGCAAGATTTCTTGCCGTTTCAGTCACCCAAAAATGTTTGCGATGTTCGGAAGGTAATAAATCGTGGGTTCCCCGAACAGGTTGTAAAGTTGACATGTGCGTTCTTAAAATTGTGATGGATCTATTCTTTATACTCTTCGCCTTTCAAGTTTCGGACGCCTACCCGAATTCTTGAAATGCTTTGAGTATAGTTACTGAGTCTCGGCAATTTCTTCAACCCATTTTTCAGGATCAAGGGAAATATTGCTTTTCACACCCCGGACTTTTGGAAAGGTTCGTGTTTTTTCCCCAAAAGTTAACTCAATACCTTCAGCCTTTCCCGTTTTTAAAACAAGATCTTGAGGATTTTTAAATTCATAGCTCTCCCCGGGTTGGAAGAGGCGACTCACAACAACCTCTCCTTCTTTATTCCTCACCTCAACCCAAGACTCAGTTGTTGCTTTTAATATCACACTTGGCGGTTGAGCCTCAGCAATCGGAGTTTCTAAAGGTTCAGCAACAGTCTTGACTGGCTCACTGTCTTCTTCTGGAAGAGGTGGGGTCTCAGCAATTTTAACTTCTTCTTTCTTTTCAGGCTCTGGGGTAGGTACTGCTTCTGTGGTTAAGATCTCCTGAGAAGCAGGCGAAGTCTTATGATCCCCGAACCACCTCCATCCCAAAGCAACTGCGATTATGGCAAAAAGAGATAACCCGAGAATTTTAAAACTTGGCATCCCCCGCCCTGGAAGAGGAGCTGGGAAATTAAGGTGAGAGGACTGAGGTTGAAGAGCCTGGGCCTTGAACTTTTGGATAAGTTCTTGCTCATCCAACCCTAAAAAATGAGCATAGGATTTAAGAAATCCGAGTGTATATACATCACACGCCACCTTTTCATGATCTTCTTCAAGGTAAGTAAGACGATTTTTACTAATGCACAAACTTTTTGAAACAGATTCAAGACTTAAGCCACGCGCAATGCGCGTAGCCTTTATAATTTGCCCTACAGATGGGCTGTTTTCTTGATGATTTCCTTCTGCTGTCATAAGTTTTATGCCACTTAACCCCCCTCCATTTTAATGGAGCAAAAATACAATAACAGCCTCTGATATAAAAAAACAAGTGAATTGATTTTAAAGACCGTTTACTTTTTTTTTCCTTTCGTTATGGTGTGTGTGACGCGCCCTTAGCTCAGTTGGATAGAGCGTCGGCCTTCTAAGCCGCAGGTCGCAGGTTCGAATCCTGCAGGGCGCGCCATCGAATTTGTGTCCGATCTGGGCACATAGGTCACACTTTTGCAAAACCCCACCATTTTTAATCTATTAAATAGAAAGTTTCTTGAAGCATTTATTTATAAAAACAAAATTGATTATTTAAAATCACCCTTGCGTCAATTTTTGAAATTTCCTATAAATAGGGGGATTAGAAGCGGAGTTGTAATGGTGGAAGTGGTTTCCTCTCTTCGCTTTTAAGTTATTACAATAATGAGAGTATAATGATGAAACTTTTTTTGGTTTTAGGGACTGCCCTTTGTCTTTCTTCATGTGTCGAGCCTATGACACGCGAAGATATGCTGAATACTTACCGTAGAAATTGTTTAGACTATGGTTTCCAATGGGGAACACCCCAATTTGCTAAATGCGTTAAAGATCAAGAATATCAAAGTCAAAAACTGTCGATTGAACAGCAAAAAGCGTGGGCTCTTCAACAGCAAGCCAGAAATCAAAAGAAGGATCAATATTTTTATATTGACTCAGGTCCAACTTATATGAGTGGGAAAAAACATAAATCACGGGAGACGGTTTATATTGCTCCTGCTTATGTGTCTCCTGTTCGCCCGGCCCCTGTGTATGTAGCTCCTAAAACAGTAAAGCAAAAGGTGAAACAAAAAGTTTATTCAACAACAAATGTGCACAACACCCATGTTCACAATACGAATGTTCACCAAACATACCAGCAGCCCCAATCTATTTATGTTCAAGAGGCACCAACACCTGCATCCCCAGCACCACGGGACACGGTTCAATCTGTCCAACCCTCTTCTGCTCCCACCCCTCCATTTCAAGAAAAGAATAGCGTTACTGTGAACCCTGCAGTCATGACTGAGCCCCAAGGAAACACGCTTCCTGTGAATGCGCATCCTGAGCCGACCTCAAATCCGTTGGTTCCTCCTCAAGATGTAATGCCGGCAGATGTGGCGATGGAAAAACCTTCCCTTCCAGAGTTTAATGCAACGCCTCCTGTTGCAGCGATGGAACGACAAGAAATGGCTCCCCCGTCAGCTCCTATGGAGACGCCAAGAGAGCCGGTGGTTGAGTTTACCCCTCCACCACCTCCTCCTGCGGCAATTGAACAAGCTCCTCAGCCTTTACCTGTTATAGTACCAGAAGATCCTGCTCAAAAAGCAAAGGCTCTGGAGGAAGAAAATAAGGCTGGTCCTTTAGGTCAAGAAATTCAGCCTTAAAAAAAGGATGTTGAGCTAAATACCTTGTTACCCGCCTCTCCCAATTTAATGCCTGGGATTGGCGGGCTTGTTATAATGTTTATTTATTTAAAATAATAAGAAAAAAATACTAAAGGAGATTATTAAATAATATGGTCAGAAAATATTTATTCATACTGTATATTTTATTTATATTTGGATTAGCCTCAAAATCTCTTCATGCCCAATGTCCAGATTTGAATCAAGATAAGGAGGGGTTTATAGCAAGTGTTCATGCAGCAACTCATATACCTAACTTACAAAGATATGCTTTTACATATGAAAAGTATATTTGGTATATAGAAAAAGATCCTTATGACTTTTTTATGAAGCAAGGTTTCAAGCGGTCTCCATTCATAGAGAGTTTTACTTCAGAAGGTCATCAAAAAGAAGGCAAAAAACTCAGATGTTTTTATGTCGCTCATTATTATCCTTATGGATCAACAATTCGAGATGATTTCAAATTTCGCATATCTCGGAATGATTCAGAGTAAAGACGTTTATTCAAAATTGTCCTCTTGACAGAAGGATCAAAGACAGCTGTCTTCTTAAGAAGAATTTTAGGAGGCACCATGTTTAAGGATCGATCCCACCTCAAAACCATCATTGATAAGGCATGGGAAGACCGGCAAAATCTTTCGCCTACAACCACAGGCGAGGTTCCTGAAGCGGTTAGAGAAATCCTCTTTGAATTGGATCGGGGCGAACTGCGGGTTGCTGAGAAAATAGATACCCATTGGGTGACCCATACGTGGGTTAAAAAGGCGATCCTTCTCTCATTTCGCCTGAATGATTCTTTCCTCATGAATCACCATTATTCTCCGGCCTTTGATAAGGTTCCCTTAAAATTTGAAGAATGGACAGAAGATCAGTTTAAAGAAGCAGGATTTAGAGTTGTTCCAGGTGCTATTGTTCGCCACTCTGCCTATATTGCCCCTGGAGCTGTCATCATGCCATCTTTTATCAATGTGGGAGCTTACATCGACAGGGGAACCATGATTGATTCTGCTGTACGTATCGGGTCCTGTGCTCAGGTCGGGAAAAATTGTCATCTCTCCGATAATGTAGGCCTCGGGGGTGTGCTGGAGCCCCCTCAAGCAGGCCCGGTTATTATTGAGGATAATTGCTTTATTGGGGCTTGCTGCGAGATTGTTGAAGGTGTTTTTGTTGGGGAAGGAAGTGTTCTTGGAGCAGGGGTTATGCTAACGGCTTCCACAAAGGTTGTGGACCGGGCCACAGGGGAGGTTTCTTATGGAAGAATTCCTCCCTATTCTGTTGTGGTGCCAGGTGTCCTTCCCGATCAAGATTCTTCTAAACCCTCCCTCCAATGTGCTGTGATTATTAAGCATGTGGATGAGAGAACCCGCTCCAAAACAACAATTAATGAGCTGCTGCGATGATTGATCCCATTACTTTAAGCCAAGACCTGATACGCTGTCAGAGTATTACTCCCTTGAATGAAGGGGCTCTTGAGGTTGTTGAAAAACATTTGACCTCCCTTGGGTTTACGTGTGAACGATTTGATTTTGAAGGGATTGGAAATCTTTATGCTCGTAAGGGATCAGGCCATCCCCACCTTTGCTTTGCAGGCCACACAGATGTGGTGCCTTTAGGCGAAAAATCCCTTTGGACCCATGATCCTTTCCAAGGTGAGATTAAAGACGGTAAGCTCTGGGGCCGGGGAGCAGCAGATATGAAGTGCGCCATTGCTGCTTTTATCTCCGCTCTTCAAGGATTCATGGAGACATCCCCTTTTCAAGGAACCATCAGTTTATTGATTACAGGAGATGAAGAAAAAGATGCCATCCATGGAACCCAACGTGTCCTTCCCATCCTTGCCCAAAGGAATGAAGTTCCTGATCTCTGCTTGATTGGAGAGCCTACCTCCCTCCATAAGGTTGGAGATACCATAAAAATAGGAAGACGAGGAAGTGTTGTCGGAACCCTTATTTGTTACGGCAAGCAAGGACATATTGCCTATCCTCAATATACGGATAATCCTATTCCCCGGCTCTTAAATTGCTTAAAAACTCTTTATGATCATAAGTTTGATTCAGGAACGGATGTGTTTGAACCGACACGGCTTGAAGTCACGTCGATTGATGTGCGGAATGGAGCCAGTAATATCATTCCTCATAAAATTGAAGCCAGATTTGGAATTCGCTTAAATACCCTTCATGATGGAGAAGGGTTGTGTGAAGTGATTCGCTCCATTTGTAACCAAACTGCAGGGCAACATGAGCTGGAGCTTACGGTCCATGGAAATGCGTTTTTAACAACGGATAAAAAGAAGATTTCACTGATTCAAAAAGCAGTTCAAGCTACAACTGGCCAAAAACCAGACTTAAGCACATCAGGGGCTACAACAGACGGCCGGTTTATTAGCGCCTATTGCCCTGTCATTGAATGTGGCATGCTTGAAGCCACCATGCATCAGGTTGACGAGCACGTTGCAGTTTCTGATGTTTATCTTTTGGCAAAGATCTATACCTCTATCCTTAAGGCCGTCTACTTGCCAGATAACGTCTCATCTGCTACGGAGGAAGAGTAAAAAGGAGAATCAAATGAGTTGGTTTACCACATTTGTACGCCCAAAAATAAATGCCCTGATGCGGAAGAAGGAAATTCCTGACAATCTGTGGTATAAGTGTAACCGATGCGAGCAAATGCTCTTCCATAAGGATATTGTGGCCCATCAATACGTCTGCCGCCATTGTCTCCATCATATGCAGTTTCCCGTTAAAATGCGGCTGGAATCCCTTTTTGATGGGGGAAATTATACACAAGTTTCTCTCCCCAAAGTTCCTGTTGATCCTTTAAAATTTAAAGACTCTAAAAAATATGCAGACCGGTTAAAAACGTCTCGCACCACGACAGGTGAGGAGGATGCCATTCTTGTGGTTGAAGGGGCTATAGGAGGATTTCCTGTTGTCATTGCTGCTTTTGACTTTGCCTTTATTGGGGGATCCATGGGCATGGCTGTGGGAGAAGGTCTTGTCAAAGGGGCTGAGCGCGCTTGTGCTCTTAAAGCAGCTTATATCACCATTCCTTCTTCAGGAGGGGCTCGTATGCAAGAAGGAATCTTTTCCCTCATGCAAATGCCAAGGTCCATTATTGCTGTCGAGCAAGTTAAAGAAGCAGGCCTTCCCTATATTCCTCTTTTAACAAACCCTACAACCGGTGGTGTTGCGGCCTCTTTTGCCATGCTCGGGGATATTGCGATCGCAGAGCCAGGGGCCATTATTGGGTTTACAGGAGCCCGCGTTCTTCAAGAAACGATCCGTCAGGCCCTTCCCCCAGGTTTCCAAAGTGCGGAATTCCAGTTTGATCATGGGATGGTGGATATGGTTGTCCCTCGCGGGGAAGTGCGCCAAAAATTGATTGATATTTTAGGAATCCTCATGGCAAAGCGCCATTAGTTTTATGCATCTCAATCCCTCCTTCATTTCTAACGTCCGGGATATCCACGGGGAGGGGGGAGAGACTTGGCTTAAAGACCTTCCCTTCCAGATAAATCATCTTTCTCAAAAATGGGATTTTGGGTTTTTGAAGCCCATGCCAACGCTGTCTTACCATTTTGTGGGGCTTATCCACCTGAATTCAACAGGCAAAACTGCAATCCTTAAGATATCTCCTGAAGAAGGAAGCCTTGCGCGAGAAATTAAGTGGTTAAATCTCATTCACCACGGTGCCCCAAAAGTCTATCACCATGATGAAAAAATGACGGCCTTCCTTATGGAGCATCTGAACCCAGGAGAGACCCTCAAAAGTCTTGTTAGGAGAGGCGAAGATGATCAAGCAACGCGGATTATCTGTAAAACCATTCTTGAATTGCAATCTGAAAAATCCTCCGGATTTGAATTCCAGCATCTTTCAGAACTCCAGGGCTCCCTTGCTATATTAAAGGGAAAGTTTGATGAAAAACTTTTATATGAGGCCCAATCGCTATTTGCGGCTTTAACAACTGACCGCAATCAAGATGTGTTGCTTCATGGGGATCTTCATCATGATAACATTCTATCAAATGGGTCAGATTGGAAAGTGATTGATCCCCACGGGTATGTGGGAGATCCCGTGGCTGACGTTGGGGTGATGATTCGGAATCCTTTTGACTTTTTTCCAAAGGAGCGGTCCCTCCCTGCTACCATTGAAAGACGCCTTCAAATTCTCGCAGAAGAACTCCCCTTTGATCCTCAGCGAATTAAAGCCTGGGCCTTTTGTATGACAGTTCTTTCCGCAGCCTGGACCGTAGAAGGTCATGGCAGGCCAACTGATCATGAGATTGCAGTGGCTTATGCTATTCAGCAAACAAGGATTTGAAAAGATTTTTTTAAAAAGGTTTTAGAGAACACCCGCATTCTTCTTGACAATGGTCATGCACATTTTGTTCAGTTAAGTAGCTTGTCCAATACTCCACACAAGGTTTGAAACACTTTTTTTCTTGAGTGCAGGAAATGAGCAAGGGGGTTGCATTCGCAAATGAATAGAAAAATAGCAGTATGATTGGATAAATATATTGCATTATAAAGAAGTCCTTTTTATCCTGTTCTCCCAAGACAAATGTATTTATAGGATTATATTAAGTAATATACAGAATATTTATTAAAAAAGGATTGATTTTGATTATTTTGTTTCTTAAACATCCGCCCAGGTAGTCCCCACATTAGCCTCAACGACAAGGGGGACATTCAAAGAAACAATTGATTGCATGGTATTCACAATTAGGGATTTGGCGGCCTCTATATCTTTTTCTGCAATCTCAAAGATAAGTTCATCATGCACTTGAAGCAGCATATAGGCATCCAGGCGCTGTTCCTTGAGGAGGCGGTCGAGTTTTATCATGGCCTTTTTAATGATATCCGCATTTCCACCTTGAAGAGGAGCATTAATGGCTTGCCGTTCGGCAAAACCTCTGCGACTCGGATCTCGGCTATGAATATCAGGAATAAAGCAACGGCGACCTAAGAGAGTTGTAACATACCCTTTTTCCCGGGCTTCTTCCTTCATCCGTTCCATATAGGCTTGAATTCCAGGGTAAAACTTAAAATAGGTTTGGATATATTGGGCAGCACTTTCTCTACTAATCCCGAGTTGATTAGCAAGTCCAAAGGCACTAATACCATAGATAATTCCAAAGTTAATAGCCTTAGCCCGTTGTCGCACTTCAGAGGTCATTTCAGAAAGAGGAACCCCAAAAACTTGAGAGGCCGTTTCCGCATGAATATCTTTGCCTTCCTTAAAGGCGCGTTGAAGTTCAGGCAAGTTGGCCATATGGGCTAAGAGGCGGAGCTCAATCTGGGAGTAGTCCACGGAAAGGAGCTTCATCCCTGGATCTGCCAAGAAGGCTGAGCGGATCTTTTTCCCTTCCTCTGTCCGGATGGGAATGTTTTGAAGGTTTGGATCTGATGACGCCAGACGCCCTGTTGATGTGGCTGTCATCGCATAGGATGTATGCACCCGGCTCGTCTTAGGATTTACCTGCAAGGGAAGCGTATCCGTATAGGTGCTCTTTAACTTTGCAAGCTGACGCCATTCCATGAGGCGATCAGCAATGGAAAATCCTTGTTCAGAAAGACTTTCTAACACATCAACGGATGTGCTATAGGCCCCTGTTTTTCCTTTCTTTCCCCCCGGAAGTTTAAGGGTTTCAAAGAGAACTTCTCCGAGTTGTTTAGGGGATCCAACATTAAATGTGGCCCCCACCTCTTGCTGAATACTTTTTTCAAGGTCTTCCAGGCGTTTTTGAAGCTCATGACTGAGTTTCTTTAAGACTAAGGGATCAACCTTAATGCCTCGGTATTCCATATCTACGAGGACTGGAATCAAAGGACGTTCCAAGGTTTCATAAACAGTTGATTGTTGCTCACTTAAAAGGCGGGGTTTTAAGAGAGAATAAAGTTGAAAAGTCACGTCTGCATCTTCTGCCGCATAGGTGAGGGCCTTATCGAGGGGAACCTTATCAAAGGTAACCTGACTCCGTCCTGATCCCACAACATCCTGATATTTAATGGTATTATAATCAAGGTATAGCTTGGCCAGTTCATCCATGCCGTGCCCATGCTGCCCTCCCTCAAGGACATAAGACATGACCATGGTGTCATCGACAGGAGTTATATTAATCCCATATTTTTTAAGAACAAGGGCATCATACTTAATATTTTGACCAATCTTGAGAATCCCAGGATTTTCAAGGAGGGGTTTTAATATGGCCAAGGCCTCGTTGAAAGGGATCTGTTTTGGTTGAACGCCCTCATTTAATAAGTCTTTTTGTTCTCCTATATGTCCTAAGGGAATGTAACAGGCTTTTGAAGGTCCTGTTGAAAGAGAAATCCCAACCAACTGTGCTTCCATTGCATCTAAAGAGGTGGTTTCAGTATCAAAGGCAACAAAACCCACGCCATGGATTTCCTCTAGCCACTTTCTGAGCTGTTCCAGATCTTGAACCAACTCATAGCTGGCCTTAGGTTGAAGGGAGGGAGAGATTTCCTTCTCCAAACGATGAATAAGAGCACTAAAATGTTGCTCTTTAAGAAAAGCAAAGGCTTTTTCTGGTTGAAAAGGTTTCAGAGCAAAGGAATCTAGTCTTTCTGTAACAGGGACATCATCTTTAAGTTTTGAGAGTTCCTTTGAAATACGAGCTTTGTCTGCATTTTCAATCAAGGCTTCTCGCCGCTTTGGTTGCTTAATCTCAGGAGCATTCTGTAAAAGGTTTTCCAAAGTCCCATAAGTTTGAATGAGTTCGGCTGCAGTCTTAATCCCAATCCCAGGAACACCAGGGATATTATCGGTCGGATCTCCTGCCAAAGCTTGGACATCAACAACTTGCTCAGGGGAAACGCCAAACTTTTCTTTCACTTCCTCAACCCCAATGATCCTGTTCTTAATAGGATCCAGCATACGAACAGGGCCCCCTATAAGTTGCATCAAGTCCTTATCTGAAGAGACAATGGTCACATCGCCTTCCTGCGTCCGACAATAGGTTGCAATTAAATCATCGGCCTCATAGCCTTCCTTCTCTACGAAAGGAACGTTGAAGGCCGTGCAGGCTTGCCGGATCAAAGAAAATTGAGGGATTAGTTCAGGAGGCGTTTCTTCACGATTTGCCTTATAGAGAGGATAAATTTTGTTCCGATAATTTTCACGGGCAGAGTCAAAAACAACAACGAGGTAGTCAGGATTTTTTTCCTTGAGGAGTTTAATCAACATGTTTGTAAAACCAAGCACCGCCCCAATTGGCGTCCCATCAGGGCGCGTCAAGGGTGGCAAAGCATGGAAAGCCCTAAAAATGTATCCTGATCCATCAACAAGATAAATTTGAGGGGGTTTATGAGGCATAAAGAGATCCTTACTTTTTCACAAAAACTATCAAATACTTTCACCTCTCCCACAAGGGGAGAGGTGATTTATCTTAGCTGAAAAATCAATTCTGTCCTAAAGAAAATGGCTGCAAATTTCCATGTAGGGGTACGGGCCTTTAAGATCTTCTTAGAAGACGAAGAACCTTATGCAGGAACTATTTCCTACCCGTATTCAGACGCTCACGTAAGGCCTTACCAGCCTTAAAGAAGGGGATATTTTTTCCTTCAACTTGTACTTTTTGACCAGTACGAGGATTTCGACCCACACGCCGATCACGATACCGAACTGAGAAAGCCCCAAAACCCCTGAGTTCTACTCGGTTTCCTTTGCCTAAAGCCGTGCTGATTTCTGAAAATATTAAATCAACCGCCTTCTCAACATCCTTTTGAGACATATCCGAAAATTGTTGGCTTAGTTTTTGAACTAATTCAGATTTTGTCATATCCATCCCCATAGCTGTTTATTTTTCAAGAGTATACCTGTTTTAGGGGAAGACCACAAGCAAAAGCGTAGGTGTATAGGAATACCTAATTTGAGGATCTATCAATGAAAACATCAGCCTTAAACTGATGACGAAACCACGTTCTTTGGCGCTTTGCATATTGGAGGGTATGAATAAGGGTCATGCTTTTTGCCTCATCCAAGGAACACTCTCCTTTTAAAAAAGAGTCAATCTCTCGAAGACCTATGGCTTTTAAAGCATTCGGTGAAGGTGAGCATGCAAGAATGGTTTTAACTTCCTCGAGAAGCCGCGGGTTTTGAAACATCTCATCCAGACGATGTTTAATTCGAATCTCCAATTCTTCCTTTGAAGGCATGAGTAAAATTTTTTCAAAATGATACGGTAAAGGAGTTGGTTTTTTCTTCAACCAAAGGCTGAGAGGTTTTCCCGTTCCATAAAAAACCTCAAGCGCTCTCAACGTCCGCTGCCGATCTTGAGGCTTAATACGGTGAGCAGAATCAGCATCAACCTCTCCAAGCTTAGCATAGAGCTGGGCCTGGTCTTGGCTTTCCAAGTCTTTTCGGATGGAAGGTTCAACAGAAGGCACAGGGGATAATCCTTCAAGAAGGGCCTTCAAATATAGACCTGTCCCTCCAACCACGACGGGGATCAGACCTTCCTTATGGGCTTTCTCAATGTCAGGAATCAATAACGAACGCCATTTCCATGCTGAACAGGTCTCGTGAGGGTCCAAGAAACCATAGAGGTGGTGAGGAATTTGCTGTTGATCTTCAAATGAAGGCTGGGCTGTCAGGATCTCAAGACCCCGATAAACCTGAAGACTGTCGCCATTCAGGATCGTGCCTTTATTGTCTTGGGCAAACTTTAAAGCATAGGCAGATTTTCCACTTGCCGTGGGCCCTGCAATAACGACAACCTTATCCAAGGCTATGTAATATCCCGATGATGGCCCCACTCATGCAACTTGCAATGGTTCCTGCAATCATGGCTTTGATTCCAAGCGCAATAATTTCTTGCTTGCGCTCGGGGACCATAGTGCCAATTCCCCCAATCTGGATTCCAATACTGCTAAAATTGGCAAACCCTGCCAATGCATAAGTCATGATGAGGTTAGTCTTGATGCTTAAGACACCTTTTGGAAGATCCGCAAGTCCAATGAAAGCCACGATTTCATTTAAGATTGTTTTCTTTCCGAGAAGGGCCGCTGCTGGGACTGCTTCATTCCAAGGAATTCCCAAAAACCAAGCCAGGGGGGCTAAAACATATCCGAGGAGAAGTTGAAGACTCATGGTCTCCCCGCCAATTCCTGGCAATAAGGCAAGTAAAGTATTGGCAAGGGCTACGATCGCCAAGAAGACAATCAACATGGCCAAAATATTCATAAAGAGGCGGACGCCATCGGAAGTGCCTTGGGTGATAGCCTCCATTGAGCCTGAAAACTGGTAGGGCACAACAAGATGGCCTGAGGTTTCTTCGCCAACTTGGGGAATTAAAATCCGGGAAATGGTGATCGCTGCAGGAACACTGATAATGGAAGCGGTGAGGATATGGGCAATCGGATCAGGAATTGTGCCTTCAAGGATGACAGCATAAACAACCATAATTGAAATCGAGGTTGTGGCCATTCCTGCAGTCATGACCGTAAAGAGTTCACTTCGTGTAAATTTCCCCAAGTACGGCCTGACGAGAAGGGGCGCTTCTGTTTGACCTAAAAACATTTTCGCAGCCGCACAAACACCCAAGGCTCCTCCAATCCCAAGAACCTTTTGGAAGATACCAGAGAAAAGTTTGACGATAAAAGGAAGGACCCGCCAATGAAAAAGAAGCATAGCAATGGCGCTAATCACAATGACCATAGGAAGGGCTTGGAAAGCAAAGATAAACGTATTTGCTCCTTCTTTTGCAAGATAGGGGGAATCCCCTCCCCCCAAATATCCAAAGACAAAGCTTGTTCCTGCGACGGTGGCATCTTTGAGGGCCATAACTCCCCCGCCAAACCAGAGAAAAGCTGAGCGAACCATACCAAATTTGGTGACAATGATTGCGAGAGCAATTTGAATGGCAAGCCCCATGAAAGCCGCTTTAAAGTTGACTTGCCGCCTGTTTTCACTAAAAAGCCATGCGAGAAAGAAGAACAAAACCAAGCCAGCACAGGCCTGTAAGATGAGCCCCATATTTTCCATTTGGTCCTCCGCAAAGTGTGGTCAAAACACAGAAAAGCGTGTATCCCTAAAAGGGGTTTCATTATTGTCATAAAACATGTTGGTTAAAGACGCCAGACCTATTATCATATTTAGTGAACTTTTTTTTATAAAGTTTGAAAAGTAAAGGAATAACCATGATTGGGGCCGAGGGAATTCTAGGATTTTTAGGAGGGACACTTATCATAGGGTCTGTCCTTTATATCTTTTTTCAAAAAAAACTGTCCCTTATTACCCAAGAGAAAACGCTTTACCAAGAGCGCTCTAGCCGTCTTCAAGACCTAGAAGCGCATATGGTTAAACGAGAAGAAGAGTTACGTCTTCAAGGAGAGAGGAATGCGGAGCTTCGGATTGCTCTCCAACGGACTGAAAAGGAAAGCAAAGAAAGGCTTTCTCTCTTTGAAGATGTCCAAAAACAATGGGAAGACAAATTTAAAGTGATTTCGTCTGAAGCCCTCTCTTTAACAAACAAATCCTTTTTAGAATTGGCAAACGCAACCTTTGAAAAATATCAGGAATCTGCCCAAAGTGACCTTTTAAAGCGTCAAGAAATGATCTCTGACCTTGTCAAACCGGTCACTGAATCTCTCCAAACTGTAGACAAAAAGATTATTGAACTTGAAAAGTCCAGAATGAGTGCTTATGCGGTTTTAAAGCATCAGGTGACTGAACTTTTAACCAGTCAAAATCAGCTGAAGACGGAAACCTCTAATCTTGTCAATGCGCTCAGAGCCCCTTCTGTTCGGGGAAGGTGGGGGGAAATGCAGTTGCGGCGAGTCGTTGAGATGGCGGGAATGCTCAATTATTGTGATTTTGAAGAACAAGTTTCTTCAGGGGAAAACGAGGCCAGACTCCGGCCCGACCTTATCATAAATCTTCCGGGCGAGAAAAAAATTATTGTGGATGCCAAAGCGCCCTTAGCGGCTTACCTTGAAGCCCTTGAAGCCAAAGATGAACTGTCTCGCCAAGAAAAGTTAAAAGACCATGCCCGTCAAGTCCGGTCTCATATTAAATCCCTAGCTAAACGCTCTTATTACGAGCAATTTACGCCAGCCCCCGAGTTTGTTGTTCTGTTTTTACCTGGCGAAACATTTTTTAGTGCAGCTCTTGAACAAGACCCAAGTTTAATTGAGGTCGGTGTTGAAGATCGCATCATTCTCGCCACACCTACAACCTTGATTGCTCTTCTGAGAGCTGTTGCCTATGGATGGCGTCATGAACACCTAGCACACAATGCAAAAGAGATTAGTGAACTTGGAAAAGAGCTTCATAAGCGCCTTTCAGATATGGCAGAACATTTCACCAAATTAGGTCGAAACTTAGGGGGCGCTGTTCAATCTTATAACAATGCTATGGGTAGCCTCGAGCATCGTGTCCTATCCAGTGCCCGGAAATTTAAGGATTTAGGCTCTGTTTCGGGAGCCTCTGAAATTGCTTCTCTTGACCCCCTTGACCATATCCCTCGGGAGCTGCAAGCTCCAGAATTAAAAAAGGTAAGCTAACGATGAACGTCATTATTTTCCTCATCCTTACACTCATATCGACCCCTCTCTATGCCATTGTCTATGAGGTATCTCAGTCTACACAAACAGGGATTAACGTAACCTTGTATCCTCAAAATATGGCGCTCATTAAAGAGCAGAGAAAGGCCCTTTTAAAAGAAGGCTCTAATAAACTTTTGATAAAAGGTGTGCCGAGTTCCATTCTGATTGATAGCTTTCTCTTTCAGGTTCTGCCGCCTTCTCCTCCCTTGAATGTTTTGGAGTATTCCTTTCAAGCCCCTGATATTACACGCGAAAAACTCTTGCAACATTCAATTGGGCAAGTTGTTCAAATCAAGCCTATCCCTGGTGAACCTGGCTCACCTCTTGTCAAATTATTGGCGATAGATGGTGATGACGTTGTTGTTGATTCGACAGGTGTTGTTAGTTCTATTCATAAGAGTCGGATTGCTTTTCCCCATCTTCCATACACGCTTGTGTCTGAGCCCATGATTAAGGTGAAAGTCATGAATCCAAAGGAAGGGGAATATCCTTTTGAAATGGGATATTTGGCTAAAGGATTTTCATGGGATGCAGGCTATACTGTTATCGTGAGTGTTGCTGGAGACCGCTTAGATCTTAAAAGTTGGATAAACTTGCGTAATCAAAGTGGTGTTGATATCAGAAAAGGCCATTTCCGCGTGGCCTATAAAAAGGAACAATTCTATGATCTTGAAAGGCCTATCAGTCTTTCAAATAACGCGGTTAAGAATATTTCCTGGTTTTCGGCTCAAAATCTAACCCCTACAAAAAGTTTTCGCATCTACCCTAAGAACAACATTGTGGTTGATGAAGAAGGGGTTGTCATGAAACCAACCGTAGAAACTTGGCTTTCTGTGAAGAATGATGCCTCTCAAGGGCTTGGCGTTTCGCTTCCCCAAGGAATTATAAAGGTTTTTCGAAGAACACCTGATGGGTCCTTTCTCTATGTTGGTGAAAACAAAACATTTCTAACACCTCTTGGCCAGTCACTCAGTTTACGGATTGGAAGTACAAAAGAAATCACAGCGGAAATGCGCCAAACCGATTATCGAAAATTGGGGAACCAGGTGGTCGAGTCTGGCTATCGGCTTGATCTTAAAAATACGGCCAAAACACCTGAGCAAGTCACTGTATTTCAAAATGTAACCGGTGAATGGATTGTTCTCCGAGAGACCCATCCTCATGAAGAAGAGGAAAGCCGCCTCAAATGGACGATCAATATGGCCCCTCAAGAAGAAGTCAGCCTGCGATACCGGATTCGCATGAATGTCAAATAAAGAGGGGTTGGATTTATGATGATCATCCGCCATCTTTTCAGAGCGCCCATTAACTCCTTACGTGGATTCAAGCAAACGTGGACCTTGGAGCTGGCCTTTCGTCTTGAAGTGGTTGGATGTATTCTTATCCTCCCACTTGTATTCTGGTGGAATACTCCCTTTATCAACAAACTCTTTGTTATCTTTTCTTTATTTATTATGTTTATTGCTGAACTCTTAAACACAGCCATTGAAAAAGCAAATGATGCTTATAAAAAAACAGAGGATCCGCTCATTCGTATTTCAAAAGATGCGGCCTCCGCCGCAGTCTTCTTATCAATTTGCTTGGTTGGACTGTCTTTATTTAATTTAATTTGCAGTCAATAAGTGTATCTCCTTTTCAAAGCGTTAATCATCTATTAACTTTCTCCTTCCTATAATAGATAAAATTTGAGATAAATTTTATATTGATAGGGAGAACTCATGGGAAAAATTGCACAAGACTGCCTGAAACAGCTATTTATCGATGCTCGCACTTATGGAAAGTGGCAAGATAAGGATGTTACAGATGAGCAGTTAAAAGATCTCTATAATTTAATGCGCTTAGGGCCAACAAGCGCTAACTGTTGTCCACTCCGAATTCTCTTTTTAAGATCAAAAGAATCTAAAGAGCGCCTCAGGCCTCATTTGGATCCTGGGAATTTGGACAAAACAATGATTGCTCCTGTCACAACAATACTCGCCTATGATCTCCAATTTTATGAACATCTTCCTCAACTTTTTCCCTTTGCTGATGCAAAATCTTGGTTTGAAGGTAAGCCAAAATTTGCTGAAGTGACAGCATTTCGGAATGGAACTCTCCAAGGGGGTTATTTTATCATGGCTGCTCGCGCTATTGGCCTTGATTGTGGACCTATGTCAGGATTTTCCAATGAAGGGGTGGATCAAGAATTTTTCCCAGACGGGCGATTTAAATCAAACTTCCTGTGTAACTTAGCCTATGGAGATCCTGCAGGACTCCCAGGCCCGCGGGCCCCACGCCTTTCCTTTGACGAGGCTTGTAAAATCATATAGTGTCTTTTGACTTAAAAATGTTTCACGTGAAACAATATGACAAAAGATATTGAAAATTTAATACAAGGATACCAGAAATTCAGGCGCCATTATTTTAATGGAGAGAATTCTGAATTTGAGGAGCTTGTCCGCTGTGGTCAAAGGCCTAAAGTGCTTGTTATTGCTTGTTCTGACTCACGGGTAGATCCGGCCCTTGTCATGAATTGCCAACCTGGAGACCTTTTTGTCATCCGGAATGTGGCCAATTTAGTTCCCCCTTATGAGGATGATCTATCCTACCATGGAACAAGTGCGGCCCTTCAGTTTGGGATTTGTTCCCTGGGCATTCGTCATGTTATTCTTTTTGGCCATACCCAATGTGGGGGGATTCAAGCCCTTCTTGAGCGGTCACCTGAAGTGTGCCAAGAAAAAAGCTTTATTAACAAGTGGATGGAACTCGCCAAGCCTGCCCATGAAGCGGTTTTAGAAAATCATTCAGGTTTATCTTTTGATGAAAAAACAACCCTTTGTGGCCGATATTCTTTAATGAACTCCTTGAAAAACTTACAAACTTTTCCTTGGATTGCAGAACGAGTTCAACAAGGAACTCTCTTTCTTCATGCTTGGAATTTTGATATTGCAAAAGGACTCCTTGAATCTTTTGATTTTAAACATAATTGTTTCAAAGAAATTCAGAGTGAAGAAAATTGGCTCAAAGTTGGTTCATGAAATTATTAGCATTAGGAGTCTTAATTATGGGTCTTTCAACAGATGCCATGGCTTTAAATCGTAAAGACCACATTCTCACAGCCACTACAGTTGCAGATGTTCAGCAAGCGCTTTCGACTCTTAATGAGGATGCTGTCATCTTTATTGATGTGGATGATACCTTGATTACACCAGAATCCAAGGTTTTTCATTGGTCCAGCCCTTATCGTTTTCTGATTGATGATTTGAAAAAGAATAAGGATAAGTACCCAAACTTTGAAACAATTCTCAGCCATTGGCGATTGCAGCGAAAAACCATGTTGGTTTCAAAAGATTGGCCAGCTTTTATTGAGGCATTAAAACAAAAATATCCAGTCTATGCTTTAACCAAGATGGATTCGGGGCCCCTTGGTGATATCCCTTCCATGGAAAAGTGGCGGTATGATGAGCTCGAGTCCAAGGGCATTTCCTTTACACCAACATACGACGGCATTTCAGAGGCAGTCGTTGCAACAGATCCAGCAAAACCCTCGCCTGCTACTTTTTATAAGGGAATCTTTATTTCAGGCCCTCTTAATAAAAGCAATGTTTTGCGGGCTTATTTTAACACAAAACAACCCGCTCAAATTGTTTTGATTGATGACCGCGCTGAGTACCTTGAAGATGCGATCCAAGAATGTAATCGTCATCATATTCCATTCTTAGGGATTTTATTTAAGGGAATGGACCTCATTCCAGGCGCTCCTGATCCTGCAGTTGCTGAATTTCAAAAAGAAACTCTCTTTGAAAAGGGAGAATGGCTTGAAGATAAAGAGGCAGAGGCTCTCCTGAAAGGAGAGTAGATCGTTATTACGATCTACTCTGTTTTGTATCTAGTCTCCTTATTTTTGAGATTTTTCTTGTGTTGTAGAATGGGTCGACGTTGTACATTCCTTATTTTCTTGAGCAGATTCACTAGAACAAAGTGAATCTTGCTGACCTAAATCACACCCGCCACAAACATTTTTACAGGAATCTCCAAGATTAGGAAAATACTTGGTGTCTTTCCATTTATCGACCCTTTTTCCTGCTGATGTCACTTGCCCATCCAGTTTTGTCATCAGCTCAGTTTCAGAAGTCGGCGCTCCGCTTTTAATGGCCGAATAGTAGCCCATCAGAGTGGGATGGCTATAATCGCCCTCTTGAACGGCATTAATGAGTTGGCAAAGTTTGGAATTAAATTTCACGCTTTGTTTTTTTGAGCAGTCTATTTTTAAATCTTCTTGAACTCTTTGAGCCAGGTCTTTTATTTGGTTTACAGCAGAAATATAATCATTCCGGACTTCTTCGCACGTTTTGTATTCCCCGGAATTAGACAGAGACGTTGTTGTTTTCGCATAGGATAAGTTTGATCCAATACAGAGTAAGGCCATACTTAAGGTTGTTATCAACATTTTTTTCATTGTTTTTCCCCATTTTTTGTTATTTCGCTAAAATTAGCATTAGGGTGAATTATACCCTATTTCACCATAAGGTGCAGTAAAAACTTTTGTTTTTACCATCTATCCCTTTTTGGACATTTGCCTAAATATTCATCAATACGCCTTTGGGTTCCAGGAGAAATATCCTGGGGTAAATCATTTATAGGAAACCATTTGGCTTCTAATATTTCTCTTGATTTGCATGGTTTTTGAGTAAACTTTTTGCAAATAAAAAATGCCACATAATCATCATGTTTGGAATGCGGATTATAATAAAATCCAAAGAGAGAAGGCTCATCCAGAGGCTCAATGCCAACTTCTTCTTGAAGTTCCCTGATCACTGCCTGGAGGGCTGATTCACCAGCATCCACCCCACCTCCAATGGTATGCCATTCAGGCATATAAGTATGTTTTATCAGTAAGACCTGATCACCCTGCAAAACAAGAGCCCGCGCACCCACTGTCCTTCGCATAAAAAGAGATAGAAAGAGGTTTTTGATGTTCCAACAGAGTTTAAGCATTGATTTATTCTCCATGGGCTTATCAACCGTAGCTGCATTGCGCGAAGGCTGGCGGAGGGAGTGGGATTCGAACCCACGGTACGCTTGCACACACAACGGTTTTCGAGACGGTCGAAATGTTTACCTGACAACAACCGTTAACAAAACATATCAATGAAATCAATGTGCTGTGCTGTTTTCTTGATTGCTGCTGATGCAGTTTTGTTATCATTTTTTGTCCCCAACTGTCCCATGAGTGTCCCATGGTATGTGGAGTAATTGGTATCAACTACCGAAAGCACTCCATAGCAAACTGAGAGCTCAAGCATCCGCTGATCTTCTTTATAGCTTTTTGGGAGTTTATCATTTCTGACATAAATCTCAAGATATTCACTCATTAAATAGAGGCTAGGTTCGTATAAGACACCCTACTCACCTAAAATTTACCATGATCGAGGTGTTCAAGTTCTCTACCTGTTCCTCTGCATGTCCTTCTGGTAAGGGCCAAGTTAGATTGACTTTCTTTGCACAATTTAAGCATTCGCTTGCTGTCCAATGCCTATGCTCTTTGCAATCACTTCAAGGCTGCATCCGCATTCAGATCTTAACCATGTATTTTTTTATTTTTCTCATCGCTATATGATTTCTCCTCATAAGTTGTCCCCTTCTTGAGTTAATGAGGAGAAGACAGTTTAATGTTACTAAGGCTCAAGGCACTTCCCAGAGAAGGAACCTGCCTTAGAAAAGCGCTTTATTTTGGAATTATTGATTTATTGAGATTTGAAATCAGTCATCTGATTCAATCGGAATGACCGACCGGATTAACTCCGGAATCGTCAACCGGATTGAGTCGGAATTATCCCCGAATTCGACTGGAATATGCACTAGGTGAAACTATGATTGAAACGGGGTTGTTCGTATTTCTATAGCTTCTTCCATTTGTATTTGCTGTATTTTCTTTTTTATTAAATAATTTAGAAATTCCCCCAATAATCGTCTCAAAAAGACTATATATCATAATACCAGTACCAAAAGTTGGAGCTACCCTACTAATTGACGTTCGTGTCACATTGAAACTATCCTCATCAAAATTAAATTTTACATTATAAAGCTTTATCTTTATATTATCAGGCCAGCACATAGCTGGGCCGAAGAGATGGATGAATCGTATGTCTTCGCTCCTAATCCTTCTGTCTAGCTTAATTCCAAATTTGTTTTGAGTTTTTTCGTAATCTTCGGGCATCATTGCATGTGCAGTACTCATTCCAAATGTAAAAATAATCAAAAAGCCAAAAATTAAAAAATATTTAGGATTCACATAAGGCATTATATATTTTCCTTCTCCGTTAAAAATGTATTTTTCTCTTTTCTTAATTTGTTACATGCATATAAAGAAATGACCGTAATAACTAAGAGGAGATTCCTTGATAGGGAGGCTTGGTTTAGGAATCTCCTCTGATTACACCGTTCAATTACTTCTTGGAATTTCTACTATTTCTAGAAGGAACACCAGAAATCCATTGGCCAAATGAGCGGTGATTCCCTTGATCCCAGAATTCTTTTATTCCTCGGTGATTACCTTGTCTTAAGAATTCCTCAGTTCCTCGGTGACCACCAGCGTTTAAGACAGTATCAACAACCCATTGACCTGTTTGAAACTTTCCTGCGTTATTTAATAGGGAGGATCCTCCTTTTTTCCCAGATCCACCATTTAATCGGAAATTAGCTTTCAAAGAGTAATCTTCACCAATTTGATTTAAAGAGAAGTATCCAATCCTTAAAAAATTCTCAATTTGGAGTTCCGTTAAATTTGAAGGAATGCCAGAAACATCATACTTATTTATTCTCTTCTGGTTACCATCTAGAAAAGCTGAGAATTCTTTTTGATCACTGTCATAAACAACCTTTATTTTTGAGGCTATTTTATGAGAGCAAAGTAGGTTTTCTTCAGGTATTTCGATAACATTAGCATTTAATACCGAATTTCCTATTCCTAAAATAAGGATTGAGGTAAGTAGATAATATTTTATATATGTCATATTATGTTTCCTTTATTTAAATATTTTTTCTGTTTTAAAATTAACTGCTTTATAATGCTTTTAATTTTATTTTTCCCCAAAATGCTTGGCATATAACCCCATGCCAACCTTACCAACACCATATGCAGTAATTAAAATCCCAGGAATTGTCATCGTACGTGCTATTAAGTCGGCTGATTTACGCATCCCTTGATCTGTAGGATCATCCTGATCACATACAGCATTAACTCCAGTTTTTATAGTTTGCGAAGAAGCTATAACTCCAACACCAATTTGAACACTTCCCCATCCATCTTCTATCATCTTATTAGCTTCTATCATTCTTCTATTAGATTCTGCCTCTTTCCATTTCTGAGTGAGTTCAGAAAAATTTAATTTTCGATTTATTGACTTTTTAGATTCGACTTGCTCTTCATTCTTCATCATTGCATTTGCAGTATTAATGTTATACATATTGCTAAGCATGCAAAAGCAAACTAAAGATGTTGTTGTTTGAATAAGTTTTTTTGACATGATTAATTCTCCTTTGTTTGATTAAGTTTTAAATTTACTTGACACTAATGCCAAATAACTCTTGAAGTCTGGGAGGAAAATCTTATTTTTTCTATCCCCAAAAAGAGGGGAGACACATCCCATAAAACGGGGGAGGAGCCTCCTATAAAGCAGGGGAGATAGCGTTGTTTACAGATAAAGAAAGTTTGTTTAATTTATCTGATAAAGACTTTTTGGAATTTAAAACATAAGCAATAAATTAGTATGATTTATGCAAGATAATGAGCTGTTCCTATTACAAAACTTATATAACAATCACTTAGAAACAATTAATAATATCAGCTTTACACATCGTGAAATTGATGTGATGGCTTGTCTCTTTAACTTACGAGGGACGAGCAAAATATCTACTCTTTTGAGAGTTTCTCCCCATACTGTTGTGACTCACGTGCGGAACATTATGTCAAAATTGGAATGTTCTTCTCGAGAAGGAATTATCGATTTTATTGAAAAGTCTTATAAGGCTTCCTTTTTTAAAAGCTATTACACAGGGTTATTAATCTCTACAGCTTTTACAAAAAGCTTGGGAGAAATCTCGAAATTGAAAGATGAAAAAGTTCCTATTTGTTTGATTGTTTTAGAAAAAACAAGTGCTAATAAGACACTTTTACAATGCCTTGAGAACCATCTTCGACAAGTAGGCCTTCAGATTGAAATTAGGTATCAAGATTTAGACGATAGTATAAAAGACATACAACCTTCTCCTAAAATTCTTTTACTTCTTACGAACAACGAACAGCTTAAAAAGCTTCCAAAAGGACTTGCCTCCCTAGGCTACTTAGAGCTGAAAGAAGATACCAACTATTATTTTTTATTTTTTGATATTCTTAAAAAGTTTTTTCCTCCTCATAATATTGAATCAATTTATGAAAAATTTAAAAATCAATATGAATCCATACAAGATCCTATCACCTCTAAACTTATTAGAGAAAATACAGAAGACAAATTACGAGAAAGGGAAAAAATAGATTTTAAAAATATTCTAGACATTCAAGAAAACAGAAGATGGTATGTTCTCTTGATATTTCTACTTGTAAGTATTTCTAGTTTCGTATTTATGCTTACTAACAGTAAAAAAGAAGGTGAAAAACAAAATAATGCATATATACAAGAAAGCCAAGGAACTTTTCCTATTCGATCAGATGTAAATCTTCCTAAAGAGGCTGTCCTTCTTAAGCGACCTCAAATAATTGAACAGATAAAGAATGGTCTTCAAGGAAATGGAGAGATAAAAGTTGTTGCTCTCGTGGGTGTAGGGGGAAGTGGAAAAACGACGCTTGCTCGTCAGTTTGCTCGGGAAGCAAAAACAAATGTACTTTGGGAAATTAACGCTGAAACACATGAAAATCTTATCTCTTCTTTTGAAAGCCTTGCTCAAACTCTTGCAAAAACAAAAGAAGATAAAGATGTACTGAAAAATCTGCAAGATATAAAGGTCCGAGAGCAAAGAGAAGAAAAAACTGTCCAATTTGCTAGAGACAAACTTAATTTTCATAAAAATTGGATTTTAATATACGATAACGTAGATAAGTTTTGCGATATACAAAAGTATTTTCCTCAAGATTCAAGTACATGGGGCGTAGGAAAAGTCATACTGACAACGAGAAATACCAACATCGAAAATAATAAATATATTAATAATACCATTCAAATTGGAGAATTAAGTCGAAGTCAAAAACTTGACCTTTTTCAAAAAATTATACGCCAAGGAAGTTCACAACCTTCTTCTCTTATGCAAATTGAAGAGACAAAACGTTTCCTAGAAAACATCCCTTCATTTCCATTAGATGTTTCAATAGCTGCGTACTATTTAAAATCCACCCATATCTCTTATAACAAATACCTAGAAAATTTAGCACAACATACAAAAGACTTTGAATATTTACAGGAAAGTTTTTTAAAAGAGTCCGGAGATTATATAAAAACACGATATAGCATAATTACTTTATCTTTACAGCATATTATACAGATAAATAAGGATTTTTCTGATCTTTTATTATTTGTAAGCCTTTTAGATTCTCAGAATTTGCCTTTAGAGCTCTTATATAAATATAAAGGTAATCTTGCGGCTGATAACTTCATATTTAATCTAAAAAAATATTCCTTTATTGCAAATGAAGAGGGCTTTTTTCCTTCTTTAAATTCGTTTTTTTCTATTCATAGGGATATCCAACCTATGATATTGAATTATTTGATATCTACGAGGGGGGGAAAAAACCTTCAAAAAACCACAGAAAAAATAGCAAGCCTCTTAAATGATCATATATCAGAAGCTATCGAAAAAGAAGACTTATTAAAAATAAGACATTTAACCAGTCATTGTGAAAAATTCTTAAATCACGATGTATTACCTAAGGGAGGAGTTCAAGAATCTATAAGGACTAACTTAGGCCGCATGTATACTTACTTAGGAGACTACGTAAAAGCCGAACAGCTTCTTAGCCAATCGCTCATAAACTTAAGGAATAAAAATGAGGAAAAAGACGACCTTCAACAGGCTAAGACTTTAACTTATTTAGGAATTAATTTTAAAAAACTGGAAAACTATGAAAAAGCCCAAGATTCATTGAAACAAGGGCTAAATTTATATCAAAAAAACCTTTATCAAAACACCACTGGCGTAGCTTTGGCTTCTACTTACCTTGGAGCTGTTTATAAACATTTAGGTGATTACAAACAGGCGACAGTTTATTTAGAGCAAGGACTTTCCATTTATAGACAGCATATTGAAACTCACGCAAGTGGCGTTACGCGCGCATTATCTTACCTAGGAAATATTTTTCAAAAATTAGGAAATTATGAAAAAGCAAGAGATCTCCTCGGGGAAAGCCTCGGAGTTTGTCAAAAATATTTTCCAGAAGATCATATTGGCAAAATACATGCCCTAGCACGTTTAGGAAGCATCGAGGTAAGCTTAGGCCACTATGAAAAGGGAAAAAATTTGCTTCTCCAAAGTCTGAAAATGTATAAGAAGCTCTTTTCAGATTCTAACCAAGAGGTTATATGGGTTTCGACCAATCTAGGAAACGTTTATAGATTACTGGGAGATTACGAAGAATCAAAAGATTTGCTTGAGAAGAGCTTATACTTCCAGCAAAAAAAGTTTAAGGGCTCTTCCCATACAACAGCATGGATCCAACTCACCTTAGCTAAAACTTATAAAGCATCAGGAAACTACGCAAAAGCTAAAGAGCTCCTCAATAAAAGCTTAAAAACTTATGAAACACGATATGGAGATAATCATAGTGAAACAGCTAACGTTCTAGGAGAGCTTGGACACCTCTACCTTTTAGAAGGAAACACAGAACTTGCAGAAGACCTTCTGCAAAAAGCTTATAATATATTGCAAAAAATCCAACATCCAGATCAGCATATCATTTCTGAGACATTATCTGAATTACGTTTAAAGAAAGCTAATATGGAAAAAGCAAAAAAATTTTAGAACAAGAAAAAAAATAACATAGGAGATAGAAAAGGTTATGAAACTAAAAACACTTCAGTATTTTTTTATTATAGCTACCCTTTTTCTTCTTCAAAGGGGCTTCTCAGCCTATGCTATGTTTCAGGATCAAGAAGCGACTCTAGAGACTACATCAAGCACCAGTACTAACAACCCGAAAACACAATCTAGTAATAAAGAAGAAAGTGAGGATTCCTCAAAAACCTCTCAGAGTCATGAGCTTAAAAAGACAAGGAATGCTGCAAGTGCTAATCAAGCTAAAGAAAACACAGATTTCATTGAGAGTATTATAAGAGGTATGCAGATTGAGAAGAAATCTGTTTTTTCTAAAGCCCATTGGGAGAGCTTCCAGTCACTGATCGGAGATAAACTTGATAAATCTAATGCACATGAGGAAGCAGAACATCTATTTAAGTCATCTTTATTACAAAATAAAGTTAAAGGTTATGGGGGAGCAGAAGTCACCCTCTTTAAAAAAGGAGAGCTTACTGAAAAAGTTCTTAAAACCTTTGAGAAGAATAAAGAGGCTGGAAAAAAGGAATATATTCATTCTGTTTATGCTTATGCCTTTGTTTTCAAGGAGCTTCAAAATAAGGTTTCACTGAGCAAGCTTGGAATGGTAAAGCCCTTAGTTGGAGGATTTTCTAAAGAAAATTTTGTAATCTTATACGAAGGAGCTAAAGGGAAAGAAATTTATACCTTATTAGAGGATATGTATGACTCCTATATAAGAAGCCTTAGTTCAAAACAAAAAAGTGCTTTTTCTAAAACTCTTTTTTATCAAACTAGAGATAAACCTAAAGGAATGTTGCAAGCAATAGCAAGAACGCTACAAAGCTTTCATAAGGCAACATATGACCGATTCTATAAAGAATCATTTGATAGAGAATCAATATTTAGAACATACAAAGAGGCACATTCACAAAAGGGGGGGATTACAAATTTTTTTAGCCCAGAAGAATCAAACTTTAAAGAGCTTAGGCTAATCGTTCATAAGCACAAAAAATACGAGGAAAAAGACGACCATCCTATGTTCAAAGAAATAAAGGATCTTTTAAAAAAGAAGCACGAGGAATTTGAAGAAAAAAACAATCAGTTACACTCAGAGGAAACCAGGCCGTGCTTAATTCATGGAGATGCCCATGGCAAAAACTTATTTCTCTCCGACGATGAATCCCTTACGCTGATTGATTACGAAACAATGGTGACACGACCGCCACATAATGAAGCAAAGGAGCGAGAGGCTAGGAGTTTTTTTCCTTTAGGTGACCCTGCACAAGACGTTGGAAGGTTTATGGGAAGTTTGTGGACTTATGCTGTTTCCTCGGAACAATATACTCAGTTGAGTGATGGGCAATATCCCCAATTGATTTTACTTACTCAAGAATGGGAAAGGTTTTTTTTAGAAGAATATGGAAAGGCGTGGGGAGAGGAATGGAAAGATACCTTTAAGGAGAGAATACAAGAGAATGTCAAACATTTTAGGAACAAATTTCTCCTTATTGTGTTAACACATAAAGAAAATAGCCCACTTTATAAAAAATCTCTTTTTAATATAATATGCAACCACCTCTTACCTTCTGAGTCGAGGTATGAAATTAAACTTCCTTCCTTAACAAAAGGAGACCGAAAAGTTCCACCTATGCAAAACAAGGAAAGAATGGAGATACAGGTCTTAAATAAGATGGATGTTCTATTCGAAGAAGCAGAGATTGCAACTTTAGATATATTTTATCCTTTAATAAATAGGCTTTCTGAGGGATTTATAAAAAATTCTTTAAAAGAAGCCCAAGGGGAGCTTAAATCACTCCTCAGGGGCAAAAAAGATCTTTTAAGTTCCATTATTAAAAAGTTAGAAGCAATTAAAGAAGAAATTCCAAAAAATATAGCCCTTTCAGGATCTACTTTAGAACAATTTGCTATCTTCTTAAGTCAAATGAAACAAAGGCAAAATTCCTTAGAATCTATTTATGAAAAACCAGATTTTAATAGATCCATACAAGAAAGACTGCTCTCAGAAAATAAAAATGATATTTTTTATAAGTCTATTATAGGCCTTAGAAATGGAATTCGAATGGATGTACTCAGGGATTTATTCGAAAACAAAGAGCATGGGGAATGTAAAAACTGTCAGAAGAAATGGTTATGGCCTGAAAAAGTTGGAGGATTGCCAATTATGGAATGTGCTTTCTGTGGTCATATTGAGAGTTAAAGACGAAATTAAAAGTCAGGATCTGTAAATTTGCCTATCTCATTCATTTTATGGGAGGCAATTCCCCCTATTTTTTGTGATGTGCTTCCCCTCTTTTTGGGGATAGAAAAAAGAAGGTTTTCTACTATTCTTTGAGAATTGCTTGGCGTCAAGTAATGATTAAAAATTTAACAAAAGGAGACTTTATGAATAAATCCAAAATTATTGCAATATCACTAGCTATACTCGCCTTTTCATCTTTTTCATTTTCTGCTTATGGATCAGGAAAAGGACCAGGAGAAAGAGCTTGGGATGCATTTATGGAGAAGGGGGCAAACAATCCGTTTGTACCTAGGTTCCATCCACTTTTGTTATCGTAGCCAAATGATGGATGAAGCAAACGCTAAAAATCCCATATAAGCCGCGGCCATTTTATCAAATCGCGAGAAGACACGTCTGAAATGCTTTATTTTTGAAAAGAAGCATTCAATCAAGTGTCGTTCTTTATACAAATAATAATCAACCTCTCTTTGGACCTTGCAGCAGCTCCCGCTGAGGGGTAGGGAAAAACGCTCCTTTTTTTAACCAACAACACCCTTATCCCGTCTGGCGAGTGAGTAAAAATTATAATTTCAAATCAGTTGGCTATGAAGAGTTTTGTTGTTTCAAATGACAGAAGGAAGACTTTGGAGGCGGCCTTACGATCGCTTCATACAATGTTTCAAAATTAGGAATAAATTCATACGTATAGAGGCTGTGAAGCATTCTTTCCCATAAGCTCTTTTTTCCAAAACAGTGTTGGAGAGCCTCTTGGAATCTTTTGTTTAAGCGTTGTAAACATTGATCTATCAAAAAAGCTAACATCATTAACATTGAAAAAACATGATTCAAATACTGGGTTCCGTGTCCGAAATTATGTTCAAATTCATAGCCTTGATTTTTAAGCGTATTAAATGTCTGATTTTCAATGTGGTGCCTTGCTCTGGCGCCTTTAACAATTTCTCGAATATTTTGAGAGGTGACCTCCAAATCCGTGACCCACATCCATTTTGTCGTTTTCTCTTCTCCTTTCTTTGCTTTTTTCTTTGTTTCCTTGTATCGAATAACCGTAACAAGGGGGGCGTTTTTAGAACCGTTTAAGGGAACTTTCTTGAAGTATTCATACTCATGAGCCACTCCTCCAATGGTTTCTTTGAAAGAAGGAGCGTCTTCCCCATCCATTGCATTCACCCAATCTGCAAGATAAGCGTGATCCCCCTCGCTACACCCCAAAATATACCGCATGTTATGCTCGGTGAGTTCCGTTATATGTGGCGCATTTGAAGCTAAACAATCCTTTACGATAAACTTAAAAGTAAAAACGGCAAGACCTGCCATCATACAATCAATATTAGAGAAAGAAGTATCGGGCTTGTCTTTTATGCCCTCAGCTTTTAGCCCATCTTCAAAAGCTTTCTTCACTGTTTGCAAAAGAGCATCATGTGTAAAGGCGGGTCGGGTTTGTTTCATACGTTCTCCATTTATGGGAGATAACTTAACACAAA
>Ga0206848_1015_pt1 | contig 55094 bp, 47 predicted proteins | sample Alteio_BWOrgCont_18_FD_152635 | JGI IMG/M metagenome (GOLD analysis project Ga0206848, IMG submission 152635) | Enriched cells from forest soil in Barre Woods Harvard Forest LTER site, Petersham, Massachusetts, United States -... | ecosystem: Environmental > Terrestrial > Soil > Temperate forest >...
CAGTCAGCGCGGTGTGCTGCTGCGATGGATCGGCCGCGGCGACGGTCGGCCCGAGCGGAACGTAGGTGGGCGCGTTGGGCGAGGTGTTCCAGTCGGACGAGGTTTCAGTGCGATAGACGGAATGACTTTCGTGCATGACGCCAGGATCGGTTGGATCTTCATAGCGGCCCACCGGATAGGCTTTCACTTGTTCCTGTGTCCTCACGGTGTCGGTATTGGACTGCGAAGGCTTGTCAGGTAAGGAGCCGACATCGACATCGGCCACGGTGGGGTTGGAATGAGCGCAGCCAGCGAGCAGGAGCGCGAAGAATAGATAATGGATTTTCATGGTTTTTGAGTTTTGGGTTTAAGATCGACCAACGATTGGCCCTGTTTGGCGTCGTCGAGATCGATGGTTTGAGTGACGTAGAGGTAAAATTGTTTTCCGGCTGGGACGCGGACGTAGAATCCATCGCGCTTGATCGAGTCGAGAATCTGCTGCGCGTATTGGGTGAGCACGGCACCCGCGCCCGCGAGGGCGGCATTTTTCGGTGTGGACAAGGGCGTTTGCGTGGTCTGGCCGGTCAGCGCATTGGAAGAGGATTGCGTATCTTCTAGTCCGGTCGTGGCCGCGCTCAAAAACGTGGCGGCGAAGAGTTTGATTTCGGCCCAGTTGTCGGTTTTGAGGATGTCGCCCCGCAGTCCTGCGGAACCATCCGTGAGCGCCCAGGTGCCCGACTGCTCATTGCGCTCCATATCGAGCGCGACGCCGTGAAGCGGCAATTCGGCCCCGTTGAGCCGGTCGGTCGTGCGCCAGACGATCACCCAATTGTTATCGCTGGCAATGCGCTCGCGGGAGGGATCGACCTGGGTCTTGCCGTGGACTTCCGCCCCTGCGGGGATGATGAGCTTGCCGTCATGCCAAACGTCCTCGGTCACAAAACCGATGATCGGAGTTTCGATTTTAGCCGAATCAATCGTGATCACCGTTTCACACGGGATCATTCTCCCATAGGGCGCGTAAGTGTCAGACACCTGCGGCTCCCTCTTATCCCCGCCGTGATAAAGCGTGAGAGGCAATTCCTGGGGTGCGGCGGGCGGAGTATTCGTTCCCGATAGCGGAAGTTTACCAGGTGCGCCTGAATTGAGCTTATCTCCGTTCACTCCATCGCGGAGGATGGTTTTCACCCCGTTGTCTCCCTCCGGTTTTGAGGTGGGCTGAGCGACCTGCGCCAGTTCAGTTTTCCCGCTATGATTGAGGGTATAGAAAACGATGCAGACGGCGATCACAACGCAGGCAAAGGCGGTGAATCTTCCAGTGGTCGTTTTGAAAAAGTTGAGAAATTTACGTGGATCGATCATGGGGTCTCCTGGGGTTGGGGGCGAAAGACGAGGACGTTGAACTTGTTCTGAACGGAGAGATGGTTCCTTCCACCTTGCGGTGTCCCACAGATGACAAACCATGCGCTGCTGTGACCGTCGCTGATCTTACCGGTCTTCGGGTCTTTCTCTCCCGGAGGCATGACCCCGGAGGCGTCCGACAAGGCACTCCAGTAAACGGTCGAACCAACGCGGACGCCGAGCGATTGCGGGATATAGTAAATTGGCTGCTCGGTGTGATTGACCAATTCAACCTGGAAGATGAGAGCGTCCTCGGGATCAAACCGGAATACCCTGGCCAGGATCACGTCAAACCCACGATAGAGGGTAAGCGTGTTGGGTTCGTCCTGCTCGGTCTGCGAAACCATCTCGGGGTATTGCCCAGCCAGGAGCGGGAAGGCTTTGGCTTTGTCCAGTAACCCGAGGAGATGGTTGGGACCGGGGCTTTGGACCGGTGGAAGGGAACCGGGCACAACGGCGGTCGATTCATCGGCGGGATAAAACCGCACCGATTGAAACGGTTCCTTGTCAGTGGTCAGTTCGAGGACATAGACGGAGCGATTGCAAATGACATTGAGATCCGCCTGGACATCCTCTTTCAGCGCCCGGACCGAAAAGAACCGATCTCCGGCATGATAGCTCATCAGCATGTTCGCCTTAACTTTTGGATCGGCGGTGACGCCGCTGCCTTCGATATCGGTGATACCCTGTGGAAATACGATGGTGGTGACCTTATCGGTGGCGACTTTCAGGTGATAGACGGTGTGTTCATCGAGCGGGAAGGTCTTGATGGTTTGGGCATGTGCCGGGGACAGGCCAAGCACAACAACAGCGAGGGTCATTAGATTTGTTCGAATTGGAATTTCCATACAGCGAGGGGGAAGCGACCGTTGGCGGTCAGGTTGGGGTTGCGCAGGAGGGTGAACCGGGCGTGAAATTTGATGGCTTCGGTGAACGGTGCATCATTGAAGAGGCCAACGCGGATCAACTGGCCGGTGACTTCGACCAGCACCTGGCCATTGCGGGTCTGAAGGACATCGAGCCGGAACACCTCCACTTTTTGATGGATTTGCTTGGCGGTGAGTTCCTGGGCCTGAGCCGTCTGGATCGCCTTGGCCTGAAGCAGTGCATCGGGCAAATACAATTTTTCCAAAAGCTCTGGATAATCGAATCCGTTGGGGTTCTTTTCCAGAAGCGCAAGGCAAGCCAGCAAGGTTTGCGACGTTTGCAATTTCGTCGCGTCCTCGAAATTGAGGAGCGGCGAGATGTGATAGGTGCCGGTTTCATCGAGGATCACGACCCGCTCCTGGGTACGGAACGCCGAGATGATGAAGAACGGCTGAACGAAGGCGGCGGCTACCGCAATCACGGCGATGAGAAACCACACCCGCGCCGCCCAACCATGATCGGCGAAGAGCTGAAGCACGGTGGGAGCGGGTTTAGGTGCTTTTATTTGAGATAAAATGGGGACGGGAGTTTCGTTTAAGACATTCATACGGCAATGGGGTTGGGGGTTAAGGGAGCGACAAAAGTGGAAGCAGCCGGAACACGGGAAACGGCAGGCTGGTGAGTAATCACCGAACCGTTGGAGAACGCCTGAGTAAACGGTGTCCCGGTTTTATTCGCGAAGTTTTGCGCCTGCGTGTGGGTGATCGAATCAGCCACACTGCCGACCGCGAGTGATCCGCGCGGAGTCTGACGCAGGCCGGGAAATGCTGCTGGTTCAGGGGAAACTGGCGCGGGTGATGACGGGGGAATCGATTGTCCGCCAGAGCTGGTCGAGGAAGGGGCCGATTGAGATAGTCGCGGGCCGCTGGGCGCGGGAGATGTTCCCGCGCCGCTGCCGCCAGAATCTCCTGCATCTGATTCTTTCGGAGTTTTCGGACTTGGCGCGGCTCCGCCGCCGCCTGCCAGCTTGGCAAATCCCGCCAGGGCCAGTCCCATCTGAAAGGAATTTCCCACCGCCGATGAGAGCGGAACGCCCGAGCAGAAAAGCATCTGCATGAAAATCGGCGTGACGAGGCTCCCGAGGATGAGCCAGATGGCGACGATGCCCGATAACAGATAGGTTGCCGGTGAAAAGGTGATCTGGTTGCCGTCGGGCGATGTGCCGCCCGTGACGGCGTTGGTCGTGGTGGTCAGGAGCGAAAACCCGACGAGATCGACCACGGCAAAACCGATGGGCCAAGCCAGGATCGCCAGCGTTTGCTGCACATAGCGCGTGGCGAGTCCCTTGGTGCTTTCAAAGGCAAACAGGCAGAGTGCGATGGGCAAAAACAGATAGCAAAGGCACTCCATGACATACTGGATAATCATCATGGGAACCTGAATAACTCCCGCAAACGAGACGATCATCCAGCCGAAGGCAAATTGAACGGCCTTCATGATCGAATTGCCGACATCGAACCAGTTGCCGCTCTTTTCCGGGGCATGAAGAAGGTTCATCAGGGCCGTGCCGGTACTCGCCACGCTGCCGGTGAACTCCTGGCGAATCTGGACTGCGATATTCCAGAACTCGTCGCGGATGAGGTTGAACCAGAATGGCAGGGTCGTCAGCAGTCCGCAAATGAAGATGCTGGTCACAAGCGGGCGCATCAGTTGAGAAATGCTTTTGCTGCCGGTACTGGTACGAACGATGATGGAGCCGGTCAGGATGAAGAAGCAGACGAACCGAAGATCGGTGTTGATCTGCTCAACCAGCGGCATCAGGGTGGGAACAAGAGAACTGATGGTCATGGAAGTCAGAACGAAAAGATTTCGGATTTGAGCGGCATGAAGGGAACGGCAAGCGAGGGGTTCTCCCTCGGCGTCGGCCTGGCTTCGGCAGCGCCGTTCTGATGGAGGAAGAAAATCAGCCACATGCTGATGATTCCGATGACTCCGATAGCGATCTTGATGCAGTCGAAGATTTCCCTCGAACCGGACGGCTGGCCGGAAACGGGGCGGCCCGTTTTCGGGACGTCTTTGGCGATGCCGAGACGACGGAGTCGGCGATGCAAACGGCGGCGCAGCAGCCAGAGTCGAAAATTGAGATAACGGAGATAGAGATATTTCATAAAAATTTGAGGTGGATTATTTGAACTCGGTGCGGTCGCTGGCGATTTGGCCCTCCCACTGCATGAAGTTCTGGAGGGAAACATTCATTTCATGGTCGGCGGCCTGATTGGCAGCCTGGGCCTTCATCTGCTGGTCGTTTTGATTGGAGATGTTTTGGGTGACGATCTGGTCGGTGGCGGTCTGCTGTTGCTGGCCGAGCGCGGCGATCTGACCGTCGATGGCGTTCAACTCGGCGGTGAGCTTTTGCACCGTGCTCTGGTCGGGAGCGGTTTGGATCTGAGCGAGGGTCGCCGCCTTCTGCTGCTGCAAGGCGGCAATGCTTGACGTGGTATTCTGAACCACACTGGCCACATTCGCGTTCTGGTTCTGAATGGCGGAGAACGGGAGGAATTGGGAAGGGTTAAACGTCATCGACAATCCGCTTGGCGTGGTCGTGGGAACCGCGCTGAATAAGGAAGAGCCGCTGTTTTGGAGCGCCATCGCGCCATTGACGGTCTGGTTGATCGCGGAGCTGAGCTGCCCGATGGATTGGGTCAACTGCGACGGGCCAAGCAATTGAAGCTGCATGGCCTGGGCCGCCGCCGCCGGGTCGCCGATATAAGCTTTCATCTGCTGGGCCAAGGCCACAACTTGCTGCATCTGCTGCAACTGTTGATTAAGCGTGGCGATGGATTGGGTCCACTTCGCGATTTGCTCGGTTTCGTTCTGGACGGCGATGGGATCGGCCACGACCGCGACGGAGTATTGCGCCTGCGCCAGGGGCGAGAGACCTAGGAGGAAACTGAGAAATAAAAGGAGTTTGGTTTTCATGGTTATTGTTCGATACGAACCGTCTCGGTGTGGGGAACGGTGGTGACGCCGTTCACGGTTTGGGCCGGGATGGTGACGGGGAGTTCCGTCACCTTCGGTTGCGGAGCCTTCGGCTGTTTCTGGATGTTTTGCACCATCCAGTACTGCTGCTTCACGGCGTCACTGCGTCCGAGGTAGTACCCGGCCTTGTGTTCCCCGGTCCCTTCGGGACCGGGTGGATTGGAGGTGGTGGCGCACGCGGTCAGGCCAAGGGCAACCGATGCGACGAGGAGAGATTGTTTAAACATAAAAGTTGATCTCCTTAGCGAGCGTTCTCCCTGGGAGGATTGGAATCGTCGGAAGAACTGATGTTGGCCGAGGCATCACTGCCGGAGTCGTCCGACAGAATCGCTCCGATGCCGGTGCCGATCCCGGCCAGGCCAAGTCCGACGCCCGCATAGGTGAGCGTTTGCGTGAAATTCTTCGATTTGTTCAGGCTGTTGATCTGGCTTTGTAAACCGGCCACCGACGAAGAGCCGTTCTGCAAGGCGGTGATTTGATTCTGAAGCGTGGTATTTTCCTGCGCCTGGGCCGCCTCATCATTGGCGAGCTGGGTAGTCAGATTTTGCAGCGTGGTTTGAATGGTCGCTTGCTGGCTTTGTAACGTGGCTAAATTCCCCTCATCGGTCTGCTGCTGAGCGGCGGTCGCGGCCTGTTGCTGTTGCAACGCGGCGATGGTAGCGGAATCTCCATTGGCCTGATTTTGCAGGGTGGTGATTTGCGTCTGTTGCTGGGCAGCCGTGGCCTCATCGGTTTGCTGCTGGGCGACCGTGGCGGCCTCTTGCTGTTGCAAGGCGTTGATGGCTCCAACATTTCCACCGGCCTGATTTTGGAGCGCGGCGATCTCCGTCTGGAGTTGGGCGATGGTGGCCTCATCGGCTTGCTGCTGAGCGGCAGTTGCGGCCTGCTGTTGTTGCAGGGCCGCGAGAGCTGCGGGATTTCCATTGGTCTGATTTTGGAGGGCGGTGATTTGCGCCTGCTGTTGGGCGGCGGTGGCCTCATCGGCGGTAACGCGATTCTGGAGAGCCGTGATTGCGGCGGAATTACCGTTAATTTCGCCCTGGAGAGTGGTTTGAACGGTCGCCAACTGCGATTGCAGTGTGGAAATGACAGCGGCATCGTTGGCCTCCAAGGTTTGAAGAGCGGCAATAGCAGAGGCGTTCATGGCCTGATTCGCCTGGAGGATGCTGATCTCGCTGGCATCCGTCGCCTCATCGGCCTGAATCGTATTGATCGACGATTGCAAACCGGCTTCCGCCGTTGCCAGTCCGGTCGGAGGTTCATTCGGGGCGATGATGGTGTAGCCACCGGAAATGATCGGCAGATTGGAGGCGATGCCCGCCCCCGTATCGAAATAAGGGGGGAAGGTAAATTTTACGGTATGGCTTCCTACCGCCAGCACGCCCGTCGTGTAGTTGATGCTGCTGATGTCGGTGGAGTAAACCTGCCCGTTGTTGGGATCAGTGGGATGCTGGATGACGACATAGCTCTCGGCTGTTACTGTAATTGGAGACTGCTGATCAATCTGAACGGTTATATTGGGGGCAGACGGCGGCTGATGGCCTTCATCGGTATCCGTGTTGAACTCCACTCCGAGTTGGAGAATGAGTGGTCCCGAAGTCGTGAGGGTAACGCTTGATGTGTAACTGCCGGGGCTACTGGTGCTCCCGAAATTCTGAGAAGTAATCAGTTGAGCGGAACTGTTGGTGATCCATCCGAGCGTGAGCAGGATGGCCGATAAAATAAGGGGGGATTTCATAAATTTGCTTTCTTAAGCCCCGGACTCGGGGTGGGGTTGGACTGTCGGGTTGGAAATGTGTCGGAGGGTCCCGCAAAGCGCGGGTTGGGTTGTCGGCGAGTAGTAACAAAGGGAGGAAAATTTCTGGTTGGTCGCCTGCTGTTCGGGCAGCGGGTAATGCTGAACGGCGTCGATCATCACTTCGGGCAACTGGATGTCCTGAGAGATGTCCTCCAGGTCGGAACGGTCGAACTGCCGCATGAGGAAGAACTGTTTCGAGTTGCCCATGATGACGGGTCGGATGCGGGTCGCCTTGAATTTGCTGTACTGCTGGACGATGGAAATAATCCAGCAATTGAATTTGCGAAGCTGGGCGTAACCTTCACCCATGATTTTCTCGCCGCCGAGGACATCGAGGAACCGGGCCGCTTCCTCGAAGATGATCCGCTTCCACTGGTGACGCGGAAGCGTGATGATGTGCTGCCGGGTAAATCCTGAAATGAGTAATCCCGCCGCCGTCTTTAATTCGGTGGCCTGCTCGGGGATGTAGCCCAGCTCGAAGTGGGCAATCTTTCCCGTGAGGGAAATATTGGTGACACCATCGAAAAGCTTTCCGTACTGACCGGAAGCGGTCCACGCGGTAAGCAGAGTCGCAATCTGGTCGATTTCGTCTTTGCGATGTTCCGGCAACCGGGAAAAGAACATCAAATCAAGGAGCGCCGAATGGGTCGGATATTCCTCGGGAGTAAACGCGCTGTAGGCGGTCTGCATGAGGAATCGTTCGGTTTGCGGTTCCTTCAAAAACCGGGTGATTTCACCTTCGGAGATCGAGCTATAAAATTCGAGTGCTTCCGCGTCGGTTGCCTCCATCCGGTCGCGAAATTCGGCAAAGGCTTCGAGAAAGGTAGAGCCAAGCGCCATCTTTCCCTGTCTCCACTTGTGAACGGCACACGCGAGCCGTTGCAGGCCGGGAATCCTCGCTTGGTGTTTGCCAGACCATTCCGTAAACGTGTCGGTATAGAGTTGGTGAACGTATTGGCCGATCTGCGCCTGACGAAGCTGCTGCTTCTCGGGATCGGTCGATTCACCAATCATTTTCGACACCAACGCAACTGCGCTGGCGATCTGGAGCTGATTGAGCGGCAAGCCCTGCGTGTCGAAATAGTTGAGGGTCAGTTCTCCATCGGGATGAATCAGGATCGGCCTGCCGCCCAAGCTTTCCGTGAACTTCTTGTAGGAAAGACCTTCCTCGATGATGACGGTGTAATCGTAACTGGCCTGGGTTTGGGTAAGCAGGTCGTCCATGGCAAACGACTTGCCCGCTCCGGTCATGCCGATGAGCACCGCATGTTGCGGTGTGCCGCCAATGAAGGTGCGGACTCCGGCCAGGTTGCCGTTGGTGCCGTCATAGATCGCTTCGGCTTCGGCAAGATGAGCGGTGAACGTCGAGGAGAATGGCAACAAATCAGCCAAATAGCGGTCTTCGGCGTACAAATCGCGTTGCCGGTAACTGCTGCCGGTCCAACCGGGCCAGCTCGAAAAGAAGAGTTTTTTGACCGTGGTGGGCAGCGCCGTCTCATAGACCTGTGCCCCATTCATCTGGTTCACCGCGTTTTTGATCGCGGCGCATTTGGTATGGAGACCCATTTCGGTGCGGTCCCAGACGCGGATGAGATATTTGACGTAGAACGGAAACGAAAAACCTTGAGCCAGTGAATTGATTTTCCGTTCCTTCTTTTTTAACGCCACCGTCATCGAGTGTTTGCCCTCGGCTTCATAATCGCCGCGCAGGCGGTCGATGGCTCTTTCTTCGCGGGAGATTTCCTCGCGGACGGGGATCGGCTCCAGATTGACCGTGATTTGATAATCCAGAAACGGAAGCGCGGTGAGCCGGTGGACAATGCCGGGATAGGTTTTTTGCGGCCAACGCTTGATCGTAAAAAGGGAATGATAATGGCCGTCGAGATAGAATCCGGCCTTGTCATCGAGGCCCACGCCGTCGCTGTCCCAGCATAGTTCCTGAATCGAAAGCTCCTCCCGGTAAAGGCTCTCGAAATCGATTTCGAGCCGGTCGGCGAGAGAGGGATTGAGGAACCGTTTGTAATAGGCGAAATGTTCCAGGTCGGTCATCGCCCGGACGGTGGTTCCGGTGCCGAAAATGGTGGTGAGTGTCGTTCCCAATTCGTCGAAGCCGGAACGAAGCTGGTGCAGCGTTTTGTAGTAGTAGTCGAGCAGGCCGACTTTGCCCTGGATCGGGCTCGCCGATGTTTCGATGTCCTGCGAGATGAAGAGGACGAGCTGCTCGCGGCGCAGCGTCCGGTCCACCATCCGCTGCCAGTAACGGGCGAACCGTTCCTGCCGGGTCGCGCGGACATAGTCATCGGTCACTTTTCCGGTTTGCTGGTGATACCGGATGAGTTCCTTCTGGTAGTCGGAATTGCAGGTCCATTGGAGTTGCGCCCGTTGTTTCGGGCCCAAGGTGGCCAGAAAAATGCGGAGCTTGTCCTGAAAATCGTTCTGCAAACCGATGGAGGCATGTTGCAGGTCGGGCGGTTCGAGGAGGAAACCATGGCTGGCCATCGCTCCCGTTTCGAGGTTGCCGTAAAGAATGAGGCCTTCGGCGAAATGGCCGTTGGGCGCTTGGTGATGTCGTTTCATTTTAATGGGAAGATGAGTTGGGACGTGGAGGCCTGTCCTTGCTGCCATCCGCTGGAGCGAAGCCGTGGCCGGTGATCCAGAGTTCAAAAAGGTCTCGGTCGTAACCGGGCGGTTTGCCCTGCTTGAAAAGCAGGACGTACGTGAGGGTTGCCCCGAAGGGCACCGCCCCGAGTGGGAAACTCAGCCACCAGACGACATGAAAGAAACTGAACAGAATCAGAATCACCCCGATGGAAAGGGCGGCTGCGGCGACGACGGGCATAAAAAGGTTGCCGTCGAGTCCCCAGACCGATCCGGCGGAATCATCCGCGGCGTTGGTGTCGGTGAGTCGAAGTTCGTTCATGGGTCGTGGGTGGTGAAAGCTCAGGACGGTGCCAAAGGGTCAGAACGTGGGCGTCAGGATCGCGCCGGTCAGATTGAAGATGGTGAAAAGAGCGCCCATGATGGCGGCGGCCCCGGCGATGATGATCCCGGCGACGATGCCCATTTTGCCGTCGGCGTCGCCTTTGCTGATGGCGTTGGCGCCCGACCAGATTTTGATCACGCCCCAGAAGAATCCGAACATGAAGAGGATTCCGAGGGCTGTGCTGAAGCCCTGCTTCAATGTGCCGGTGGCGTCACCGCCCGTGGCCTGGGCGAAAACCGGAATTAAACCAACGAGTGATTTGCCCGTGAGGGCAACCAGTGGAGGAACGAAATTTGTCATGGCGCTATTACGCCATGAAAAAGATGATCTCCGTTAACGAGCTTTCGGACAGTTAGATTCTGTATTCACGAATTGTGATTTTAGGGACGTTTTTTTCTCAGATTCCTGGATTTCGCGTCGTATGTTGCGCGCAAATCCTATGAAAAACATCTCATCAGAATCTTTACAACGGCTCCGTTCCCTGGAGCATCACCTCGCCACTCATATCAAAGGACAAAACCATATCGTCCCTCGCATCTGCTCGGTTCTCCAGAGGGGAGAATTGGGCCTCCCCCACCCGAGTCGCCCCAAGGGATCGTTCCTTTTTGTCGGTTCTACCGGCGTGGGCAAGACGGAAGTGACGGTATGCTTTTCCGAGTATCTTTTCGGTGAAGGCTACCTTCACCGCTTCGATATGAGCGAGTTCCAGAATCAATCCTCGGTGGGATTATTCCTCGGAGCTTCCGCTACTGAAACCGGAATGCTGGGCCGCGCCCTGGCCAAACATGATCGTGGCACGCTCCTCTTTGACGAAATGGAAAAGGCGCATCCGCTGGTACTTGATTTGTTTCTACAAATTTTAGATGCGGGAAGAATCACCCTGGCCACTGGTGAAACCAAATACCTGAATGATTACTATATTGTCTTCACCTCGAACATCGGCGCGGGCGATGCCATGCGGATGGAAAATTCCGCTTTTGCCACGATTGAGCGGACCGTCCTGCGCCGGGTCGATCAGACACTACGGCCTGAACTGATCGCGCGGATCAGCGAGAAGCTGGTCTTCAATCGGCTCACCTATGCGATTCAGCGGCAGATTTGCGAACAGATGGTTGAGCGTGAGAAACAACGTCTTCAATCACTCGGGTTCGATCTTGAGATTGATGCGGCGACCATTGAAAAACTGGTGCGCGATGGCTATCACCGCACCCTGGGCGCTCGTCCCATGCGGAATACCGTGGATCGCTTCCTACAGGAACACATCGTGGCTGAAGCGATAGCCGGATGAGGATTGGCCAGCGTTGACTTCAATCGAGCGACTCCCAAACCGGTTGAAGATCAGGTTCGTCCAGGGCAACCCTCCGGTAGCGCCCGTCCAGAGCGAAACACGATTCGAGTGAATGACGCGCGTCGTCGTAAAGCCCGAGTTGGGCTTCGCAGCGGGCCATGCTGAAATAGTATTCCGGTTTTTGGGTAAGCGAGTCAGGGCCAATCGTGAGCATGTCCCAGGCGGAATGGTAATCCCTTTGCTGGAGCAAGCAACTGCCAGCCTTCAGGAAGAAGCTGTCGAGAATCGGCCACTGTGCGCAGCCATCCATGGCCAGTGTGGTTGCATCCCGCCATTTCCTTCTCGCCGCGAGAATGTCGATTTTCAAAAGTATCGCCAGAGGGTGAGTGCGGACGGAAGGCTCCAGGGCTTCGATGAATTTCCAGGCCTCCCGGTACATGCCTAGCTCAAAATAGCCTTCGGCTGGTTCAAGTATGGGACGCACCTCGCGCATGTGGTTTTGTTACCACATCGTTCGATCTAAATCCAGCAGGGAACCCGTTTTATCGAAAGGCCATCACGGATTGGGCGCGCGCGGCAACGTGAAGCTTGTCGGGGCGAGGCGAGCGCGTTTGAAATGCCGTTCACAGTGCTTGATAATAGCTTGGTGCTTCGGTAATGCCCGAAGTTCATGCGGCTTGATCCAATGTTCATCATCTTCCCTCCAGTTCATCATGCTCCTGCCGTTGGAACGTCCGTAGGTTCGGACTTTGATCACATGTTTGCCGATGGCATCCGCAATCATGTCGGAAGCTTCGCTGTCGGCAGCGGTAAAATAAATTTTGTTACCGAGATTGAGCAGGAAGACTTGGGCTTTTTCCTTGCTACCCATTGGCGGGAAATACGAGGTGGGCGATTGGGTGGAGTTGATGGTGGTGGCTCGTGCTCCGCGAATCTTGTCGATCACGTTATAATCGGAAATACCGTCTTCGCTGACGAGGACCGTTTCCTGGGCCTCATCCAGCACCATGACGATCAGGTTTCTTTTACTGCGTTCCTCATAGGAAAGATCGTAACGACGCAGGGCGTGCAAATAGAAGAGAACCTTCAGGAGCAAACCGATATATTTTTTCTCCACCTGATATTTTTGCGGAATCTTCACGCTGACGAGCTTGCCTTGGTCGAGTTCACCCAAAGAAAAGGTTGGTTTCTCTGGGCAAAACACCTGGGCAATGTCGGGAGCCGTAAAGGGCTGGAGATAATTGAAAACGGTGGCCTTCACGCCGCCGAGTTGCTCCGGCGGCTGCTCGATAAAATCATGGAAGTAGAAGACCAGAGACCTTAATTCTTGTTTGGTCTCGGACAATTTCTCCAACGCGGTCGCCATCTCCTTGAATTTATCCACAGTGGAAATCGCCTCGACACAGTTTGGAACCGTTACAGGCCGGTCGAGCGCCGCCAGTGCCATGAAGGTATTTTGAATCGCAGTTTGCGAAGCGACCTTGAAGAATGCCTGACCGCCTTTCTGTCCGGCAGCGGTCGCGACATCGACCAGAATCTTCGCGTAGGTCGAATAAGGGATGGAGGTATCGGCGAGGAAATTCATGGTGAATTTCGGTTGCCAATCCGAGGTAGCATTCTCCGGTCTGACTTCCAGTTGCACGAGACTGTCCTGGCACTTCAAGTCCTCGGCAATGCGAGTGAGCGGTTCGCTCAAGTCGCCTTTGGTATCAAGGGCAAGGATACCCACGTCGGGCCGGTTTTTCTTGAGCTGGTAGATGATCGGCACCACGCCGCTCGCGGTTTTGCCAGAGCCGGTTCGCCCGTCGATTTCCCAGCCCCGGCAGAAATCCTCCTCCGTCCATTGGACGCCACCTAATTCGAGCACGATTTTCTGAGGCCACAAGGCAAAAATCAGACATGCGCCAGCGGCCAGTCCCAGGGGAAATGAAACCATCCCGGAGAAGTCCATCCAGGCTATGCCAAAGGCCAGCCCCGAAATCAGAACGAAAGCGATTATTGAACAAGTGCGCATACAATAAGAAGTGCTCCCGAGGCCAGGCCGCCAAGATAAACGGCCAGATATTTTTCCCAGGAGAGTTGATTTTTGGTTTGTTGAAGATCGCCGACGATTTTCTGGAGGGCTTCGATGGTGTGATCGACAGGTTTTTGCAGTCCCTCCTGTACCTTACCCTTGAGAACGGCTTCATCCCGACAGAGCAACTGAACGACTTTATCCAAACCGGGATGGATTTTTTCGATGGTCTCCGCATATCGCTCAATTTTTGCAATCCGTGGATCAAGGACGGCTTTGAACTGCAAGACTCCTCCATCGATCACTTCCTGATTTTGATGGACGCGATGCCAGTGCCAAGAGAGAAGAACAACGGCGGGATCGTTTTTTGCCAGACCGAAATGGGTGATGATCCATTTCAGGTCGTCGGGCAGATTATCGCCATCGAAGATTTCTTCGGGCGAACGGAGTGGGGCGGCGGAATCGCTCATACGCTCAATTGCTCTTTCACAGTTTCCAACTGGGCATAGACCTGATCGAGATAGCCGCGTACCCGCGACCGGTCAGCCATGGTGGTGCGGCCATCCGATAGAGCCTGACCAAAACCGATGTCGTGCCGGTCAAGGAGAACGACGGTTCGTTCCAGAAGCGGCGGCAGAGTGATCTCCTTGCCATGAAACTCCTCCAGCAACCGTTTTCTCAATTTCGAATTCTCGTAAATGGAGAAGTCCTTGCCCATCGCCAGATTTTTGACGATGACGTAATCGGCCTCATGTCCGAACATATCGAGGGCCTCCGACATGATTGCGGTGCAGCTTTTATCGGGCGTGATGACAAAGACGAAGGTGATTCCTAAACGGAGATCGCGCCGTTGCTGCAAAAGCCCCAATTCACGGAACCAGCTATCCAATTCGTGCAGGGACCGGGCCGCACAATCGACCAGGAGAAGCTGGTTAAATTCGAGGTCGTTGCGGATTTGGTCAAGAGCACCTGGTTCCTCCAGATCGAGTTGAATGGTGTTTTCCGGGTAGTATTGATGCAGACTGGGATTAACGGGATCGATGTCATAGGCATGGCAGGTTTGATTGGTATCAAGGTTGTGTTGAACGAGGGTTCGAGCCATGAAGCTCTTGCCCACGCCTCCTTTATCTCCGGTGACGAAGACGAGGCGTTTATTGAAGGGGACGGATTCGAATGGATGGGTTTGCATAGACTTAGACTTCACCCCGCAGGTCACGCATTTTGCGGGTCGGCGAGGTAATGGGGTTGAGGGTTGGTTGTGGGGCTGAAGTGGGAATGGCAGTTATTTCTTGGGCTGACGTTTGAGGAACTGTGACCAGTGGCATCGCTGGTTCGCCCTCGCGTTCCAGGATGAGCCGTAAACGTTGCACTTCGTCACGGTACTTCTGACAAAATCGGGTCAGTGCTGACTGCGAAACCGTGACGTTATGCTGTCTTAGAAAATCGTGGATTTCGGTGATACTGGCTCCACGGGCGCGGAAGTTTAGGATGGCACGGTGATGCCGCTCCAGAATCTTCTGGTTTCTGGGAGCTGGAACAAATTTTAATGACGCCTCTTCGAGTCGGGAGGCTGAATTGGGCGCGGACGATGAATTCATTGCGCCATCTATATAATACACAAATTTGGGAAAACCTAACGCTACCTGGTAGCGAAATTTGGATCGGGGCGATTGCGGTTATTCAGCGGGAACAAACGTCGAGGAGCGGCGGTATAATGCGATTGGCGTCATTCGTCGCCGACGAACGGTACCTGCTACTGCGGGTCAATCTTTGACGATGCAATATAATGCCTGCGCCGAAAGACGGGGCTCGTCGCTATTGAATCGGTAACCATGGGTAGTTGCCGCTATGCGTTGATGTAAAATGGCATTGAGCGGTGACAAATATCGCTGGGCGGCGACTAGCAGCGTTTATCTCTACCATGCGATGCCAATCGATGATAATCGCCGTCAATCGGCGTTAAACGATGTTCAGAGCGATAGCCTCCGTTCCTTGTCCACAAGGAGTGGCGTGTTCGCTGTTTTTATTACCATGACCTATATCGTTCCTCGTTTCGCCTTCCCTCCTTAAATTTCGCTACCAGGTAATGAGAACGATTATCACATGAGATGTGTCCAATAGAGCATGGTGCGCTTTGATCGTCCTTGCCGTTATGTTTACCGAGCCGTGAACTATTTCTCGATGCACATGGCCCGGAAAGATTATCTGACCGAAGGCGACCGGGTGGAGATGACGTGGCATGGACGTGGCGCAGAGCGTTTAGGTCTCAAGGGTACGGTGGACGAGCATGACTTCACCCGGCTGTGCAAGGGACGCCATCCGGTGACCAATGAAAAATTGATGCAGCGCGATAACGGTGAAAATCGGCGCGTCTGTTACTTTGGGCAAATCTCGGCTCCCAAGGACGTTTCCATTGCTTGCCTGGTGGGTGGTGACCAGCGCATTGCGGGCTGGTGGCAGGAATCGATCAAGGAAACGCTGAAAGAGATCGAAGACATTACGGCAACCCGTGTGCGGTTGGGTGGAGCCATTCATGACCGCCCTACCGGAAACATGGTCGCGGCGGTCGTTACCCACGATACCAGTCGCGCCCTCGATCCGCAGCTCCATACCCATGTCTGCGTGATGAATGTCACCTATGATCCGGTGGAAAATCGCTGGAAGGCGGTCGAACCGCGCGGGTTTTATAAATACCAGAGCTATCTACGGGAAGTCAGTTACAACAAACTGGCCGAGAAAATGAAGGCGGGTAGTTACCAGCTGGAAAAGGCCCGCTCCATTGGATTCACCATCAAAGGTTTTCCTGACGATTTGAGAGAGAATTTCAGCAAACGTCGGGAGGACATTGAACGGGTGGCCGATGTCCTGAAAAGCCACAGTCAGGACGCCCTCCAACTGATCACCACCCAGACGCGGGCGGAGAAAGTTCATGTCGAGCCGGAGGAACTCAAATCCCGCTGGTTAGATGAGGCGACACCTCACCTTTCCGGCATCAAACAGATTATCGACGAGGTCCAGCCGGGTGAACATACCAAGATATTTACTCCTGCCCAGGCGCTCACCCTGGCCGAGGCCCATCTTTTTGATCGCCAGTCCGTGGTCGATGAACGGTTTCTGTTGCGGGAAGCTCTGATTGCGGGCCGGGCCGATGTCACGTTGGATCAACTCAAAGAGGAAATAGCCGCTCGGGTGCAGTTGAGTGACTTGATCCGAAACGGCAAAATGCTGACTACTCCCGAAATCCTCCGAATGGAAAAAGCCATCATCGACTGGGCAAATGACGGGAAAGGAATCTGTCCGGCGATGGGCAAATTCGAGCCTCATGACAGCCTGAGTTCTGAACAAAACCTAGCGGCAGAAAAGCTGCTGGCTTCGCAAGATCGCGTGGCGGTCCTGATCGGGGACGCGGGAGCCGGTAAAAGCACGACGTTGCCGGTCATTGTTCAAGGTACTCACGAAGCAGGAAATCTCACCTTTGCCTGTGCGCCTTCCGCCAATGCTGCCCAGGAATTACAGGACAAACTCAAAATCCAGACCGATACCGTCCAGCAATTGCTGGTGAACGAAAAATTGCAGAATCAAATTACAGGCCGCACCATCATCGTCGATGAAGCGGGCCTGCTCTCGGTGCGCCAGATGTATGATCTTTGCCAGATTGCGGAATACCAGCAATGTCGTCTATTGCTCGTGGGCGACGTGAAGCAGCACCATTCGGTCGAAGCCGGAGATGCTCTGCGTGCCCTCCAGAAGTACGCGCACATTGAGCCTGCTCGGTTGCAGGAGATTCACCGGCAGCAGGATGACGAATACAAGAAGGTGGTGAAGTTCCTCGCCGATGGGCAACCCTCTGCGTCCTTTCAGAAATTGGATAAACTGGGCGGTGTTTCAGAGCAAAAGGATTTTAACAAGTTGCTCGAGCAAGCAGCGACAACTTACGTCGATAAGATTGAACAGGGCCAAAGTTGCCTGGCCATTTCCCCCGTTTGGTCGGAGGTGAATGCGTTTACCGCAGTCCTGCGTGATCAACTCAAAGACAAAGGGTTACTCGATCAGGATGAGAAAGCTTACAAGGCCGTGCAGTCGATGCAGTGGACGCCTGCTGGAAAAATGCAGCTATCCAATTATCAGGTCGGCGATGTCCTGACCTTTCATCGGGATAGCGGCGAATTCCATAAACATGAAATGGTCTCGGTTGTCGCCAAAGATGCGCAGGGTCTGGCGCTGGAACGCCAGGATGGTTCCCGATCCTTTTTTGATCCCCAGAAGCACAAGGGTTTTGACGTGGGACTGCCTCGCACCCTGGCGGTTGCTCCCGGTGAAAAGCTGCTTGTGCGGGCCAATTTTGCACCAGGCCGTCTGAAAAATGGGGATATTGTAACGGTGAAGGAAGTGAAGGGGGATGGTTCTCTTGCTCTCAAGGATGGGCGCACCATCCCGGCTCATTTCCGTCAATTTACTCATGGCTACGCTTCAACGTCACATTCGGCTCAAAGCAAGACGGTCGATCAGGGGATTCTGGTCCTGGGTGAAAAAGGTTATCAGGCCGCGAATCTTCAGCAGGCCTACGTGAGTAATTCGCGTTTCAGTTACACTCAGACCATTTTTACCACGGATAAAGAACGGGCCTTTGACGCTATGACCAAGTTCGAGGAACGTCCTTTGGCCTTGGAGGTCGTCATACCACCGACTATCGAAACCCCGAAGGCTCAGGAAAAAATGCCGCAAGATATAGATCAACCCATAAAACGAAAACTTGCCGAGCCTCTAGACTGGAATCCTGTAAACCCTAAAATCGGGATGCGATTATAGGTATTGCCTCTGGCTAAGAGATTCCGAAAAAAGCACTATTCCTTCGCCTGTTTAACCTCCTCGCTCCCTTCCAAAAGATCGTTCCATTCGCAGGCGAGAGCTTTTTCAAACGGCCTAGTACCGGCAAAGATGGCCATGACCGCCCATATTCAAGCCATTAAATACACCTGACTTCCACGTCCTCCCTGCGCCGACGATGGACAAACCCACAACCCCAACCTAAGCTAAAATGGTCTCAGACTAACTACACAATGCTTCAATTTGATGAGTTCCATCAAGTAATGGAAATCCCGGGAATTTCACCAAACTATTTTTCTGACAAAACAAAATTTAAACTCGCAAGGTCAAATCATTCCTTGCAAATAAAATAACATGCACAATACCGCATATGAGTTAGGACGTTTGTTCTTTGAAAATTTCATAGGAAATAAAAAATGCCAGGTGCTGGAATTGGGCTCCCTGAATATTAATGGTTCTCTGAGAGATTTTGCCACACCAGCGACGGAATATATGGGAGTGGATTTAGTTCCAGGAAAGTCTGTTGATAGGGTGATATCTGATCCTTATAAACTTGGTTTCCCAGAGGGTAGCTTTGATGCGGTCGTCAGTTCATCATGCTTCGAACATGATAAATTCTTTTGGCTTTCCTTTCTGGAAATTTGTCGTGTTATAAAAGAAAATGGCGTTGTTTACATCAACGCCCCATCGAATGGCCCCTATCATACCTATCCGATAGATTGTTGGCGATTTTATCCCGATGCAGCGCTGGCCCTCGCTCAGTGGGCAGGATATAACGGCGTTAAAATGACTTTGATCGAGTCATTTATTGTTCAAGGAAAGAATGTGCATTGGAACGATTGCGTCATGATCTTTAAAAAAGGCGAGCACCATGATTACGCTGGTCCCTACTTAAGTAATTATTACTCAACAATTAACAATCTAAGGTTAAATTCTAGTCTGAACGTGCTAAAAATAGATTGTAAATCCGAGGATTTAACACCGACGTTCGATCCGGATGCCAAGAGGTGAAGAAAACTCTCTGACAGCATCCTTGGTTATCTCAGTCAGCGAATTCAACCAACTGTATTCCATGTCCGCATTCAATGGGGCTATTTACGATTCCTTCCCCTTTAAATAAGTCCTCCATCTTTCACTCGTTTGAGATGAGTTTTTAAAACTCAACCAACTTTGGTCATGAAACAACTCTTAATTTTCCTAACACATAATTTTGAAGATGTTTTTAAAGAGACTCTCGAAAAAATAGATGCTTCTCGTAGCGATGATCTGGATGTGATCGTCTTATTTGACAATAGTGGCAACCAGAATCCTGATATTGCTCTTATTGAACAATTTCAAAACATAAAAATTGTTCCGATTCAAAAAATTCCAACATCCTATGACAGATTAGGCCATACATTATATCTCAATTATTTTAGGAAAAATCAGGAAGAACTCAATAAATATGATTATGTATGGATAATTGAAAATGATGTTTATTTTCACGGCAACTTCAAAACTTTTATCAACAAGCATAACTTCTATAAATATGATCTTATGGTGCCTGAATATGGAACGAGAGCGACTAACTGGCATTGGATGCCAACTCTTAGAGGATTTACTAAAATCCATAACATTGGAGTGATGGTTGCCATCATGAGAATGTCAAAAAGGCTTCTTGCTACGCTGCTAGCTGAAATCGACTTATCTATTGCCGGATATGTTGAAGCCGTTCTCCCCCACATTTGTATTGATCATAATTTCTCCATTCAATGCTTTCTCCCTGAACTATGCGGAGTTATAACAACCAACAAAAATCATCCTCTATTAAAGGTCATCAAGAGCGATATTGCCAACAAGACAGAGCTATTTATCGAAAAAAAATATACCATCCCATCAAATCCTGTTCGAATAGTTAGTCATTCCAAAAAAAGCTGAAGTATTTTGTTGTGATCAAGCACCCGATACTCATTTTGGAGAAATTAAAGCCCGCGGATCCGAGTTTGATTTTGGCTATCGACTGGAAAGGAAGTGTATGGCGTGATCAATGGATTCTGCGATGACTTGATCCATATTCATGTAGCGATATGTTCCTAGTCTTCCAAGAAATGAAACGTTCCGTTCCGCGTTTCCGCTTTCTTGATATTTTTGAAATTGATCAACCGAGTAAGGAATGCGTTTGGGGTAATAGGGAATATCGGAAGGTTCATGCTCCCGGCTATACTCTTCAAAAGCTACGGAATTTTCATGGTTTTCCCAAGGGGCGAAATATTTATGTTCATGGATGCGGGTGAAACTCTGTTCCAGCCCTGGATAGTTGATGACCGCATTGCCTTGGATATCGCCTTTTCCATCGAGCCTTTGCCAATCCAAGGTACGATAAGGTAGTTTACCGTGTGCATATTCGAAGTATTGATCGGGCGAACCCGAATAGAACACATGATCAAAGTCTTTGTTAAGATCGCGGGAAAAATTGTAACCAAGATTCAACGATATGCGGGGATGAGCAAGCAAGTTTTGAAAAATAGGGGTATAGCCATATTCTGGAATACCCTGATATTTGCTTTCATAAAAACTGTCATCATAATTAAACCGCAAGGGTAATCTTTTTAGTATGGCTGAGGGTAGTTCCCGGGGCTCGCAACCCCATTGTTTTTTTGTATAGCCGTAGAAGAACGTCAGGTACAATTCACGACCCACGGTAGCCAGGGCATAGTCTTCAAAATTGGTGGCAGATTCCTTTTTACCTTTACATAAACTATCAATAAAGACTTTCGCTTCCTGTGGGGTAAAGGATTTTGAGAAATATTGATTAATCGTGTGTAGGTTAATGGGTAAGCTAAATATTCCTTTGGAGGTTATGGCTTTAACGCGGTTGACATAAGGAAAAAAATTGCCGAAGCGCTGAATGTAATGCCAAACTTCAATGTTATTGGTATTAAAAATATGAGGCCCATAGGTATGGATAAGAATACCCGTTTTAGCATCGCGTTCAGTGTAACAATTACCTCCGACATGGCTGCGTTCATCGAAAACGAATACTTGGCAATCCGACAGATCAACAAGTTGCCTTGCGATGGTGGCTCCAGCGAAACCAGCGCCAACAACTGCGTATTTTGGCATAAACTAAAAATTGCTTTGTTGAAACCTTTTGGACTTTCTCAGCAATGTGGAGTCTAAAAGAAAATGGCGAAAAAAAGCAATCGGTTGCTTGACGTGACACGACTGGCGAAGTTTTGCGAGCGCAGCGCGGTCCTGGGAAATCCTCACCGCCATGCTGCAACGGCTCGGGCAGGCCTCGTTGCGGCAAGAGAGCCAAGCAGTGGGCATATCGACGCCCGGGGCTGGAAACCACACGACCAGCGCCCACTTTGTCAGCCGCAGCAAAAAGGAGATCTCGCCACCCCGGCGCAATCGCTTGCCGGAAAATCAAACGCAAGATGAACACGGCCCTGCGCCGGTATCGTCACCGCTGGATCGTCGAGCACACCATCGCCGACTGCCCACCCGTTGGGAAAATCATCTCTCCAACTTTTCTTCCTTCACACTTCTCGGCTACCTGATGCTTACGCTACGCCACTTGCCCTTTTCCTAACCAATTCGACTTTTCGGATAACCTCTAGCTATAGTGGCTGGTAATTCCTTCTTTTTAAAGGAAAGCCTCACGCGGTTTAATTGTGCCTCGATTAAAGATAATGTCCTGAGAATTATGCAAAACAAGTTTTACGCTGGACTAAAATAACGGATTTATTAATATGTTCGGAGCGCAATAGCCGTGATTATACATTATGTGGTGCTAACCTGCCCCAAACATTCTGATCGAAGAGAGTCTGTTGAAAAAACTTGGTTAACGAGCCAAAGTTTTACTTTTTTATCCAATCAATATGGAACCCCTGAGGGATATGACAATGTGTCATTAAAATATATTTCATATTTCAAGGATTTCTCAAATATAAAGCATAACGTCGATTGGTACTATTTTGCAGATGATGATGCTCATGTTTATCCCCAAAAACTTGAAAATTATTTAAGTGGACTGGATTGCACCAGCTCAATTGCCGCAGGGTATCATCTTCGCAGGAAACTTGATAAAAGTAAATTGCATGGAGACATTTCCTCCACAAACTTGGAAGGCATAGATTATTTGGCTGGTGGGCCAGGATTTGCTGTATCCCTACCAGCCATGCTGAAACTATTTTTATATCTTCTCAACCATCCAAATCCTCCATGGTATAGGTTTGGTGATCTTTCATTTGGATTTTGGTTTCGGGACGTCGGCGTGAGGTTAATATATTTTGATGAGCATTTATACGGCACAGCAAATGCCAAATTCGTAAATCATAACCTTGAACAAATTAAAAGGCGTTATGCCTATCATTATATTCCACCACACAAGCAGAAATTGATGCATGCTCTTCGTTTGTGATTCCATACGCCCAGAGGTCGCTGACTCTGGAAAATCCCGGTAGCTTTGTCGTCCTTGAAGGCGCGGAAATCCCTGGCCTGATTTAGGTCGCACGCACGATGCACCTTTTTATTGGATCAAATATGTAATCCGGGTTTTCTCGTAACCACGGTATAATATCGGTTCGGCGAAAGTCGTGAAAACCAAATTGGTCGGACCACACATTCCCGGCCCACGCATTTCCCTCGATGCTAAACTTAGATGCAACTGTTAATGGGGCAAAAATGGCTCCATAAGATTCAAGCATCGGGCGTGCTCGCTCACAAATCCATTTGTCCTCTGCGCGAATAGGCCCTGGTATCTTTCTTTGATATTGGTTTATGAGTTCAAGCAATTTCTTGCTGCGCAGGCTAAATCCCCCGTTACCGACAGCAAGCCTTCTCCAACAAGGAGCACAACAAGGAGCGCCGATGTAATCATATTCTAAAAATGAGTCGCTCCAGGCCTGGGGATTCAAAATGAACCCGTCATACTGAATAATGAGCACATGCGAGGTATCCACATACTTGTGCAGATTGGCAATAATGAAATCCGAATACTCTTGCCATGTCCGCACGGGCGCAATGGGAACGATATGCTGTGTATGTTCCTCTGATGTCAGAGAGGTGAGAATTTTGACGGCACCGAAATCAAAGCTGCGTTGGCAAATTGTAGCAGTTGTGATGAGTCTGTTCAAATCGACACAATCGACACCCAAAAGGGTGACATCGGCGAGGCTCTTTTTATTCATCATTGCCTTAAAATGTGATTTGCATCTGCCTTAAGCCTCCAGGTGGCCTTGTCCCGAAAAATGACCGCAGCAGGACACATGTGACGAGAGTTTAGTTTCAAAGTCAACGCGCATTTAAAGCAGAAAGCAGAGGGCGCTGGGAGCGTTTAAAGGTAGTGTCGCGTCTGGCAGACCAAGACTGGCTTTGATCCTGATTAGGGTTCATTTGGAGTGACCTTCCGAAAATGTACTCAGTTGAAAAATCAGCGTCGAAGCGCTAAAGGAGGTGCTCCCGGCACACTTCCGTGATCCACACCTTAAAATTATAGGGCCGGATGAATATCTCAGCCAAACCCGACCCGAATGCTGCCTCAATCCACTAGCCAAAATTGGCCGGTTTAGGTCGGGGCGACCGAATAGTCCTTAAAATCCAGGCAAGGACAGCTTATCGTAAATAACTGGATTTCGCCATTTAAGTTTATATCGCCTCAAAACACGTTTTAAATCCTCTTTTGGATTAACTTTCATTTTATAGCATTGATCATAAAACGAACCTGTTTTCAGCGGTCGGGTATGGATGACTGGCGTTTCATCTATGAATGCAATCCGATCTCTTGGGTAGCCTAATAATTTAGGCCATACAGAATCCAATCCCCAGCCGCTTGCGCTGATTGAAAATGTATGAGCGAGAATACTCAGTGTTTGACGGCTGAAGATTGGACACATTATTTCGACAAAATCTGACATCCGCAATATTGTCTTAATGGCCTGAGCGGTGACGGCAAAAGTAACATAACTTCCCGGAGCAAGCGACGGTTGCGCCAGCCAAAGCTGGTATTCATGAAATATATTAAACATTTTTGAAATACTTTCGCTGCTTATCAGCAAGTCATCATCGGGAAACCAACAAGCATCATATGACAAAAATAAATCACTATTTTCCAAATAAAGTTTTGAAAGGATCGGCCATTTTAAACCTATGCTATGATCGTAGTATTCAGCGTCATTCTTGAATTTTCCAATACTATCACCGTAATAAGAAACATATACGTCAAAATTACGCATATTGTCTTTCGCAAGCCACTGCTGATGCATCGAGGTGTCGCCAGCACGAATGACCACTAAATTCTCGTGAATGGATTTCTTGGAGGGTATAGGGTCGGATATAGACGGCTGGGTTTCGGAAATAATTTCCACCGCCTGTTGACTGTTTATAAAAACAGTACTAGAGTTTGGTTTTGTTATGTAAAATAACGCCAGTTTTCGGTCTGTTTGCCCGTCGGCATCAACTACACGATCCGCAAGGCCAAGATAGTGGTCACATATTTTGCGTTCCCATGAGCGATCATAATTAAAGACGAAAATCGCCTTCCTGGCAAGTTTTGAAGCCCAGGCAATTGGGATTTGCCTTCCTGGACAACTATTATCATAACCACGCGGCCCTTGCACGATGACGTAATCCCAAATGCGGTTAACCTCATTTGGAGGAACAGTTACTTGGCTCCATCTCCCCACTTGACTTTCAAAGTTGAATTGAAAGTGATTCTCTGTCAGTATAGAAATGGATTGGCCAACTTCTGTTACATAAAGAAGCTTTCCTTCTGCACAATGAGACCAAAGATCAATGTCGCAGCCATTTCCGACTATAAGCACATTACACGGCCGATGGTCATAGATTTCACGGGCTACACATTGATATTGGTTTTCCGCCATTAATCCCTTTTTCACGGCTTTGAAAAAAGCAGCTTCAAACGGTCCGGGAGGCGGTGGGTTCCACAATCCACAATTCATTGCAGCCCTTTCTTTTTCAATCAGATGGTAAATATGCGCCTCTTTTTCGCATTTTTTAGAATCAAAAACATGAGAATTGTATGATGAGGGGAGTGTTCTTATGGTAATATTTGCATTCTTCAGAGCTCGTAAAAACGCGAATTGATCACATTTTTGATATTTTGACCATTCGTTATGCCAACATTGAAAGAACTGACGTGTGCGAAAATTGTTTCGCCACAGCATCACTCCGGTATTGAAAAATGGCTGATTTCGCCCATAGATAGATGTGATTTCTCTAGCCTCCTTACGAAAGGCATCCTGTGTCCACCACCTTGAAGCCATCGCTTCCTCCAGATTCGGGAAGCTGTCTAAGGCTAATGCCATATCTGCCTCACCGAGCATTTCCGTTAAATCTATTGGCTTTGCGAAATAGGTATCGTAGTCAACAAACAATGTTAATTCAAAAGGTGTGTATTGGCCAAGCTGGGTCTTGATTTGCCTGGATGCCATGCCTGTCCAAGATTCAACCCATTGAAATGTAAGGTCATATGGCCTGTCGGCCAAAATGAAAATTGGAATATTCGGGTTTGTCGCTTTCAATGAAGCGAGACTATTTCGGAGCAAATGACCATGTTTACCTGTGCACAGATAGAGAATCCCTGCGCCTTTTTGCTTGCTCAAATTGTGTGTTAAATCAGATGTTGCGATGTCCATTTTGGGGTATTCACCTGGCTTAGCCAAAATTTGTTGAAAGTTGTGTGAAACATGGACATGGGCTTATCTAGTTATAAAGTTATCCATTCTGAGAAATTCTTTTGGACGATCGCAGCTCCCCAATTTTTTCCGCGATTTGCGACAAACTCGCCCCGGCCAGTACTTTTCATAGAGATTAATTTATGACACTGATCCGACTGATGCTGGTTTTGCAGTTTGGCATATTTTACTCGTTCAGAATTCTTATGCTCAATGGCTGTAAGAAATGGTGAAGTCGCCGGAATTAAATGCTCTCGCATGCCAGCCATATGTGCCCGTTTGATAAAGTCCCTATCTTCGAACCCCCAACCATAGGCCATACGTTCATCGTACCCCCCGATTGCATGAAAGTCAATTTTGCGCATGGCAATGCGACCATTAACACTTTTACCTATCGCGGATCGAACTATTAATTTATTTGAGTCAGAAAAAATAGAAATTAAATATTGAGAAAACCCACGATTCGTAAAATTATCGGCATCTAAATTACAAACAATTTCACCCTGCGCTAAACGATGTGCTATATTTTTTGCGTGAGCCATGTGAAAATGCTTAAAGCCACTCGCAGAATAGTAAGCCAGATAGCCTGTATTTATGTAAGTCATCATAGTCTCCTTTACCCACTTCTCCAATTTGTCAGGCGAACTATAGTCCACGAGTACAAACTCGACACAAGCGGTGTCTTGATTATCTTGCAAGTTGGCTGGCAGGGTTTGTTGCAAGTGATTTATACGTCCCATGCAGGTAATGCAAAATGACAATTTAAACTTCATATAGCAGTGTTTGAAATTATGCTTCAAACCCTATTCGCCGGGGTTCCAAGGTAACTTGTTTCAAATTTAAACAAACTACATAGTCTGTCTTGAACTCTGCGAATGGTTTTGTATTGCCACCAAGGCGATGTGTTCGAAAGATTTTCTAGCCTTTGATCATAGCCGTTCTTTGTTCCCGAGGCTTCCTTGAGAAAAATTCTGTCGTCAATTCCGTCGCACCCAACGAAGTTGACCTTTTTAAAACCGCAAAACCATATAAAGTGTAGAAGCGAGTGAATCGTTCCCGTGTGTGTGTACAATTCTTCTTTGATTGCGAGCTTATCTCGACTTAGTTTAAGCAGTTGTTCCCCTTCCGTTTTTCTCCAATGATATAGAACAACGGGCGCGGCATGATTTAAAATAATACCGTTATTATTTTTGAAAAGTTTGCCATCAGCGGGTAATATGGCTGGTGCCCTGATATTACGATCCAACCATGGAAGCATTTTGTCATCATGTGCGAAAAAAAACGTTTCAGATTGCGCGTGCCTTTCAAGACAAACTGCATCGTTAATGAAGAATATTGGTTTTTTTACGTTAGCTAGCTCCTCGTAATTAAATGTGGTCACCCCACGGCCAACGACATAGCAACAGTCTTCCGGATATTTATCATAGAAGCTGGCGAAAGATAAGTGTTTGGCTTTGGGAAAGTGCTTGCCGGCACACTCAGAGAAACTGGTGTTTCTGCTAAATTGTGTTTCTGATGTGCATGAATCAGGCATTTGAAATCGATGGCTTAATCAATTGTGCTTGCGCAGATGAAAGGTATGTGGAAGCTCCACCTTTAAAATAGAACTCGATCCGGCGACAGACTTCTTGGGAAGTTATCATGTCCATGCATCGTGGCAAGGTGCCAACAACATTTTCACAAAGATTTGCGCGCCTGTTTTTTTCATCTCCATCGCCAAGAGGCGTCGTTCTTGATTTCCAACACCCTCCGCTTTCGCAACAAGGAAGGGCGCCAACGGTATGAATGAATTGGTGGTTGGGATATGCCTCCCAATGAGGAGGCTCACGTCCCCCGGCAACGACAACACAAGGCCGACTCTTGGGAAGGCTTCCCTCACCCTTAACCTCCACTGCGGCAGCCAGGTGCATCATCAAGGTCACCGGTGATAAAACACCTTGGGCATGATAAGTCAGTCGAATTAATTGCCTCAAATCTGTCTGTCCGCGCAAATCGATAACGCGTTCCAAAGCAGGATGATGATGTCCTTTTTCTCCCACCTGAACAAAAAGAATTTTTCCATGAAAGTAATCGACAACTTCCTGAAATCTTACTGTTTCCCACCACTTGATCGTAAAATCTCTCTTGCCGCCCGCGACGATAATCCAAAACGGAATATCCTCATCAAAAACTTCATGCACTTGAGAAAACTGACTTTTCTCGGCAGGAGGAATGTGGATATCCCCCTTGAAGCAAGTCGGGACGACATTTAATTTGAGCTTGTTGTTTAAGAAATGGATAAAGCCATGAATGAAATGAAATGGCATTTGATTGCTTTTATGAATCAATGGATAATGGCACTCGATTACTTCCACTTCAGGATCCCCTTCATTTAAAGGCGTGATATAGGGGTTATTTTCCCATATATGTGGACATGGTGTACGCACATCTGTCTGAAAATGCTGTGGATAACATTTGTGCAAATCGCGGACTGCTGCCGTTAACATGAGAATATCACCAGGTGACTGGAAATTTTTTAAGATGAGCTTTCTCATTTATAATAAAACTTTGAAGGGATAGCAACAGGTACCCGAGCAATCCTTACATGTTATCGTCGGAACCACATGCCGTGTTTAAATTTATCCCCGCGAGTTACGGAACGATAATGAAAAATATAAGAACGCAACGATACGAGACATTTCCATCCGCGTTGCCCAAAGCGCTTTTGCAATTCGTGTTCGTCACCCATCCGAAGGTGCGGATGGAAAATATTGGCGTCGTCAAATCTGCCTTCCCACCATCGCAGCGTGCGGCCTATCATAAAAAAACCGTTTATTGCACGTGGAACTCTGCAATCAGTAGCCTCATATTTTTGAGAAAGCTCAGTGGCGACTTTCATTATGTCCTCTTTGGCGTCGTTGGGTTGATAGCCAGCTATATGATCCCAAATATTTTGTTGTTTATTACTAAGGCCAGGCCCGTTTGATAACGGGCCAACTAAAGCCACAGAGTTATCCGCAAGCAACCGGGCAGGCCCAACTTCCCATCCAGGAGAAAATAAAATATCACTGTTGCCACAGATCGCATACTCGGCTCCCATATTTCTAGCCTGTGCTAATCCGTAATTCCATGATCGCGTTAGCCCTTGGCTGTTTTTAAAGTGATGGGCGGTCACATTCCATGATTCATCCCAAAATTTATGGAATTCTGCATGACCATCATCAACAATAATCGCAACACCGTTCGGTGTGTTTTCAAAAAAAGATTTTACAGCGGCCCTTGCATACTCATAGTGGCCATACGTAGGACATATAAAACAATAAGTACACATAATGTTGTTTTGGTGTGACCGGAATCAGCATGCCGATTTGCATTGGGTTCTAGTTTAAGCACTGACTTGATTGTTGTTTTTGTCGTATTGTTTCCCACCTCCTACAGTTGGCAAAGCCTACTGGCCAAGCTTGGCTTTCATCCTGACAATAAGCCAAGTATGAGTTGAGAGGTTACAGTGACAAGAGTTAGGATAATTTCTGATGGATGACTTGCGCAATGCGAATGGCATTTGCCGCTATTGTCAAAGACGGATTGGTTCCTCCGTTTGATGGAAAAAAAGAACTGTCCACAATATAAAGGTTTTCTAGTTCATGGGCACGATTGTCTTTATCCAAGACATTTGTTGTCGGATCGTTGCCAAAGCGACATGTTCCACATACGTGTCCATAGTTGATGTTATTTCTTCTGGAAAGGAATTGTACAGGGTAGTGCGGTGCCAAGGTGTCCATGATTTGGGCTCGGAAAAACTGATTTCTTGCTCGCAACTCATCCGTGTAATGGTATTTAAAATACATGCCGTTATTATTGTGTGAATTAAGCGAAATCCTGTTGAAGGTAAATGGCAAGTCTTCTAAGATCGTTGCAAATACTGCCGAATCTTTCAAATCACAGCCGGGAACTGTGGCTCTATTGACCGTTTGAATCGTCCCGAGTTTCTGGCCCTCATATAAATAAAAATCGTTAAGCGTAATTGTCTTTTTGAGGCCGTTGTTCACCTTCGAGCTTAAGGGTTTAATAACAAAATAATCACTGGCGTGAAACATTAAATTGCGTCCCACTTGGCCGGAAGAATTAGCCAGTCCATTTGGCCAATTATTCGATGTAGACTTGAGAAGCAAGGTCGGTGTCATCCATGCGCCAGCCGCCAAAATTACAACTCTACCCGAGATTGTCAACTCTGCTCCAGCCCAACGGCAGCGAACGGAATTTACCTTGGATGAATTTGCCTGCAAATCCACTACTTCGCATTGTGGAAGAATTTTTGCACCAAATATCTTCAGTGCTGGAATCAGACAAATGCGGCTCGCAGAATTTCTACAGTCCCGTAGGCAAAGGTATCCGGGGCATTCTATGCAACCGGCAACATACTCGAACGCCACATGTGAACGATAGGGATGCAGGCCAAATGAACACAGCGAATCATATATTTCTTGATCCCTGGCATTTAGTGGTGGCGGAGTCCGCAAGCAGCTATTTAAATCCCCATTGAGTGGGTCAGGGGCACCACAAACCCGATAAAGCGATTCTGCCTGTCTGTAAAAAGGAATGAATTCTTCGTAAGCAATCGGCCAAGTATCAACTATATTGGCACAACCGAAATCGCGATGATTTGCACTTGGGTGAAAGTCGCAGGCAGCAAAGCGTTCTAATTGTGCTGCATATAAATTTGTGCTTCCACCTGAACCGCATCCTAAAGGTGCATAAAGTTTATAGTTTGCCCAATTTGTGTGCCTCTCAATCTGATCAGGCCACCACCCCTTTTGCAGTCTTTCTTGAGCATTTTTGGAGGGGTAATGGTAGTTGCCATCAAAATAACCATCGCCTTGTAAAAATAATCCCCGCTCGAGAAAAAGGACCTTCCATCCCCGTTGTGCTAATTCCCAACCGACGGTACTACCGCTCATTCCAGTTCCAACCACCACCACATCCCATTCGGTTTGCTCGGGATCTTTAGCAATGCATGGCAGGGATTTCATGGTTTAAGAACTCGAAAAAGGCCTGACGTGCTCCCGAAAAGTGAGCCAGAACAGGTGTTAGTTGGTACTAGAAGGAGTTCGTTATTTCTGTGCTTCTGTCTGGCTCTTTGAGCGAACTCTGCCGAGGCAGATTCACCAAAGAGCCATGCGGTCGGTAAGTGTTGTAGTCCTCCCGCCATCGTTCAAGCTTTTCCCGCACATCCTCCATGGAGAAGAAGAGGTGGTTATTGAGACATTCGTCTCTCAACCGCCCGTTGAAGCTCTCGATAAAATCGTTCTCCACGGGCTTGACAGGTCGGATGAAGTCGAGCTTCACTTGGTTTTCATACGCCCAGGCATCCATGGCCTTGCTATAGAACTCGGTGCCATTATCAACGGCGATCGATTGCGGCAATCCGCGTTCTTTTACGAGGAGAAGTCACTCCGCGAGCGCTCGAACTGGTAAAATCTTTTCCGAACGAACCGGGAGACATATTGATTCAATTCAGATGACTTATTGCCCCGACGTGTCCAGTGTGCGGCTGACAAGGGAGGACATTAAGGCGAGCATCCGATTGTCTGCATCCTCATACCTGACCGACGTCGAAAAGATGCGACAAGCAAGCGTAAAGAACATTTAGAACGTATAACCGAAGCGGGTCAAATCTTCTTCAAACATCGCTTCAGCCAATTTTCTTGCTTTCTCGGTAAAATATGGTCTCCAGTCGCGCTGGCGCTTGCCGATATTCAAGCGGCCCAGGTTTATGCGTGGTTTGCCAAGACGGTCGCAAATTCGATTATAATCAGATTGCAATGATTCAAACCGGATAATTTGATCAACGATAAGAGAGCCGCTGATTGGATCGCGCAGGATATCCGACTGCGACCGCGTGAAATGGCGATAGTCATACCCTTCCTGCGGCGGATCAGCCAATGCCTTCTCAAGCGGACGATCACGCATGGATTTTAAAAACTTCCAGGCGGAACCCAGACGATCAAACGGATTACGGACGGAAGAGAAGACCAAGTAGGTTTATTTATTGGTGGGCCGCAAAGACCATTCTGGAGAAAGAATGCCATCGTTATAGAGATGGTATTCAGGCATATCGAGAGAAAGCCCAAATGAATTAATAATCGATACCCCGGCACATTTGCGCTGATGAATATAAATGGCTTGATAGACGTGACTTATCACAAAAAATACGGGTTGAGGTCCTTCCATTTCCTTGCGAAATAATGAATCATAATCCTCATGATATATCTAAGCGATTTACTATGCAGACGACTTTGTATTTTGCAATCATATCAAACATGCTCTCGGCGGAAGGGGCTTCCATTACGAATGCGGAAGAAAAGGAGGGACACAAAATTGATCGAGTAAATAGTATTGATTTTGTTGCCAACGATGGGAAACAGTTTGTCGCCCCGATTACGGCCCACATCCCACGACGCCAAACCGAGCAACTCGCAAAAGATGAAAAATCAACTTTTTGACCTGCCGCACCGCTCCGGTCCAATCCCCCAATCGCTACGATGACAAAAAAGTTCGGCAAGTTACCGCACCTCGGACAGGCTCGGATCGAGGCCCAAGCTCTTGAATCATCTCACACCCATGGTACTCTCCAAACTTAACCCGAACCTCATACTTGTTGCGGACCAGTTCCGGGGACTCGATCATATTCAATTTCTGAATGAAAACAATTACCATAGTAGCGGCAACAAACATTCGCATAAACGAACATGCGATTGCGATTAATAGGACAGCAAGTAATGTGCCCCATCCGGTTTTTAAATTGTTATTATCCCCCAAACGACCAACGGTGCTTTTTTCCGGAAAATGGCACCCAAATCCAGAGTGGATGCCAAATGGCCATTGGACTAAACAGGACTATTCGCGATTTATGCTGTGGGGATTGGCAGACTTTATTAAAACGGAAATATGTATTGTTGTTCAGTGGGATGGTTATGGTGTGCATTCTGACCGATGGACTGATGAATTTTTAAAGTACGATTATATCGGGGCACCGTGGCCTACCCGCCTGACTACCCCCAATTACCGGGTGGGAAATGGAGGTTTTTCATTGCGCTCCAAGCGGTGGTTGGAAACTGGTAAAACAATAACATCCGCATATGCTGGCGAGCCAGAAGATGTGTTCTGTTGTCGGAGATATTTAAAACACTATCAAGCATATGGATGCCAAGTGGCACCCATTGATCTTGCGTTGCAATTTTCTATCGAATGTGATATAGATGAACATCCTAATTGGCAAAGTTCTCGATCATTTGGCTTTCATTCTTGGTTTAATTCTGATCGTAAAAAATACCGAATCCCAAAAATATATTGATCCCGAAATGCTTGGATTAACGCAGCACTTGAGGAAACCAATAAATCTAAGAGCATGTTTGGAAAGTCGTAAAAAATGTGTAAGCGGATGAATGCTGCCGAAAAACAGTTATCCGACCGACCTGAACGAGGCCCAATGGAAGGTTATCGCGCCGCTGATTCCTCAGCCTGGTGCCATAGGCCGTCCGCTCAAACACGAACGCCGTCACATCGTCGATGCCATTCTCTATAATCACCCAGACTGGTTGCGCCTGGCGGCTGCTTCCACATGATTTTCCTCCCTGGCCAACGGCCTACGATTACTTCCGCCAGTGGCAGCGCCAAGGCTGCTGGCATCACATCCATGAGCGATTGCACGAGGGGCGGCAAAAACCTCTCCCACCGCCGCCATTCTCGATAGCCAGACCATGAAGATCGCTCAACAGGGTGGCGTCATCGGCCCGGGGCCGCCCCATTACGCCCTGACGGCTCATCTTGTCGGCTGCCCTCTTCCATTGCTCATCGGTCACAGCGATTTCCATGCTGCCAACTTCTATCAAATCGGTGAACTTACCCCAAGGACTTTTGCAATAGATTCTAGAACGCACAATTATACCCAGATCAGGCCGCACCGCTCCCTGCGCTTGCTCACACCCTCGGCTTACGCTACCGTACTATATTAAGATGCTTCCACCAACAATCCGAATTGATTCACGAGAAGCGACGCTCCTTTCTCAGCTGCTTTCCGCCGAAGAGAAAGAATACAGGGAACGATTCAAGGAGGCAACTGCTACTGCTGCTGCTTTAACATATCCAAATTTGCGTTTTTCTAAACGGGGCATAGTCATATGTGGAGGGGGAGTGCGTTATTTTACATGTGCATGGGTTTGCATCAATATTCTACGGAAACTTGGTTGCAATCTACCAATTCAATTGTGGCATCTAGGTCAGGCGGAAATGACACAAGAGATGCGGAACTTCATCGAGCCGTTAGGCGTTGAGACTGTTGATGCATATATCTTACGGCGTGACTTCCCAGCGCGTATATTAAATGGGTGGGAATTAAAACCTTATGCCATTATTTATTGCCCGTTTGAGGAGGTGCTCTCCATGGATGCAGACAATATCTGCGTTAAGAATCCAGAGTATCTTTTTTCGATCCGGGAATTTGTTGAAACTGGCGCGGTATTTTGGCCTGACTTTTCCCACTTAAAGCCTACCAATCCAATATGGGCGATATGCGATATTCCGTACCAAGATGAACCAGAGTTCGAGACCGGGCAGATTTTGGTTAATAAATCGATCTGCTGGGGAGCATTGAATCTAACGATGTTCATGAATGAACATTCTGATTTTTATTACTGGTACATACATGGAGACAAGGAAACCTTTCATATGGCATTCAAACGCCTGGGACAGACATATGCCATGCCTTCAAGGAGAATTCTGCCCTTGCCGGGAACGATGTGTCAGCACGATTTCTCGGGTGAACGGATTTTCCAACATCGTAATATGGCTAAATGGAATCTATTTGAACCCATCAACCGAATATCGGATTTTTGGTTAGAGAAAGGATGCTATAAAAGTCTTGCGGTGCTTCAATTCCTATGGACACCCGGAGAGAAAGTTCCTCGGTACATTCATAAATGCAAAGAGTTAAAAGAACTTTCTATTGCGAAAGAATTAATTGGGCCGGACTGGCGTTATTCTCGAATCGGATATGATGAACGTCTTATGAGCTTCTTAGATACCGGCCTTATAGGCAAGGGCATGGCTGTTAATGAGGTGTTTTGGGACGTTATTGATGAGGACGGTATGGTAGTTTGTCATATTTCGTCCCTAATCGAAATAACTTGTCGTTTAACTCTTTGCGATGATGGAGTATGGCGTGGAAAATGGATCGATTGGGAACAAATGCCTATTGAAATTTCCAAAGCAGACGCGTGGAAGCCGACGAGGTCATCATCGGTGATCCAGTCAGAGGTAAAAAGGGTCGTGACGTGACGGCGGCGCACAGCACTCCGGTTTTTGGCACGGTGGAAGTGATCGCCTATACCGACAAGCATGGCGGCTACGTGGAAAAAGCCGGAAGGCTCCGTCTGGCCATGGCTCCCCGAGCCGATGCGGGTTCGATCCGCCGCTTTTTGGAGAAAAACGTGGAGCCGCTGTATCGCTCTCTGGGCTCGTATTTCGTGACTACGCTATCTAAACCGCGCCAGCAAATTTTCTTTAAAAAAAACTTGTCAACACAGCACGGAGAGATACAAATAAACGGCTCGATAACCCATGTCGAGAGATTGTTAGCGTCACCTACTTACTAAAATAAAAAATGAGTAGCTCCAGCTCCAGCTCCAGCTCTGGCTCTCCATGCATGCCGCTGCAAAAAGTCGATTCATTCTCGGAAGCGACTGGACCGCGTTATCGAAAAATTGCGTTAAATGGACTGCCTAAACCGGATCACAAGCCACAAAGCCAGCCAGAAACGGATGAGGATAAGGAAGAAACCTACGTCGATGCGCTGGATCTGTCATTAAGACACGATACAAGCGATGTTTATATTCCCCTGGTGGGCGACTCGCTTCCGTTCGCGATTAAAAGAACCGTTGTAGCTGAGCTTTTTACGACCAATCCGAGCATGCCAGCGGACGTAGACCCTACTCGCCCTTTTGGTCACGGTTGGACAAGCGGCCTTACTGCGAATGTACAATTTACTTTTAAAACTATACCGCCGTATAACCCTTGTCCCTCCGAGCGTGAGGATCCGGATTATACATTCGTTACGGATGAGACTGGAGCTACCTACCGATTTTTAAATGTTTGGAATGGCGACGGCGGGGTTATCAGTTTTGTGCCAATTCCGACAAACTTCAATGAGCAGGAAAATTTTTTGGCCAGTTTGGTGGTTTTAAATCCGACGGCTTCGCCGAGTGACTGGACATTTCAATTTACTAAAAAATACGGCACCGTTCTCACCTTTTCAACTCCAATACTTGATTACAATTTCCAAACAACTCCGCCGGGAGCCCCGGATGCTTTATTTCAGTATTATACGTGGAGTCGTCTTCTCAGCATAACAGACCGTTATGGAAACGTGCTTACGTATAACGGCGATGCTAACAGCCTGATTCCAACCAGTATAGAAACGGGAGACGGAAGAGAAATAATCATCACGCGTATCGTTGATGGCGACGGTATTTGTCGACGTGTTTCTCAAATTGAAGATCCTCTGGGAAATGTCATTACTTATAGCTATCGGCCGACTCCCGTATCAAATGGTATAGCTACTCAATTAATAAGCGTTCAAAGACCTGCAGGACAGACCATTCTATACACGTACGGAGCTGGCACTGTTTTAGATAATACGCCTCGTCCTCCTCCTCCCGTAGCCCCCTATGTCTGGTACTATACTCGGTATAACTTGACCAGTATCACGGATGCCAACGGCCATACATATGGCTTCACTTACCAGCCAGACGCATCCACTCAAGAGTGGAGTAGCCTGATTTATGGAGGATGGTATACCCCATCAGGAAGGCCCAGCGTTATTGAGACCGTAACTTTGCCCAACGGGCAGTCCTCATCGTTCGCTGCAGAGACGTCTGATCCCATACAAATCGATTATGATGTCTATGATTTACCGTATGTAAATGGTCTCCGAAAGGTAACCGTGACAGATGCCGAAGGCAACGAACGCACCTATGTTTTTGATACACCCCAGTTGACCGATAGCAATGCGTTGGTGGACATGGCGATTCCTAGTGGCGGAGTGGAATCGAGATTGTATTTCCTGATCAGGTGGCAAAGAATGCAGGTGACCCACCCGACCGATGTAACGGAAGTATTCACTTTCAATCCTGCGGCCGCCATGGCTCTGGACACCGTTGTCGACTATAGCGGAAATACTACGTCTTACGAGTATGCCGATTCATGGAATGTCATCAGCTTGCTTCCATGGACGGATCCTTATCTTTCACAAGAGCCGCTTTTCTATAATTACTTCGGAGATCCGACGAGCCAAACAGATGCTTTGGGAAATACGAAATCCTTCAAATATAAGAACTTGCCGGGGCCCATTGCCCTTACAGGAACTACGGGAGCTAGTTCCGACATGGTTTCCGATCTCGCGCCGACCACGGGCCTCGCGGTTGGCATGACCGTGATCGGAACGGGTATTCCCTCGGGTACAACCATAGCCACAATTGATTCTTCATCCTCACTCACCCTTTCGGCAAGCGCTACGGCGGGTGGACCGGGGACATCGTTGATTTTTACCAATCCTGTCGTCACTACATTGACGGGAACGACGTCAAATAATTCCCCGACGGTCACCATGGCAAGCACAACATATCTTGTCCTGGGAATGAACGTCATCGGGGCCGGTATTCCCCCCGGCGCGACGATAATCGCCATTGTGCCGTCAACTTCGATCACCCTTTCGGTCGCAGCCATCGCAACCGCTTCGACTTCCCTTGCTTTTACCTATCCTACCGCCTTTGCGTTGGCAGGAAATTCGCATAGCAGCTCCTCAATTTCGGGCCTTCCCACCACCGCGGGACTGGTGCCGGGCATGAGCATAATCGGACCAGGTATCCCTCCGGATACGACGGTGGTGACGATCGTCTCGGGCGCCTCGATCACCATTTCGATCGCCGCCACTGAAACCAGCCCGGCCATTTTTGTTTTTACGTATCCCACCTCGTTGACGTTGATGGGAAGCACTACAACAAGTGGCTCCAACACGATTGGGGTAGCGAGCACAACGGGAATCGCCATAGGAATGTACGTCAGTGGAACATACATCCCACCGGGTGCAACAGTAGCTGCCATCGCTTCTTCAACCTCGATCACCCTTTCGGTCGCAGCTACTGGATCGGGATCAAATCCGCTTACTTTTTCATCCTCCACGATATTGCGGATCATGACGCAGATAACCGATGAGTTAAACCGCGTCACCTCTTACGACATCAATCCTATCAATGGACTGCGCACCAGCGAGACGATCAGCTATCCCCCCACTTTCACGGTGGCGGGAGATACGGCCAATAGTTCCCCTACAATTTCAAACCTTGCGAGCATAGAGGGGATTGTTGTTGGTATGGGTGTAAGTGGGACGCATATTCCTTCAGGTGCGACAGTAGTTGCAATTGTTTCTGCCAATTCGATTACCCTGTCGGCAAATGCGACGGGAACTGGAACGGGTACGTCCCTGACTTTTACCTATCCTGGGGGCAGCGTAGCCAAGACAACCTTGTTTGAATACACCGATTCAATCTATCCGGCATTCATGACGAAAAAGACCGTCGTCGATGGGACGACCGGGGCAGATTTAGTCACGACTTACGTGTCGGATAGTTATGGCTACGCGGCACAGGAAACCACGGGTGGTATCTCGTTGACAGGAAATACGACCAGCGGTTCCACCACGGTTTCCAGCCTCTCCGCGTCCACCACGGGTTTGGCGGTGGGCATGGGTGTGATCGGGACGGGCATTCCCTCAGGCGCAACAGTGGCCACCATCGCTTCCTCCACCTCGATTACCCTTTCGATCGCAGCTACCGTAACCACTACGGGGACATCGCTTGTTTTCACGTATCCTGCTACTGTCACATTGACAGGCACTACAACAAATGGCTCCAGTACGATGAGTATGCCGAGCACGACCGGGCTCGTGGTGGGCATGGGCGTCAGCGGACCGGGCATTTCCTCGGGTACGACGATAGCCGCCATCGTACCGTCAACTTCGGTTACTCTTTCAATCCCGGCTACCGCACCGGAATCGAGCGTGTCGTTTATTTTCGCACATCCCGTTGCCATCACGACAACGAAATATACGCATGATGCGAATGGGAATCGCACATCCGTTACCGATGCCAATAATAACGTAACCTATTTTGCCTATGATGGGTTGAACCGGCTTATTCAGGTGACCAATCCCGATTCAACGACCCGCCATATTGCCTATGATCCTGCCGGTAATAAAATTTCCGAGACCGACGAGAATGGACATTTGACTCTCTATACGTACGACCAGCTCAACCGACTTACTCAAAAACGGAGGGTAATGGGTGCCACGCTTGTGATGACAGGAGATACGACAAGCGGTTCCACCACGGTTTCCAGCCTCTCTGCAACCACCACAGATTTGACGGTAGGCATGGCCGTGACGGGAAGAGGCATTCCCGCAGGTGCGACAGTGGCCACCATCGCTTCTTCTACCTCGGTCACCCTTTCCATTCCGCCTGCCATTACCATGTTAGGAAATACGGCAATGGGATCGAATACGATTTCGTACTTGGCCGACACGGTGGGACTGGAAGTAGGCATGGGTGTTAGCGGAACGGGAATCCCTTCGAATACAACGGTGGGGACCGTCCCATTGGTGCCTTCCACCCTCTCATTGACGGGAGCGATAACAACGGGTAACCCCGAAATTTCGGGTCTGACAAGCACAGCGGAACTCGGAGGGGGCTCGATTGTCAGCGGAACGGGCATCCCCTCAAATACGGTGGTGACCGAGGTCACTTCTCCCACCTTGGTCGGCATTTCAAACGACGCCACCGCGACTGGCACCTATTCATTTAGTTTCTCGTCTCTGGTGCTGACGGGAGATACGGCAAGTAGTTCCACTACGATTTTGAATCTCGCGATGACAGCGAACCTGGTGGTGGGTATGGGCATAAGTGGAGCAGGTATTCCATGGGGTGCGACGGTGGCCAGTGTGGGCTCCTCCTCCTCCATCACCAAGACGGGAACTACGTCATTGGGATCGTCTACGATTACAGGTCTCGTGAGTTCGACGGGCGTGGAAGCGGGGCTGGGCATAAGCGGATCGGGTATTCCGTCGGGTGCAACGATAACGGGTATCAATCCATCCTTCTTCTACTATTCAGGAACTACGACAAATGGATCGAGTACGATTACGGGTTTGTCGAGCACAACAGGACTGGTGGTGGGCATGGGCGTCAGCGGACCGGGCATTCCCTCGGGTGCGACACTAGCTGGCATTAGTGGTTCCACCATTACCCTTTCGATCTCCGCCACGGCGACGAAAACGGGTGCAGAGCTTACTTTCACGTCATACGAGCTCACCATTTCAGCCCCCGCCACCGGGGCCTATACGAACACGTCGCTTACCATCACGTCATATTCAATCACCATTTCGCCCCCTGCCACGGCGGATCAGACAGGCATACCGCTGCTTTTCACATTATATACGATCGAACTTTCGGCCTCTGCCACGGCGACCAACACGGGCACATCGATTGGCTTTGCGAATTCTCCCGAGACCCTCACCGGTATTTCGCTTACTTTCTCTACTCTTAATTCAAGCGCGGATATAATCACCCAATACGCCTATAACGGAGTCAATTCCAAGATCAGTGAGACGGACCCGAATGGTAATATCACCTATTACGAGTACGATTCGATTCAGCGACTTATCCGGATTACCGATGCCTTAGGCCAGGTCTGGCTGCACGATTTCAGCGGACCGAATACGGGGGCGTCGGCTTTCAGTTCCTCCGACTTCAAGCCAACGCAGATCACCGATCCGCGGGGATTCAGGACCCAGTTTGTTTACGACGCGCTGTACCGGACCACGAGCAAGAGTGTGGAATACCAGGCTGCCGTCACCATGACCGGGACTACGAACAGCACCGCGACGATTTCGAGTCTCGCCAGCACGACGGGACTCATGGTGGGGATGGGCGTCAGCGGGGCAGGGATTCCCTCGGGCACGACGGTGGCGGCGATCGTTTCGTCCACGTCGATCATCCTTTCGGTCGCAGCCACGGCGTCCGGTTCGCTTGTACCGCTGGCTTTCACCTATCCTGCCGCTGTCACCATGACCGGGACCACGCATAGCAACACGACGATTTCGAACCTCGCCAGCACGACGGGACTCGTGGTCGGCATGGGCGTCAGCGGAGCAGGGATTCCCTCGGGCGCGACGGTGGCGACGATCGCCTCGTCCACGTCGATCACCCTTTCGGTCGCAGCCACGGCGTCCGGTTCGCTCGTACCGCTGGCTTTCACCTATCCCGCCGCTGTCACCATGACCGGGACTACGAGCAATGCCTCTACCACGATATCGAGTCTCGCGAGCACGACGGGACTCATGGTGGGGATGGTCGTCAGCGGGACAGGGATTCCCTCAGGCGCGACGGTGGCAGCGATCGCCTCGTCCACGTCGATCACCCTTTCGGTCGCAGCCACGGCGTCCGGTTCGGGCGTAGCGCTTACTTTCATCAGCATCAGTCTGTTTTCGACGACGCAGACCGGGTACGACGCGGTGGGCAACGCCATCGAAACGATCGATCCTCTCTTGAATGCGACGCAGACGACGTACGACGCCCTGAACAGGCCGATCCAGGTATTACACGCGGATTACACGACGACGCAGAAGGCGTACACTCCCGCCAACCTGGTGACGACGGAGACGGACCAGGCCGGGAGCGTGACGACGCACGAGTACGACGCGGCGGGGCGGCACATCCATATCTATCAGCCGGATCCGGTGACGGGCCTGAAGACGGTCGATTCGCCGTTGACGCAGATGGGATACGACGGGGTGGGCAACATGACGTCGATGATCAATCCGCTGGGCAACGAGTGGGACTACGTTTACGACAATCGCAACCGGCGGACGCAGGAGCACCAGCCCTCGGTGGCCGATGAGGAGCATGGCGGCACGATGACGCGTCCGGTGCTCTACACGACTTACGACGGGGTGGGCAACGTGGCCTCGAAGACCGACGCGCGGGGTTACGTGACGAGCATGACGTACGACAATGCCAACCGGCTCACGGTGGTGACCTATCCGGCGGTGCCGGTCTACGGGGCGAGCAGCACGTGGGTGGCGGCGACGCTGACAACCTACGACCAGAATGGCAACATCGTGGAGGTGACGGACGAGAACGGCAACGAGACGGTGAACACCTACGATGCCCTGAACCGGCTGACGTCGACGACGACGGCGCCGGTCTTTGGCAGCACGACCATGACGGGCACGCTATCGAGCGGCTACAATACCATCACGGGCCTGTCGTCGAGCACGACCGGGCTGGCGGTGGGCATGGGGGTGAGCGGGACGGGCATCCCGGCGGGGGCGATGATCGCCACGATCGTCTCGGGCAGCTCGATCACCCTTTCGGCCAACGCGACGGCGAGCGGGTCGGGCGTTTTGCTGGTGTTCACCTATCCGGTGGCGATCACGACGGTGGCCCGGACGGGCACGGTGACGAGCGGGTCGACGAGCGTGACGGGTCTGGCGGACACGACGGGCATCACCACGGGCATGGCGGTGCTGGGGACGGGCATGGCGTCGGGCACGACGGTGTCGGGCAAGACTTCCACGACGGTGACCCTTTCGGCCAACGCGACGGCGGGCGGGACGGGGGTTTTCCTGGTCTTCACGACGCCGACCACGGCCATCGTGGAGCAATTCGCCTACGACGCGGTGGGCAACCGGGTGCGGGTGACCGACGGGAAGGGGCTGCTCACGAGATTCGTTTACGACGGGATGAACCGGCTGCTCCAGACGCAGCACGATCCGAACACGGCGGCGCAAACGGCGGTGACGGAGGCCTTCGACGCGCTCAACAAGGTGTCGCGGACGGAGGGGACGGGCCTTGTCACGCAATACCTCTACGACCGGCTCAACCGGATCGTGGACGTCATCTATTTGAGTTCGCTAGTGGATGATTTGCTTTACAGCCGCGATCCGGTGGGAAATATCGTGAGCGTGACCCATCCGAACGAGTCGGGCTCGCCGCGCGACGTCACCTACAGCTACGACAAGCTCAACCGGCAGTTGACGGAGATTTCCAACGGGGCGACGCAAACCCACACCTACGATGCGGCGGGCAACCGGCAGTCCACGGTCTACGGGGGCACGGGCCGCACCCTGACTTACGGTTACGACGCGCTGAACCGGCTCGTCATGGTCTACGACGGCACGTCGGGCCTCCTGACCCACTACGCGTACGATTTGAGCGGCAACATCGTGGAAAAGAGGCTGGGCAACGGGACGAAGGAAATCAGGAGCCACGACGGGCGCAACCGGGTCAGCCTGCTCGACAACGAAACCGGCGGCGGCAGTTCGTCCTCGAGCAGCAGCAGCAGTTCCAGCAGCGGGGGCGGAGGAGGAGGCGACATCCTCGCGGGCTACGCCTACGAATACGACCGGGCGGGCAACGTCATGGAAGTGATGGAAATCTACCCGTGGGGCGACCTGGCGGACCGCACCATCGTCAACAGCTACGACGGGGTCTACCGGTTGCTCACCGAAGCGATCACCACGGTGGGCAGCGGGACGGTCACCACCACCTACGGCTACGACAACGGGCACAACCGCACGAGCAAGGCGGTATCGGGAGGAAGCACCACCACGTATGTCATCGGCGACGGAACCAACGGGGCCGGGGCCAACCAGATCGTCAGCGAAACCACCGGCGGGGTGACGACCGATTACGGGTACGACGCCAACGGCAACCGGCACACCCGGGCGGTCGGCGGCGACACCGACACCTATACGTACGACGACGAGAACCGGCTCATCGGAGTGGACGAGGAGACCGGGGCGAATCCCGGAACCTACGCGTATGCCTACGATTACCGCACGCGGCGCGTGACGCGCACCGAACCGGGACCGGTCACCACCCACATCGCGTTCGACGGCGGCACCAGCATCGAGGAATACACCTCCTCTCCCTCCAGCCCCACCGTCGAATATGTGCGCGGCCACGACTACGGAGGCGGCGTGGGAGGATTGGAATACAGCGTCAGAAGCGGCGTGCCCCGGTTCAACTTCTACGACAGCCGCGGCGACGTCACCACCCAGACCAACAGCAGCGGCGCGATCACCTACCAGACCGCCTACGAAGCGTTCGGCAACCAGACCGTCACCGACGGTTCCACCTCCGACCGCCAAAAAGCCAGCACCAAGGAACAAGACCCCACCGGGTTGTTGAATGAAGGGTTCCGCTACCGCGATCCCTCCACCGGTACGTTCCTAACCCGCGACCCGCTCGGGTTCAAGGCCGGGCTGAACCAATACACTTACGTCCTGCAAAACCCGTGGACGCACTTCGACCCCGAAGGGTTGACCCTGGCCGACCTCAAGCAGTTTTGGGCCGGGATGGGCGACTCGTTCATTGATGCTGGCAAGGGCATGGGACATGCGGCGATGCACCCGATAGACACAGCCAAGGGCTTGGCCGGTGGCGTTGCCCATGCCATTGCGCATCCCGTCGATACGGCTACCGCCATCGCTCATGCGACGGCCAGCGCCATCCAGAGCGGCCCTCGCGGACAGGGCCATGTCATGGGCAATATCCTCCTGGCGCTTGCTCCCGTCCCCGGAGCCTCGTTGGCCAAGGTGGGATCGGGCGCAGTTTCCAAAGTCGGTGAGATCGTCGCCTCCGCCCGAGGGGTCAAGGCCGCTACGGGTGAAATAAAGTTTGTGGGCCAGGGATTTACTGAGGCACAAGCTGAGCATCTGGCGCAGCCATATACCGGCGAAGGACATCATTTCCCCGTCACACAGGGCGCCGCAAAAAACATCGGTTTGCCTGATGCCATCAAGAATCATCCTCTTAACGTGCTAAAACCGGAAGGTATAAGCCGGGGAGATTTTTATGAACTCCATTACAAAGTCGATCCATCATTCAAAAATGCAAACTTCCCAAAATCGATTGGCGGAAGCTGGACTGGATCGAAGATACCTGGATTGGAGAGATATGGTCCTGTGGGCCGTGCGTGGCACGGGACTCCGGATGCGATGAAATCAGCTGCCGGTGCAGCAGCCGCAGCCGCGCCAGCGGCTGGGGCTGTCGTTCATGCTCAGTCCAATAAACCACCGCCACCACCACCCAAGCAAAATCAATGAGCTTGAGGACGCACGTACTTTTTGAAGCCGATTTTCCCGATGATGGAACGTTTAAGCCTAGTGGAGACATGGATCGTCCGCGCGGATTTGGCGTTGCATCAGCTTTGATCGAGATGCTCAAGGGCCAAGGGTTTGAGGTCTCGAAGTTGTACCCACGCGACTACTACGGCTGGGAATTTACTGTTTCGCATGTCGTTTGGTTTGTTCTTCAGGGAGGAGAGCCTTTTATACTTTCAGGTGAGAACAACGGCTCGTTAGTGCAGAAAGTTTTTAATCCAAAGGCACTGGCTCTGACCCATCGGGACGTTTTGGAAAAACTGAATGAGCTTTTGAAGCAAGACAGCCGCTTTCACGACATCCGCTGGTTTACCAAAGAAGATTACGAGAAGAACAAAGACAGTGATCGGGCTGCGTGGAGTTCCGAACCCTGAATAAAGGCCACCGACAAATGGCAGAGCCGGTGGCATGAAAATCACCACCCACACAAGTCCCTAACGAGGTTTAGGGGACCAGCATCGAGGCCGATCCGTAGCAGATGTTGTCACAAATCATCGCCTCATCGAGCAAAGTGCCAACCACTGGAAACAAGTGCCAACGACCATGGCGAAGCATCAGAATCGAACACGATTACGAGGAGTCGGCCAGTTGAGACGACGACCGGGAGGACCGCTAATCCAACGAATAGCATCGTCACACTCGTCAGCGGTCAGACCATCGAGGAACGTGTCGCCCTGCAACGGAGGACCGGCAGGATCACGAGAACGCTCAGCCAGAATGACCAGAGCACCACGAAACCAGCGATCATTGATGACCGCGGTGACCGGCCAATCCTTGTGGTTGGCGAAATTATCATCAGCGGCGACGACGAAGAGGGGCTGGTTACGAAAATAACGACGGGTGATCTCGACCTGACCATGGCCGGAACGATCACCAATGAGCGGAGGCAAATCGGCGAAGGTGAGGTTGCCAAAGGGACGACGCTCAAGGTGAAAGTCCTGGGGAACAGCGGTGATGTGGAGGTAGAACTTGTCCTCGGCCATGACGGACAATAAACCACGAAAAAAACACCGCAACAACGGGTGATGATGACGAACAACGGAAAATAATCCCCACGCACCGAGATCAATCCAGCGCCCGAAACCAGGGCCAAATTATTTAAGTCGCATGGGGTGGATCAGGGTATTTGGGGAGGGACACGCCTCCCCTAAGAAATTTAGGCGGGGAGTGGCATCTGGTGACATCCGGTGACGACAGGTGGCGGCGACAGACGACAGCTATCGCCGACATGCGCCAGCGTGCGACAACAGCCGACCGCAGCCGTTGTTCATCATCCGTCGTCGTCATCCTTCATCGTTCATCATCATTACCCCATGCGCTCCTGCGGAGGGCAGTAGCAGCAGCGCAGCAGTAACGCAGTCGTCGATCATCCGCAGCGCAGCAGCACCGCCGCCGTCAGCCACCGGCATGAGCCGGGCGCAGTTGCGCAGCGGCACCGCCATCGTTCTCCCCAAAGTCGATCATCATTAGCCGCCGGTTGCCGACATCGAAGGTGAATTAGACATGTTGATTTTGCCAAGACGCAATACGCCTTAGCTGCGCTAAGAGGGAAAAGGGTCATCGAAACCGGCGACGGCGCGCCGGTCATGGCAAGGCCGTTGTCGCAGCTTGACGCAGCTTGTCGCACGTTCACGACCTCGACCTTGCGACAAGCTGCGACCAGCTCGGACAAGCTGCGACACCAGCGGCGGCCCATGATGACGGAAACCATTATCGTTCGGGATCATCCGGCCTGGTTCGGGCTAATCCGGGATCGTCATCATCATGGAGCGCAGCCACCGCGCCACGCTGCTGCGTGTCACGGCGGCTGCTTCTGCTGCGGCTGAGGTGTTGTGCCGCGTCTTGCTCCCGGCCCCTGAAAGGCGGGGGGCCGGGAACAAAACGCGGTGGGTTGTGGTGGTTGCGGGCCGTTACCGCGCCTCCCGTTGGTCGTCGTTGTGGTCTGCTATAATGGGTGCATGGACATGAAAACCACCCTCGCGCACTTGCGCTTGCCGTCACCGTGGACGGACAGGCCGGACATCGCAGCGCGTTATGGTGATCGACCGTTCGACTTCGACACGGCAGACCGGGCGGCATCGAGCGAGGAGCATCGACTGTTGTTCGAGGCGGTGGCCGCAGCGAAGAAGGCCGGTCGTTGTGGTTGGTTCCGTTGCGCGTGCCGCGACGACATCGAGCTGGCCGTCATGGTCCGCGCCCGTCAGCCGTTGCCCTACCTCGCGCTCATGCCGGGCACGTCGTTGCAGCATCATCCGTTGTGCGCGTTCCACCGCGCACCGATCACCTCGCACGTCTCCGACGCGATCAGCGAAGAGGACGGCACGTTGCGGGTGCGGCTCAACTTCCGTCTTGGGATACCGCCGCCGGACAAGGAGCCAGGCACGACGATCATCAACGAAGCGCCGTTGCGCACTCGACAGGCGCCGACACGGCAGTTGAACAAGTTCGGCCTTGATGGGTGGTTGCGGTTGCTCTTCAGCGAAGCGGGACTGCATCGATGGCCGCGGACGGACCGGACCGCGACGGCCGCGGCGGCCGGATCGTGGAAACCGATGTATGCGCGGCTGCTGCAAACCCTCGGCTGGATCGACGCCCAGGGACAACGCAGCGGCTCGTTGAAGGCGTACACGCGGATCGGGACGCCGGGCACCGTGGCCGCGTTCGAGCCGGGAACGCTCATCGCCCTGGTCGACGTGATCGAGCGGATCGAAGCACCAAAGAACGGCTTCAACTGGAAATGCTACCTCGCCGGATGGGGAGAAAACTTTTTGCTCATCAGTCCGGCCCAGGTCCGGGCGCTGCTCGCGCAGTTGCGGTTCCATCAGAAGAGGGCCGAGACCACCCTCGCGGAAAAGCAGCCGGTCCTGCCACGTCCCACGGAAGTCTGGTGGGGATGCCTGCTCGTCCGCGTCGAACAGGGGACCAGCGGAAAACGATACCGCGTCCTTGATCACGCCGCGTTGCGGACCGATCGGCACGGCATCCCCGCCGAGTCCCTGGACGAAATCGAAATGACGCAGCACCTCATCGAGCAGGGGAGATCCTTTTGCAAACCGCTCTTCCCCGGTGAGCTGGTGGCCGTGTCGTGGCGACGGCCCGACTTCATCCTGGAGGACACGGCGCAGCCGTGCTGCATCGAGGTGGCCGGACTGAGCGACGTTTACGATTACAACGACCGCGACGACATGCGCCAGGACGACTATCGAAAAGCGGGCGTGCCGTGTGAGCGTTGGAAACCGGGCCAGCCGTGGCCGGTCCTCGACGGCGAATTTACGCGGGCAAGGTAGCCGCTAAAAAAATCAGGCGGCTTTGGCCATGCCGTGTTGAGCAACCAGGGCATTAACGACCTTGATGATCTGGTCTTGTTGACGGCGCGGCAAACGGGAAACCGCATCGAAGGCTTGCCGCGCTTTGCCCACGGGAGCTGCTTTGCGCTTGAGCGCCTTGTAGCCGAGAAGTTCGTCCACGCTGACCCCGAGGACTTGAGCCAGGCCGGGCAGGATGTCGCCACGCGGCGGCTTGTCCCACTTCTCCCAAAAGGAAATGTTGGACTGAGGCACGCCGAGCTTGGCGGCCAGAGCGTTCTGGCTCAGGCCCGCAGCGCGGCGCAGTTCCATGAGATGCGAACCAAACTTTTGCGACATGGCCGGATTATAGGCGACCATTTGAAAATCGGGGCTGGGGAGTAAACTTTGGACTTGCACGTCCAACAGCATACTGTTGTCATGTGGTCATGTGCAACTGCTTACTGTTATTTACAGTTTTTGGCTTGACGGGTTTTGGGAGAAAATAATGCCGCGCATCCCCGCCGAAGAACTGGAACGGATCAAGCGCCACCTGCCCGTGGCCGGCCTGTGCGCCCGTTACGGGATCGAACTCAAACCCCAGGGCGCGGACCTCATCGCCTGTTGTCCGTTCCACGAGGAGGACAGCCCGAGCTTCCACGTCACGCCCGGCAACAACCTGTGGCACTGCTTTGGGTGCAACGCGGGCGGCGACAACATCCAGTTCGTCATGAAAAAAGAGGGCGTCTCGTTCCGGCACGCGGTCGAAAAACTCCAGCAGATCGAGGGCAGCGCGCCGGTGACGGCGGCGATCAGGACGCGCCGGGGCCGGGAGCACGCCGCCCTGGTTGATCCGGCGCAGGAGGTCGATGACGCGCTTCTGCTGGCCAAGGTCGTTGACTTTTACCACCAGACGTTCCTCAACCAGAGCGCCGCCATGCAGTATTTGCAACGGCGCAAATGCTTCCATCCCGAGGCGGTGAAGTTGTTCAAAATCGGGTACGCCAACCGGACGCTCGGCTACCGGGTGCCTCCGCTGGAAACCCTCGCGGGCAAGGCGATCCGGGCGCAAATGCAGCGCATCGGCGTTTACCGCGAAAGCGGCCATGAACATCTTAGCGGCTCGGTCGTCTTCCCCGTCCTCGATGCTGCTGGAATCGTCACCGAAGTTTACGGGCGCAAGATCAACGACAACTTGCGGGAGGGAACGGCGTACCATCTTTACCTGCCGGGTCCGCACGGCGGGGTCTGGAACCGGATGGGAGTGCAGGGCCAACCCGAATGGCTCCTCTGCGAAAGCATCCTCGATGCGCTCTCGTTCTGGTGCCAGGGCTACCGGCACGTCACCGCCAGCTACGGGGTCAACGGGTTCACGCCCGACCACTGGCGGTTGCTCCGCGCGGCCAAGCCGGGCCGGGTGGTCATTTGCTACGACGCCGACGAAGCGGGCAACCGGGCGGCGAACGAACTGGCCCAGCAGCTTGAACCCGAGGGCGTCGAGGCGTGGCGCGTCGAACTTAAACCGGGCAGCGACATCAACGACCTGGTGCGGCTGAGCGACGATCCGGCCAATGTGCTGGCCACGGCGCTGGCCGGGGCGGTGCGGTTGATGGCCCCGCCGGAAGGCGGGCGCAAGGTTGCCGTGCAAACGTCTGTACCGCCCGAGGCCGTGAACGGCGGTACACTGCCACCTTCCGTGGCCACGGTGGAGGAAGGGCAGGCCGACTTCGACCTGGAGGGCAGGCAATACCGCATCCGTGGCCTCGACAAAAACAACACGTTCGACTGCCTCAAGGTCAACGTGCGGGTGGCGGCGGGCGGGAAAATGCACTTCGACACGTTCGACCTCTACAACGCCCGCGCGCGGGCCGCGTTCATCGCGGCGGCGGCTCCGGCCACGGCGACCGATGCCGCGCAAATGGAACTCGACCTGTCACACATCATCACCCAACTGGAGGAACACCAGGACAAGCGGCTGATCAAAAAAATGGCGGCGGCGGAACTGCCCAACCTCACCGCCGAGGAGGAACGCGAGGCGCTGGCCGTGTTGAAGAGTCCCCGGCTTTTGGAAAGGGTGTTGGCCGATCTGCATAAATGCGGGCTGGTGGGGGAAGACACCAACCTGCTCACGTCCTGGCTGGTATCATTGTCGCGCAAACTCGACCGGCCCCTGGGCGTGTGCGTGATGAGCCGCAGCGCGGCGGGCAAGTCGTCGCTTTTGGAAGCGGTCGCCCGGTTCGTGCCGGAGGAGGACAAGCACCAATATACCGCCCTCACGCCGCAGGCGTTGTTCCACATGCCCGAAAACGAATTGAGGCACAAGGCGCTCTTCATCGCCGAGGACGTGGGGGCCGAGGGGGCCTCCTACTCACTCAAGACGATCCAGAGCGACGGGCAACTGGTCATGGCCTGCACGATGAAAGACGAAGACACCGGCCAAATGGTGACGAAAACGAAAATCGTCAAGGGGCCGGTGGCGCTCTTCCTCACCTCGACGAGCCGGAGCATCGACGACGAACTGCTCAACCGGCTCCTGGTCCTCGCGGTGGACGAATCGCCGGAACAAACCCGCCGCATCCATGACATGCAGCGCCACGCGCAAAGCCTGGAGGGGATCATCGAGCGGCGATCCCGTCCGAGGCTGACCCGGTTGCAGCAGAACCTCCAGCGGATGGTACGGCCGCTGATGGTGCGCAACCCGTTCGCCCGCGACCTCACCTTTGGCCACGCGCAGTTGCGTTCCCGCCGCGACCACCAAAAATACCTCGACCTGATTTGCGTCATGGCGCTGGTCCACCAGTACCAGCGCAAAGTGCACAGCGCGGTGGACGGCGACGGCCAGCCGTTCCAGTACATCGAAGCGACGCGGGAGGACGTGGAGCGGGTGGACAGCCTCCTGGGCGACGTGCTGGCGGCCACCACCGATGAAGTCACGCCGCAGGCCCGGAGGCTTTTGGCCCTCGTCGGAGAAATGACCCTGCGGCAGGTCAGGGCCGAGGAAATGCCGTGGGAACGGGTCTGGTGGACCCGCCGAGCCATCCGGGAACAAACCGGCTGGAGCGACCGGCAGGTGCGGCAGGCGCTCCATCTGCTGGCCGACCTCGAATTACTCCAGGTCCGGGGCGGCGGGACAGGCCGCACCACGTTCTACCAGATGGCCGACCGGCCCAACCTCGTCACCTCGCCGGAACCTCGTCACTCCGGGCGGCGAGGTGCAACCTCTTCTTCTTTAGCTGCTTTAGCGGCTGAAAAGGGTGCCTCGCCGCTTCGGCGCAATGGCGCAAGCGCGACGGCGGCGGCGGTCGCATCGTAACCGTAAACCCGGCTGCTAAAATGGAAGACCCCAACGGCTTGCTTCACCTGATCGGACGGTTCCTCGATTACGAACGGGTGCGCCATTACTCGCCCCGCACGGTCGAGGCCCACACCAAAATGTTGCGGCGGTTCCGGCTCTTTTGCCAGGAAGTCGGGATCACGCAGGCCCGGCAGGTGACGCGGGCCGTCATCCTCAACTACCAGAGCTATCTTTACCATCACCGCAAGAAAGACGGCGCGGCGATGACGGTGGCCACGCAAAAGCATTGGCTGGCCGTGGTGAAAAAGCTCTACAGCTACCTCACGAGGGAAGGGCTGGTCATATCCAATCCGGCCTCCGATTTGGAATTACCGCGTGACGAGTTTAGGTTGCCCAAGAACGTGCTGACCCACACCGAAGTCGAAACCATCCTCAACGTGCCCGACATCGAAACGCCGCTCGGGTTGCGCGACCGCGCCATCCTCGAAATGCTCTACAGCAGCGGCATCCGGCGCGAGGAGCTATGCAGCCTCAACAAGGCCGACATCGACTTCGACCGGGGCGTGGTGCGGGTGGTGCAGGGCAAGGGCCGCAAGGACCGTTACGCGCCCATCGGGGAACGGGCGTTAAGGTGGCTCGAAAAATACCTCGTCGAAGCGCGGCCCGCCTTTTGCCCCTCGATCAATGAACTGGCGTTGTTCGTCGGCACCACCGGGCAGCGGATGACCACCAACCGGCTCAGCGCCAAAGTGCACGCCCTGATCCAGAAGGCCGACATCGGCAAGAGCGGGTCGTGTCACCTGTTCCGGCACGCGTTCGCCACCCAACTGCTCGAAAACGGGTGCGACATCCGGCACATCCAGGTGATGATGGGCCACGCCTCGCTCGAATCGACCCAGATTTACACCCATGTCTCCATTGCCGAGTTGAAGCGCGCCCACCAGCGCCACCACCCAGCCCAGATGCCGCAGCAGGGCGCGGAAGCGCTTGCGTAGCCGTTTGCTCATCCGGCAGCGGAGCCGGAACCGTAGGGAGAAGTCAATGTTCATAGGCATGGGGCGGTGTCAAATGCCCCCACGTTGCCGGGTGCGGCCAACAGGGGCTAAGCGTGGTGCGCGTTAATGCGGTCATGGCCTACATATAACGTCCGGCCCAACTTTTAAAAAAACGCCCTGAACGACTGAGCGGCTTGCCCCTCAACCGCCAGAAAAGCCTCGCCACGGTGGTAAAACCGGTCCTAACCTTCATCCATCAGCCGCCCCCGTTCTTCGACCCATGAACTTGCTACCTGACTTGGTGGAGTACGACGAGACGGAGGGCTATCGTTTAGAACAAGACCCCACGGGGTTGCTCAATGAAGGGTTCCGCTACCGCGACCCCGAGACCGGCACGTTCCTCACAAGAGATCCCCTCGGGTTCAAGGCCGGCCCGAACATGTACACCTACGTCCGCCAAAACCCCTGGACCCACTTCGATCCCGAGGGGTTGGATAGCACCAGTGCCCAACCGACATTTTCGCAAAAAGTCTATGCCGCTGCTTCGCAGCACAGCAGTGAATTGAAGCATAACCTGGCGGTTGCGATCTTCCCGCCGCTCGCGATTGTGGACATCGCCAAGGGCATGAAGGAATCGTTGTCGATGGTTCACCAAGGAACTGTCGTGGCGACCCACGGATTTGCCACAGGCGATGTGCGGATGGGGTTGCAGGGAACGGCGGTAGCCGCTGCCGCAGGAGCCATGTTCTTGTTAGGAGGGGAAGGTGTTCGGGGCGCGACAGGCGCAGTAACGACCAGTCTCAAGGCGGCAGCACCTGCGGCTACGGCACGGGGGACAGCAGAGACTAATACTACCGTAGGTCGATGGATGTCTCCTGCTGAATACAATAAAACGGTTAGTACCAGTACGGTTCAGGAAAGTCGTAGCGGAACAACCCATGTTACGTCTCCGGCTGATTCCTCGGTGTTTAAGCCAACTGCTCCCCCTGGTTCTGTTCATGCACAATTTGACGTACCAGCTACTTCCGTTAAACCAACTTCAGCCAGTGGTGTTGCAAAGATTATAGGCCCCAATTCATTGGAAGGTAGGCTAGCCGCTAGCAAAGGACAGCCAGTGCCACAAATGCCGCCAGCCTCGAATATAAAAATCACCGATAATAAACCTCCGGTGAAACCAGTGCAGCCACAACAACAATCGCATTAACAGGCAGATGTATACTTATTTTACATTTGCTTCTGCCAAAGACATTGAAGGCATAAAATCTCTGGATGAATATCTAGCCAAATTCAATATCGAAGTTGGCGGGATTATTCCACTCGTTGCCCTTAATGGGCTTCTTGCAACTCTCCAGTATAAATCTGGTGAACTAGCCCATCGGCTTAATCCTCAAAGTTCAGATGATTTTCAGTTGTACAGTCTTCCAGCAAGCTTTGTCACTAGGTTCTGTGCTTATAGTCAGGATCATCTTGAATCCATCTCTTCGCGTTTAGCGAGTGATGAATATTGGGAAATGGTTCAAATTAATCCTTTCGATTTATATGGATTTTTACTGGAACTCCAAAACTTCTGTAAAAGCTGCGAAGCAAAGGACGGAACGATCGTTTGTGCTATCACCGCTGATAAAGTAACGACCGCAGGCGGGAAGTGAACGTGACTGGCACCTATTGCCGTTCCCATGACGGAAAAACCGACGCGGGCTTGCCCGCGAACGGTGGAGGGCGATGAGGCCCGCACTTTGGGGAGCCATGAAATGGGCTCCAAAAGTGCTATCCTGTGTTGTGAGATGAGGCCGCCATTGAGGGGGTATCGAAGACATCGGCCCAGGACGAAACACGGCCAGCGATCAGGGGAGCCAGGTGGCAACAGACATCTCCCCTTAGCCGTGCTCACGGTGGCAACGGACGGCCTCCACCAAGCTCCCACGACGCACCACGTGTGGTTCCCACAGCGTCGGGACTCTGTGGGAACCTTGTGGGAACGGCCACGAGCGCGACCAGGACGGAACGACCGGCACCACGGGTCAGCACGATGGAGCATGACGGCTGACGGAATCACGACGACTGCCCTGCGCAATCGTGACGGCGCATGAACACATCCGAAAATGAAGGCATGCCCCGACCTGCTTAAGTGCAGGTCTAATTTGCTGAACACGCCACCCCTAAGGAATTAGGGCGGGGCATTTTGATGCCCGCATCGCGATCCGAAATGCTCCGAAATCCTCATCGGCCAGAAACCGTGCGCCGAAATGATCCGAAGGGCGGCGTCAGCGATCCGAAATGTTCCGATAACGTCATCAGCAGCGCAGCCGTACCGCAGCAGCTCCTGCGGAGGGCAGTCATCATTACATCAGCAGCAGGCCGTCGTCAGCGGCAGCGCGCCGCCGTCATCC
>Ga0206848_1016_pt1 | contig 53877 bp, 61 predicted proteins | sample Alteio_BWOrgCont_18_FD_152635 | JGI IMG/M metagenome (GOLD analysis project Ga0206848, IMG submission 152635) | Enriched cells from forest soil in Barre Woods Harvard Forest LTER site, Petersham, Massachusetts, United States -... | ecosystem: Environmental > Terrestrial > Soil > Temperate forest >...
TTAAAAAGAGAGTATGTCTTCAGATCTTACAAGTGTTTGAATTTTATGTCTTCTTTTTTTTCTTCTTTTGTTTTTTGGGTGATGATTTTTTTGATTTCTTTTGCTCTTTTTTTAAGTCCTTTTTCGATTTCTTGTTCGTCTTTTTCTGAGCGGCTTTTTGTTTCCGGGCTTCCTTCTTTTGAGCAGCCTTTGCTTTTTTATCGGCTTTCTTTTGGGCTGCTTTTAGTTTTTTTGCTTCTTTTTTTGACAAGGTCCGAGGAGCAGGGTTTGGTTCTGGCTCAGGCTCAGGTTGAGTCATCACAGGGGGTGAAGGAACAAAAACAGGCACAGGTGTGACTGTGGGGTTCGCTATGACTGGAGCAGGAGGAGCTACAACTGGAATAGGGCGAGTCACAACTGGAGCAGGAAGCGTTACAACTGGAGCAGGAGGAGTTACAACTGGAATAGGGCGAGTCACAACTGGAGCAGGTGGTATTACCGTTGGAGCAGGAGGCGTTACAACTGGAATAGGGCGAGTTACAGCTGGAGTAGGGAGCGACACAGGTATAGCTGGAGGCACGGAAGGAGGCACTACATTTCGCTCAAACTTTCTATCCATTAACTGACGCGCCTTAAACAAATCTAAACTCTTATAATCGGTCTTTGAGAACCAACCATTATGAGTGATTGTATTTCCTGACTCTTCAAGAATGTTTAAAATATCTTCTGGGGAAGCAGCATAGCCCTTATCCCAAGCATGTTTAAGCATGAGGAGAACGCCCCCTGCTGCTGCAGGCGCAGAAAAGGAAGTCCCCTCGGTCAGTGTACTTTTTTTACTTTCAATGGGAAGCTGAACGTTTTCACCAGGTGCAAAAAAGAAATGAGGTTTTTTTCCCGTATCATTAGGATCAGGACGTTGTGAAAAACTTGAAATTTCTTCTTGACCATTAGACTTGTATTTTAAAGACCCAACATAGAGAATTCCTTTACCATCCACTGCCTTAAAGACGGTTTCTGCCATAGGTTTTATAAACAAACTTTGGAAGTAATCAATTGCCGTTTTCCATAAAGAAGAGTAGCCATCATTTCCAGCAGATTTTACAAAGATAACGCCTTTATTTACGGCTTCTTTAAAGGCTTCGATCGTATCCGTGTCGATAAGATCTGTTCTAAATGTTAGGCTAAGATTGATGACATCAACTCCCTCAGCAGTTGCATTTCTGATAGCCTTTGCAAGGCCTTTTGGACGTGTTAAACATTCAGTTGAGCAAAAAAAGTTTAGGTCAATAGGAAGGATTTGGGATTCAGGGGCAATTTGATGAAGAGCTTCCATGACCGCAGATCCATGATTTAAAGCACCATTTTTTGTGACCTCATCATACTTTTCTTTCCTAATCTCCTTGTAGAGAGATAAGTGGTAAGGATCTGAACTCCAAGACCTATCTAAGCCATCTTCGGGTAATATAACGTTATTGTTCAGGCTTGATGCACTGAGAGGGTGGATAACTCCTTTATCTATAAGGGATTGGGTGTGATGGGGATTAAAATCAAGATCAATAATTGCAGCTTTTGGTCTACGCCCATTTAACGCCTGCCCCCCCTTATTCCCTTCTATATGAAGGTAGGATGCACTTGTTGCGTGTCTCAGGAGGGGTGTTTTTGACCCTGAAGGATGATCTTCTAGAATAAAGTTAGGATCGTGTATGTAATTATCTGCCCAGGAAGGTGCTATTGAAAAGAAAGAAAACGTAAATAAGATAAAGAATCGAAAACAGAATTGTATCATTTTCACACCACTCATATTATAAAAAGTATCAACACAGAAAATCTAATCACCTAGCATCAAAAAAGCAAGCAAATTATTTTAAGGAGGGGTTAGCAAATGTCCAAGCCTATTCCTAAATTTTGTTTTCGTGGGATTCATTTCTTGAGCGCTTAATCCCTTTCTTTTGTTGCCTGTGGCTTCGAGAAGCAGCTGAGCAAAATAATGGAGCTTGGTGGGTCGCAAGAGAATATGCATGTGCCCATGGGGCACGGTCATTCCTGCAGTCAAGCCATTTTGAATAAATAAAATGACATCATCCCGCCCACTTTCTTGTTTGATTGCTTTTACAATGGCTTGCGCCAGTTGGTCGATGTGGAGGACATCGTCGAGAGAAAAATTCTGCCAATCTTCTACATGAAGAGGCAGATAAGAAGTCACCATAAAGTGATACCCAGGAGTATAAGGGCGGAAGTTATAAAGGCAAACAAAGTCGCCAAATTTATGAACAAATTGGTTTTCAATAACTTTGGGATCGCAAAAGGCACATTTTGTAATGTCATTAGAGGGAGTAAATTCTCCCTCATCTTTTACTTTTACCGGGGAAACTTGGTGATTCTGCTGTGTCGAAGTTTCTTCAGAGAGAAGAGCATTTTGCTGAAGAAGTTCTTTCTTTAACTCTTGAAGGGACAAGGTTTTCAGATCATCCCAATGGGATATATTTCTTTTCCAAGGGAGAGTATTTTTGGGGTTTCTCTTTTGCGTTTCGAGAGAAGGAAGGTGGGCAATAATCGCTTTAATGCGCTCCACTTCTGGCTTAGCCTTTTGCGGTGGGAGTATTTGTTTCACACCTTCATTGTAAAAAACGTAGAGGCTTCGCTTTATCTTTTCAAAGATGTCTAATTCGTCTTTCGTTTTTCCTGTATGTTTTGTCGGGATCATTTCAAGACAGACAAGGGGACGTCCAAATCCATAGTCTTTTTTCAAATCCAGAAAAACTAAGTATCCTGGAAATCCCAATTCCTGCTGATAGGCCGTTCCTATGACATAACGAAACTGCTCAAGTTCTTTAAGTTGATCAGGCATTAAATCCTCAAAAGGAATTGATGTGGTTGGATTTTCGAGGATCCAAATATGGTATGAATCAAGATAATGGGGCGCTAAATAAATTGTAAAATACTTCCCCTTTAAAATTTCATAAGGTTTTAAAGCCTCTTCAAACTTTTCAAACTCAGAAGATATGCCAGCAGAAGCAAGCGATTTGATGAGTTCTTCGCTTTGAATATCCTCTAAGACAGGAACGAGAGTCTTTGAAATTGTCCAGGACTCTTTCCCTTGGCAAAGGCCAGATGAAAATCCACTCCCAAGGGCTAAAAAAGAAAGACAACAAAATAACAATAATTTTTTCATGGATTGCCTCACTCGGGTTTAAGTGGTTTCTTTCGCCCGCGCACCTGTTCTTTTCGTTTGCGTAAATTTTCACGTAAGGCATCAGCCAGTCTTTGCTTTTTAATGCTTACTCTTTCTTGGGATAAGGAAGATGAAACAAAACGAGGGTTTTTAAGGGGAGGGGGGTTACCTCCCGTTTCATCCTTAACATTTTTTGCCATGTTCATATCCTTTTGCTGAGGGAAACCTAATCCCTCTTTCTTTTTTTGGCTAGGGTCAAATTTATTTAAGAAAAAAAGACTCTCTTCTCTTGATTGAATGAAGTCTCTATGGCATCTTGCGCGAAAGTTGCCGTCGTAGCTCAGTGGTAGAGCACACCCTTGGTAAGGGTGAGGTCGAGAGTTCGATCCTCTCCGACGGCACCATTCTACCTCTTTACATACAATCTAAAAAAATTCTAGACTTATTATGAAACTAAGGAGGATCTCATGAAGCCAATCGTGTTCCAAGCCTTGTTGTATCTTAGCCTTTTATCCTCTCCAGGGATGTGTGGCAAAGACCCTGAGTCAATAAATGATGAAAGTTCTAAGGGGATTCAAAGAATGAGTCACTCTAATGGATCGTTTGAGAAAGCGCTAACTCCATTTGATTCTCTCATTCAAATGGGGAGGCCTGGGGGCTATTCTCCTCAAGGGGATCATTTAGGAGACCTTTTAAAACAAGATGAGGATACTCAACCTTTAGGTGACTGGATGGCTGAAAATCTCCGTCCTACCCTTAAGCTCTCTCGGGGGACGACCTTCCGCATTCCGCGAGGTCAAGGCCTGAGAGGTGATCAGGGTGATCTTAATACTAAATAAGCAATCACCCACAGAAAAGCAGAGATAATAGTCGTTATCAGAAACTTTAATCCGATATAAGGCTTTTCAGGCGCACTCGTTGCCTGGCCTGGTTTGACTTGATCTGGAATACGCACTCCCCAAGGCAGAACCAGGAAAAGAACCACCACCCAAATCATTACATATAAGATAAGACCTATGGAGAAAGTCATGGTTTTTTGATCCTCGTAGTTTTGGAAAAAATGTTCTTATATTTAACCTGAATTTTAGATAACTAACTTCATTTTTTCTTTAAAAAACTCCCCAATTGGTCTTTCAGAATTCGAGGAGCAACTGATTTCACTTCCCCGGGTTTGAGAGGCCCAAGCTGAAAAGGCCCATAGCTGATGCGAATCAGACGCATGACAGGCCATCCTAAGAACTCAAAAACCCGCCGGAGTTCGCGGTTTTTACCTTCTTGAAGACCTACTGTAAGCCAAGCATTATCCCCTTTTTGCCGGTCAAGAGTAGCCTGAATAGGACCATAATGAATGCCTTCAATGGTCACCCCTTTTTCAAGAGTAAGCAATTTTTCAGCATCAACCTTACCATGAACCCGGACTCGATATTTCCTAATCCAAGCCGTTGATGGAAGTTCTAAATGGCGAGCAAGTTCCCCATCATTGGTCAGCAGTAAAAGACCTTCACTATTTAAATCCAGCCGTCCTATAGAAATGACACGGGGCAAGTCTTTGGGAAGAGATTCAAAGATCGTCGGACGCCCTTTTTCATCCTTGTGGGTGGTAACGAGTCCTTTTGGTTTATAATATAGCCAAAGCCGCGCGGATTCAGTGTGAGGCAGGGGCTTCCCATCCACCAGGATCCGGTTTTGAGAGGTGACACAAAATGCAGGACTTTCAAGGATTTTTCCGTCAACCTTAACGCGCCCTTCACGAATCCAGACTTCTGCATCCCGCCTGGAACAAAGACCCGCGCGAGCCATGACTTTGGCAATGCGATCACCTTTATCCACGGCGGGCTTCTTGGATTAAGGTTTCAAATATCCGTTGATCTTGAGGCGTGATTGTGAACTCAGGATGCCATTGAATCCCTAGACAGAATCGATACTCAGGAACTTCAAAACCTTCAATCACCCCATCAGGGGCGTGTGCATTTACAACAACGCCATTTCCAGGATCTTTGACCGCTTGATGATGGCCACTATTGACCTGAAGATCTTCTACGCCTGTGATTTGATGAAGGAGTGTTTCTTTTTTAATTTTAACCGGATGCCATGGCTCACTTCGAGGGGTAGGCTGAACATGTTCAAGACTGTCCGGAACTTCATCAGGGATGTGCTGGATAAGAGAGCCTCCAAGCGCCACATTGATCACTTGGTGACCTCCGCAAATGCCCAAGACGGGAATATTCTTCTCAAGCGCCTTTTTAACCATCGCAATCTCAAAGTTTGTTCGTTTTAGTTTTATTTTGACTGTTGGATGACGTGTTGGGGCTCCATAAAGTGCTGGATCTACATCATAATCGCCGCCTGTAATCAAAAGACCATCAATTAAAGAAAGATATGATTCAACGAGATCCAAATCATGGGTAAGAGGGAAGGGGATCCCACCCACGTTTGCGACAGAAGAACAATAATTTTCCCGCACAACGTACCACGGGAAATTCGAGTATCCTCCTGGACCTTCTGCATCCATACTAATACCAATGAGGGGCTTTTGGGTCATGTAAGCCTTTCTGATAAACCAGATTGTTATTTTGACATTGAGTTGCCGGTGAGGCAATCTTTAATACTCTTTTTTCTTTCTTTTCAAGATAAATGGAGTACAGTGCCATAATTCACCTCTCCCACAAGGGGAGAGGTGAAAAAATTAATAATGTAGGTATTGTCATAGGTTAAACCATGGAAGATTTACGTTCATTTGCCCAATCAACTCAAGCCTGGCCTTTTGAGGAGGCCCGGAAAGTCCTTCATCGATATCAAGGCAAGACTCCTTCAAAAGGATATGTATTATTTGAGACAGGATATGGTCCCTCAGGATTACCCCATATCGGAACCTTTGGAGAAGTCGCGCGCACAACCATGGTCCGCCATGCTTTTACATTACTCTCTGAACTTCCAACGAAACTCTATGCCTTTTCCGATGATATGGATGGACTTCGTAAGGTTCCTGATAATATCCCTAATCAGGAGATGATCCGTGAGCATCTGGGAAAACCTTTAACGCGGATTCCGGATCCTTTTGGAACCCATGAAAGTTTTGGCCACCATAATAATGCTCGCTTGAAGGCCTTTTTAGACACGTTTGGGTTTGAGTATGAGTTTGTCAGCTCTTCTGAATGTTATTTTTCTGGCCGGTTTGACAAGTCCCTTCTATCAGTACTCGCCCATTATGATGAGATCATTAATGTGATGTTACCCACACTTGGTGAGGAAAGACGTGCCACCTATAGTCCTTTCCTTCCCATCTGTGCTGAAACAGGCCGTGTTCTTCAGGTTCCTGTTGTGGAGCGGGATGAAAAGGCTGGCACCATTGTTTACAAAAGAGAAGATGGAAAACTTGTCGAAACGCCGGTTACGGGCGGTCATTGCAAACTTCAATGGAAAGCGGATTGGGGCATGCGGTGGGCGGCCTTTGAAGTAGATTATGAAATGTCCGGAAAAGACCTCATTGATTCGGTGAAACTTTCAAGTCAAATCTGTAAGATTTTGGGGAAAACACCTCCCGAAGGCTTTAATTATGAGCTTTTCTTGGATGCTGATGGGACCAAGATTTCTAAATCAAAAGGAAATGGGCTCACCATTGAGGAATGGCTCCAATATGCGCCTGAAGAAAGTTTGGCATACTTTATGTATCAGTCGCCGCGGAAAGCAAAGCGCCTTTATTTTGATGTGATTCCCCGGGCCGTTGATGAGTATTTATCATTCCTCGAAAAGTTCCCTGAGCAACCTCCTGATCAAAAATTGAACAATCCTGTGTGGCATGTCCATGATGGCACCCCCCCCAAAGAAGAATTGCCCTTAAGTTTTGGGATACTCCTTAACTTAGCAAGCGTCTGTAATACGGAAGATAAGTCTGTTTTATGGGGATTTATTAGTCAATATGCCCCTGGAGCAAGCCCCAAGACCATGCCCATGGTCGACCGTTTAGTCGGTTATGCCATTGCTTATTACCGGGATTTTGTGAAGCCTAATAAACATTACCGGTCTCCCAATGATGAAGAAAGAAAGGCTCTGGAAGATTTAGCTCAAAGTTTAAAAGGACTTCCACGCGATCCTGAAGTCATTCAAACACAAGTCTTTGAAGTCGGGAAACGCCATAATTACCCCAACTTGAGGGATTGGTTCCAGGCTCTCTATCAAATCCTCCTTGGGCAAGACGAAGGTCCCCGTATGGGCTCGTTCATTGCTCTTTATGGGGTAAATGAAACGGTAGCCTTGATTGAAGAGGCTTTAAAAAAAGAGAAGGTTTAAATTAAATCTTCTCTTGCCCCTTAACCTTCAAAAATTTCATTATTTTGCTGGCTTTGGTCCGCAATCATGATCTTTGTGGCAGTTTACAGCTTTTCTGTGAACCAGAACGATGTAACCCTTGTGATGATCCTTTTTAACCTGATAGGTTGTTATCGTCAGCAAGGAGTTATCCTTTGGGTTAACTGCATAGACTGGTAAGGATGCGGAAACGAGAAATCCGACAGCCATACTACAAAGTATAAATAATTTAAACATAATAAAAACTCCTTAGTAATGTTTTAAAATATTAACTAATTATTAACTTATCATAGCATAATTATTTTAATTAATCAATAATAATTAAGTAAAAAACCCAATAAAATATCCATTTTTGTTAAGTTTCGTGAAAAAATGAAAGAAAGGAGGCATAAATACAGCCTCCTCTCTTTTATTTAGCTTATTTTTTTGCTACCGAGATGGAGGTGGAGCTGGAGGTGGGGTTCCTCCATGATCTTTGTCTTTATCATGATCTTTTCGATCACCCTTATGGTCATCTCGATCCTCATGGTGATTTTGAGTGCCTGGTTTCTTTCCTGTCCTTGGGGGCGGTGGTTTATGCATCCCTCTTGGCGGAGGGGGTGCAGATCCTATCCTTGCGCTATAAACGGGAACAGTTGAAGAAGCTAAGACAGCAATGGCCAAAATACTTACCAATATTTGTTTAAACATCATAATCTCCATTAATAATAAATTAAAAAAGTATTAATATTTTATTAACATCCCATTGTACCATAAATTATAAAGTATTGCAAGTATTCGTGAAATATTTGTGTTCCTTGTTATTCTTTTTGCTGGGAAGTTCTTATAGAAAAGCCGGAGTTATGATTTTATCGATAAGGCGTGCCATGCGTTCGCCTGATTCGACAGCCCCTTCCATCGTTCCAAGGGTCTCTAAGGTAGTTGTATGTTCCCCAGCAAAGAAAATCTTGTCATGGATGGGGGAAAAGGCCTTACGCACGCCTTCTCCCTGCATTGTTATGGTTTCATTCAACCATTCTGCCGTTCCAGGGGCTCTGTTTGTATAAGATCCTTTTGAATAAGGATCATAAATCCAACTTTTATAGACAGCTTCATTGTATGAGACAAACTGCGCGTCTTGAGCAGTAGAAAGAGTCATTGATTTCAATGGGATATGAGGAAAAACCGTATGAAGGACTCGAAGCCCATCCTCAAGAAAAGGAAGGACGTTTTGATCGTCTAGTTTTCCAAACTCACTCCCACAATAAAGGGTCCTGACAGTATCCTGCTCATTCGGCCAACTGACCAGGGAAGGAGAGATAATAAACTCATTTTTAGGAGGCGTTTGAACATAGGATAAAAGAATCTTGGCGTTACTTCCATACTGAACGCTTTGAATCAGGTTGAGCCTCTCTGGTGGAATGGTCCCATGGAAATTGATAGCCTTAAAAACGGAACACGGGACCGTGAGGAGGATGTGATCAAAGACCACCGTTTCTGTGCCATTTAACGTTAAGAGAAGATTCCCGTCCTTCTGCTGGAGACTTGTTAAGATTTTTCCATAATGGACCTTGTCCTTTAATTTTTCAGCAAGCGCAAGAGGGAGCTTTGCGTTCCCGCCTTTTATGCTGAGGAGAGTGTAATACCGTTTATCTCCCTCGGCGGCTTTCTGCCTGGACTCTTGAAAAAGCTCATAAATCATTTGAAGGGAATCATAACAAGCAGCATCTAACTGCCGGGGGGCAGATCCTTCATAACTTTTCATGGAGCCGGTAAAGAGTTGCCTCAAGTCAGGATCTTTAAAAGTTGTATCTATAACGTCTTGGAGAGTCCTGCATTGTTGAGCAGTCTTTTCCATGACTTCAGGAAAATTCTCAGGTTCATTAAACTTCTTGAGAGCCTCAAAAATGGAGAATGAATCATTTTGGCGCACATAAAGAGGATTGAAGGTAATTGTTGATATATGGGGCTCTAATCCTAATTCTTCTATGAGAGAAAGACTATGAGTGGGCTCCCCACCGTCATTGAAGTTCTTTCCACCCAGTTCTTCACAATCGTCACCAATGTATGCTGTGAGGACTCTGCCTCCGGGCCTTTCGCGTGCTTCGTAAACCTGAACATTGTACCCTTTTTGATTAAGCCTATAGGCAGCCGTAAGACCTGCAAGGCCCGCGCCAATGATAGCGATTGTGGGGGCAGAAGGGGTTTGGGTCACGAATAAAATTTACGTATTCTGAGTTGCGGCAGTGATGTCCATCACAGCGCCAATGTGTTTTTGACCTCTTCTACGAGCAATGTCTTCCTGCTTTTGCCGTTCTCTTGCAGAGGCCCGTTTCTGAGGGGTTAAGGTGCTATAGCAATGAGGACAGGAAACACCGCGCTCATAGTGAGGGGACCATAGATCCTCTTCTGAAATGGGGTGTCTGCACCCATGGCAGGATTCATAATGACCGAGATTAAGGCCATGACTAATCGCGACACGTCCATCAAAGACAAAGCATTCTCCTTCCCACAGGCTGTCTTTAGGAGGCACATCCTCAAGGTATTTAAGAATGCCGCCTTTAAGTTGATAGACATCTTTAAATCCGTGAGAGAGCAGATAGGCTGAGGCTTTCTCACAGCGAATCCCACCTGTACAAAACATGGCGACCCGATTGTACTTTGTTTTATCTATACCTTCTGCAAAGTGAGGAAACTCTCTAAAAGAGCGCGTGTGGGGATCCTTGGCGCCTTGAAAGGTACCAATCTCAACTTCGTAAGTATTCCGGGCATCAATGAGGAGCGTAGACGGGTCAGAAATAAGTGCATTCCAGTCTTGTGGGTTCACATAAGTTCCGCACTTTTCCCAAGGCTTCACATCAGGCATACCGAGAGTCACGATTTCCTTTTTCAAGCGAACTTTCATGCGGTGAAAAGGCATCTCTTTCGCCCAGGATTCTTTATATTCTAAGTGAGGAAAACGTGTTTCAAGATAGGATTTTAAGGCATTTATACCCGATCTTGATCCTGCAACGGTCCCATTAATACCTTCCTCTGCAAGGAGAATGCTTCCTTTTATTTTCTGCTCCTCACATAAGACCTTGAGGTGAGGGTGAAAGGTACGAAAATCTGGCTGGGGAATAAATTGATAAAATGTAGCAACAATAATTTTGCTCATGATCTAGCCTTCCTTGCAATTGGGTTATCTTGAAAATAATCAGGATAATCTTGAAGTGCAAGCTTTATCGCGATAGCGCGAGCGACTGATTCCCTCCCCACAACTTGGCGTCATCCCGGACCAAATCTTCCTCTCCTCCAGGCTAAGCCTGGGGTCGTGGAGATTTTCCCCGCCTTCGCAGGGACAAGCCTAAATTCCGGGATGACGCCAGTGGGTGAGTATCTTTCTCAAAACTGTAATATTTTGTAAGTAAAAAAATGTAGTTTTATGATCCTTTACTCTGACTTTCAGCCCGCTTTTTCATTTCATCGACATATTGTTGTGTAAATTCGCCGTATTTATATAATAGATATTGATATACAGTATGGGTGTAATGAATTCCGCCTAGATTATTATGTTCTTTTGGAACAATAAATTGATCTCCCAAAAATGTGGAGAGTTTGTGCCCTTCGATTCGCACATTAAAATACATTGAGGTTTTTGATGAGGTTGGACGGATTAACCACTCTTCGAGTTCTTTCCCCTGCATTTTTGTCGATGAAGGTTGTTGGGGCAGGTTGCTCGCTAAAACTTCTTGTTCTTGTTTCGCCCTTTTTGGTTTTGGTTCCTCAGAACTGCCAGCTTCCTTTCTCTTAGTCATCGATCTCGTGATAGGGCCTCGATAATCCTCATCAGAGCCTGGGGCAGCTTGACCAGTGAAGGAGAAGATAGGAAGAAGGGATAAAGATAATGCTAAAGCAAAAGAAATAAGTTTCATCAAAATTTTCCTTAAATTAAAATTGTTAAGTAGAAAGAAACGTTAAATCAGAAGGAAAATTTTCGTCAATACAGAAAAAATAAATTTTAAAAAATGGCCAAAACGTCGGCAAATTATTGTTGACTTTTTTCCAAACTCATGAGACCATATTTTTGTCATATCTGATATGACAAAAATAAATTGCTTAGTGGCAAAGGGAGGTTCACATGGCAAAAATAATGATAAAACCCCATTGGGATGAATGGGAAAGTTTATGCTTAACCCAGGCTTACAATCAACAAATCCAGCTCAAAGTCATTGCAAATGCTTTAGGAAGGACAGTTAACTCGGTTAGCAAGAAAGTGACAAAACTTGGCTTGCGGGCTCTTTCATCGACGGCAGACCGGATTAAGGGCAAGACGAACGATTTGGAGTGGGAAGAAAAAAGGACAAATGACTTGAAGAAGATGCATGATATCCTTTCTACCCATGCACCTGTGAAACTGATTGAAAAAACTGACATTGTTATAAATGTAGGGCAATCAGAAATGTTCTCTTTAGAGAACAGTGATAACACCGAGCGGGTCTGCAGCATTTGCCAAGCAGACTGCGAATATACCATTTCACGACCCTTAGACTATATCATTACCCATGATCACATCTTGCCTGCTGAGATGGGTAAAAAAAGATTTGGAGATCCTTATTATGTTTCTCTTTATGATGTAGAAAAATGGGCCGTCTCGGAAGGGTTTAAGCGGATGAGAGATAGGTTGAAGGATGAGGGGGCAACGTTTTGGAAAGACGGGCGTCTTTTTTCTAGAGTCCAACTGCTTGTTTATATTAATCAAATTCGGCTTGAGCGGAAACTTCAGCCTCTGGCCTTGGAGGAGGAGCTCTGAAAACGCGCCAAAAAGAAGCAGGCTTTCCTGGAAAATGCTGAATGTGGTGTGTTTCTTTTAAGGCTTGGACTTTTGCAAGGACTCCCTTTTTAGGGTGAACCACAAGTGCCAAACGAGAGATTTCCCACACATAAAGATCTTTATGCGAGTCTCCTGCATAGTCAAAGCCCTTGTTGCCAAAGCGTTTCAGGAGGGCTTGCTGCTTATGGAATCCCGTCATGTTAATGACGCCATCGCTTCCAATGACCTCTTGAAAGAATCCCAGATGATCAGCCACTTTTTCAGCCATGGCTTGGTCTGTTCCTGTGGCGAGGATGAGAGGGCGTCCTTTCTGGGCCTCCTCCTGAGCAAAAGACAAAAGAGTCATATTATAGGGAAGGTTTTGGGGGGAAAGGTCAGTTAACTCCATGAGACGCCGCTTTGCATAAGGCCGTCCTTTTAAAAACCAGAAAGGCAGAAGGAGCAGCAACCACGGCTTTGTAAAGAAGAGATGGGCCATCATTTCATGGAAAGTATCCGTATGAATCAGGGTTCCATCTAAATCCAGGACTAAGGGAAGAGAGGGGCTAGCAGCAGCCATGGCCATGATGGATAAGTGTTTTCTTATTCCAAATCACACTTCCCATAAAGAGCACAAGGCAGGCATAGAGAAGGTAGTCATAATCATACCGGGCTGAAAGAATCATCCCGAGTGCAGCAATTCCAGCTGCTGTAAAAAGGGTCCATTTTCCTTGATGGGTATGTATTTGATAGGCCATAAACCCAAGGGTTCCAAGACCAAAGATCAACATGATAGGGAATAAATATTCATGGATTTCAGAAAACTCAATACCCACAATACTTAAACACCCGGCATAGACAGGAAGACACATGGGGCAAATGGCACAAGATAAAACAGAGGCAATCACAGTCCCACTGCCACTGAAAACATCGCCCCATTTTTTCATCTTATGTTCCTATGTTTACCATTTACTCCATCATTAATGTAGGGAGTTTTGTATTTTATTTCAAGGGTGGTTTATAGCATTGAGGTTACAAACCTTCTTGAAAAAAGGATATTTTTAGATTGACATTTTTATGGATCCTCGGCCAAGAAATGCTAATATTTTCCTGCGGAAAATAAAGCATTTCTAGCCAAGGATGACACGTTATCTGCACCATACACTTGTGTCATCCTTGGCTAGAAAAGGTTGCCCCGACGTAGGAGGGGCTTACCTTTTCTTGGCCGAGGATCCATAAAATGCAAATCTTAAATACCGAAAATGGCCAATCTTAAATTTGGACATTTTGCAAGAAGTATGAAAAAATTATAAATAGAAGGCAGATCTACGCGCCAACAGAGATGGTGGGTGATCCGTTATAAACGATTATTTGATAGGACTTTCTATGCTTCCCCTTTCATCTTCATCAACCCTTCCTGAGTTTACAGTCACTGAACTCTCCCTTGCCTTAAAAAAGGTTGTGGAAACAGGCTTTGCCCGTGTGCGGGTAAGGGGAGAAATCTCGGGTTTGAAACGCCATACCTCAGGTCATGTCTATTTTGCCTTGAAAGATACTGATTCTGTTTTAGATGCGGTGTGTTGGCGGGGGAGTTTTGCAGGGCTTTCGCTCACCCCGCAAGAAGGTATGGATGTGATTGCAATGGGAAGGCTGACAACCTATCCAGGCCGCTCAAAATACCAAATTGTGGTTGAAGGGATGGAACTTGCAGGCGAGGGGGCCCTCTTAAAACTCCTTGAAGAGCGGAAACGCAAACTTGCAACAGAAGGACTTTTTGATGAAGGGCGGAAAAAGAAAATCCCCTTTCTCCCCGATCTTATTGGGATTGTAACCTCTCCAACAGGGGCAGTGATTCAAGACATGCTCCACCGCCTCTCGGACCGTTTCCCAGTCCATGTGCTCTTATGGCCGGTGGCTGTCCAAGGGGAAGGGGCTTCCAATCAAATTGCAGCGGCCATCAAAGGATTTAATCTTCTTCCTCAAAAACCCGATGTACTCATTGTCGCAAGAGGTGGGGGAAGCCTTGAGGATCTCTGGGCCTTCAATGAAGAAAATGTCGTAAGAGCGGTGGCTGAAAGCCATATTCCAGTTATCTCAGCTGTGGGCCATGAAACAGATGTGACACTCATAGACTTTGTTGCAGATAAAAGAGCGCCAACACCAACAGCTGCGGCTGAATTTGTTGTTCCTGTAAGATCGCAGTTGGCTCAAACTCTTGCCCATTATGGGCTACAACTTTCAAGCCGCTTTGGTCATGTCTTGTCCCTCTATGAAAGTCGGTTGGAGGCCTTAAGGCGAGGTCTTCCGCCACTTGGCGTATGGGTTGACGAGCATCTGCAAAGGCTGGATGATTTGTCCGAGCGCCTTATGAATGCGCAAGTCCGCTTGGTTCAACAACAAACTGTGTCTTTTGATCACCTCATTCATCGCCTGCAGCCAGCTTTGACAAATATTCTCCAGAAAGCAAATCATCAGTTTGAGAACATTTCCCAACTTTTAGAAAGTTACTCCTATACGAGGACCTTAGAGCGAGGATTTTCCTATGTGACAGGACCTGATGAAGCGCTCATTGCCTCAAAATCCCAAACAAATCCGCATCAAAAAATAAAAATTCATTTTTATGATGGAGGTGTGTCTGCAGAAATTTTAGAGGTAAGTTAAACAAATTAACGACTTTTTAAGGGTTAATTTATATTCTTTACATAAGGGTATGACTTTTCGGAATTTTTTTGATATACTCACGTAAAGTCAAAAGAAAAAAAGGGGAAAGAAAAAATGACAACATCAACCCTCACACGTGCCGATCTCGTTGATACCCTTGTCCGGGAAGTCGACATACCTCGCTATCAAGCCGTTTCTTTTTTAGAAGCAACTCTTGAAACATTGATTTCTTCAATTGTGTCAAATGAGCATTTTAAAGTTTCTTCATTTGGATCGTTTAATGTCCGTCAGAAAAGAAAGCGTATGGGGCGTAATCCGAAGACTGGAATTGAAGCTGTAATTTCGCCACGGCGTGTGTTGACATTTAAAGCTTCACTTTATTTAAGAGAAAAAGTCCTCCGCGGGAAGGGCTAAAACAGGGAGATTAAAGGATGAACGTATATACATTATTTGTTGCAGGGTTAGTTGGAACTGTGTGTTTTTCAACAGGTCTTTCTGCGCAACAAATTGGAGCCCCATCGGCACCAGCACCAGGGGCCTTACCAGGAGTAACCCAAGATGTGGCACAACTTGCCTATCAACTCCGCAACCAACTCTATAAGCAACAAGGGATAATTGAAAGCCGCAATGCAGATGTTATGGAGTATCACCAAGCGTATGTGGATGATCCAACAGCAGCAAATATGCAAAATTTAGTCAATGCTCTTAAAAAAGATACAGATGCAGTTAATCAATATTCAACACTTTTAAAGAGTGCTCAGGTCCAAAGTTTGGAAAGGAAAATTGATACGGCAGAAAGTACCTACTATAAGGAGACACCAGTAACCGAGACTGAAATGAAGTCAGGCCCTTCAGGGAAAGGGGTTCCAAAAGGGGGAGAAAGTCTAGAAAGTGAATTGCCGCTTCTAGACAATAAGATCCCAACCCCTCCACCTGCTTTGGTTGAAACCTTAAAACAAGAAATTAAAGCCAATCCAGGAGGTAAAGGGGTGCCTTCTTTTGCAGAGCAACTTCAAAAACAAATGACCCAACTTCAATCTATGAAAACGCGGATTGAGAATGAGCAGAAAGATTCTGCTGTTACCTCAAACCCAACAGCAAAAAAAGAAGATAATGATTTAAGGTCCATTTTAGAAAAAGCGATTATGGCTCGCAGACAAGCTCTAGGGGAATGAGCCTAGTAAATGAAGAAAACACTCGTGGAGTTAAGTTTTAAAATACCAAAACAAATAATTTAATTTAAAAGGGAGAAAATAGATGAAAAAACACACACTAGCATTAGCAGTTTTATTTGCTGCAACAAGTTTATCCACGGCTTGGGCTGCAAACCCACCCCATGTGGTTAAGCCCGAGGCCCCGAGTACAAATGTCGGGACAAACGTTGAGACAAACGTTAGTACAAATGTTCCTGGGACAAACGTTCCTGAAGAAAATATGGGTGTTTTTGGGGGAGAAGATGGACCTCCTCCTCCGCCACCCCCACCACCGGCTCCTTGCCCTGGTTGTACAGGATCTGAAAGGGGAGCTGTGAATTCATCTTCTGCCCTTGTTAAGGCAGCTGTGGAGCTTGAGGATGCTCAAGTGAATTTCAACAAAGCGTTGAAAGATCTCCTTGCAGATCCAAACAATCAAGATAAAAAAGAGAGATTAATGACACTCGCTTCCTCTGTGAATGACAAGATTGGGGCTGTTAAGAGAATGTCTGATCGGATGCAGAAAGATATTGCGAAGTACCTAGCGAGTGATCCTACTGAGGCCGTAAAACAAATGCAAGATCAAGTCCGCTCATCAAAGACAAAGATGCCTCCAAAAACTCAAGAAGGGTTAATGGATGAACTCAGAGCAAGGCTGCAGAAAAAGAGTTGAGAAAGCGAAGTATAGTTAGGCTATAGCCTAGAGTCGAAGATGAACCTTTTTATAAGTAAAGTAAGCCCCAGACGCATTTATGGATTTGTGCTGGGGCTTCTTTATGTGAGTTATGTCTCTTGCGGAAATGCGGTTGAGCCCTATCGAGGGCCACAGCCAATTCAGCGCTTTCAGCAACCAAATGTAAGAACGCCATCTCAAAAGCTGCCAGAAACGCCAAAGCAACCTCTGTTTATGCACAACCTGTTCCCCCAGCAGTATCAGACACTTTTAGGATGTCCAAAAGACTCTTTTTATTTTCAAAACAATCGCTTGACAATCATAAGATGTTTGAAACCGCTTTAGTGACGTTCCTCAATAACCCAACCCCTCTGAATGAACAAAATATGTTTAAAGAAGCCGGGAAATTAGGACTCAGTCTTGCTGAACTTAAAGGAAACTTGAACTGGATGATCAACTATGTTGTTGATATGCAAACACAAGAGATTCAGAATATCCAAACGGCCATAAATCGAAGCAATATCCCAAACAAAGCGGCCATATTGAAAAGTCTAGAACAAACTCTCAATCAAAAAGTCAAAGCCCCTCGCGCTAGGTGTAAAGCCTTACGAAGTGAAGAGTAAGTTGGTTCCTCTCATGGATCCTCGGCCAAGGAATGCTAATATTTTCCGTAGGAAAATATTAGCATTCCTTGGCCGAGGATCCAAATAATTGAAAAAACTTACACACTGCTAAATAAAATTCACGCCCACACATTTTTCTCTTTAAGCTTATCTGCCAATTGATGGGTGGAAATGATATCGGCCGCAGGCAAGGGCATATGCGCTAAATCACGATAGGTAACCCAAGAGATCCTTTGCCCTTCTGCTCCATGGGGGGTACCCTGCCAGTTTCGGCACAGGTAAATTGGCATGATCAAGTGGAAGGTATCATACCGATAGGAAACAAAAGAAAAAGGTTCAAGATCTTCCTTATCCACTTTGATATGAAGTTCTTCATGGAGTTCTCTGATCAAAGTTTGTTCAGGCGTTTCTCCGGGTTCCATCTTTCCTCCAGGCAGCTCCCACACCCCAGCCATTCTTACGCCATGAGGACGTTCTGCCATCAGGAGTTCCTTTCTGTCATTAACCAAAGCTGCAGCAACAACCCAAACGTGGGGGCGAAGGATTGAATTGTAGTGCTCTATGTAATCTTTCCGAGAGAGAAAATATTTCTGAGCAGGCCTTTCGCCCTGATAAGCAAGGGACGTAATTCTAACAATGCCTAGGTTTTGAAATCCAAGGCCTTCTAAAATCCGGCAAGAGGCTAGATTTGCCATAAGGGCTTTTGCTTCTATTTCCTTTTGGTTAAGGGCAAAAAAACAGAAGTGCATAAAGGAGTGTACAGCTTCTTTCCCATAACCTTGCTCCCAAAATCGATGACCAATCCAATAACCTAATTCTTCTTCAAGCCCTATAACACCGAGGAATGTATGATCAACCCTTCGTACGATTGCCAGACAAACATGAGTTCCCTTTTTAAGCCCTGCGTTCGCATACGCTATATATGCTTTAGCATCATCAAGCGAATAAGGATGGGGAATGCGATTCAATCTTTCGGCAACGCGAATATCACTAGCCAGGAGCGTCATTGCGGCTGCATCGTGTGCTTCAAGAGGTCGCAATATAAGGCGCTCCGTTGCAATGGGCAAAAAGGGACGATTTTTTAAAAACGAAGGAATCATTTTCCCTCCAAATTCTGGGTTAAAGCAGGTACGAGAAGAGGTGTTAAATCTATCCCATTTGAGGGATGGGGGATTGAATTGCACGTGACAATTTGTTTTACGCCAGCCCTCAAAAGGGTTTCATAAGATCCCTGAGCAAAGATCGGATGAATGGCAATACACATGGGGGGAGAGGCCCTCAAATCATTGAGATGTTTGAGACTCTGATCAATTGTCACGCCGGATGATATGATATCATCAACTAAAACAATCTGTTTTGAATGAATTGCTCCCATATCAGGCCACGTAATTTCCACATGACCATCCTCAAATCGTGTCTTAGTGAGGACAATAAAAGGGGAACCTTGAGCAATTTCTTCAACCCACTGACGACTTTCTGCATCTGGTCCAATAATAAAAGGATCTTTGATATGATCTTGAATCCACTCTGAAATGAGAGGCGCTGCTTTCACAATAGTGGTTGGAATTGAATAAATCTCACTCAGACTATGATATCGGTGAAGATGAGGATCTACTGTGACCATTGAATCAAAGGAGGACGAAATCAACCTTGAAAATGTAGAGGAGGTTAGGGCTTCCCCTGGAGTAAAGACTTTATCTTGTCGCATATAAGCAAGATAGGGAGCGAGGAGAATCACGCGAGTTGCTCCTTGGGCGTGCAGGGCGTCACTCAAGAAAAGGAGATCTAAAAACCAATCATTGGGGTGAAAGAGAGTGGCATTCACAATGACAGGGCGCCCTGAAACCTTGCTTTCAACGCGGAGATAAGTTTCTCCATCTGGAAAAGACCGGTTTATGAATTTCCCTTCTTCAGCATCCATTTGTTCTCGGAGCAACGTTCCCAAAGGAGAAGGGGTAGGGAAGTCAAAGATAAGGGGGCGCATCATACCATTTCTCCCAGTTCGATAACTTCAGGATGGGAATCGTAATAATGAAGGGCATTTGCGAGTTCACCCTTTGATGTTGCATAAATGGTAAAAAGAGGTTGATCCTTTTCAACGAACACGCCTAAGGGGGTATGGAGATCAACTCCCGCTGCTGGTGAATCAGGCGCTCCTGCAAACTTTGCAACACGAGCTATGAGCCGATTATCAATACTGTTGACCATGCCTGCAGTTTTAGCAGTGATAACGAATGTGTGGTCAGCAAGCTGTGGTTCGCGCATCCCCCCTTGCGCTTCACAGATGGCTTCAAATTTTTTGAAAGCCTGCCCACTTTCTAAAATAAACCGAGCCGTCTTTGCAGCTTCTTCAGGAGTATGGGGACAACAAAATTCCATCAGTTTACTTGCTAGAAAAAGACTGCGCTCTTTTAAATCTTGGGGGGCGCTTTTGTCCCCTCTTAAGACCGCGAGGACGTCTCTGGCCTCTAGTACAGGGCCTATTCCTCTCCCTACGGGTTGAGTTCCATCTGTCATGACGATGTCAAGGTTAAGGTCCATCGCATCGCCGACACTTTTAAAGAGTGAACTTAAGTATTTTGCTGCTCTTTTTGTTCGAACCTTGGCTGTCGGCCCAATGGGTATATCGATGATAATATCTGTTGATCCCGCAGCTAGTTTTTTAGAAAGAACGGAGGCCACGAGTTGTTTACTACTATCAAGATCAAGAGCTCTTTCAATTTGAACAAGAACATCATCAACAGGGCTTAAATCAACAGATCCACCCCAGACGATACACCCATTTTCCTTATTAACAACTTTCTTCATTTGATCGACGTTGAGATCCACAGGGGCAATCACTTCCATGGTATCAGCCGTTCCAGAAGGAGAGGTGATTGCCCGGGAAGACGTCTTTGGAATGGTAAGGCCATGGGCTGCAAGGATGGGAACAACAATCATGGATGTTCGATTACCAGGCAGGCCTCCCACGCAATGTTTATCAACGATATGATCATGGTCCCACTTGATTCTACGGCCTGTTTCGCTCATCGCTTTTGTGAGGTAAATGGTTTCTTTTCGCGTGAGATCAACACAGGCTGTGATAAAAGAGGAAAGTTGAACATCAGAGTAATATCCTTCAACCATATCATTCATGATGGTTTTAAAAGAAGATTCAGTAAAAGATTTTCCAAATAACTTTGCCCGAATGAATCTAAAAGACTCAAGTTGTTCCGCATGGGAAACGATAACCTCTTGCCCTTCCTCAACTTCCAGCTTTTCCCAGGCACTTTCAGAAAGACCAATTTCATCCGTTTTAAGGATATCAGATGTAATAACGAAAAGGGTTGCAATGATCCACTTTGAGTTGCGGCTGACCTTAACCTTTGCCTCCGATCGAAACCCTTCCGAGCGGCAAATTGGATTATTGGTTTGCATATAAACGACAACATGTTTATGTGTATCAATTCCAATTCGGTGAGCTATGAATTTAAATGTATTTAAGGAATTCTGATTATTCATTGGATCTCACGTCAGGTTTACAGTTTCCAAGTACTCGGGAACTTCACAATTCCACCCAAATTTTTCTTGAATCTTCGAACGTAGTGCATCTGCTTGAAGAGGTTCCCCATGGGTAATAAAAACTTCTTTTGGCGGGCGTTTGAAGTGGGAGAGCCACTCCAGGGTTTCATTATAATCCGAATGGGCTGAAAGGGATTCTTGAAGAACGACTTCTGCCTGGACGGGGTAATATTCCCCGTGAATTTTAATTTTATCAACCCCATGAACTAGGGCTTCACCCCGGGTGCCAGCGGCTTGAAAGCCTGTAAAAAAGACCGTATTTCTTTTATCGGAGACAAAGGTTTTAAGATGATGGACAACCCTTCCTCCTGTGGCCATGCCGCTTGCCGTAATGATAATTTTAGGTGTGTTATTCAAATCTATTTGCTTAGAGTCATCAGGCGTATTTGTTATTTTAACATTACGGCACATGTTCTCACATTCCGCATGCGATAAACGGTGCTCATCACTAAATTCACAATAAAGACTTGTTACATCCCGGGCCATGGGGCTATCCAAGAAAACAGGAAGATCGGGAATTTTCTTCTCATTTTTTAATTGATAAATCAGATACATAACAGCTTGCGCACGCCCTACGGCAAAGGAAGGAATAATGACAACCCCTCCTCGATGGGCTGTCCGGTTAATCACTTCGGCAAGTTCTTCTTTTGGATCGATTGTACTATGAAGGCGGTCTCCATATGTTGACTCTATAACGAGGTAATCGGTTTCATCAATGATTTCAGGGGGTTTCATGATAATATCATGGGGTCTTCCGAGATCCCCTGAAAATAAAAGAGTTGTCTTACCATTTCTGAGTTGAATGGTTGATGCGCCTAAAATATGCCCTGCAGGCCTCAGTCTAAAGGTAAAATCACTTCCTAAATTGTAGTCTTTATCAAATTCAAGGGGATGAAAATATTTAAGCGCTTCCTCCGCATCTTTCATGGTGTAAAGGGGAAGGGCAGGTTTATGCTTAGAAAAACCATGTTTGTTTGCAAAATGAGCATCTTCTTCTTGAAGGAAGCCGCTATCGGGGAGGAGGATTTTACACAACTCTTCAGTCCCTAAACTACAGAATATTTTTCCCCGAAACCCATTTTTGACCAGCAAAGGGATGTAGCCAGTATGATCAATATGGGCGTGGGTTAAAAGGACATTTTGGATCTCGGAAGGTTTAAAAGGTAACGGATTCCAGTTGCGAAGACGTAATTGTTTTAAGCCCTGAAAAAGCCCGCAATCCACTAAAAATTTTTGGGATCCATTCGAAACCAAATACTTGGAACCAGTGACTGTCCCTGTGGCGCCTATAAATTGAAGGTTCATTTGATCTCCCTGTTTTAGAGAACATATAATTATTTTAAAGAAAATTCATTAAAGAAAACTAAAAAAACTGGCAGCTCTTTCAAGACGGGAAAGTCCTTTATCGAGGACAACCATTGTTTTTCCTAGATCTGGGCTGTCATCTTCCAGCCACGTCTTGAGTGTAAATAAATAAAGGGTTGTGAGTCCTTGGATCCGGAGGGCCCCTTTCAGGCCACGGGCACTGAGTCCTGCTGCTTCTAGCATCCACGCCATGGAGGAAAACCCATGACAGGCCAAGGCAGGAAATTCCTCAGGAACAAAAAGGAAGTCACTCCAAAAATGCCGAAGGACAAGCTTGTAAGGAGCGGCTGCATCAAAGCGGGCCATTAAAATGTCGAACAAGGCATCCTTTGGCGAGAGATTTTCTCCAGAAAGATCTTTATGATTCAGAACTTCCTCATCAATGTTTTTAAACACTTGAAGCATCACATCGGAAGGTGATGAAAATGCAGCGTGAAAGACGTTTAAGGGAATCCCTGACTCTTCGGACGCTTTGGCAAAAGAAAAGGCCTTCCACCCTCCCTTTTCAATTGTCTCCAAGCAGGCCTTAAACACTTTTTCTTTCATTCCCCAAGTTCCTTTGCGCGAGCATAAGCGGCTTTCATAGCCCTCTCTAGAAGAGTATAAAGCTCTCCCGTTTCTAAAACGTTAAGAGCAGCAGATGTCGTCCCCTGGGGGCTTGTCACATCCTCTCGGAGTTGGTGCGGGGATTTAGGGGACTTTTCAGCAAAGGTGGAAGCCCCCCCAAAGGTTGATAAAGCCAGATGAAGCGCCGTTTCATGAGAAAATCCTAATGACTCAGCCGCTTGAGCAAACGCTTCCATAAAGTAAAAAATGTAGGCCACACCTGAGCCTGAGATGGCTGTAATCTTGTCGATCTCATCATCTGAACTGACCCAGAGGCAATATCCCATATCCTTAAAACATGCTTTGGTGAAAGTCATTTGCTTAGGAGAAAGGGTTTGGCTTGCAAAAAGCGCAATAACACCCTGATGAACCTGAATGGGGGATTGGGCATAGCCCTCACAATCACTTGCTCGGAAGACAAGATTTTCTCATAAAAAGACAAGGATTTCCCTGCAGCAACTGAAAGGATAAGGGACTTGAACCGTCGATAATGCGGGAGAATCTCCTCTAAATGATAAGGCTTAACGGCAAAGACAATCACATCCGGAGTGTGGGAGAGAGAATCAGGAGAATCGACCCATTCAACCCGAGAGTCCTTGAGAAAAGGTTTAACCTTTTCCTTGTGGGGAGCAATCACCCAAATCTTTTTAAAACGCGATTCTGAATCCGGAAGGGTTAACCAACCCTTCAGCAGGGCTGATCCCATGGCACCACACCCAACAAGGGCAAGCGTGAGGCCCATTAGGCTTCTCCGTGTGTATCCAACATGGCAGCCATCAAGGCCTCTTCAGGATTCTTCCCTCCCCAAAGTAAGAATTGTAGGGCAGGGTAGAGTCGGTCCCCTTCACTCAAAGCTGCTGTTAAAACTTCTTCGATCTGTTCAATCGAGGCGCCTGGGGCCCCTCGCAGGGTTAAATTGTAGCGGAATGCAGGAACCTCATCATCGGGTGAGACTTCAAAATGACCTAACCACACACGTGGATTAAAGGAGGAGAGGAGCGTGCCAATAGAAGCGCGCTTTTCTGGCGGTATTTTAATGTCCATGAGGGCACTGAAAACCAAGCATTCCAGATCCACGCGCCATATCGCAAAAAGGCGATAATTGCACCACCTTCCTTCTGCTTCAGCTGCAATCTCATTTTCACTGATGCGCTCATAGTTCCATTCAAACTGAAAAAATAACTCCTCAAGGAAACTAATCGGGGAGGAATAGGGAAAGTAAGTTTCTTCAACCTTTGTTTGCATACGAACGTCTCATCGGTTATTTCTTCTTGGACCTTAACGATGTTCTTAGGAATTTGCATTAGTTATTTGCTTAGGGACACCTCAGGAAAGTTTTTTTCTTTGTTTAATGAAAGACCTGATCTTTCAAGCGAAGTAAAATCACCTCTCCCCTTGTGGGAGAGGTCGCCCGAAGGGCGGGTGAGGGGTATTTCAGAAGCCAGTGTTACAGAAATCAGTGTAGCAGAGTTTAATATGCACAACCTTTTTCTGATTTCTGCAACACTGCAATACTGCAACACTGATACCCCTCACCCGGCGCTGTGCGCCGACCTCTCCCACAAGGGGAGAGGTGAAAGCTACTCCTTAACCGAAATCACCTCGCCATTTGTCAAAGGAACGAGGGCTGAGGGGTCTAAGCGAAACACAGCATTAGGCGTGCCAGCAGCAGCCCAGACTTCTTGGAACGCGAGAAGATCCTCATCAATATAAGTTTTAAGCGTTGTTTTATGCCCCACGGGAGGGACGCCGCCAATGGCAAACCCTGTTACATCTCTAACAAAAGCAGCGTCTGCCTTTTCTATCTTTTCTTGAACATGGTCAGAAATAATCTTTTCATTGACCCGATTAGGACCACTTGCAAGCACAAGAATCGGCTGGTGAGTATCTTTTGTTTTGAAAATAAGGGATTTGACAATTTGAGCCACCGTACACTTCAAGGCTGTGGCTGCATCTTGTGCTGTACGGGTACTCTCCGAGAGTTCAATGACGGTGAACTCCAACCCTTTTTGATTCAAGGCTTGCTGCACGGTTTGAGCGCTTTTACTTAAAGGTGATTCGTTCATAATTTTGTGACTCCCATAAGATTGTTTGCAAAGTCTTTTGCTGAAAAGGCATGAAGATCTTCAATATCCTCCCCGACCCCAATCGCATGAATCGGTAAGGGAAAATGCTGAGCAATGGAGATCAATACGCCCCCTTTGGCTGTCCCATCAAGCTTGGTCACGATAAGACCTGACACATTGACCGCTTCTTGAAAAACTTTCACTTGGGTCAACGCATTTTGACCCGTCGTTGCATCTAGCACAAGCAATGTCGCATGGGGGGCCGTCTCATCAATTTTTTGGATCACCCGATGTATTTTTTTAAGTTCATCCATCAGCGCTGCCTTATTATGGAGACGTCCTGCTGTATCAATGAGGACAACATCATCCCCCCGCACGGCTGCCTTCTCAAGCGCCTCATACACAAGGCCTGCTGGATCCTTTGTGGGGGCCTTTTCAAGGGGAACGCCGGCGCGCTGAGCCCAGATTTCAAGCTGCTCAGTAGCAGCTGCCCGAAAAGTATCCCCTGCCACGATTGAGACTTTATAACCTTCGTCTTTCCATTGCTTTGCCAACTTCCCAATGGTCGTTGTTTTCCCAGATCCATTTACACCTAACACAAGAACCACAAAGGGTTGTGACTTTCTATCAGGAACTAAAGAGCTGGCATGGGGCGCTAAAATGTGCTCAATTTCTTCAGCAAAAATGGCCTTAATTTCATCTGGGGTAATGTTCTGATTGTATTTCTTTTTAGCAATTTGTTTAACGAGTTGACTCGCCGTTGCAACCCCTAAATCACTGGTGAGCAGAAGTTCTTCAAGTTCCTCCAAAGCCTCATCATCCAGTTTGCGGTGGGTAATAAGGGTTGTAATTCCTTCCGTCAGACGAGATGAAGATTTCTGAAGGCCTTCTTTAAGTCTTTTAAACCAACTGGTCATTAAATTCCTTATCGTCCTAGAGATGCATTCTAGTATGTTTATAAAGGTTTCCTTCTGTTAAAGGCAACATTTAAGTCCTTCAATCAGGATATGATATTGACGGATTAATACAAAAAGGACTAATAAACTGAGACTATAATCTTGTGAGGTATAAAATGGTAATTCTAAGATCGGTCTTAATTTTAATAGCAATGGGTATCCCGTATAGCGCAGCTTATGCTGGCAGTAAAAAACTTGCGGAAGAACTGGTTTCTTTGCAATCAACACATCATGAAGAAGATATGCTCGTTAATGCATTTACAGAATCGATGGAGGCTTGTGATAAGGCCACCTTTGGTCGTTTAACTGAAGGTAAAAAGATAGCACCAGAAGACCTTGTGAAGGTAACGCATTATAGAGAGTTGTATAAACAAAAGATGGCTGAAACATGTAAAGAAATTGGGGCTATCCATGTGAAAAAACTAAACGCAGCCACCATTGAATTTTATGCTCAAAATTTCACGGATCAGGAATTAAAGCAAATGATAGATTATCGAAAATTACCTGTTCAGAAGAAGTTAGAAAATTTACGTCCAGATATGACGAGCATTGGTGCCCAAATAGCCCAGGACATAGTAAAAGAATTCGGAGAAAAATTTATCAATAAAGTCAAAGAAGTAGACCCAAATGCAGACGAGGAAGTGAAACGTTTGACAGATAAAATAATGCAGGAGAATGCAGAACCTGGCTCTGAAGCTGAATAAAGGGGCTATCAGTTCTTAACATCTGCCGTTTTTTCGGTGTTAAAGCAACATCGTAAAGCGTCTTTAAAATAAAAATTCTTGCATCTCAATACCGGTCATATTCCCACAATGTGTCATCCCTCGACTTGATCGAGGGATGACACCAAGGGGGAAAATTTATCAGGTTTTAGCTTCTAAATAAGCATGAATTCACCTCTCCCCTTGTGGGAGAGGTCGGCGCGCAGCGCCGGGTGAGGGGTATAAAAAAGTTGAGAATGAAGTAGTTAGATGACCTTTGCTTCCAAAGATGCCCCATTTGTGCATGTAACCTTTGCTTTAACCACGCTCCCTGGCGACTGCGGAGTTGTCAACTGAACCTTCAGGAAATGCTCGCTATGGCCTTGGGTTTCAGATTCTAATAAAACCTGAACTTCTTGCCCAACAAAGCGCTCAAGGGTTTTCTCAAGATTCTTTTGACCCGCTTCTCGCAATAGGGCTGCACGCTCTTTCCCAATGGATTTTGGAACTTGCGGCATACGGGCAGCAGGTGTTCCTGGACGGGGAGAGTAGGGGAATACGTGAAGGAAAGACAAATCGCATTCCTCAATAATGTTAAGCGTATTCTCAAACATTTGATCCGTTTCCGTAGGAAACCCTGCAATGATATCAGCGCCAAAGGTTACATCTGGACGAAGTTTCCTAAATTTTTGGCAAACATCAACTACGTCTTGCCGCAAGTGCCGGCGCTTCATGCGCTTCAAGATCATGTCATCACCGGCTTGAAGACTTAAGTGAACGTGCGGCATGAGGCGGGGGTCATGCTCAAAAACATGGAAGAGATCAGGATCAACCTCAACCGGATCAATAGAGGAGATGCGAAGCCGCTTCAAATCAGGAACAAGGGCTAAAAGACGCTTAACCATTTGCCCTAGAGTTGGTGTTCCAGGGAGATCCTCCCCATAGGCCGTAATATCAACGCCGGTTAGGACAATCTCCTTATACCCTTTATCGAGAAGAAGGCGGACCTGATCGACAACAACCCCAAGGGGCACACTACGGCTATTGCCGCGCCCAAAAGGGATCGTACAAAAGGTACATCTGTGATTACAGCCATTTTGGACTTGAATAAAGGCACGGGCCTTGCCATCAAATCCCGCAATCAGGTGCTCAGCCGTTTCCCTAACGGACATAATATCGTTGACAAGAACCCGGGCATGGTCTGCCTCAGGGTTAAAGTATTTTTCTTCCAACTTCTCCCGATTCCCGAGGACTTGGTCCACTTCCGGCATTTGGGCAAAGGAATCCGGGTTAATTTGTGCGCCACAACCGGTTACAATAATCTTCGCATGAGGGTGGGACCTGCGGTATTTACGGATGGCTTGCCGGGCTTGGCGTTCAGCCTCAGCTGTGACAGCACAGGTATTAAAAACAACAGCATTGGTCAGGCCTGCCTTTTTTGCATTTTCACGAATCACTTCTGATTCATAAGCATTAAGGCGGCATCCAAAAGTAACAACTTCAGTGGTCATGGAAGTTCAACCATTCCTTCAAAACAAAACTCTGCAGGGCCTGTCAGAAGGGGCGCTTGGCCTGGGCCCCACTCCACCTTCATTTGCCCACCCTCCATTTCAATATAAACAGGAGGATTTTCAATAAGACCAAGTTTTAACGCAAGTATTCCTGTAGCACAAGCACCAGATCCACAAGCAGGGGTTATACCTACACCCCGCTCCCATACTTTCACACGGATAGTAGAACGGGACGTCACCTGCGCCACTTCTACATTTATGCCTTCAGGGGGTTGAATGGTAGGACCCAACGTAGCAAGGGATATAGATTCTAAATGATCAACAAAAAGGACAAAATGAGGATTTCCCACATCAATGCAGTGTCCTTGCGAGTGAGAGGGGAGGAATCTTGGTTCTTGAAGAGAAATTGTAATTTCTTCCCCTTCTTTTTGAAAGCGAGATATATGTGACGGTGTTTTAATCAGTCCTGAATCTTTCTTCAGATATTTAGCCACACACCGTGTCCCATTCCCACATGCGAGGGCCTCACTTCCATCTGCATTATAAAAAGAAATGGCGGCATCGACTCCAGGCGCAGGTTTTAACAAAATAACTTGATCACAGCCAATGCCTTCCCGCCGATTAGCAATACGGCGAATCTGCGCCTCGGTTAGAGGCTGTAGCAGATCTTCTTCCTTGATGAGGACAAAGTCATTCCCAAGGGCCTGCATCTTGATGAAGGGGATTTTTGGAGTCGTCATTTCTTACTTCCTTGATTTTACTTTGAGTTGGAAGATAGATATTGTCAATCTTTTTACCAATTTTGGATAAATCATCTTATAAAGAATGTTGGTAAATCAAATAGATTCACCCCTCACCTTGTGGGAGAGGTCGGCGCATAGCGCCGGGTGAGGGGTCCTTTTCATCTGTTATTTTCATCAAATGGATCTGGGGTTTAGGATAAGAAACACCCCATAAACAAGACTCCCAAACAAAATAAAGGCAAAGCCTTGATGAAGAACACCGAGACCAATAGGCACCAAATAAAGAAGGGTCAAAATCCCAAGGGAAAGTTGGAGAAAAGCAATGATCCCAATTCCCAGAAAAGTATGGGAAAGTCTTTGAGGAATCTCAAGACCCCTTTGGTAAATCCAAATCCATCCACAAAAAAGGGCCGTGCTCATGGCTAAAAGACGATGCAAAAATTGAACCGTGACCGGGTTTTCGAAAAGGTCTGTCCACCAGGGTGTTTGGGTCAAAACCTCATGAGGAATGAGGGTGTCCCCCATCAGAGGGAAGGTATTATAAAGAAGGCCTGCCTTAAGTCCTGCGACCAACGCTCCCATGAAAGCAGTTAAGAGAACCAGAAGGAGAGCCAGCAAGGACAAATTCCTGAGGGTTTTAAAAGCCTTGAGAGAAAAACCACGCCTTTCGATCTGGATTTGCTCGCGGTATAGACTGAGGGTCATCCACAAAGCCACGCCAAATATAGCAAACCCCAGGAAGAGATGGGCTGCAAGTCGGTAAGGACTCACATGAGGGTCCTGCGCAAGCCCACTTTTCACCATCAGCCATCCCATCAATCCTTGGCTAGCGCCTAAGACCCACAAGAGAACCAGCTGAGGCCATAGCTCCCGATGCTCCTTTTTAAAAATCATGAGAAAGGTTGGAATCAAAAGAATTAGTCCTAAGACGCGCCCCAAGAGGCGGTGAATATACTCAAGCCAATAAATAGATTCGAAATCCGCAAGCGTCATACCTTGATTAATTTTTTGAAATTCAGGGCTTTGTTGATACTTACTAAATTCTTGAGACCACCCTTCAAGGGTTAAGGGCGGGAGAATCCCTGTGACCGGCTTCCATTCTACAATTGAAAGCCCTGAGCCTGTCAGGCGTGTAAGCCCTCCAATGACAACCATTCCCAGAATCATGAAGAGGAGAATGATCAGACTTCCTTTAAACAAGTTCTCATGCTGTGTCGGCATAGGGTTATCCTTTTTGGGGATTATTCATGATAAAGCCTGGGAGAGCAAGGGTTAAGGAGAGGCAGGAACATGCATTGAAAGCGATAATGCGAACACAAGGCACCACTTAGGTCGCATGACAAGAAGAACGAATGTTGTCTCGAGAAGCGAAGATAGGGTCGATCTTTCTCTACGTCTATGGCGGTTTCTTCAAGAACCTGCCCACTTTGAAATAATCAGAGAGAAATTCGCGGCTCTCTTTTAATTAACGCTCCCCCATTTTAAAGTCAGATTCGTTCTTTCCATGGGTTCCCGACTCGCGCTTCGCGCTCTCGGGAATGACACATAGGGGGATTTGCACACAGAAAAATGACCTAATGCGCCACTTTTGTAACTTCTTTCTCCTTACTTTCAATAACTTATAAAAAAATGGCCAAAATTTTTAAAGATTTTTTTTAGCGCCTTTTTTTAACATGAGATATACTTAAATCAGGTGTCATTGATGGCAGATTACCCTTCGGGGCCTGCCGGAAGTGGCGTCTGAAAAAGGCACGGATTGCGCTTAAAGAAGCTCAAAATCTGTGGAGAAGATCGAAGGCATGCTAAGGCCGCAGATTTTTTCTTGAGACGCGTGAAATGCCAGAGAAGAAGAATGAGGTGTCTTTACACCCTTGCAGCTTGCTGTGGGGGATCCTGGACACGGGTCTCTGGACGTTGCGAACCCAGGGAGTTGTGATTTTTGATAAGTAAAGACAAAAGGAGGCTTGCTTCCTGAAGCTTACTCTTCTTCGCCCGTGTTGCAACACAAATTGCGTCGTCGTGTGATCCCGGGGTCATATTTTAAGGAAAAGAAAGGAAAGGAGATAAAAGGCCAGAGATAAAAGGCAGAAGAAAAGAAAAGGACAAAGTTAATTTTTCAGTTGAAATCACCTCTCCCCTTGTGGGAGAGGTCGGCGCGTAGCGCCGGGTGAGGGGGGCCCCTCACTCGCCTTCTCGCTACGGGCGAGCCATTAGGCGTCACCGAATCGGGCGATCTCCACAAGAGGGGCTTTGTTGAATAAATACTTCGCTGTGCAGGCTGTTTTTTATTGAAAAAACATCGTCATTGCGAGCGAAGCGAAGCAATCCAGACTTTTGTTGCCAAGCAACAATCATAAGCAACGTGTTGATGATATTAAAAATTGCTACGCAATTTTGCTTGGATTGCTTCGTCGCTTACGCTCCTCGCAATGACGGCAACTTATTGTTTTTTAACAATAAAACATATGGCAGCATTTATTCAACAAAGCGCACAAGAGGAGAGGTAAAGACTTGACGAGTGATTCCCATTGTATTTTTTACAAATTTCAGTATCTTAAACTTATGATAAAACGTATTTCAATTTTTTTATCGCCTCTTTTCTTAACAGGGTGCATTGGGTCCATGTTTTTGGGATCAGGATACACCCGTGAAGATTATCCGGATATTCGGACCGTTCCTGAGCGGGCTGAGGCTTTAAAGCCACGTGGCCAGCATGAAGGGGAAGAAGCAGCCTCTCGCGCCGCTGAGTTTAAGAGACTCCAAGAGGACCGGGAAAAACTTAAAGCACGTAATGAAGCTTTGCGCGAAGGGGTTTTCCCGAATGCGCAAAAGGTTGGTCAAAAGTCTCCTTCTCAAGAATAGCTCTCCCTAATGAATCACTTCTGGAGAAGGCAAATTGATTCTTTGCCTTTACTCTGTGGCTTTGAGATAGGTTTCTTGACAATAGTTTGCTCGAGATAAGCCTGAGCCAATGTGTTCTTGAGTGAGAGGGTTCATGCAATCCATATAAGCCTCTTCTGGAGAAAACATATAAGCCTCCTCACCATGGTCATTTAAATTCATTTCGGCATTGATTGAATAGACATAAGGAGCCTGCTGGGGTTCACTTGCAAGGTCGTGGCAATATTGTGTTCGGGGTTGCTGGGTTGCTAAATGAGCAAATGATAATTTATCGAGCATGCATTCCTGATAGCGGTGTTCATATGAAGGCAGAGGCCCTGGTTGAGGAAGCATGGACGCGCTTCCTATGAGGCCGAGGAAGAATATGTTTTTAAATGAAAATGTTGAGATTAAGGGAGATGAATACTTTTGAGAAGACAACTTTGGGGAGATACCTAGTTTTTCTAAAGCATCCTTTTCTTCTGACGTCAGGCTGTTAAACCCACCCATGGATTGAATAAGGTGTTGGAGGTGGGATGCCTTCTCGTTTTTAGGAGATTTTGGGTTCTTACCCATCCATTCTAAAGTCTTTGCAATGTTTTTGAAAGTTTGTTGGACCCAGTATAACTTTATTTCACGTGCCTTTTTTTCTTCAGGAGTTTCATTTTGTGGTCTATTCCGTTGTTCTTGCTTGCGGTCTTTTGAAATATTCTTTTTAAGAGATCGCAAAAAATCGCCATAAGGTTCAGAGGTATTTATATTAGCGATTGAAACGCTTGCTCTCGAAGAATTAGAAATCAAATTATCCTCGTTGAGTTTATTGGCGCTTGTATTCGAAGCGGCAAAAGCAACATAAAGAAAAAATAAAATTGTATAATTTTTAAAATCTTGAATACAAATCATGAAAATCTCCGAATAAAAATAGAGTAATTTCTTATCATGCCTTTTAAAAATAGGGAATCTTTTTTTTAATTCATAATAACAAATATACTTATTCCCGATGATAAGGGTGTCCTTTCAGGATTTGCTGGGCCCGGTAAAGTTGCTCCATCAACATAACGCGCACGAGAAGATGGGGCCATGTCATGCGCCCGAAGGCGATGGATTTGTTTGCTTTTTCTTTAACTTCATCACTCAACCCATCTGCGCCCCCAATGACAAAGCTTGCTTTTCCTTGATGATGGAGTTGGATGGTTTGAAGAAGGGACGCAAATTCCTCGCTTTTTAAATTCTCTCCCTTTTCATCCAAAATAATCAAAAAGGTTGGATGGGGGAGAGAGTTTAAAAGAAGGCCCCCTTCTTGGCGCGGATGAGGCTTCCCTTCAAACTCATGGAGGGTTAACTTCCAGTCTAGGCGCTTCAAGTAGTCTTGATACAACGCTTTTAAAGCAGGGTCTTTCAGTTTTCCAATGACAGATAGTGTAAGATGCATCAGAGAGTGGAGAACTTGATGGATTCATGCGGCGCTTCAAGTCCCCACATTTTCTCTAAATTATAAAAGGCGCGGACTTCGGGGCGGAAAAGATGGACAATGACATCTCCTGCATCAACGAGGACCCAATCACATTGAGGAAGTCCTTCCACATGAATGTTTTTAATCCCTTGTTTTTTAAGTTCTTCCCGGAGGAGTTCAGCCATAGAGCCAACTTGCCGTTGGGACCTTCCAGAGGCAATAACAAGAAAGTCTGCCAAGGAAGACTTTCCATGGAGATCAATAGAAACAATATGTTCTGCTTTTTTAGAATCGAGGAACTGTTCAATAAACTCTTTTAAAGCTTTAGGAGATAAGGGGCGCGCCAGATGTAAGTCCTTTCATAACATTTTTGAAATCTTAAAATAAAAAACTCTGCGCTTAAACGCAAGAGGGATGAATTAATCCTCAAAAAATGATATGATTCAAAAAATAATCATGAAAGGGAAAGGATGAGGCTACTTTATTCACTTCTATTTCTATTGTTCTGGGGAACTGGTTCTTATGCTGAGGAACCCTTGAAGGTGGGCATTGTGGTGGATTCACCCTTTGTGATGAAAAATGGAGCGGCCTTTACAGGCATTTCCGTTGATTTATGGAATGAAGTTGTTCAAGGCCTTGAGCGACCTTATCAATTTATTGAGGTGTGTTGTGCCGATATCGACAAACCTTTTGAAGCCCTGAAACACAATAAAGTTGACATCTTGGTGGGGGCCCTTTCCATTTCAAGCGATCGGTATGATCTGGCAGATTTTACCCTGCCTACTTATCTTGATAAGGTGATTGTTTTGGCGCGTTTAGATTATCTCCATACGGCCTTTTCGTTTTTAAAAATGTTATTTATTTCTATTGGTGGAATTCTTGGTTTGTTTGTCATATTGTTTGTCATATACATACATTTATTGTGGTATTATGAAAGAAACCACTCAGAAAAAATCCATCCTTCTTATAAAAAAGGAATTTCACATTTGTTTTGGTCTCATATTTTAAGTGGCCGCCATACGGAAGTTCCCCGGAGTTTTGCAGGTAAAATCTTGATTCTTTCTCAAAGAACAACGTTTTATTTTATTCTGATTATGCTGAACGCAACCCTTATCTCCTTTATCACCGTATCCTTAAGTCATATGGCTAATCCTTTTCATAAATTTTCCGACCTACAGCGGCATAAAATAGGGGCGGTCAAGGATTCAAAACCTTATAAGGTGGCCATGCAGGGAAAAATAAATGTGATTCCTTATGGATCATTAGAGGAAGGCGTTAAGGCCTTACAAGAAAAGAAAATTGATGGATTTTTAGACAATTATTCAGATGTGGATTTTTATTTAAGGGAAAATCCAAATCCCAACTTAGGAATAAGTCCGTATGAATTGAAGCAAGACTTATATGCCTTTGCAACGCCACGGGGAAGTCCCCTTTTAAATAAGATTAATTCACAGATTTTGAAACTGAGAGAAAAAAATATTCCTGAAAAGATTTGTAAAGAATATATGACAGAAGGGATAAAAAACTGTCAGCTGTAAAGGATTCTATCTCGTCATTGCGAGGCCTCTTCAGAGGCCGAAGCAATCCAGGAGCAAACGCACAATCAATGCTCTGGATTGCTTCGCCCTGCATTTGCAGGGCTTGCAATGACGTTTAAAGAGTATAATTTTGGATAAATCTTGTTTGTAACTAACTAAAGAGGATATACTCAATCAGATAATTAAAAAATGGAGACCTCATGTTAAGATTTGTAGGGATATTGCTTTTGATAACATCAGCAGCACTGGCCGAAAAGCAAGATCAGCTTAAAGAGCAACTCATGGAACTGGAACAAGAACTGAACATAGAGATGTGCAGATCCATTGATCACCGCTATGATCCCGCATTGAATGAGTGTATCTATTGTGCCCAAGGGCTTACGTATAATAATGAGCAATTGGAATGCCAAGGCGTTCCGAGTATTCTCGGCAAATGTTATGGTGAAGATCATTACCACGCAGCCACGCGCGAATGTATGTATTGCGCAAAGGGATATGCTTTCAATGAAGACATAAGAGCGTGTGCTGAGGTTCAAGAAAAGAAATAAAGTGGCGACTTCTCTTTAAAACACTTGAAAGAAGACATATTTCATATTTTTTGATATAAACGCCTTGACAGAACATCATGAAAAATGTACTCAAAAGGGCGTATCTGGGCAGAGTTCCCAGGAGGTTTTGCCGTACTTGGCTTTTAGAATAAGTGAGAGAATCTTATGTTTGCAATTATCAAAACGGGCGGAAAACAATATAAAGTCGCCGAAAATGATATTATTAGAATTGAAAAACTCCCTCAGGCTTCAGGTGATTTTATTGAATTCACCGAAGTTTTAATGATGGGTGATGACAAAACTATGAAAGTGGGATCACCGCTCGTCACGAATGCCAAAGTTTGCGGCACGGTTGTTGATCAAATTCGCGATGACAAAGTTATCATTTTCAAGAAAAAGCGGCGTCATAATTACCGTCGGAAAAATGGCCACCGCCAATACCTGACAGTTGTTCGCATTACGGATATTTTAGCGGAAGGGGCAACGCCAAAGCCAAGACCAGCGGCTGCAAAAGTGCAAGAAAAGCCTAAGGCAGCTGAGAAAAAGGAAGAGGTTAAGGCAAAAGCTCCCGTCAAGAAAGAGGAAGTAGCTAAGGCAAAGGCGCCTGCTAAGAAAGAGGCTCCAAAAGCAAAGGCTGAGGCCCCTCAGAAGAAAGAAGCTGCTAAAGCAACAAAGGCGCCTGCTAAGAAAGCAGCACCACAGCCAAAGGCGAAGGCAGCAGCGGCTCCTAAAAAGCCAGCCCCTAAAGCTAAGAAGCCGACAAAGAAATAAGGAGTCGAAGAGATGGCACAAAAGAAAGCCGGTGGAAGTTCACGTAACGGTCGCGATTCGAAAGGGCGCCGTTTAGGAGTGAAGAAGTTTGGCGGAGAAGTTGTTTCTCCGGGCAACATCATCATTCGTCAAAGGGGAACGAAATATTACCCTGGAAAGTTAGTCGGCATAGGCCGTGACCACACCATATTTGCCCTTGCTGCAGGACATGTTTATTTCTCTCGCGGGGCCAACGGAAGGACGTTTGTTTCTGTTGTTGAAGCACGAGAATAATTAAATCAAAGAGATTTTAATAAAGGGGAAGGGGAACCTTCCCTTTTTTTATAGATGAATCGAAAGCTGGAGGTTTTCCCACTATATCGTCATTGCGAGGCCTCGTTAGAGGCCGAAGCAATCCAGGAGCAAACGCTGAATCAGTGACCTCTGGATTGCTTCGGAGCTCACGCTCCTCGCAATGACGGTGATATAAATGTCTTAAACCCTTCAGTCTTAAAAAAGGTAAGGTTCCCATGAAATTCTTAGACGAAGCCAAAATCTTTATTAAAAGCGGCGATGGAGGAGCGGGGTGTGTAGCATTTCGCCGAGAAAAGTTTATTGAATTTGGCGGTCCTGATGGAGGAAACGGGGGAAAAGGCGGCGACATTATCTTTGAAGCCGTCTCGAACTTAAACACCCTCATCGATTTCCGCTATCATCAACACTTTAAGGCTGAGAAAGGGGAGCCAGGAAAAGGGGCTAACCGCACAGGACACTCAGGCGAGACCATGCTTATCAAAGTCCCTGTCGGCACCCAGATATTTGCTGAAGATAAAGAAACACTCCTGGCAGATTTTACAGAAGATGGGGAACGTCTTGTCCTTCTTAAAGGAGGAGATGGCGGTTTTGGGAACGAGCATTTTAAATCCTCCACCAACAGGGCCCCTCGCAAAGCAACGCCTGGTTGGCCTGGGGAAGAAATGTGGGTCTGGCTCCGCCTTAAGTTGATTGCGGATGTGGGGGTTGTTGGTCTTCCAAATGCTGGAAAATCAACCTTTTTATCTGTTGTTTCTCGAGCAAAGCCTAAGATTGCCGATTATCCTTTTACAACGCTGGTGCCTAACTTAGGCGTTGTCTATTTCCATGGCAAAGAGTTTGTCATGGCCGATGTACCAGGCCTCATTGAAGGGGCCCATGAAGGCGTTGGTCTTGGGACCCGCTTTTTAGGCCATGTTGAGCGGTGTAAGGTCATTCTTCATTTGATTGATGGCACACTTGAAAATGTTGTTGAGGCCAATCAAGTCATTCGCCGGGAACTTGATCTTTATGGTCATGGTATCTCCCAAAAACCTGAAATTCTGGCTTTGAATAAATGTGATGCGTTAACGGAGGATGTCATCCAAGAAAAATTAAATGCTCTTAAAAAAGCAACAAGGAAGCCCGTTATCATGCTGTCATCCATTAGTCACCATGGCATTCCCCAGGTGCTTGCCGCACTCTTAGAGCATATTCAGTCCCCTGAGGATGAAGCGTAGGTTGTTTTCATATTGAACTCCTTAAATATATGATCTAAGAAGAATGCTTAGAGGATACTATATTTTAAAAGATGAAATCATGTCCGCATATACACAGTTTTTTAAGATAGGGTTCGCATTTACCGCTCTTATTTTGGCTGGGTGTAGCTCCAATCGCATGTGTTACACACCTGACGAAGGTGTGAGTTATTTAAATGCAGCCATTGCTGGAGAATATGTCGTTATCATGTATGCGCCAAAATGTCAGCTTAATGGGTGGCTTAAAGATAAAATGAAAGTCCAAGTCGTTGATCAAAACGGAAAAACCCAGACCTATATGGCCCAGACGGATTGGATCAAGTTGTCTCAAAACAAAAACATAGAGTCTGCCTCTAACCTCCTTGAAAATGAGTATCAGGTATTGATGGTAGACTGCCTGGCTGTGAATATTCATGCCGGTCATCAATATGTCCTTCGAACAGAAGATTTTGTGAACATGATTAATGGGCAAAAGGCTAAGTTTATTTTTGAAACCTCAAATGGATCCCATACGGTAGACTTTTTTTATGAAGAGATGGGAGAGCTGCGGAATTTTGCTCGGAAGTCAGGGTTAGTGAAGTAAGAGGGTGAAGACCTTCTTCTGTTAATTTAAAAAAGTTGAGGTCGCAATAACCAGGAGGAAACATGGAAAAAGGCCTTTATTATCTTGCTGTGCCCTATCAAGGGACAGAAGTAGAGAAAAAGTATCGGACAGATCTTTCTTTGCAAGCAGCAGCAGAATTCCTTCGCCAAGGGATTCACATTTTTGCTCCTCTTATCTATGTCAATAAGATCGTGGAAGAACTGGATTTTCCGTCTCTTGAAAGTCGGCGTGCAAGCGTTATGCCTTATTTGTTTGAGTTTCTCAAAGTCTCAAAGTCTCAAAGGGGATGGTTTTACTAGAAGCGCCTGGCTGGCAAGAATCATGGGGAATACGCCAGGAACTTTTATTTTGTCAGGAGTTCAAAATTCCTGTTTTTAAAATGAGCCCTCATGAAATATACGAAAATTTACAGGATAAGTTATCAAATCCCTTAACACCTGACATTGCTTTATAGATCCTCGGCCAAGAAAAAGGTAAGCCGTACCTCACAAGAAACTTGAAAATAAGGGAATTTCAACTAATTGGCGTCATCCCGGAACTTAGGTTTTCTGTCTTGAGCGTAGCGAAAGCGAGAAAACCTTAGTATCCGGGACCCAGGGCGGTATTGAAATGAACACTTTCCTGGGTCCCGGATATTAAGCAAATCTATCACTCACTGCGCTCGTGAAGATTTGCTAAATTCCAGGATGACGCGGGTGGGGGTGGGATTACGGTTCGTCACTTAACTTATTGATTTTGAACAAATTAACATATTTTCTTACTTCTTTTTCTTCTTTTTTCCCTTGGTTTTCTTTGACTTCACGGATTTAGATTTCTTTTTTGAAACCTTTTTCTTCTTTCCCTTCGTTGGCTTGCTTTTCTTTGCCTTCTTGCCCTTAGGGGCTTTTGTTTTGGGTGCAGCATCTTTTGTCTTTTTCCCTGAAGATTTTTTGAGGGCTGGTTTTGGTTCATGGAGAAGTTCCATAGGCCTTGCCTTCAAGACAGGATTGATTTGATTCAAAACGTGATCTCGATTTAAGCCCAAATTTTGGATGTCTGTTGATGTCAGGAGCGTCACATGAGGATCATAAACGTTTGGGAGCACATCTTGATGGAACTTATAATGTTTGCCTTGAGAAGCATTGAATTTATTGAACTCTTTAAGAAGGGCTTTATTAATTTGTTGAAATTTCTTGGCCTCATTTTGTGAAGGAGAAAGAACAAGTGGTGCCTTTGTAGGAACTCGGTTCACCAAATACTTTTTAGCTGAACTTGCCGTAAAGGTTGCCTTAGTTAGATGATTGCTGGCGATGTGTTGGAGTCGCCCCAAAAGGATATCATAATCCTGAGGACTTACATCCATCCTTAACCCATCCTATGGTTACATGGTAATTGACAGGCTGTGCAGTTGGAGCACCCTTTTTAACGACATCATAAACATGTGCCTTTAATTTTGCAGGGAGATGATATGAAATCACAAGGTCCTTATCGCCTGGACCTGCAAAAGCTGCAGAAAGTGCAAGGGTGATACAAGTGAGAAAGAGGGTGATATATTTAAACATGAAAACGACCTTTTTTAAAATTCAACCTAGAGAGTATGCAAGGATAGTTTCTTTGTTTTCAAGTATTTTAAGTGAAAAAAACGCTAATGATATTCACTATCATTAGCGTTTTGAGAGTTCATCACGAAGAGAACAAATTATTTGTGCTTCTTGTGCTTTTTTGGCTTCTTAGAAGATTTAGCCTTCTTCGCTGATTTTTTTGTTTTCTTCGCAGTTTTCTTGGTAGACTTCTTTACTTTCTTCGCAGCTTTTTTGTAGCCTTACTTGTTTTCTTCGCTGCCTTTTTTGTAGCCTTACTTGTTTTCTTAGCTGCCTTTTTAGAAGATTTGTTTGTCTTTTTAGAAGACTTCTTTGTTTCCTTAGAAGACTTTTTGCCCTTCACAGGAGCAGCCTTTTTTCCACCAGATGAAGATTGTTGGTAAACGGTTGGCTGCTTTGGTCCATTGATTAAAGCTTGCAAAGTTGCTTGTGCAGTAGGCTTCTTAATACACGCTTTAAAAGGCCCGAAAATCTCTTCATTTGTTCCAGGAAGATTCGCATTTGCATACACAGCATTTACAAGTTGTCCTGCATCTACGTATTTCCAATCGATTTTTTCAACATGAGCTTTGCTGCCAAGTTTCTTTTTAGCATGTGCTGCATTTTTATGGATATCTTGAATTGTAGGTTTAGGTCCATGAATAGGCAGAAACCTCATCTCATAAGATTGACCAGTTTGTGGATGATTATGCACGGCTACAGGAGCAATCTGGACTTCATTCCAAGTAATGTGAGGAAAGGAATAGTGGCCTGTTTCTTCCTTAAACTCTCTTAAAGCAGTTGCAACAAGGCTACCTTTGTCTTTTGGATCTTGTCCCCCACCAAAGTCAGACCAAACAGTGTAAGAACCGCGAGTCGGAGAATGGCGAATTTCCTTACCAACAAGGACAGTACCGTCATCAAAGAGGGGAAGGACACCAGCTCCCGTTGCTGCATACAGCGAAGCCGTAAAAGAAAAAATAGATAATAAAACAAAACTAATAACTCTATATAACATAATCAATTCCTCAATAGAAGTTTCAATTTAAAAGAACTTAATCACCTTTTTATAGTTTGGCAAGTATTTTTTTATTAGAAATCATAAAAAAACGCTAAGGTTTTTCACTCCTTAGCGTTTTGAATTATTAAAGAGTTATGGAGATCTTATTTCTTCTTCCCTTTTTTACTCTTCTTAGGAGCCTTTGATTTTTTTGATGTTTTTTGTTTCTTCGACGTTTTTGTTTTATTAGAAGACTTCTTTGCTTTAGCAGACTGCTGTTTCTTCTTTGGAGCCACATTTTTATTAGCAGGCTTTGCAGGTGCTACATTCTTCTTAGGAGCAGCAATGAGTGCTTGAAGGGCCTGTTGAGCAGATGGTTTTTTAATACAGCCCTGGAAAGGACCAAAGATTTCATCATTTGTTCCTGGAAGAATTCCAGTCGTATAGACCGCATTGATGAGCTGGCGGGCATCGACATATTTCCAATCAACCTTTTCAACATGGGCATTGCTTCCCAGCTTCTTTTTAGCTGTTGCTGCATTTTTATGGATGTCTTGAATAGATGGCTTTGGTCCATGGACATGGACAAGTCGCATCTCATAAGAACCAACCTGTGCGATAGGGGCGCTTTGAACTTGAGTCAATGTAATTTTAGGAAAACTATAATGCCCCGTTTCTTCTTTAAATTCTCTTAAGGCAGTATTAGTAAGACTTCCTTTATCCTTTGCATCAGGACCGCCACCGAAATCAGACCATACATACTTGTTTATATTACGACGATATTCTTTTCCAACGAGCACAGTACCATCGTCAAATAGAGGAAGGACACCAGACCCTATTGCATAAAGAGCAGAAGAAAAAGAAAGAATAGATAAGAAAACATAACCTGTAAATTTAGAAAACATCAAAATAACTCCCTTGTAAAATTAATGTAATATTGATGTAGGTATTTAAAATATATTTGCAAGTATTTTTTGTAAAAAAATATCAGTGTGAAATATAATCTAAAAGAAGTTATGATATTACAATCCATGGATCCTCGGCCAAGAAAAGGTAAGCCCCTCCTACGTCGGGGCAACCTTTTCTAGCCAAGGATGACACACTACCCGCAACCCATACTGTGTCATCCTTGGCTAGAAATGCTTTATTTTCCGCAGGAAAATAACAGCATTTCTTGGCCGAGGATCCAAACAATCAAAAAACATGCACACTGCGAACAAAATAAAAACGCTAATATCTTTTTCTGACATTAGCGTTTCCTATATTCCTTAAGATATTTTACGAATCTTAATGATGCTTTTTATGGCCGTGGTGTTTTTTCCCAGGATGCTTCTTGGTTTGTTTATGACCACGATGAGCAGGTGCTGGGGCCTTATGAGGGGCTCTTCCCCCACTGCCCACTTTCTTCAAAGTTGCTTGGGCAACTGGTTTTTTCAGGTTCGCCTTCAAGGGGCCAAAGAGCTGTTGATTGGTTCCTGGAAGAGGTGCGTTGTTATTCGCTGCATTCAAGAGTTGGCGCGCATCAACATATCTCCATTCAATCTTTTCAACATGGGCTCTTCTCCCATGCTTCTTTATGGCACGATGTGCATTTTGTTTAATTGTTTGAATTGATGGCTTATGCCCATGCACACGAACGAGATACATTCTATAGGACCCAACCTTATGAATGTGGTCAACGTAAGGTGAATTCGCAACTGCATTATAAGAAAGATGAAGAGAGTAAGCTGATTCTTCATTCCCTTCCCTCAAAGCTGTTGCCGCAAGGTCTCCTTTATCATTCCGATCTTGCTTACCGCCAAAATCTGACCAAACATAATGGGTTGCTCCATGTTGATCTTTCCGCTTTTCAAGACCCACAAGAACCGTGCCATCGTCAAATATCGGAAGAACGCCTGCCGCAGTTGAAGCATATAAAGATGTAGAAAATGTAAATACCGATAGTAAAATAAAAGTAATATACCTAATAACCATAATAAATCCTGAGTTGAAAGTTATACATATTACAGATGTAGGATCAATTTACATAATTTCAAGGATTTTTTTAAAGGATTTTTGCTTGAACCATTTGGGGGGCTATATTAAGTTTCTGCTTAATGGGGTGTGCGTGTTTTTTTTTGCTGCTTGGATCCTCGGCCAAGAAATGCTAATATTTTCCTTGCGGAAAATAAAGCATTTCTAGCCAAGGATGACACGGTGTGTGTATTAAGTATTGTGTCATCCTTGGCTAGAAAAGGTTGCCCCGACGTAGGAGGGGCCTACCTTTTCTTGGCCGAGGATCCATGGGTAGACAGACTATATCCTCTATTTTGGAAACGTATGCACCATGTTACATATTTAATTTCTTAGGAACCTCACATGAAAATCATGACTGCCCAATATCCCCAAAGCCGCCTAAGACGAAATCGTCAGGACCCTTGGTGCAGAGACTTGGTTGCTGAAACCCGCCTTTCTGTTAAAGATTTTGTCTTGCCTCTTTTTGTCAGGGAAAAACATATCCCTGGTGAGATTGAGGCCATGCCTGGTGTTGCGCGCTATACCCTGGATGAGTTGGTTCCCATTTGCCAAAAAGCCCTCTCCCTCGGAATTAATGCCGTTCTCCTATTTCCGTACACCGATCATTCCCTGAAGTGTGAAGAAGGAAAAGAGGCCTGTAATCCTGAAAACCTTGTATGCCGCGCTGTTCGCAAACTCAAAAGCACCTTTCCTGAACTGGGTGTCATGGTGGATGTGGCCTTAGATCCTTACACCTCCCACGGTCATGACGGCGTTATACGGGAAGGACTTGTTGCCAATGATGAAACTGTTTATATCATTCAAAAAATGGCTCTTGTCCTCGCTGAGGCTGGCGTGGATGTTGTTGCCCCTTCCGATATGATGGACGGCAGAATTGGTGCTATTCGCAAAGCTTTAGATGATGAAAACCATGGCAATTGCCGTATTTTAGCCTACTCTGCTAAGTATGCTTCTGCTTTTTATGGCCCTTTCCGGGAAGCCTTAGGAACTCTGAATGCTCTCGGGAAAGCAGATAAAAAGACCTATCAAATGGATCCTTCAAATTCTCAAGAAGCACTGCGTGAAGCAGCCCAGGATTTGCTTGAAGGTGCAGATATGTTAATGGTAAAGCCTGCTTTGCCTTATTTAGATATCATTTACCGCATTAAGGAAACCTTTCACCTTCCTCTCTTTGCTTATCAAGTCAGTGGTGAGTACAGTGTTTTGAAAGCTGCTGGAAACAATGGCTGGATTGATTTTGAGCGGGCTCTTATGGAAAGTCTTATTGCCATCAAAAGGGCAGGGGCTACAGGTATCATTACTTATGCTGCTCTTGAAGCAGCTGAGATCTTGCGGAGATGAAAAAAACCCAGCATTTCTGCTGGGTCCTTCAAGGAAGAATAAGAAAATACGTTTAAATTATACTTGCAATTTTTTCCTTCAAACGAAGTCGTTTGAGTTTAAGGTCAAAAAGAACAATCGAATCAGGAAGCGGCCTTGAGAGCTCATCCTGAATGAGTTCATTAAGATATTGATATCTACGCTTTAAACTTAACAAATAACTGGAAACGGACATGAAACGCCTCCTTTTGTTGAAGAAACCTACAGTTTGTAGGCAAGTTTAATTTTGGCAAATCTGTAAAAAATTGTCAAACTTTTAACGCAATTTTTACCCTTTCTTAACAAAAAAGATTGATTTAAAATCAATAGGATACTCCAACGCATTGATCCAAAAAGAGAATGTTGATCTCAAGATATAAAGATCTTTAAACTTGTTTTTTTCAAAAAATCGTGGAAAGTTAACTAAAAATTAACCCTATCGTTGCTAAATGGTAGTAGAAGCTTACAAAAAGCCAAAAAATAACGAGGGGTTAAATCCTTTGTGCAGAGAGGAGATACAATGCGTATATTATTAGTCGAAGATGACTCATCAACAGCGAAGACTGTTGAGTTAACCTTGCGTGCGGAGGGGTTTGTTGTTGATACAACTGACCTTGGTGAAGATGGCCTTGAGATAGGAAAACTCTACGATTACGATCTTATTATCCTGGATCTGATGCTGCCTGATATGGATGGTTATGAAGTTTTAAGACGCCTTCGTGCAGCCCACATTAGAACGCCAATTTTGATTCTTTCAGGCCTTACTGAAATTTCAGACAAAGTCAAAGGACTTGGTTTTGGGGCAGATGATTACCTGACAAAACCTTTTAATAAAAGTGAATTGACAGCGCGGGTCCAAGCCATTATCCGCCGCTCAAAAGGTCATGCCGAATCTATCATTCGGACAGGTCGTATGCTTGTGAATTTACAGGCTCGTACCGTTGAAATCGATAGTCGACCGATTCGCCTCACCGGGAAAGAATATGCCATTCTCGAACTCCTTTCCTTGCGGAAAGGCTCAACCCTCACAAAAGAGATGTTTTTAAATCACCTTTATGGTGGGATTGATGAGCCTGAACTTAAGATTATCGATGTCTTTATCTGCAAACTCCGTAAAAAACTCAGTGATTCTTTAGGCGGGGAAAATTACATTGAGACAGTCTGGGGTCGGGGATATGTCCTCCGTGATTCATCTGAAGCTTCAATGCCCCCAGTTCCCCAAGCTGAAAGAGCTGCGTCTTAAATTCATTACTTTCACCTCTCCCCCAAGGGGAGAGGTGAATTATTGCATCTAATCTCTTTCAAACAACACCAAACGATTTCCTTGCTTTCGGGGTTATTTTTACCCATAATGCCCGCCATGCAAGACCTATTTTCTAAAGCAACAGCGCCCGCAGAAGATTACTCCGCCAAAGATATTGAGGTATTGGAAGGGCTTGAGCCTGTTCGAAAACGGCCAGGGATGTACGTTGGCGGAACGGATGACAAGGCTTTCCACCATCTCGTTGTTGAGATCCTGGACAACGCTATGGATGAAGCCGTTGCAGGATATGCAAAACGCATTGATCTTCGGCTGAATGGGGACGGCTCTGTGATAGTTCGGGATAATGGGCGCGGGATTCCGATTGATCCCCATCCGAAGTTTCCTGATAAATCAGCGCTTGAGGTTATTTTAACAACCCTTCATTCAGGCGCAAAATTTGGGGGAAAGTCATATAAAACTTCAGGAGGCCTTCATGGTGTAGGCCTGTCGGTTGTTAATGCGCTCTCAAGTATTCTAGTTATTGAAGTTTACAAAAACCGAGAGATTTGGCGTCAAGAGTATGCTCAAGGAACTCCCAAAACTCCTCTCGAAAGCAAAGGACAGAGTCCCTATAAAAGTGGCACTCAAATTACCTTTACACCTGATCCCCTTATTTTTGGAGAGGCGCTTAAGTTTAGCCCCGTTGTCCTCTTTAAAATGGCGCGATCAAAAGCCTACCTTTTTAAAGGGGTTACGATTCATTGGGCTTGTGATGAATCTTTAGCTCAAGAGGGCATTCCCCTTAATGCTGTATTTCATTTTCCAGGAGGCCTTGCTGATTACCTGCATGAAGTCTTGGAAGGGGTTTCCCTTGCAACCCCAACCTCTTTTTCAGGAGAAGCACATTTTTCCGGGACTGAAGGGCATGTTGAATGGGCCATTGCCTGGACCCTTGAGGAAGAAGGGTTTTGTACTTCCTATTGCAATACCATTATGACCCCTGAAGGGGGCACTCATGAAAATGGTTTTCGCCAAGCCCTTATGCGGTGTCTTAGGTCCTATGGAGAGCGCATTGGAAACAAAAAAGCAGCCCAACTCACAGCAGAAGATTGCATCACGGGCGCTTCTTGTGTTCTCTCTGTATTCCTCAGGGATCCCCAGTTCCAAGGCCAAACAAAAGAGAAGCTTGTGTCTCAAGAGGCGGCACGGCTGATTGAATCAAGCCTCAAAGATCATTTTGATCATTGGTTGATGGCGAATCCCGAGAGTGCGCAGAGTCTGCTGGATCATGTTATCCTCCAAATGGAAGAAAGGCTGAGACGGAAACAGTCAAAAGACGTTAGCCGGGCTTCAGCCACACGTAAACTTCGTCTTCCTGGAAAGCTTGCTGATTGTAGTATTGAATCAGCTCAAGGGACGGAAATTTTCCTTGTGGAAGGGGATTCGGCAGGGGGATCAGCCAAACAAGCACGCGACCGTAAAACCCAAGCCATTCTGCCCCTTCGCGGAAAGATTTTGAATGTTGCCAGTGCAACCATTGAAAAACTGCAGGCTAATCAAGAGATTGCCAATATGACACTAGCCCTAGGCTGTGGGGCAGGGAAAGATTGTAATCCAAAGAAACTCCGTTATGAGCGGGTCATCATTATGACAGATGCAGATGTGGATGGGGCTCATATTGCCTCCCTTCTGATCACATTCTTTTTTCAACAAATGCGGCCGATTATTGAAGCAGGCCATTTGTACTTGGCCCAACCGCCGCTCTATCGTTTAACTTCAAGTGGAAAAAGTATTTACGTCCATGATGATGCGCAACGTGAAAAACTTTTAGCCACTGAATTTAAAAACAAAAAAGTTGAAGTTAGCCGTTTTAAAGGCCTTGGGGAAATGCCTGCCGTTCAATTGAAGGAAACGACAATGCATCCGTCAAAGAGATCCCTTCAACGGGTTATTTTACCAGCCCATATCGAATTTAAGGATATTGCCCATTTTGTGGATGACCTGATGGGCCGCTCTCCTGAAAAACGATTTGCTTACATCCAAGAAAACGCACAATTTGTGAAGGACTTGGATATATAGTTTAATCTTTGATTCTCTTTTTTGTTTTTTTCTCTTCTTTCCTTTCCTTTCTCTTTTGGGTTTCTTACCCTTTTAAAATATGATCCCGGGATCACACGACGACGCATTTTGTGTTGCAACACGGGCGAAGAAGAGCAAGTTTCAGGAAGCAAGCTTCCTCATGTCTTTACTTATCAAGGATCACAACCCCCTGGGTTCGCAACGTCCAGAGACCTGTGTCCAGGAACTCCACGGCAAGCCACAGAGTTGTAAAGACACCTTTTTCTTCTTCTCTGGCACTTCACGCGTCTCAAGAAAAAATCTGCGGCCATAGCATGCCTTCGATCTTCTCCACAGATTTTGAGCTTCTCAAAGCGCAATCCGTGCCTATTTAAGACGCCACTTCCGGCAGGCCCCGAAGGGGAATCTGCCATGGGTGACATCTAAATTTATTATACTATAAGTGCAAAAAACGTGCCAAAAAATATTTTTGAGTTTTTGGCCACTTTTTGAAAAAAATTTAAAAGTGATTGAAAATACAAGGGAATTTTTTTGATACGAGCTTTAAATGCACAAGGCGCTGTAGACAAAGAAGCTTGAAAAAGAGGGAATTTCAACTCCCTGGCGTCATCCCGGTAAAGGTCAAATCATTCATTGACAACCCCCAACTTTTTGTCATCCTCGGAGTAGAAAAGCTTTATTTTCCGTAGGAAAATATTAGCTTTTCTTCATCCGAGGACCTCATTATTCACAGATTTTTTCCCATAAATCTTTCCATTGGGGATTAAGGTCTTCAATCAATTGAATTTTCCAAGCTCTGTACCACTGTTAATCCATTAGATTTATATTTTAAAGCAGGCCCCAAGCTTGATCAAGAGGTCCTCGGATCAAGAAAAGCCATTGTTTTTCTTACGAAAAACAAGCCTTTTCTAGTCCGAGGATGACAATATAAGGGGTAAAAGAGAGGAAAATTGAAAGCTGTCAGTGAATTGCCTAATCTTTACAATCCCGGATAATAAGAAAATCTAAGCGTTCCGCTAAGATTTTCTACTTTCCGGGATGACGCTAGTTGGGGATTAATTATAACTTTTTCCAGAGGCCAGGTGGGGGATTAATTGTAACTTTTCCCGGGCAGCACTGGAAATGAATTCATCATGACAGATGAGGAGGGAGATCCTCAAGCAGCCAATGTGGTTTTTTATTACGCGCTCAATTATTGGTTAAGCATAAAGCTCTGGGTTCCCATGCTGGATGAAACTCTCTTTAAGAGCATTCGAGAAGTCCTGCTATCTATCTTTTAAGCAATACTCACAAATCTTTTTAGCATCTGAGTTATGGATTAATTCACCTCACGCTTCGTTTCAGGATTCGAGGGTTCAGGGTAAGGATATGCCTCAGGATAGGGATAATAATGTACTGAATACTGTGGGACGCCAAAATACATTGTCCCATCAGGGCCTATCATCGCTGGGGTATAACCTTCAGGATAATAAGGATAGGAGACAAAACCCTGACTATAATCCACGGGGGGATGATAGGCAGCCACTGGAAGAGGAACGAGAGAGGGAGATGGTTCTTGTTGATACGTCTCTGATACGTGCTCTAAGTTAGCAACTATCGTTAAAGGGTGCTTTGGCTTTGGCGCTTTTACTTCCATTTCAACTTTTGGTGGTTGAGGAAGAGATGCAGGTGTGAACTCAGGAGCTGTCGTTTTAAACTTTGTTTTTTGTTCAATCATTACTTTTGGTTCAGGCACTTTGACTTCCGTTTCAACCTTTGTGGGCGGAGGAGATGTAGGTTTAACCTCAGGAGCCTTATCCTTAAGGTCAGTCTTTTGTTCCATAATCTTTTTTTGCTGAGGCGCCTTTAAGGGTGTTTTCTCTTTTTGTTGAGAGGTTTTCGGTGCTAGATGAGGGAAGTCCGCTTCCTGAAACAAAGGTGGGGTTTTATGAGCAACGGGTTGTTGAGGGGGATCAGACCTAAATTGTTTCCTCTCAAAGGTTGATTGAGGTTTTCCAGTCCACTTCGGATATGTCTTTTCACCTTTCTTAGATCCCTCATTAATTTGGGGCGTTGTCTTTTCAGGGGCTGGACTTTTCTTTGGTTCTGAAGCCTTTGTAGGGGGTTTCTCGTTAGAACTCGTTTTCGGTTTTTCGTCTGCCTTTGTAGGAGCGGCTGGTCTGGTTATGGGGGGAGCTTCTTCAGCCTTCACACGAACCGCAGGTGTTATTATAGGGGCAGGTTCTTCTGCCTTTACAGGAACTGCTGGAGCGGTTATTGGGGCCGTTTCCTCTTCCTTTACACAAACCGCAGGTGTAATTATCGGGGCCGTTTCCTCTGCCTTTATAGGAACTTCTGGCGTTGGTTCATCCTTATTTGTCATAACCGGAGCAAGGTCAGGAGCTGACGTCTCTTCTTCAGATGTTTGCTCTATTGATACCAGAGGAGTCGGATCTTTGGCTTCTTGCTCAGAGTCCGCTGGTTTCAAGCGACTTGCAGGTTTCGGTTTGGCTCTTGTTTTCTTTTTCTCTTTTTTGCCTTTTTTACCTCCCTCACCTCCCTTACCTTTTTTACCATCTTCTTTCTTAGGATTCTTGGCTGTATCTGCCTTATCCTCCTCTTTTTTTGCTTCTTGCTGGGGCGCCAATTGTTGAGTGGATTTTGCGGCTTCTTTTCTTTTCTCTAACAGTTTTAGAAGTCTTTCTTGCTGAGGCGTTCTGGAAGGTTCCATCGAAACCTTTGGGAATGAATTGATTTGAGGCATTTCTATTTTCACATTTCCAGAAGTTCCATCCATGCTCGCTAATAATGGGAGGGATTGAGTGTTGAATAAAAAAACACCAGGAGTGGGTGAAAATATATTCTGTGACTTTTGAAACGATTTTATCTCAGCACTTATACGGGTAGATCCTGCAGTTAACTGTTGTTCAACCCGTTTAGGAACAATGCAGGTGGGATGTAATTTTTTTTCAAATGTTGCTTTTGCCTTTATATATTTTCGTGCGATCCCATATTCAGGCACATCTGTTTTAAAGAGTCCGGTTTTCAAGCACTCAGTGGCACGATCAAATATGTCAAACCCTACATCTGATTTTGGGAACTTTTCTCTCATAGGAGAAAAGAAGGCTTCCTCTATATTTTGTGGGAAAAAGGAAAGAGTGCGTATAGCATAACTTACATCTGGTTTTGGGAGGTCTGCTGAGATATGTTGTAAATCTTCAGGATGATTTAAAAAATAATCTTGCCTTTCCTTTTCTTTGAGACGGCGTCTCAAATAGGTTCCTTTTCTTTCCATTGCATCTTGGGTTACCTCGAGAGAACATTGAAGATTTACATTCCCTTTCATAAAGAAAGGACACGCATCGTGAGAAAGAGGAAGTTTTTCACCATTTGAATTTTGTAAAATGGTCATATCGATGAGAAGATTAATGAGTTTCCAGAAAGTTTGTCTGGCGACAAGACCCAGCATTGACTCAGGGATATCTTCAATACGAAATTTTTGGTCTTCTTTCAAGGAACCCGTCTTTGGATCAAGGTGTTCAAGAACAAGAAAATTCTCTTTAGGGTCAAAACTTTTAACCCAATCTTTGCCTAAAGAATGACCTGCGGCGTTAAGGATCAACATTCTTTTTATAGGACGGAGGACCGCTAATTCGCTCCAGCGTTTGGCAATAAAAATTCTAAGCCCTTGATAATCGTTTTCTTCTTGGAGTTTTTTGAGTTCAAGGGCATTGGTTTGTAAGGCTTTGATTGTGGTATCGTTTACCACTTTAAAATGGGCCGCTGGGGTTGGCTCAGGAAAAGATATGGGTTGAGGGGCATTCTCTTGAGGTTGCCCATCAGAGTTTTCTTTTCCTGTGTGTTTGAGGATGTTTAAAAGTAAGGGAGGAGCACTCAGGTCAGGGTGGAGAAGGCGCTGCATGTGATGATGGGCGGCAACATATTGATTTATTTCTTCTAGAATGGAAAGCGTAGATTGACCTGTAGAAGATGCATACTTTTTTACAATGGATTCAGCTTGTTGAAAGAGGTCCTTAATATGTTCGGGCGCCATACCTGTTGGCTCACATTGATCAAGGATTTCTGTTAATTGAAAAAAGAGTTTTCTTTTACTTCCTGTTTGATAAGAATACATTGGACTTATTTTTAATGTATAAATATCGGCTATGTAGTCTTTTGGAAATAAAGAGTCTAAGATTTTTGAATGGTGTTTCAGATAGGAATCTCTTTCATTTCTTTTTGATAGTCTCCTGCATATCGTCTCTGATTCTTTGAGAAGCATATCATAAAGGAGAGGGGAGGAATCGTCTGGCAACGTGTCGGCCTTATCTTTCAAAGCGGGAGGTTCCGTTTGTTGTTTTTTTTCAAGAGTTTGAGTTTTTAAATAATCACAATCAATATGTGCATGAATCATTTCCCATAAGGTTTTAATGGCATAAGGGATCAGATTGTTATTGGGAATGTCTTCAATGTGATATCGTATGACTCCTAAATCATTAAGATCATACAGTGCAAGAAAATCCTTGGCGGGATCAAAGGTTTTGAGCCATTCTTCTTGATTTGCAAACCCAGCGTATTCAAGCGCTTTTTTTCTCTTTTCATTTTTGAGATTTGTAATTTCAGCCCATTGTTCAGCAAGGAACGATCGGACCTCCTGAGGCTGATGCTCTTTCATTAAACCATTGAGCCTCTTCGCTGTGGTTCTTATTTTTTCTCGGCTCTCCTCTGTAAGTGAATTGATTTGCTCCTCCGGATTTGCAGAGAGGAAGGAGTTGCTTAACATTAAACAGATAAAAGAGACGATAGAGATCATTTTATACATAGGAATACTCTTTCAATAAGATACCATTTATATGGCCTTATATAAAAAAAGATTTAGAAAGACAAATGGAAAATACATCTAAGGGGGGAGGGTGTTTAATATTCTCAAATTTAGTGTTTGCAAGACCTCTTATTCATTGTATGAATGGGGGCAAAGAAATAAACAGGCACAAGACCGTGGGCTCGTCAAATAGTCATTTCATGAATACCCCTTTACATGGAAGTCTTGAAGACTACTTTGGGATCCTTGTTTTTATTGGGGTTGCTTTTGGGCTTTCCATTCTTCTTGTAGGATTATCCTTATTTTGGGGGCCACATAAGCCAGATACGGAAAAACTGTCCCCTTACGAATGCGGGTTTCAAGCCTTTTCAGATGCGCGGTTAAAGTTTGATGTGCGCTATTACCTGGTGGCGATTTTGTTCATCATTTTCGATCTTGAAATTGCCTTTCTTTTTCCCTGGTCTGTGAGTTTAAAAGATATCGGTCTTTTTGGATTTTGGTCTATGATGTTTTTTTTAACCCTTTTGACGGTTGGTTTTATTTATGAATGGCGGAAGGGAGCCCTGGAATGGGAATAAAAAAGCCACTCCTCACTGAAGAAGCCATCAGGGCAGGCTATAGTTTTGAGCAAATTCCTGAAGGAGTAGATCCGGATGTTTTGCTAGAGGCTTTGGGGCAAGAGGTGACGCAACGCGGGTTTGTTGTGACCCAACTCGATAAACTTGCGGCTTGGGCTCAGTCAGGATCTTTATGGCCCATGACTTTTGGGCTTGCGTGTTGTGCTATCGAGATGATGCAGACAGCTGCCTCCCGGTATGACTTAGATCGATTTGGTGTTGTTTTTCGTCCTAGCCCGCGTCAAGCTGACGTGATGATTGTGGCAGGGACGCTGACCAATAAAATGGCGGGGCCTTTAAGGAAAGTCTATGACCAAATGGCAGAGCCGCGCTATGTCATTTCTATGGGGTCTTGTGCGAACGGGGGCGGGTATTATCATTACTCTTACTCTGTGACGCGAGGGTGTGATCGGATTGTTCCTGTAGATGTTTATGTTCCAGGATGTCCGCCCACGGCAGAAGCCTTGTTATACGGAATATTACAATTACAGCGAAAAATTAAACGAGAAAAACACTTTTCACGGTGCTAAGAACCATGGCCATAAAACAAGAGTTAGACATTCTTGGTCGTCTCATTGCTCAGGAAATTGGGACTGATATTCTGTCTTGGACTGTGGAGTTCGATGAACTCATGATGACTGTGGAGCGGCCCTCCATTACACGCGTTTTGACGTATCTGAGGGATTCAGAGTCCCTTCAATTTTCCCAGCTCATGGATGTGTGTGGGGTTGATTACCTGGGACGTGAGCCTCGGTTTGATGTGGTATATCACCTCTTAAGCTTGGTCCGGAATCAACGCATCCGCATGAAGGTTCAGGTTGAAGAAGGAATCCCCGTTCCCTCCGCTACGTCTGTTTATAGTAGTGCGAATTGGTGGGAAAGGGAAGTTTTTGATCTCTATGGGATTCCTATTGAAGACCATCCTGATTTAAGACGGATTCTTACTGATTATGGTTTTGAAGGTCACCCTTTACGGAAAGACTTTCCCTTA
>Ga0206848_1017_pt1:0-27500 | contig 52700 bp, 54 predicted proteins | sample Alteio_BWOrgCont_18_FD_152635 | JGI IMG/M metagenome (GOLD analysis project Ga0206848, IMG submission 152635) | Enriched cells from forest soil in Barre Woods Harvard Forest LTER site, Petersham, Massachusetts, United States -... | ecosystem: Environmental > Terrestrial > Soil > Temperate...
CCACGGATAATCAAATCAATCGAAACACCCGCCTCTGAAGCCTCATAAAGGAGGTCAATAATTTTCTCATCCACAAGGGCATTCATCTTGGCCCAGATAGAAGCAGGTTTTCCTTCTTTGGCAAGGCGAATCTCATCCTTGATCAAAGATTCAAGCTTGTCCCGTAAGGTCAGCGGGGCATATGCTAGTTTTTGAAGTTTTTTAGGATGGGCATAACCTGTTAAGTAATTGAAAATTTTGGAGGCTTCTTCTCCCATGATGGGGTCTGCCGTAAACAAAGAAAGGTCATCATAAATGCGGGCCGTTACAGGGTGATAGTTTCCTGTCCCAAGGTGGGTATAGATCTGAAGGTCACCTTCCTCACGGCGGGTGACCAGAGAGATCTTTCCATGGGTTTTATATCCTAAGATTCCATAAAGAACCATAACTCCAGCCCGCTCCATGTCTTGAGCCCATTGAAGGTTGGCTTGTTCATCAAAGCGGGCTTTAATTTCAACAACGGCTGTCACACTTTTACCGTTTTCAGCAGCATCAATAAGGGCTTGAATGATGGGGGAATTGTTTGAGGTACGATATAGAGTTTGTTTTATGGAAACCACATGGGGATCGCGCGCAGCTTGCTTGAGAAATTCAACCACCACATCAAAACTTTCATAAGGGTGATGAACAACAAGATCTTTGGCCGCAATTGCCGCAAAGATATTTCCCCCAAATTCACGAATGCGTTCAGGATATCGCTCTGTGTAAGTAGGATAGCGGAGATCAGGACGTGACGAAGTCACGAGCTCCTCAAGGGCATCCAAACCCAAGGGGCCATTGATTGTCATGACATCTCCCATCTCAAGATTGAGATTTTCTTTAACAAATTTTCGGAGTTTCTGAGGCATGCGTTGATCTATTTCAAGATGGATCACAGCCCCCCGCCGACGTTTTTTGAGAGCGACTTCAAAGTATTGGACAAAATCTTCTGATTCTTCATGAAATTCAATTTCACTGTCTCTTAAAACACGGAAGCATCCTTGGGAATGAATATGAAAGCCAGGGAAAAGATCTTGAACATGGGCGAGTATCACATCCTCAGCTAAGATAAACCGCTGATTTTTCCCAGGAAGATGAATAAATCGTGAAATTTGAGTTGGGATGGGAATAAGGGCTTTCATTTCCTTTCCGTGCTTGCCTATAAGATCCAAAGCAATGGCCAGACCCAAATTAGGAATGAAGGGAAAAGGATGGGCTGGATCAACGGCCAAAGGTGTGAGAATAGGTAAAAGATTGTGGGTAAAATAATCCTTTAACCATTTTTCATCGGTGCGACTTAATTCTTTAGGCTCTACGATAAAGAAATGGTGGTTTCGTAACTCCTTTTTTAAATTTTTCAAAAGATTTTGTTGATTTTCAATAAGGTTGAGTGTCCGATCATAAATCGCTTGAAGGAGGTCATTTAAATTCTTTCCTTGGCGGTCCAGGACATTGATGCCTGCAATTTCTTGGTTTTTAAGGCCTGCAACCCGCACCATGTAAAATTCATCCAGATTTTTAGCTGATATAGCAATAAAATTGAGGCGCTCCAAAAGGGGAGTTGATTCATTATAAGCCTGGGCCAAGACTCGCTCATTAAAGGCCAGCCAAGAAAGTTCACGATCAAAATAAAGTGGTTCAGATGTTTTATGTTTCACGGCTTTCTCATATAGTGATGCCGGTTTTTCCTACCTTTAAGCCTAGGCTTAAAAGGTAAAAATTTAATAAATTTTTTGGGGGAGATGTTATAATTTTTTTAAATAGAATGAAGCAAAAGAGGTGCAAAAAAGAATTCTAGTTCTGTGAGCAAAAAGAATAATCACACTCTCTGTGTCATCCTTGTGCAATAAGTGCTTGTTTTGCGAAGCAAAACTTAGCACTTATTGGCACGAGGATCCATGGGGTTCATAGATTTTATGGATCCTCGGCCAAGAAAAGTCATTGTCCTTGCTTGCGCAAAGACAAGACTTTTCTAGCCAAGGATGACACTAAAAGGTTTAGCATCCCTTCTCTTAGCATCAAGAACACTTCCTCATAGAATAAATTCATTTACTTTTAAAAACCCCTCATTTCTGATACCATACCCATATGAAAACACTTTATCTTCTTCGTCATGCCCATGCTGCTTCTAAAGAATTGAGCCTTTCTGATTTTGATCGTCCGTTAGATGAAAGGGGACAAGAAGAGGCCGAAGCAGTGGCTGATTATCTAAAGAAAAAAAAGATTACTTTTGATTATGTGATGTGTTCAGCAGCCCTCCGAACCCAAGAAACATTAGAGCCTCTCAGAGCCGTTGTTGGAACAGAAGCCATTGAAGTCTCGGAAAGCTTCTATAACAGCCCCGAAGATCAAATCCTGAAGCATTTAAGAAGTGTTTCAAATGATAAAAGCAAGGTCCTTTATATTGGTCATAATCCAGGGATTGCCTTTGCAGCCATTAAATTTTCTAAAGTTTTTCCTGATGTTTTAATGGAAGGAATAACCCCTGCAACCCTTATCGGGTTTCACTTTCCCTTCAACACATGGGAGGAGTTGGATTGGAGAGAAGGGGAAATTATGGATGTATATCAGCCAAGCCCTTCTCCAGAAGAATCTCCTTCACAAGAGGGATCGTAATACTGCGTTTTTTGATAAGCGTATAAATATTAAGAGCTTCAACCCAAAGACGCGCACTCTCAAACGATCTTTCCATGTGTTTCAAGAGAAATGTAATCACTGCAGAATCTACATAGATTTGGAAATCTGAAAACATTTTTTGAATGACTTGGCAGAGAAGATTTTCATCCGGCGCATGAATTTTTAAAGCAGAGATGGCATTGAGTCTTGAGCGCAAATCGGCCAATTCAATGCTCCAATGGGCTGGTGGCGTTCGAGACAAGAGAAGAAGTCCCCCGCCCCCATCAATAAGATGATTGTAAAAATGGAATAATTTCTCTTCTTTTTCAATGAGATGGGCATCGTCTAGAATGAATAAATGAGATTCTCTAAGAAGAGTTTCAAGATTAATCGAATTAAAGTCTTGTCCTTTCAGGTATTGGGCATTTGTATTTTCCTTCCATATATGGGAGAGGTGAGTTTTTCCACATCCTTCTTCTCCATAAATAGCAAGGCATTGATTTGGCCAATCGGGCCACCGCATGAGCCAGAGGTAGGCTTCTTCATTCGAACTAGAGACAATAAAATCCTTGGCTTCAAAGGTGGGAGGAAGCTCAAGAGGAAGAATTTGCTGTTTCATGGGACCTTTTCTTTTTGGAAGATGACTCTCCCAGGTAATACGGGCTTTTGAGATAAATTTCAATACCATACCTTACAAGAACACCAACGGCTGCTGCCACTGGCAAGGCAAATAAGATCCCAATAAACCCATACAGAACCCCTCCCGCTAATAGGGCAAATATAATCCAAACAGGATGAAGACCAATACGATCTCCAACAAAATAAGGGATAAAAATGTAAGCTTCCAGTGTTTGACCAAAGATAAAGATACCCGCTACGATTCCTATAGAGATCCAGTCTGAGAATTGGGCGAAAGCAATGCCTATGCTGAGGAGGAAACCAACAAGGGCTCCCACATAAGGAATAAAAGCCATCACACCAATAACGGGTCCTACCACAAGGCTAAAATCAAGATTTATGAGCGTTAAGGTAATGGAATAATAAATTCCTACCATAAGACATACGATGGCTTGTCCTCTTGCAAATCCCCCAATGGTTGCATTGATTTCTCGAAAAAGGCGCCTGATGGTTGGTTCATAGGGCCGGGGAAGCCAGCGGTCTATGGTATTGATGATCTTATTCCAGTCACGCAAGCAATAAAAGGCGACAACAGGGGTGATCACGATGAGGGAGATAAGATTCGCAAGGGCAAGGCTACTGGTGAGGATTCCCGAGAAGAGTCTAATACCCCATGTCACCACATCCCCTAGATAGGTTCCCCCCAGTTCCCGAAGGCGCTCCATATCATGGGGTTCAATATAACGGGACGCCTCATCATAAACTGGTTTTAAGGCTTCCATGATCCGGTTCCCATATTGAGGAACCTGAGAAGAAAGGCGTAACAATTCTGCCTGAATAAAAGGGATGGCAATAAACAGAAGGAGGCCGATGAGGAGGAAAAAACTCAAAATCATAAAGAGGGTCCCAAACGTTCGGGAGATTCCCATTTTTTCGAAGCGTGTGACAGCAGGGTTCATGGCATAAGCCACTAATAGGCCGGCTAAAAAGGGAAGCAAAATGCCTTTTAGGAGATAGAGAATTCCTATAAAGGCGATGCCTAAACCTATCCAAAGCCAAGTTTGCCGATACTGAGTCACAGGTCCGCCGTATCCATTTTGTTAAAGATCTTAAAACCTAGAGTAACATAAGTTACACCAGAAAGCACGGTTGTTAGTGCAACCAGATATCCGAAATACAGATTGAGTGAGGAAATTCCAAGAAACACATCGACTTGGCTAAGTATAAGCAGGGCATATATGAGCTGAACCACTGTGTTGATCTTACTGATCATAAGAGGTTCCATTTTAATGGAAGCATTAAACACAAATAAAAGAAGGATTCCTCCAATAATGAGAACATCTCGAAAGATAACAAGCACAACAACCCAAAGTTCGATGAGCCCAATATGTCCAAGGGATGCATAAACTCCTATGAGAAGGGCTTTATCGGCAAGGGGATCTAAGTAGGCTCCCAGAGTTGTTCGACACTTAAAAATGCGGGCTAAAAACCCATCTAAAGCATCTGAGAGCCCTGCAAGAGCAAATATAATAAGGGCTAAAAAAAGTTGATGAGACAAGATGAGTGAAACAATCAGGGGCACACTTAAAAGCCTTGAAAGACTTATTAGATTTGGAAGGTTCATCGTTCCTGTCATTTTTTTATATATACTTTCCTACCGAGGTGAAGGTGAATTAGAGGAAATAAGCCAACCTTCTTCCTGAGGGGAGAGGAGCAGCCCTTGCTGGGAAAGATGTTGTCGTAACTTTTCAACCTGACCTCGAAATGTGGTTTGTACAGTCGCTTTTTGAGGAGTGAGACTTGAAATAGTAACATTTTCAATTCCAGGGGCACTCTCGAGGGTCCGTTTGATGTGAAGCCATTCCGGGAATGCGGCATAGGAAGCCACAATTTTTAAAGAGTTTCCTTCTGCCTGGGAAGAAGTAGTTTCTGAAGCGGTGGAGTTTTGAGCCGGGCCTTTCTGGATCCAGGATTCAACCTGAGGGCCATCAAACTGAAATGTTAAGGAGGCACTGTAACCTTTTGGGGTTGTTTTTTCTCGATCGATTGAAAAATCCTTAACCATATTTACGATTGTCTCATGAGGAGGAAGACTTGCAGCAACCTCTGGGAAATTTTCGCTGAGGATGCGCCCAAATGCCAGATCGTGCGCTTGATCCAAAGCCCTTTCACGAGCTGCCGCTGCAGATTCAGCTGTTACAGAGACCTTGACCCCTGTAACAGTTATTGTATTGGCATGGGCCAGTGTTGTGAAAAAACAAAATGATAGAATCCAAAAATATTTCATCTTTAACCCTTTAAAATGGATAAACTTATTTTAAAAGGATTTTTAAGAAATTTCTACTGGGAATAGGATATCTTTGAATTTGATAAAGAAGGTAACTATAGCTATTATATTGTCCTCACATAGAACCGTAAAGGACTGAATCCCATGATTGAAGCCCGTCTTCAGGAGCTTAATATTTCACTCCCCCTCCAGCCAGCGCCTGCTGCAAACTATGCTCCCTTTGTGAAGATGGGATCTCTTATCTTTATTTCAGGGCAACTTCCTTCATTGAATGGAGAGTTAAAATATATGGGAAAAGTTGGCCGTGAATTTACCTTAGAAGAAGGGCAAAAAGCAGCCCGTCTTTGTGCTCTGAATATCCTGGCACAACTCAAAGAGGCTTGTCATGGGGATTTAAACCAGGTTGTAGGGTGCATTCGTTTAGGCGGATTTGTGAATTCAACAGAGGATTTTGCAGAGCAATCTAAGGTGATCAATGGGGCGTCAGATCTTATTGTTTCTATCTTTGGGGAAAAGGGACGCCATGCACGGGCAGCTGTTGGAGTGAATTCTCTTCCTTTCGGTGTGGCTGTTGAAGTTGAAGCTCTCTTTGAAGTCAAATCTGCATGACAAAGCGCTCCAGATCCTTTTCCCAAGAATCTTCACGGGTGTGGTTATGGGGTATTCATGCATGCCTTGCAGCTCTCAAGAATCCTCAACGAACATGTTTTCGCCTTCTGGTCACAGACTCTACTTTGAAAGAATTGAATCTTAATAAAGAAGGGCTTGTTCCTAAAACAGAAGTTATTGATTCCGCAGCGCTTTCTCGGCTTTTACCAGAAGGTGCTGTCCATCAAGGGATTGCAATGGAAGTATCTCCCCTTCCTGAACCTTCCTTTTCTGATCTGAGTCAGAAAGATGCGGGTGTCCTCGTGGTTTTGGATCAAGTCACTGATCCGCATAATGTGGGGGCCATTTTAAGAACAGCAAAATCCTTGGGAGCCCTGGGTGTGATTATGACTGAGCGAAATGCTCCTCCTTTAAGTGGGGTTTTAGCCAAGGCTGCCTCAGGAGCCCTTGATTTACTACCTGTTTGGAAAGTCACCAATTTAGCGCGGACTTTAGATGACCTCAAAAAGGATGGATTTTGGACGGTAGGTCTTGATGAGCATGCAAGCCAGTTTCTCTCAAAAAAAGACCTTCCTCAAAAACTATGTTTAGTTATGGGGGCTGAAGGAGAAGGGCTCCGTCGCCTCACCCAAGAAAAATGTGATTACTTGGCAAAACTTCCGACAGACCCCGAGTTCCCAACCTTAAATGTATCCGTTGCTACAGCCCTGGCGCTGTATGAGCTTATGTAAGAGAAAGTCTCATTCGAGAATCAAGAACAAGCAGTCTTTTTGAATCCACGAGAAGGGGGTTGATATCTAACTCCGCAATTTCTGGATGATTGACGAGAAGATAAGAAAGATGAATTAAACCCTCAAATCCACCTCTCATAATCGTGGACATCAAGGCAAGACCCATTGATTTTTCCTTAGAACTTGCTCCAATAAGGGCAAGGGAAGAGCGGCAGAAAAATTGATCTAATGCCTTATTACCCATAGAATGTCATGCCGCGCCAGGTTTGTTCATTCGCTATTTTAGTGTAACTTAAAGTATCCTGAACGCGTTCTAAAATTTCGTTAATAAAATAGAAATGATTTGGTTGAATAATGATTTGAGAGAGGGAGGAAATATGCCCATATTTTTAATTATTGCTTGTGAAGTAGCGAGCTTCTCTTTTTTGATTGGGTCTTTTTTACGTTCCATAACTGTAGGGGTTGCTGTTTCCGTTTTAAGCGGAATATTCATTTACTCCTTATTCCAGCAATTTTATAACCCTCGAATTCTTGTGTGTGGTGTGACAATTTTAGCGAGTTTTGCGACCCTGCTTTGGTCAACCTATATTGACGCCTGGCTTGGGACCATTTTTATGACCCTTATCTTAACTTTTATAATCGGCCTTGTTTGTTACGTCCTCAATGACGAACTCATCAAAAAGTACTATGGATGAGGAAGCATCCGGGTGAAAATATTATCTTTCACAATAAATTGGTGGTAAAGCGCCCCTAAAATGTGGAACCCCACAACAACATACAAGATAAAAGAAATCCAAATATGAGCGGTTAAAAAGGTTTTTGCATAGACATTTGGGCCTTGCATAAAGGCTGGAATAGTAAAAAGACCAAAATAGTTCACAGGATGGCCGCCCAAAACGGTCATCAGAAATCCAGTCAAAGGAAAGGCAAAGAGCAAAATATAGAGTATCCAAATATTGGCTTTACTCACGATGGCGTCCCAACGAGGTGCTTTTGGGGAATCTTTAGGGATGGGATTCTTTTCCCGCCACCATAACCTAATAAAGGCCAGAAGGAAAAGAGTCACTCCCATTTGCTCATGCCAAGCAAACAGTTCCCATTTCTTATCCGATGGGGGTAAATCCACCATGGTATAAGCCAAGGTATACTGTCCTATAATGAGAAATAACATACCCCAGTGAAAAAGTTGTGTAACCCCGCCCCACTCAGAGGTTGTATTTCTCCATCTCATCCTGCATTCCTTTTTTTATGAAAATTTATCATGGGAGAAGAAGGAGGGGAAGTGCTTTTGAGGTTAAAGGTGATTTGATGATGGAATTAAACAGATTTTTCACCTCTCCCCTTATAGGAGAGGTAAAAGTGTTTGATTTTCTTACATATTTTCTTTCCCGTAAGGAAGCTGTGATTAATTCAGCGGCCTTCCGGTTAGGCTATTTGAAGAGGCCTTTTCAATCTTTATATCAAGGCATTGTCCAAAATAACTTTCAGGTAAATCAACATATACTGATTGAAGATAAGGGGATTTGCCTAAAAGTTGGCCTTCTCGTTTTCCTTTGCGATCAAAAAGGACGGGTAAAATTTTGCCAACTGAAGCGTCATTAAAACTTTGTTGTTGAGCCATTAAAAGCTCTTGAAGGCGGGCTAAGCGCTCCGCTTTGACTTCTTCTGGAACCTGGTCTTCCATCAAAGCGCCAGGCGTCCCGTGGCGGGGGCTATATTTAAAGGAATAGGCTTGGGCATATCCAACCCTGCGGACCAAATCCAGTGTGTCTTCAAAGTCCTTATCTGTTTCACCTGGGAAACCTACGATAAAGTCTGAAGATAAGGCTATACCCGGGCGGAACGTGCGCAGTTTTTCAATGATCTCAATATAATGCTGTCGCGTATGTTTCCGGTTCATGGCCTCAAGGATAGCATCAGATCCTGATTGAATGGGGAGATGGAGGTAAGGCATGACTTGTGGGATATCCCTATGGGCTGCCATCAGCTCTTCATCCATGTCCCGGGGATGGGAGGTCATATACCGAAGGCGCTCAAGGCCATCGATAGAGGCGAGATGTTCTAAAAGGCGACCCAAACCCCATTCTCCCCCTTTGGGAGAGTCCCCATGATAAGCATTTACATTTTGCCCGAGGAGGGTCACTTCTTTAGCGCCCCCCCCGACAAGTCTTGAGGCTTCTTCATAAATAGACATTGCAGGCCGTGAATACTCAGCCCCTCGTGTATAAGGAACCACACAAAAGGTGCAGAACTTATCGCATCCTTCTTGAATCGCAATAAAAGCAGAAGGGCCAACCTCACTGTGGTCTTGAGGGAGGTAATCAAATTTAGATTCAACCGGAAACTCAACATCGAGTATACCCCGCCCAGGACCAGCTGTCTTATCTTGGGAACGGGTAGCGCGGGCAATCATTTCAGGCAGACGGTGATAGGTTTGAGGGCCTAAGACAATATCCACATAAGGGGCGCGCCGCATGATTTCAGCGCCTTCAGCTTGGCCAACACAGCCTGCAACCGCAAGGATCATGTTGTCATCCTTATGGGGGCGAATGCGTCCTAGATCAGAGTAGACTTTTTCTTCAGCCTTTTCCCGAATGTGGCAGGTGTTTAAAATCACCATGTCTGCTCCGTCAGGGCTTTCAACAAGTTGATACCCGAGGGGCTTTAAAATGTCAGCCATGCGCCCTGAATCATACACATTCATTTGGCAACCATAACTTTTAATATAGAGGCGCTTTTGACTCATGCTTGGCTCATTTGGTGTGAAATGGGGCTTTCAAAGGCTTTTAATAACCCATTTCGGACAGCATGAAAACTAGCTTGGCATAACTCCTTTCGAGACGCAAAATCTTGGGCTTTCAAGGGAGGATGCAGATCAACCACAACTTGCACTGTCCCCCATTGGGCAATAGCCCATAGGTGAGGGAGTAAGTCTACATCCGGACTAAACCACCCACAAAACTTCCGCATATAATGGGGCATGGGGAGTCGGTCCCATCCTGCATAGGTGACCGTAATTGGTTGAACAGTGATGTTCTTTTTCATAGCAACATCAAAAAACGAACTGCCAAAAGGAAGAATACGACACCCATCGGAAGTGGTTCCTTCTGGGAAGAGGATCAGACTTTCGCCTTTATCAAGGTACTCAAGTAGTGTATCTGTGCCATCAACAATGGCCGTCCTGCTCCTGTCGATGTAAAGGGTGCCTTGTTTTGTTGCAAGCCATCCCATAACAGGCCATGTGGCAACTTCTTGCTTGGCAACAAAACGCGCTGGGACAAAGGTTCCAAGGACTAGAATATCAACATAACTGGAGTGATTTGAGACAAATAAAGTAGGCTCAGCTTTTGAAAGTTCTCCCTTAATAATGAGCTGGTGGCCAATACATTTACGCCAGGTTGACAGATAAAACCGACCAAAACGAAATCCTAAGTTTTGATTGATTTTCAAGAGAGTCCAATAAATAGGCGTAAAGGTCACAAAAATCAAAATCAGCAAAAAAAAGCGCCAGATGGCTAACAAGCGGGCTTGGGGCATTACACATCCTCATCATAGGAAGATGGCTGTCCATATCTTTGGGAATACCGTTCTGTTACGGTTTCTGTTTTCACAATGATGCACACATCAATGGAGTTAAAATCATGATCAATAAATGCTCCATCCCCGATATATCCTCCAAGACGCAGATAACCTTTAATCAGCGGAGGGAGTTGTTTCATGGCTTGTTTTAGATAAACTTGATCCTTAGGAATCAGATTCATGTCATGATAGTATTGAGGAAGGACACAGGTTCTCAATTCTGGTGGGGCCAAATGATAATGATAAAGATAGGCTAAAGCTTGCTTGTATTTTGAAAAATCGATCCCAATAAAACTTGCACATCCAAAACATAAGGCCACTTTATTCATTTCAATATAAGCGCCAATTCCTTTCCAGAGAAGTTGCATGGTTGGCTTTGTTCGGTAGTCTTTATGGACACAAGATCGCCCCAGTTCCATAACTTCGCCAGGGTAGGCCACAAGTTTGTCAATTTCAAATTCGCTGGCTGTATAATAGCTCCCATAATGGTGAGCGGCTTCCCGTAACATAAACCTGTAGGTTCCGACAATCTTATTTTTGGCATGATCAATGACGAGGAGAACATCGCAAAAGTCATCAATGGGTGAGATGTCCCTTTTTAATTGGGCAACGGTTTCATCGGGTTTTGCTCCACATTCTTCAAAAAAAACCTCATATCGTAACCGTTGGGCTGCCTCTATATCCTCGATAGATCGAGCGAGACGGGCCTCGAGTGTCCCTGATTTGAGGAGAGGAAGGGTTTTTGAAAAACGGTTAAACATAGGTGATAAAGAGCTGGGGATCATCCATATTATCCAAATTCTTGCCGGTCTAAGATAGGCCCTTAGGTTCCTAAGCGCAAGGCATCTTTGCCTTCAATAGAAAACACCGATGCTCCTCAGAAACATCGGTGTTTCTGATACCACTTTGCTTTCTTCCAATGAGTGCGTCAAACTTCGGACTCGGGGTGCTCACGTATTCAAATACGCTCCGCGCCCCTCGCCTCGTTTTCCTACTCATTGTTTGAAAGCAAAATGGTATGAGTGATATCTGTTCTTACGCAGCTGTGCGGCGATCGCGACGTGTCCCAAGCCCAATGTCTTTGGCCAAGTTACTCCGGCGCTTTGCATAGTTTGGAGCAACCATTGGGTAATCTGCTGGTAAATTCCATCTTTCACGATATTGATCAGGAGTCATGTTATAAGCAGTCTTCAGGTGGCGCTTGAGCATTTTTAAGCGGCGGCCATCTTCAAGACAGATGATGTAGTCTGGTTGCACGGAATCTTCAACAGGAACAACTGGATCTGGTCGGTCATGGAGGAAGAAGGAGCGACCTGTACCTGCATTACAAAGACTACGATGAACTTGTTGAATAAACCCAGGGAGCTCAGATGGCTCCATTTCATGATTTGAAACATATGCAGCAACAACTTCTGCAACAAGTGCAATCATCTCTAAATTTTCATTTCTTTCTGTCATCTTGTACCTTTCTCTTTTCACAAATGATGATTCTGTATATTACATTATAAAAAAATAATCAACACTTTTTTTATATTTTTAAAAAATATATTAATGTCAGTGTGGAATTCTTTATAATAGCTTTCTATAAAAGTTTAAAGCTGCAATGAATTTGTTTTTTTCTCGTGGATAATAATGAGGTCTTTTACTTAACAAAATAAAACCGTGATCTAAATAAAATGATTGAGCCTGGATATTATCTTCAGCAACTTCAAGATAAAGATCTTTTACTCCTTTTTTTATAAGGATGTCAAGTAATTCTTGAAGGAGAAGTGATCCTTTTCCCTTTCGTTGACAAGAGGGATCAATGACGAGGGTTAATATTTCGGCTTCTGATTCAACCCAGCGAAATAAGATGTACCCCATAAGCTCATGATTTTCTTCTATTTTTAACCCTTCTATGCCAGGGGTTTTGAGAAAGTTCAGGAAATCTTCTTCTGTCCACCCTTTATAAAAGGCATTTTGATGAAGAAGGGCAGCTTTCCCAGAGTCTTCAAGGGTGAGGGACTTGAGAAACATGGCGCTTTGAATAGGTGACATCAGCCTCTCTCATATAAAAGGGTGAGGAATCAGAGGCAATTGAAGGGTTTATGAAATAAACATAGGCAAGCCTTTGGGCGCCTTGCCAAGGTGAAGTCAGCTCAGTGAAAGGAATTCCTTGAAGGAAGGCATGAAATCCTCTTCCTGCAATGAGGGGAGGGGATGAGGTCTGAAGGATCTTTTCAAGATCTTCCCGTTCTAAAGTTTGGGGAGGTTGAGGAACTCCTTGGAAAAAACGTTGCCCAAAAATATCTTGACGATGGGAGTCAATTAAAACAAGCACATCATCATGGGACTCAAGGCTTTGATAGATGGCATGAAAACTATCAATGCCTTTTAAAGGAAGATTTAATCCAAGAGAAAACCCTTTTGCAAAGGCAAGGCCTACGCGAATGCCGGTAAATGATCCTGGACCGATATTTACGAGGACGAGATCAACAATGTGAGTTCCCATAACCTCTTTCACAAGTTGAGGTAAAAGGGCCGCTTGATCCTTTTCCGAAGGGGTCTCTTGAAAGGCAAGCTCATGGCCGTCTTCCCAAAGGGCGACAGAGCAAGTCCACCCTGCTGTATCAATGGCTAAAACCTTCATGAGTCATTCCACCGGCGATGAATCCAGAGCCATTGCCCTGGTCGCTCCATAACCCACTTTCCAATCATGGTATTAATATGAAGAAGTAGGTCATACATATCTTGGGTGTGATCTCCCCTTGGTTTAAAATCAATAGGAGGGTAAAAGGTTACCCGGAACTGGGAGTCATGCAGGCGCTCAGCACGTGCAGGAAGTAATGGACATCCCTGATTAATATACATCCGTGCCACACCTTTCGCTGTCATCGCCTTGCGCCCTAAAAAGGGAACAGCGATTCCTTCGCCCATTTTTTGATCCACGAGAAGGAGGGCATGTTCTCCATTCTTGAGCAGGGAAAGTAAATCCTTAGGTCCGCTTTTCTTTTTAGTAATGACATTTTTAACAGCTAACTTCTGACATCTTAACATGAGATAATCCACATAAGGATTGTTGGCTTGCCTGTACATTTGGGTGAGGTCTAAGCCAACGGATTGGGCAGCGAGTGTGATCATTTGCCAGTTGCCAATGTGACCTGTAAAGATGATGCCTGGTTTTCCGTCGTCTTGAATTTTCTTTAAGTTTTCAATGCCGCGGATTTCAATGTTTTTAAGGGTCTTCCCATCCCAAAATCCGTCTGCATTGGCATATTCAGCGGCCAGGCGCCCATAGTTGTCCCACATTTCAGCAACAATCTTTTCGACTTCAGCGTCTGACATCTCTGGAAAGCACTTTCTCAGATTCCTCCGAGCCCGGTTACTTAAATGGTAATAAGGGCCAAGGGACCGCGCAATCCATCCCCCAAAAGCAACAGATGTTGTAAATGGTAAAACATAGTGAAAGAAAATAAACGCAATCCACACGGCACCGGCTTCAAAAATATGGCGAATCTGTTTTAACAAAGGAACTTTCATGCATCCTCCCGTAACGAAGGGATTTTCTGAAGAATGTACTGATAAATTCCTTCAGAATCTTCAAATTGAATGGTTATGTCTAAAACATGTATATTTTTTTGACAAGTAAGGGGGATCTTTATGAAATCCTTGCGGGTCGTCATTAAAGTGGCTTTATGCTTTTTCGCAAGGTTGTTGAGTCTTATCAGATCTTCTTCTTTATACATGTAATGATCTGGAAAGGTTTCTGTCGTAATGAGGCTGACCCCTAATCTTTTCAATGTATCATAAAACTTTTGAGGATATCCCAAGCCACAAAAGGCAATCACAGGAGTTTGAGGAAGTTGTGATATGTGGGGAATAACCTGAGCCTTAAAGAGAGGCTTTGAAATAGGCAGATTTCCTTCCCCCATACCGATTAAGGCATCCGCTCGACTGAGTCCTTCCTTCAAGTCTTCCCTTAAAGGACCTGCAGGAATAATGCACCCGTTTCCAAATCTTTGCTGAGGATCAACTACAACAAAAGAGACATCTTTCTGGAGACCTGTGGTTTGATGACCGTCATCAAGGATGATGAGCTGAGCCCCAGCCTTAAGGGCCTGGTGGACGCCTAAAGCTCTCTCTTTTGCAACCCATGTGGGGGCTTGCTCAGCCAGAAGAAGGGGCTCATCTCCAACTTCCAAAGGCGAGTGGTCAGCAGTATTGACTTGGAGGGGTCCCCTTATGCTTCCCCCATATCCCCGGGTGACAAAATGAACGGTGATTCCCTTCTCTTGAAAAAGACGAGCAAGTGCGAGGGCCACAGGTGTCTTTCCCGATCCTCCCGCCACAATATTTCCCACGCTTATTATAGGAATTGGAAAAGATTCTGTCTTTTTAAAAGTGCGTAATACCTTTCCCCCTTTTCCATAAGCCCATCCTAAGGGGGAGAGGAGTGTGGAGAGGGTTCCACGCGGCTGATACCAAAAGGAAGGCGTTTTCATTCTCGCTCCTTCCTTAGGGTTTTCAGGAAGGGGTTTAACAACTTCATCAGGTTTTTAAGCCCTTCATCGCGGTAAGCCTTGAGGGGAGGCGGTTCTTCAAACCCTTCCTTTTGCTTTTTAAACCAAGGAAGGACGGACGAAGCCAGCTGGTTTTCTTCTTGGACAGATTGACTCACCTCAAGTGAATTCAAGATTGTATAAAGCTGATGATTATTAAAAGTATGGGGTCCATGCAGGACAAAAGCCCCCATTTGGGCCGCTTCTACAGGGTTATGTCCTCCCTTAGGGACAAGGGTGGCTCCCATGAGGACAACGGGGGTGAGAGCATAAAAAAGCCCCATCTCGCCTAAGGTATTTCCAATATAGAGCTCAACCTCTTTGAGGGAAGTGCCTTCAGTCCGTAAGGTTGAAGGAATTCCTTTACTTGCTGCAAGTTCCTTCAGAGAAGGGGCTCTTTCAATATGGCGAGGAACTAAAATTGTTAACAAATCAGGGTGTTCTCTTTTTAAAAGTTTATGGGCTTTTAGAACAATTTCTTCTTCCCCAGGATGAGTGCTGGCTGCAAGCCATACAGGTCTTCCGTTGATCTCTTTTTGAAAGGCCCCTATTTTTTTTGGATCAACTTGTAAAGGGGTCATCATCAGTTTGATATTTCCCATAACGGAAATCGAAGAAGCTCCAAGGGCTTGGAAAAAGGAGGCCTGTTCTTCTGATTGAACAGCACATAAATCCAGGCGCGAGAGAAGGGGAGAGATCATTCCCTTTAGTTTTTGCCAGTTGGAAAAACTTTTCAGCGATATGCGCCCATTTAAAAGGATGGAAGGAATCCCTCTCTTTTGCGTTTCATGTAAAAGATTCGGCCACAATTCGGACTCAATCCAGATGGCAATATAGGCCTGCCAATGCTCTAAAAATCGCTGAACAGCCTGAGGTGTATCCACAGGACAATATTGATGAATGACGTTTTTAGGAAGCCTATTTTTAATCACTTTATAAGAAGAAACCGTTGTGGTTGTGAGTAAAACACAAACTTCCGGATATTTCCGTATGATGGCTTGAATGAGGGCAAGAGCTGCAACGGCTTCTCCGACGCTTACGGCATGAACCCATACGAGTGGTTTATCTGGTCTAGAAACACTCGTTTTGCCAACCCTTTCAGAAAGACGACTTTTATCTTCATATCCTTTAAAGGCCCGCCATGCGATGTAGGCTGAAACACAAGGTGCTCCTAGCCAAGAAAGTCCATAATAGGCACTGCGTATAAGACTCATGAGGCCTCCTCAATGAGATCTTTCTCAACCTCACGTCCACAATAAAGATCTGCCTTTTGGGTTAATTCTTTTAGAGAGTCTTCTAAATCTTGACGAAGTTCCTCATCACTTTTAGAAGATCCAGCCACTTCAATCATAGAGCCATACATAAAAACACCCTTTCCAAAAGGAAAGGGAAGGAAAAAACGATCCCAGCTTTTCATAAAGATTCCTCGGGTCGAAGAATATGAAATAGGTAGAATAGCTGCATTTCCTAGCTTTGCCATTTGAATAATGCCGACACTTGCCTGATACCGAGGCCCCCGCGGTCCATCAGGTGTGACACCAACGGCCTCTTTATTTTTTAAGATCTTCACGCTTTCTAAGAAGGCCTTCCGTCCCCCTCGGTTTGAAGACCCTGCGATCCACCCATATCCAAAGGCTTGCGTTGTTTTCGCAATAATTTCTCCATCGGGATGACTTGAAATGAGCATATGTAACTTATTTGTTCCCCCCCAAGCTTTAAACATCATCAAAAGGCGGCCATGCCAAAAACAAGCAATCATGGGTTTCGTTTGACGCCAATAGGGATCAGGATACTCTTTTCCAAAACTTTCCCAGCGACTCGTGAGCCAAACAAGCCGTACATATTGGGTAATCAAAAAAGAGGCGAGGCGCCGCACAGCCGTTGATCTTCGAATTTTTTTAAAAAATTTCACGGCGCGTCTCCTTTAAGAGGCCATCGGCAGAGCGTCTGTAATAAATTGCAACTCCACAAGGCGGGCATAGGTTTTATTGTTTTCAAGAAGTTCAAGGTGGGTGCCCTTTTCGGAAAGTTCCCCCTCTTCAATAACATAAATCATATCCGCGTCCATGACCGTTGACAGGCGGTGGGCCACAACAATTGTTGTCCGCCCTTCCATGAGCCGATTCAAAGCCACTTGGACTTGCCTTTCCGATTCCGTATCGAGAGAAGAGGTGGCTTCATCTAAAAGAAGAATGGGCGCATTTTTTAGCATAGCCCGTGCAATGGACAAGCGTTGACGCTGGCCACCTGAAAGACGGATCCCTTGTTCCCCCACAAGCGTATCATAGCCTTGAGGAAGACCCATGATGAAATCATGAGCGGCTGCTGCTTTTGCTGCTTTGACAACATCGTTTTGGGAAGCCCCTTCACGCCCATATACAATATTGGCCTTAACCGTATCATCAAATAAGATAACCTCTTGACTCACCAGGGCAATTTGAGACCTGAGTGAATCAAGGGTGACATGGCGAATATCTTTCCCATCAATTAAAATGGTCCCAGAAGTCACATCATAAAAACGGGGGATGAGGTTTAAAAGGGTTGATTTCCCTGATCCACTAGGGCCGACAAGGGCAATGCGAGAGCCTGCTGGAATCTCTAAAGAAATCTCATGAAGGGCCGCCTTTCCTGTTGGGTAAGAAAATCCAACGGTCTTGAAAGAGATGCCCCCTTTTTGAATCTGAAGGGGAGTGGCTTTCGGCATATTAACAATGGTGGGTTTTAAATCAATGGCTTCAAAGATTCTCCACGCTGCAGCAAGGCCTTCTTGTAAGTTTGCATTGAGATTAGCAAGACGTTTCATCGGCTCATAGGCCAGGAGAAGGGCTGTAATAAAGGAAATAAAAGTTCCTGTGGTTCTATTTCCTCCAACCACTTGCATGCCTCCATAAAGGATGACAATCACAATTGCAATTCCCCCGAGGGTTTCCATAATAGGGTGGGAAGCAGCACGAACACAGCCACCCTTTATATTGAGCCGGCTTAAACTGTCAATCAAACGGTGAGCTCGTGTTTGCTCATAATTTTCCATAGCATAGGATTTCACAATCCGCATCCCTTGAAAGACTTGGTTAAGAAGGATGGTAAAGGCCCCCATTTCTTCTTGCGTATTCAGCGAAACTTTCCGCATCTTTTTCCCAATCTTAACAATGGGAAAGATGGCTATAGGAAAGACAAAAAAGGCAAGTGAGGCTAAAAGCCAGTCCTGGTAAAACATCAGCCCAATCAGGAAGATAATGGAGAGAGTATCCTTCCCCATGCCTGTAAGGGCGGTTGTGACGGCGTTCCGCATTAAGTTCACATCATTCATGAACCGGGAAACAAGCTCTCCACTTGAGCGGGCATGGAAATAAGCAAGATCCGCTACAATAAAATGATCAAAGAGTCGCCTTTGAATATCTCCAATGATTTTTTGACCGACATAAATCATGCTTATGGACTCCCCAAAGCTCGATAAGCCTTTGGAAATAAAGACAATTAAAACCAAGAAAGCAACTTGGTAAAGCATGGTCTCATCCCGGGCAACAAACACATCATCAAAAAGAGGTTGTAAAAGTTGCGCCAAAAACGCTGTGGTAGCAGCCGCTATGGCCATGCACACAAGTCCTCCCATCACATAGCTGCGGTAGGCTTTGATATGTTCTCGCCACAACCGACTCACAAGAGAAATGGTGGCTTTATCAGAAAATAGATTTAAAAACTTCATCAATTACTCAATTCATTTTTCTTTTTTTAATCGATGAGACGAGAAAATACAATGGCAAGAAACAAAAGAAGCCCAATAAATTTGTTTGAGTTAAATCTTTTCAAACAATTCGAGGGAGAATTTATATTTAAGGTAAGAATTTGCCAAATAAAATGAAGAGCTATAATTCCAAAAAGAACCCAATAATTTCGCCCGAGATCCGCCAGGATCCCCCCAACACCCCATAGAAGAAGGGCGCCTCCATAAACCAGGCTTAAAAAAAGTTTGGGAGACTTTGATACGGCAAGGGCTGAGGACTTGACTCCCACCAAAAGATCATCTTGGCGATCTTGGAAGGCGTAAATCGTATCATAACCCAGAGTCCATAAAATTCCTCCCCCATAAAACAAGAAGGGAAGGGGAGTAAGGTTGGGTTTAAGACAAAGCCACCCCATGAGAATGCCGATATTAAAGGTAAATCCAAGGAACAACTGGGGCCAATAGGTGATCCGCTTCATCCAAGGGTAAAGAAACACAAGCCCCAGAGCACCAAATCCTGTTAAAATTGTTGGGTAAGGAAGGTTGAAAAGGATTATGGCACTCACTGCAAGCAAAATCCCAAGTACGATTAACGCTCCTTGAGGGCCTATTTCTTTTGAGGCCAGGGGACGGGAGGCTGTCCTTGTCACGTGGCGATCAAAGTCTTGATCAATCATATCGTTATATACACAGCCAGCGCTGCGCATGAGGAAGGCCCCACATGTAAATAAAATCAGGAGACCGATTGAGGGGAATGATGGGCTTGCCAAGGCGAGCCCCCACCAACACGGGAACATGAGGAGCCACACGCCAATAGGTCTGTGAAGCCGTGTCAGTCTGATGTAAGGATGAAGATTCATATTTTGCATGTTCCCAAATTTATTCATTTTAACCTCTTCAGCGTCATCCTTGTAAAGGTCAACTCATTCGCTGACATCCTCTATTTATTGTCATCCTCGGAGTAGAAAAGCTTTATTTTCCGCAGGAAAATATTAGCTTTTCTTCATCCGAGGACCCCATGATTCACAAATTTTTTTCCATAAATCTTTCCATGGGTATTAATGTCTTCAATCAATTGAATTTTCCAATCTCTATACCAAAGTTAGTCCATTAGATTTATATTTTAAAGCTTGCCACCAGCTTGATCAAGAGGTCCTCGGGTCAAGAAAAGTCATTGTTTTTCTTACGAAAAACAAGCCTTTTCTAGCCCGAGGATGACAATATAAGGGGGAGAAGGAAAGAGAAAATTGAAATTTGTCAACGAATTACCTAACCTTTACAAGGATGACGCCGGTTGGTGGAGATTGCATTCATTTATTCCCTCAAAGTTTGTCAATTAATAAATACTCTAAGTGAAAATCAAAAGAAATTTAAATCGTTTACCTTTTGTTTTGGGCACCCTACACTCTTTATAGTTGCTGAAAATGAATTCCTTTGAGGCTTCCATGATTCGTCTTTACATTAAAGAACCCCTTGCTAAAAACCAAGAGATCTCACTCAGTGAGCGTCAAAGCCATTACATTCAAAATGTCATGCGGCTTAAGGAAAATGACCATCTTCTTCTCTTTAATGGGACAGATGGCGAATGGGAAACCTGCATTTCCAAAGTCCAAAAAAAATCAGTTGCACTTAAGATTCTTTCTCAAACAAAGCCTCAAGAATCCGGATCAGATGTATGGCTGCTTTTTTCTCCCTTAAAACCGAAAAGACAAGAAATTTTAGAAGAAAAGGCAACCGAACTTGGGGTGTCCTGTCTGTGGCCCATTCGGTGTGATCGCACCTCCATGCCTAAGATAAATCTTGAGAAAATGGAGGCTCATGTGGTGGAAGCTGCAGAACAATGTGGTCGGTTGAGCCTTCCTGCCCTTAAACCCTTGACATCTCTTCCAGACCTTTTGAAAGGGTGGGATTATAGCCGTCTCTTATTGTTTGGGGATGAGACCTTAATGTCTCCATCTTTAGGAAAGATAGAAATAAGTCCTCAAAAATCTTACGCTTTCCTCATCGGTCCCGAAGGGGGATTTACAAAAAAAGAACTCACCCTTTTGAGGTCCCACCCCCAGACTCAAGGCGTTACCTTAAATCCCCATATCCTCCGCGCAGAAACAGCAGCCCTTGCTGGGATTGCTTATCTGCAGATCAATCTTCGTCCTTAACCTTATCTTAATTTTTTTCTTTTAAACTCATGTCAGCTCAATGATGAAGGAGACATGAGATGAAATACTTCATACTAACCCCTATTTTAGGAAGTCTGATTATTATTCAAAGTCAAGCAGCCCTGGGGGCGAATTCTTGCTCATCTCTCTCTCAATTTGAGGCTTCCCATATTTTGCGCTATACGCCGAATTCCTTAAGTAGTTCAGGAAAATCTCTTCACATTGATGGTTTGGATTCTCAGCTGAATGCGTGTAAGGGACAAGGCTGCCTCCCTGAAGATATCAAGGTTGGAAGCCCTATCTCTTCTCAAGGAAACAAGTGCGCTGTTGAAGTGAATGTTCCAAAGATGAACCTCTCGGGGAATATTAATTATTCGAGTCAAGAGTAAGGTTTTCCTTACTTCTTAAGAAATAACTCGGGCCATCTTGTTTTCAAATGATCCTTAACATCATCAGGATACAACCCATATTTCACAAATAAATAACAAAGATCTTCAATGGCCTGAGGATGGACATACTCTCCATTTCTTTTTGTCAGGATAAGCATTTCTTCAGGGGCATCCTCATCCAAGGCTTGCCCTCGGTTCAAGGTAACCTTCGTGTGAGAACCTTTTCCTTGTTTTTTATCAACAGTACGTTCGTGTTTGCTTTCATTTTTAGGCTCAGCATGAAGTTGTTCTAAAAGGGTCCCTAATTCTTTATTGGTAATATCAGTTACCCTTTCTCCTTGTCTGTAGAGGTCAAACATCTTGTTAAAGGTTTTGAAGGCGCCATTGGCTCCAATAATACTCTTAACATCTAAGGATATGGGCTCATCTTCATCACTTTCTTCTGGGGGGGAATTGGGTTGAGGAAGATCAGCATTATTATTGCCTTTATGGGATTTAATCTTTTCCTTTTGGCTTTCAGCTTGTTTTTTATAATAAGATGCCATGTTTTCTTGTTTGGAATCATAAGACTCCATCGCAGTTTGGGTATCTTGGGTTTTTGCAGGTTGCTGAGGAGAAGAAGGTTTTCTTGTGCTCGTTTCAGCTTTTGTCGATTCTTTAGCTGCAGCAGTTGTCATCTGTTGTATGCGGATAACCTCAGCCAAGCCTTTTCTCTCTTTTGCTCTTTTTGTTGCAATCTCGAGCTGTTTCTTCAATCCTTCTTCCTGCAGTTGAACCAGGATTTCTTTTGACTTATCCAATTGGCCTGTTTTTTTTAAATGATATGAGATTGTCCTCAAGACCTCTCTTTTATTTTTTCCTTCAGCCAGCGGTAAGGCTTTCGAGAAATATTCAATAGCCCTGTGAGAATCATCTTTTTCTTCAAAACAGTCACCAAGGTACAACCATGCAAAATAAGAATCGGGTTTATTTTGAGCTTCTATTTGGGCAAAGGCTTCAAGCTTAGCATATTGCATATCCTTCAAGAGATAATACATATAGAGGTCCGGCAAGTCTGTATAATCACTTGTTTGGTCAGGGTCTGTCAGGATTTTCTCGATGAGGTCAATTGCTTTTTTTAAAAGAACGGGTGTTAGGTTATTTTGAATCGGTATAACATAAGTCATTAAATAATAGGACGCAAGTCTGGCTGAAGGATATTCCTTGTAAAGATTGTCTAGAACCATCCTATCCTGATGACTTTCTCTTGAGTGAAATGAACCTGCCGAATTAATGAGAAATTTATGTGTACTCATAGCGAGAAGGACTGTCACGGCATCCCAGGATTTGACCTTCTTTAATAATTTGTAAGCAGAATCAACGAATAAATCTTTTTGGCGTTTTGAATAAAAAGCAGAAGAATTACAATAATCAATAACTGCTTTTTTATCTTTATCTGAAAGGGTGGCTTTAATTAAAGGGAAGAGAGTTGACCATTCATCTTCGCCCATATCTATCAGTTCTGCACAAGCAATCATGGCTCTTTCCTCGCGCGTTGCTGTCTCGTCAAGATCCTTTACATCCTGGGTACTTATTGAATGAAGACCCCGGATATGGACGTAGCTTGGATCAAAGGCTCCAAGTTCAAGAAAGGCCTCAGCTCTTTTTGTTGGGCTTTTTTCTTCATTAAATTTTTTCAAAGTTTGAAAGTAGGCCTCATTTTCAGGATCTTTTTCAGGTTTTGAAAAATGGATGGCGTAAGAGGAAGCAGCATTAAATAAAGAAAAACATAAAACAAGCGAACATAATTTATAAAACATAAAACACTCTTCTAACAATTTTTAACACATTCCTTTATTTAGTAATTATGAAATAGATTTTCAATACTTAATTATAATGATGTAAGATGATAAAATATTTTAATGTTTAAAAAAGAGATGACTGATGTGGGAAGGAAGACCATTTTGTCTCGAAATAAACTTCATCCAGCATACATTTATTGTATAACGGTTTGATTTCAGGTGTCAAATTTTAAGATTGGCCATGGGGGGAGGGAGAGTGGAGAGAAAGACACATATCAGGAATCAGAGGTCAGGAATCAGGGATCAGGAGGGGCTTGCTTATATAGACGCGCTATATGATGCAAAACATTCCTGGCACCTGGTTCCTGACTTCTGATACCTGTAAGGGGCAAGAAGCTGGCGGGGACCTACTCTTCCGTGGCTTAAGCCACAGTACCATTGGTGCAGAGGACTTTCAGGGTCGAGTTCGGGATGGGATCGTCTGTGGATTCCTCGCTATACCCACCAGCTTCTTGCCTCGTTGAGGCAAGAAGCAGTGTTGCAGTGTAGCGGTGTAGCAGTATTCAGAAATTTGAAATCAAGATATAGAATTATAAAGACTTTTAAGCATTTTTGAGATTTCTTGATACTCTCTCATAAAAATATCGGCTTGTTCCTTTTCAAAATAAGCTAGATCCTTACAATACTTAATCCAGATTTGCATTTCATCACTTGATCCCATACTAATAAGGATAAAATGTCGAAATTCCTTTCTTGAGCCTACCTGCTTTGCAAAGCCTTCTGCTAAATTTGCACAAATAGATTTACTTGCTCTTCGAATTTGATCTGCAAGTGCATATTGCTCAAGTTTTGGTAATTGAAGACTTACCTTATGAATATCTAAAGAGATTTTATAGGCTCTTTCAAATACATAAAGTTCCTCAACTTTTTTAGCATAGGGAGTCATATTCTTGTCCTTTTCTGAATACTGCTACACCGCGACACCGCTACACCGCTACACTGACATACTGCTATACTGATAATCAACTGAATGCGAATCAAGCTTACTGAGCGATTAGTACCGGTTAGCTTCAAGGCTCACGCCTCTTCCACACCCGGCCTATCGACGTGGTGGTCGACCACGGCTCTTAACAAGAACTGGTTTTGAGGTGGGTTTCCCGCTTAGATGCTTTCAGCGGTTATCCCGTCCATACATAGCTACCCAGCACTGCACCTGGCGGCACAACTGGTACACCAGAGGTATGTCCATCCCGGTCCTCTCGTACTAAGGACAGATCCTCTCAATTCTTAAACACCCACGGCAGATAGGGACCGAACTGTCTCACGACGTTCTGAACCCAGCTCACGTACCACTTTAATTGGCGAACAGCCAAACCCTTGGGACCTGCTTCAGCCCCAGGACGTGATGAGCCGACATCGAGGTGCCAAACCTCCCCGTCGATGTGGACTCTTGGGGGAGATCAGCCTGTTATCCCCGGCGTACCTTTTATTCGTTGAGCGATGGCCCTTCCACGAGGGACCACCGGATCACTATGACCGACTTTCGTCTCTGCTTGATTTGTCAATCTTACAGTCAGGCGAGCTTATGCCATTGCACTCCACAGCTGATTTCCGACCAGCTTGAGCTCACCATCGCGCGCCTCCGTTACTCTTTGGGAGGCGACCGCCCCAGTCAAACTACCCGCCATGCAGGGTCCTGGATCTGGTTAACAGACCTCAGTTAGATATCAAGACTATCAAGGGTGGTATTTCAAGGGTACCTCCACCTCAGCTGGCGCCAAGGCTTCATAGGCTCCCACCTATCCTACACATGATGTTCCTAATACCACTGCAAAGCTGTAGTAAAGGTGCACGGGGTCTTTCCGTCTGACCGCGGGTACTCCGCATCTTCACGGAGAATTCAATTTCACTGAGTTGATGTTGGAGACAGCGGGGAAGTCGTTACGCCATTCGTGCAGGTCGGAACTTACCCGACAAGGAATTTCGCTACCTTAGGACCGTTATAGTTACGGCCGCCGTTTACTGGGGCTTCAATTCAAGGCTTGCACCTCTCCTTTTAACCTTCCAGCACCGGGCAGGCGTCAGACCCTATACGTCGATTCTCATCTTTGCAGAGTCCTGTGTTTTAGGTAAACAGTCGCTACCCCCTCTTTTGTGCCACCTATTCAGGGTTGCCCCCGATAGGTACCTCTTATCCCGAAGTTACGAGGTCAATTTGCCGAGTTCCTTCAACATCATTCTCTCAAGCGCCTGAGTATACTCTACTCGTCCACCAGTGTCGGTTTCGGGTACGGTCTTAGTGCTGGGCTATTTCCTGGAAGTCCTAGCGTGCCTCTCTCAATCCAATAAGAGGAAACACATTTCGGCCTTCGTCACTACCAGCAGGTTCAGGAATATTTACCTGATTCCCATCGACTACGACTTTCGTCCTCGCCTTAGGAGCCGACTAACCCTGCGCGGATTACCCTTGCGCAGGAACCCTTGGACTTACGGCGGGAGTGTCTCTCACACTCCTTTACGTTACTCATGTCAGCATTCTCACTTCCAATACCTCCAGCAACCCTTACGGATCACCTTCGCAGGCTTATGGAACGCTCCGCTACCGCGCGCTTGCGCGCCAGTACCCAGTGTTGCAGTGTTGCAGTGTTGCAGAACTTAATGAACAAGGAAGTTACGTAACTTGCTGAGATACGTAATTGTAGAGACTTCTAAGCATTTTTGAGATCTCTTGATACTCTTGCGTAAAAGTTTCAGCTTGTTCTTCGGTAAGATACGCAAGGTCCTTGCAATACTTAATCCAAACTTGCATTTCATCGCTTGATCCCATGCTCGTGAGGATAAATTGCCGAAACTCTTTCTTAGACCCAATTTGCTTACTAAAGCCTTCTGCTAAATTTGCACAAATTGACTTACTAGCTCTACGAATTTGATCTCCTAAAGCATATTGTTCGATCTTTGGAAGCTGAAGGCTTATTTTATGAATTTTTAAAGAAACCTTATAAGCTCTTTCAAATACATGAAGATCTTCAACTTTTTTAGCATGCTTTTTCATTGTCTTCCTTTCTTAAATTCTGCAACACTGCAACACTGACTACTGAATACTGGCGCGCAAGCGCGCCCGCATCTTCGGTGTATAACTTTAGCCCCGTTACATTTTCGGCGCAGGCTAGCTTAACTAGACCAGTGAGCTATTACGCTTTCTTTAAAGGATGGCTGCTTCTAAGCCAACCTCCTGGCTGTCTTGGCCTTCCCACATCCTTTCCCACTTAGCTATAACTTAGGGACCTTAGATGGCGGTTAGGGCTGTTTCCCTTTCGACGATGGACCTTAGCACCCACCGTCTGTCTGCCGTACTGCACTCATCGGTATTCGGAGTTTGGTTAGGTTTGGTAAGGATCGCTCCCCCCTAGCCCATCCAGTGCTCTACCCCCGATGGTGATTATACGACGCACTACCTCAATAGTTTTCGCGGAGAACCAGCTATTTCCGAGTTTGATTGGCCTTTCACCCCTAATCACAGATCATCCACAGCTTTTGCAACAGCATATGGTTCGGCCCTCCAGTGGGTGTTACCCCACCTTCAGCCTGTCCATGACTAGATCACCCGGTTTCGGGTCTCATCCCTGTAACTTAGTCGCCCTATTCAGACTCGGTTTCCCTACGCCTACACCTATCGGCTTAAGCTTGCTACAAAGACGAACTCGCTGACCCATTATACAAGAGGTACGCCGTCACGGCTTATGCCGCTCCGACTGCTTGTAAGCATTCTGTTTCAGATACTATTTCACTCCCCTCGTCGGGGTGCTTTTCACCTTTCCCTCACGGTACTTGTTCACTATCGGTCACTGAGGAGTACTTAGGCTTGGAGGGTGGTCCCCCCATGTTCAGACAGGATTTCACGTGTCCCGCCTTACTCGAGGACCAAATGTCTTTCTACCCATACGGGACTCTCACCCACTCCGGTCTGCCTTTCCAGACAGTTCTGGTTCTTAACATTTGGCCACTGGCCTGATCCGCGTTCGCTCGCCACTACTAGCGGAGTCTCGTTTGATGTCCTTTCCTCTGGGTACTTAGATGTTTCAGTTCCCCAGGTTCGCTTCATAACCCTATGTATTCAGATTATGATACCACAGATGTGGTGGGTTGCCCCATTCGGAAATCCACGGATCAAAGAGTATTGGCATCTCCCCGTGGCTTATCGCAGCCTTTCACGTCCTTCATCGCCTCTCAGTGCCAAGGCATCCACAAAATGCTCTTATGCGCTTGATTCGCACTCAGTTGATTATCAGCGGCATACGCATAACGCATGCCAGTCATCAGTCACCCAGACCCCAGGGCTCAGAAATCTCTAATCCCTCGTTTTTGATGCCTGATAACATACTGAATATCAGTTTATTTATTCCAGAAATAAGGAAGGAGAGGGAGGAAAGAAGCCTTTCAGCTTTCTCTTCTCA
>Ga0206848_1017_pt1:32500-52700 | contig 52700 bp, 54 predicted proteins | sample Alteio_BWOrgCont_18_FD_152635 | JGI IMG/M metagenome (GOLD analysis project Ga0206848, IMG submission 152635) | Enriched cells from forest soil in Barre Woods Harvard Forest LTER site, Petersham, Massachusetts, United States -... | ecosystem: Environmental > Terrestrial > Soil >...
TTTTCATGGAGTTAAGGATTTTGTTTTTGAGTGAAAAATCAAAAAAAACAGGGTAAACTATAAGCTATTGAGTGAAAACGTTTAAATGATAATGACATACACAAACTTTCTTTTATTTATGATGATGCTTTTGGCAACGCCTTGTTTGTGTGCGCCGCACCCTGAAAAGCCGCTTCCTCCCTGTGAGTTGTTGGAAAAAAAGGATACTGAGAAATCTCAACCGGAAGTTACTCAGGGAGGGGTTACATTTAAAGAATCCTATCTTGAGCGTTACTTGGAAAAACTAGAACGTGAGGAAAAAGAAGGATCTGATGAAGATCGTGTCCCCCTTGAGCAAACGCTTGAACAAGCTTATATGCAAAATACAGATCTTGATGCAGCCCGGGCAGGGTTAAGAGCTACGGATGAAGGGGTTTCTCAAGCCATTGGTCAATGGAGACCTAGCATTTCAGTTACGGGAACACAAAGCTACGCGCAAAGATATCCTATCGGGAGTGCTACGAGAAGAAGCAGTGGAAAATCTCATAATACGACAACTCAATATACAGCAAAAATAAATCAAAATGTTTATGAAGGTGGCCAGACTGTGGCTGATATTGGTATCGCTGAAAGTGAGGTTCTTGCAGGAAAAGCAGGGCTTTTTATCCAAGAACAAACAACGCTTTTAGATGCTATTGGGGCTCATACAGCCATCTTGCAAGGTGAAGCCATTGTTATTTACCGAAAAAGAAGCATGGAGACTTTTGCAAAACTCTACGATCTTGCCCAGGCTAGATATGAAGTTGGGGAAGGAAGTCGGACGGATGTTGAACTGGCTAAGGGCCAATATGAAGTTGCTAAAGCTGAGTTAAGTCAAGCCATTGGCAATCTTGAATCGGCTAACGCTGATTATACAAGGCTTATGGGGGTTTACCCAGGGAAGTTGGCCCCTGCGAATGTGATTGTTGAACTCCCAAAGGTTTATGAAGATGCTTTAGAAGTTGCGAAAACAAACAACCCTATTGTGATTCAAGCGCGCTACCAGGTAGAAGCTGCTCTCTATAACGTTGATTTTCAACTCGGGGAATTATTGCCATCTGTAGATGTTGATGCTTTTGTTGGAAATACCCGAGTAGGAGGAACTCATTCGGCAGGTACGCCTGAGCATCCCAAAAATACAAACTTAGGATTTGATGCAACCCTCTCCATCCCAATCTATTTGCAAGGTATTCCAAACTCTCGTGTTCGCCAAGCTTATCAAAATGTGGCTCAACAAAAGGTCCTATATGTAGGGGCCATGCGACAAGTTGAAGAAAATGTTAAGGTTGCTTGGGATAATCTCATTGCAGCACGAGAGAGTGTTAAAGGGTATTTAGCAGCGGTTAAAGCTCAAGAGTTGTCCGTTGAGGGAGGGCTCGAGGAAGTGACTGTTGGAACAAAAACGGTTGTGGATGTGAGCGTTATGGAAAATGATCTTATTTCAGCTCAAGTTAGTTTAGCTGAAGCACAATCAGCCCTTGTCAATGCAAGCTATGAAGTCCTGCAATCCATGGGAAGACTGACAGCCCGAGATTTGAAGCTGAGGGTTAAATACTATGATCCTGATGTTTACTATAATGAATACAAGAATGCTTGGATTCAATTCTGGAAAGGCAAAGACTGGCGCTATGTTAAGGATGAGGACTAAAGATGAAGACAGATTTGCCACCATCTGAACCTTCTATGGACGAAATTCTTGCCTCTATTCGTCAAATTATCTCGAGTAATGCCTGTAAAGACCCAGAAAGAGATGAAGAGGATGAAGAAGATATTTTAGATTTGACCCACGCCCTTCCTGAAGAAAATCTCTCAGAAACCTTTTTTGATCGAGCTGAAGAAAGGATGATTTTAATTGATGGGAAGAAATCTCCTTTCCAAAAACCGGCTCCCTCCCCTCTTGAGGATCTACTAGGCCCCTTGGAAGATGAGATAACGTCAAAAGTTACCGCTCAGTTTGAGGATCCCTTGTTGTCTCAAAAGGCAGTTAAAGAAACAGTTCAGGCTTTTTCTTCCCTGAACAAGGTGAGCTCTCATAGAGCCCCATCATTAGATGAGAGGATCACGGGGCAAACGATTGAAAGTCTTGTTCGTGAAATGCTCAAGCCTCTGTTAAAAGAGTGGTTAGATGAGAACTTACCGATGCTTGTCCGGTGGGTTGTGGCTGAGCAAGTGGAGAAGATTCTGCAGCAGAGAAATTCATTCAATCTTAATCAAGATGCTTAGACTAATGATGTGCTGTGGTTACCCCAAAATGTGTCATCCTTGGGCTAGAAAAGGCTTGTTTTTCGTAAGAAAAACAACGACTTTTCTTGACCCGAGGATCTACATAGTCATGGAAGTCCATGGATCCTCGGGACAATAAGTGCTAAGTCCTTGCTTGTGCAAGGACAAGCACTTATTGCCCAAGGATGACACACTTTAAGTAGCAATAGTATACGATGCATAGAAATTTAGAGAGTATAAAGAAATAGCCACGGTACGTTAACATGTTAGAAAAAACCTTTTCTCCTTCTTCTTATGAAGACAAATTTTATCAGGCTTGGGAAAGCGAAGGGTTAATGGCAGCTGGGTCTCGCGCCAAGGCTGTTCCCTATACCATCATGATGCCCCCTCCCAATATTACGGGAAGCCTTCATATGGGCCATGCCTTTACCTTTACCCTTCAAGATATTCTCATTCGCTTTTATCGGCTTCAGGGACGGGATGTTCTTTGGCAGCCGGGGACAGATCATGCCAGTATTTCAACTCAAATGGTTGTTGAACGCCAATTGGAACAAAAAAACCTCTCGCGCCATGACTTAGGCCGTGAAAAATTTTTGGAAAAGGTTTGGGAATGGAAAGCGGAATCAGGGGGAATGATTACCCACCAGCTTCGACGCTTGGGCGCATCCCCTGATTGGAGTCGGGAACGCTTTACGATGGATGAAGGGCTGAGTGCTGCTGTTCGCCATGTTTTTGTTGAACTTTACCGTCAAGGGTTGATTTATCGCGACAAACGCCTCGTCAATTGGGATCCAAAGCTTCAGACAGCTATTTCCGATATTGAGGTGGAGACCATCCCGATTCAGGGATCCATGTATTACTTTAAGTATCCTTTAGAATCTCGGCCAGGGGAATTCATTACCATTGCCACCAGTCGCCCCGAGACTGTCTTTGGAGATGTGGCGGTAGCTGTCCATCCCGAAGATGAAAGGTATCAGCATCTCATTGGGGAAAAACTTCGCCATCCTTTAACCCATGAGTTGATCCCTGTGGTAGGTGATCTTCATGCGGACCCTGAGAAATTTACAGGGGCTGTTAAAATTACGCCGGCTCATGATTTTAATGACTTTGAAGTAGGACGTCGCCATAACCTTCCCTTAATCAATATCCTCGATAAACAGGCTTGCTTAAACGAAAACGTTCCAGAGTCCTATCGTGGCCTTGACCGATTGGTTGCGCGAAAAAAGGTTGTTGAAGAGATGGAGGCGGGCGGCTTTTTTGAAAAAGAAGAAGCAGCATTAATCCCCACCCCCCATGGCGAAAAATCTGGTGTGATCATTGAGCCATGGCTTCTTGATCAATGGTATGTGGATGCAGCAACACTAGCAAAGCCTGCTTTAAAAGCAGTTGAGCAAGGAAAAACAAAGTTTGTTCCCCGGCATTGGGAAAACACCTATTTTGAATGGCTCCGAAATATTCAACCATGGTGTATTTCACGCCAGTTGTGGTGGGGGCATCGGATCCCTGTCTGGTATGGGCCGGATGGAAAACCTTTTGTGGCGATCAGTGAGGATGAAGCTCAAAAGGACGCCACCCATTTCTATAAAAAAGAGGTGAGCTTAACCCAAGATGAAGATGTGCTGGATACCTGGTTTTCTTCAGCTCTATGGCCTTTTTCAACCTTAGGGTGGCCAAAAGAGACACCTGAGCTGAAGCGCTACTATCCAACGGATGTTCTTATTACAGGTCATGACATTATCTTCTTTTGGGTAGCTCGGATGATGATGATGGGGCTTCATTTTACAGGTGATGTTCCCTTTAAGACTGTTTACATCAACGCTCTTGTGCGGGATGAAAAAGGTCAAAAGATGTCAAAAACAAAAGGCAACGTTGTTGATCCTTTAATTCTGATGAATGAATATGGGGCTGATGCCTTAAGGTTTACCTTGGCAGCCCTTGCTGCCCCTGGGCGGGACGTCAAATTTGCCAAATCCCATGTCGAAGGCTACCGCAACTTTGCAACAAAGCTATGGAATGCAGCGCGCTTTGCGGAGATGAATGGGTGTGCGTTTAACCCTGCATTTAGTCCATCGGCTCTCACCGTTCCTATCAATCAGTGGATTGTAAGTGAGATTTCATCTCTTTCCCATGATATAAAGGAAGAATTAGAACAATATAAATTTAATGAAGCGGCCCACCTGCTGTATCACTTTATTTGGGGCACTTTTTGTGATTGGTACCTTGAATTTTGTAAGCCAAAGTTTGCAAATGAAGGCCCTGAAAAAACAGAAACGCAGCAAACAGTGGCGTGGGTTTTAGATCATCTGTTGCGAATTCTCCATCCTTTCATGCCTTTTATTACAGAAGCCCTTTGGGAAAACCTTCATCCCGAGGCAGGGCTTCTCTTGGGAGAAACATGGCCAGAAACGTTAAAGAAAGTCTATCCAGATGCAAGAGATGATATCAATTGGTTGATTCAGGTGATTTCAGAGGTGCGCAGTATTCGCTCCGAAATGAATATCCCACCTGCAGTTCATCTAACCTTAAGTTTTTATGATGCAGGCCCTCATACCCATAGACGCCTCAGAGATTATGAGGATTTGCTTTTAAGACTGGCTCGTCTCGCCCATGTGAAAGCCTTTACGGAGCCTCTATCTGCAGATGAAGCAAAAGGAGCAGTCCAGGCTGTGATTCAGGAAGCAACCCTTCTTATTCCTTTAACAGGGGCTATTGATATTGAGGTGGAAAAAGAAAGACTTCAAAAGGAACTCAAAAAAGCTCTTCAAGAAATGGAAGGGATTGAAAAAAAGCTCTCTAATAAAGACTTTATGTCTCGGGCTCCCGAAGATGTTGTTGAAACCCAACAAAAACGGCTTGAAGATGCAGGGCTTGCAAAGGTGAAGTTGGAGCAGGCTTTGGGTAGACTTGGCGCATAAATGCTAATCCAAATCAAACCAAAAAATAAAATTATAGATTTTATGTAAAATAAAGAGTATGTTAGGGAGAATTGAGGGGGGTACCCTCAAATAACAAAAACCTTTAAGGGAGATAAAATTATGAAAATGAAAGTAACCGCTTTGGCTTTAGCGATTTTTGGAGTGATGGCTGCTCAAGCTTATGCAGCTGAAATGGCAGCGGGCTCTGAGATGGCAGCACCAACTGGAATGGGAGCAACAGCAGATATAAATACGGTTGATAAATTAAATGCTGAAGGCGAGAGATTAAAAGCTGAAGGCGAAAAATTAAAAGCTGAAGGCGAGAAATTAAAAGCAGAAAAAAAGAAAGCAAAAATGGAAGGTATGGGAAATGATGACACAGGAAAAGGGAATTCTGCACCTGCACCTGCTGAATCTCCTGCAAAATACTAAGCTGTAACTGATAAAGTTATAGAAAAATAAGGGTGGTCCAATGGCCGCCCTTTTTTTAATGGTCTATTATGCTGACACTTTTATTCTGATTCCTATTAATAATGGTATTCACAGAGGGTAGCATTAAGCGGTCGTCAAAAATATTTTCTGTTGATCTTATAATTTCATGTTATTTCAAAATATAAAAATGTTCATTTTTGTATTGATAAGTTTTTAAAAATCACTTAATAAGTAAACGAATAGAAATTCGTTCTATTTAAAAAATTGTTGTTTATGAGGATATATATTATGAATAAATTATTTGTGTTACCAACCTTAAGTGCTCTTTCCCTTTTTGCAGTTTCTTTGTCTGGATCTAATGTCAAAGCGGTCTTTGAGATTGAAAAGCTAGAGGACGCAAAACAAAATCATATGGTTGCAAAACAAAATTTTAAAGCAAACCCAACAAGTGAGAATTTGCATAATGAGTTTTTAACAGCTAAGTTTACCTTTAAAGGGACAAAGGCTTTAAGCGGTGCAGTCAAAGCAAGCAATGCGGCGAAGACTGATGAAGATACCCTTTCCTATCTTCAAAAACGTGAGGATCATTTAAATAAGCGTATCAAGAGTGCGACCCGTCGTAACCTGAAAGATAAGCTTCAAAAGTTAGAGGACGACCTTACAAATGTAAAAGCAGCGCTTAAAAATCCTGAGCTTAGAAAAACTTACTTGAATGTCCGGATCGCAGCTGCTAGCGAGCGCGTAAAGCATATGGAAGAGAAGCTTTCTATTCATTAAGTTATAAAAATTTAAAAAAATGAGGGTGGTCCTATGGCCGCCCTTTTTTTTATGGCTTCGTTAAAAACAAAGCGGAGAGCTTGGTGTCTTTTATCTTACTTCCGCGAGATGAGCCAAATTCAAAGGCATAAGCATCCTTTAAACAAGACCCAAAAATACCTGCAATGGTTGAGATGATCCCAACCGCTTCACCTGGAAGGGTCATGCGATAAAGAGTTATGGTGAGAAGACAGCACACAAGACCAAGGGCAGCTGAAACCACCATGATATCAGCCCGGAGGTTACTTCGCCCAGCTTGAGCTAAAGCCACATCTCGAAGACGTGCATTCTCCCGGTCTTTATATTCAGCCATTTCAAGCTCTTGCGTCACCTTTAAAATAACTTTTTGAAAGTCTAGCAGCAGCTTAGGGTCAGATTTAAGGGCTTGGAGAACCTTGAAGGACTCCTTTTCCCCTGTGATAGTATGCGCCGCGCTGACCACTTGCTGGGCGACCTTTTCACCATCCTCGCCCGCAATCCAGCGGGCTATGAGGGGGACAAATTCTGTTAAGGCATGAGCAAGGGTGAGGATAGGTAAGGGCATGGGAGATCTCCATATGTTGTGAGAAAGGACTAGGACGTGTCGACATTCACCTCTCCCACAAGGGGAGAGGTGAAAGTGTTTGATTCTCCTACCATTTTTTCATAATGAACGAAGATGAATGTCGACACATCCTAGTCAATACCTCCATCTCTGGTGGAGGTATTGACTGGATTCCTATTAAAAAAACACTCAATCCAGCTTGTAGAACACATGGTTGGCAAGGCGGAGCTTGATCTTGCTGATTCTAGCCCAGGAGGGCTTACAGGACGTGGCATGATAATGATCGGAGTTCCGTGTCAAATCAGGCCAAAATCCTTTTGCTACCTTATATCCCACCATGCGGCAGGCTTTAAAAAGCGGATCTCGATCCAGATCATCTTGGGTAATGAGGGAACGATTGGGATCATTCTGATTCCAACAGGAAAATTGCTTGGGTTTTAAACAAATTTCTGTGAGAGTTTTGCCATATCTGCCTTCGCGATTCAGGCGGTTGATGATGACGTTAGCCACAGCTATCAAAGCGGCCGGTCCTGCTTGTGCGTATTCTCCGCGCGCTTCGCCATAAAGGGTGCGGGTGAGGATATCAAGGTCATGGTCTGTCATAAGGTGTCTCCTTTTGTTAAGTATTGCCAGTGGGTCCCATTAAAAAAAATGGGGGTTGGGCCCGATTCCCCCATCAAAAGTGCCAGTTTTCCAAGGCCTTCTTCTTGAGGTAAGGTTGCTTTTTCATAAAGAGGAAGGAGGAGTGAGGGAAACGGGAAGGTCCCAAAATCCGTTCCAAAGGTTCCTCTAAAGGTGATTTGATTATCCCGAAGGTCAATTTTCCCGAGACCTTCACCGCGCTCAGGATGGTCTTCAAGGGATTTGAGGCGCTTGTCTAACGCTCGAAAATTACCATCAATTTCATCAATCGAAAGGGGGGAGCCTTTTTCAGCTCGATAAATAATTGTCATGGGAGATCTCCTTTAGGGCGGAAATGAACGTTGATCAAATTGGGTTGGCCTGGAACAGGCTCACACAGGTAGGATGAAAAGCCTAAGGACAAGCCATTTGAGACAACCGATATAGGGGCAGATCCTGAGGCGATGGCACCTCCAAAGCTTGGAGACTCTTCTTCTTGGGGATAGAGCCGTTGAGGTGTGTGTGGGTCTGTGGCTTTATAAAGGCGAACCCGTGTCTTTCCATGGCTTGAGGTCAGGCTATAGTAGATCTGCTGAATCTCACTCAGAGGAATTCCTTTCTTGTAGTATCCCCCATATCTCCTCAAGATGACCGTGTCCGTAACGCCAGGGGGGGAGGTGAGGACTTGTCCTGTGGGAAGTGTTGTTCGCCTTTCTTGGTAAGCCTCCTGCTCCACGTGAAAGGGCTTCAAGTAAAGAGGATTACGCATTTGAATCTGGCCAAAGGGAAAGGAATTTCCAGAAAGGGGAAAGGTTTTCCCTTGAAAAGTCCCATATCCACTTCCTTCATACTGAAGCGAAAGGCCTTCCCACTGACACTCTAAACCCTGAAAATGCCCCGTGGGAATCAGGGAGGATGTATCATATAATAAGGCTGATTCAAGGGGATCCCCTTCTAAAATCAATTGAACCTTGAGGGCTTGATTTTGAAGCGGGAGTGGTTTTAAAGAACAGCGTAAAACAAGGGACTCGGCAAATAGCTTTGATTCCTCTTCTAGCACACAAAGGGCAGGATGGGTGATATCAAGGGTTGCTTCCTCTTGATTAAGGTCAATAGCCTGTGGCTCATAGCCACTTGAACGCGGCATGATGGGTAAAATGCGCATGATGGGATCCTTTTTAAGGGTGAAAAAATAGTGATCTAATATTTACTAGGGAATAATAACGTTTCAATTATTAACCCCTCACCCGGCGCTACGCGCCGACCTCTCCCACAAGGGGAGAGGTGATTTATTTTTATATTTTTTAAATAGATAAGCCCTAGAAAATACGATGTAAATTCACCTCTCCCCTTGTGGGAGAGGTCGCCCGATCCGGCTACGCCATTATGCATAGCTGGGAGGGCGGGTGAGGGGTATTTAATAAACCTTTTAAAGCGCGGGAACCGTCCAAGCCTCTGCCATTTTTATGGTGATGGTATGATCAATTCTTTCCTTCGTTCGCAAGTCTTTAAAGAATAACCTAAGGCGTGTGGGTTTCTGAGAAATGGCCTTTTCTACAAGGGAAGGAGCTGTGAAAGACTGCTGGCTTAATTCTTTTTCTTGATCTTCAGGGCCGTTGATAAGTTCGATTCCTTTCAGAATAGGTTCATATTTTGAAGGCTCTGCGGGGGCTTGATCGTCGTAACGGAAATATTTGAGGCCTGTTGGAGAAACGTAAACCTGCTGATCATAGCCTTGATAGGATTCTTCCCCATACCCTTCAACACTAAAAGAGGGAAGCGATGGAGAAGGGGAGGGAGGGTTTTGATGAGGTTTGACAGAAGAGAGAAGAGTGACTTTCCCAAAACGCTCACCTGTTTCCCCTTTCACGATCAGGGAATACTTTACAACCTTTCCTTTCATCTGACCATCTGGTAAGCGAGGATCGACAAGCTCAATCGTTGTATCTGTTGTGATGTCTTTTAAAGCTTCCCAAGAGGCTTCGAACGTGATTTCAAAACATCGGGCACTCCTGGCGAGCACCACTTTGGCTCGCTCCATGGCGTGTTCTGCTGCGTGATATCCCCGCTCACTCAAGAAAAAGGACACGCGAGCTGGATCCCCAAGAGGAGTATGAAACACAGACTTAAAAGCCCAAAAATCCTGATCTTCTTCAAACGTGAGAGAAGACTGATGGGCTGCCTGACACATATAGACCTTATTTTGATACAAAACCTTTGTGGACTTTGAATAATAAGTTTCCGGGCGCCAAGCATAGGCTTCCCCTTCTGGGTTAATATTTTGAAGGGTATATTCACTTATTTTGACGTCCCCTTCTCCGGGAATCAAAGGCTGAAAGCCATGATGAAGGGTCACCATAAGGGTCTCTTTTCGCTTTTGGCGGGACTCCCAGCCAACCCATAAAGAGGGCTTAAACCAATGGCGTTTCAGGCGGTAGGTCTTTACCTCTCCTTCTGGATTCTTCAAGCGCAAAGGTTTTGAAAAAAGAGGGTAGAGCGGGGCCTGAGGGGTCACTTGTTTGAGTTTACTTTTCAGCACATAAAACCCAGAACGCCCTAATCTTTTCCCGGCCTCTGGCCATCTCTGGGTCAAAGCTTTCTTGGTGTAGGTACTCATCTGAGCCCCCGGAAATATTTTACGGATTTCGCGGCTCAAATTTGCGACTCCCGTTTCTCTTTGAATCCAATGGGCATGAACTTTGATTGTGCAAGCTTTTAAAGGGCGTTGCACGAGTTGCATCTGAAGACTATCCCTAAAAAAATTGTCTTTAAGAGCAAGTGTCTGTTTTCCTTGAAACCAATCGGATTCTGAAAGCTCTCCGCTGCATCGATCGCAATAGAGAGACGCATGACGGACATCCTGTATTTCAAGATCATTTTGACTATTTTCAGCCCTCACCCACAGAGGATCCCAATAAGGATGGGTACGCTTTTCCTGCTGAAGGGACGCCATTTTTGTAGCAAAATCAAAAGGCTTTGCAACAAGCTCAATCTCGGCAACCTGACCTTCTAATTTGAGGGGAACTCCAATGAGACATCCGCGGAATAAGACTTCCTGAGACTCTGTTTGAAGAATTCCTTCCGTTCCTGCAGGTGGGAGAGTCGTTAAAGCATCAACCACAAGGCGGGCTTTTGCAAAATGGTCCTCTTCTTGAGAAATTTCCAAATCAAAGATAGGGATCTCTTCTTTGTTAAAAGAAGGATTTTCTTTCCATTTCAAATAAATGTTCATTATCTAATCTCCTTGCATTACAGCCTTTGACATTTTTATGGATCCTCGGCCAAGAAATGCTACCGTTTTCTTGCAGAAAACGCAGCATTTCTAGCCAAGGATGACACCGTGTGGGTTGCGGGTAGCTCGTAAAGAAGGAACACAATGTGTGTTACAGGTAATGTGTCATTCCTCGATCAAGTCGAGGACAGGCTCTTGGCTAGAAAAGTCTTGTCCTTGCGCAAGCGAGGACAATGACTTTTCTTGGCCGAGGATCCATAAAATTGCAGGTATGTACCCTCTTCATAAAAAGAGTTGACGGGGGAGTGAAGCTTCACTAAATCTAATGGGCTAAAATGAGATGACATAGAGGACTCCCGTGAAATTTCAACTATCTTGGTTTAATTCAAAAGGTTACCTCCAGGGAGTGTTCTGGATGCTTGTCGTGTGCTTCATCAGCAATACGAATGATATTCTGACCAAATATGTTGGAAGTCGTTTGTCAGGCGCAGAAATTTCGTTTTTCCGTTTTTTCTTTAGCACCCTTGTGCTCCTACCGTTCATGGCTAAGGGTGGAAAGGCAGCCTTTGCGACGAGGTACCCAGGTGTTCAATTTATCAGGGCTTTACTTCTCATGTTAGCCGCGATCCCCTGGGCTTATGGGGTTGCAGCACTTCCCCTAACATTAGCAACAACCCTTGCTTTTACGACGCCCTTTTTCGTGCTTCCTCTTGCCAAACTTTTTTTAAAGGAACATGTGGGGTGGCAACGGTGGTTTGCAACATCATTTGGCTTTTTAGGGATTGTTGTGGCTATACATCCCACAGGCAATGGCTTTAATCCCATGGCCCTTGCTCTTGTGGCTTCAACAATCATGTTTGCAACGCTTGACGTGATTAATAAAAAGCTTTTGACAGAGGATGAGCCCCTCTTATGCATGCTTTTCTATTCAGCCTTAGGCACATCAATTCTTGGTTTTATTCCTGCTCTTTTTGCATGGAACGCACCCACGTTACAGGAGGTTTTTTTCCTTTTTCTTTTAGGGGCGGGGGGGAGTTCACTTTTATTTTGTCTTTTAAAAGCCTATGCCGCAACGGAAGTTTCTTCCTTACAACCCTTTAAATATTTCGAATTGATTTTCTCTGCCATTTTTGGACTTGTTATTTTCCATGAACTCCCCACCTTAAGTATTCTTTTAGGGGCCGCGATCATTGTCCCTGCAACTCTTTACATTGCCTTTTACGAAACACATGCGCAGAAAAAAAAAGCACTTCGCAGAGAACTTGATTTAAAGAAAGCAGCGGCATAATTTTCTTCGTCTGAATCATTTTAAACTTTTAGGCCCGAGTTTTTGATGTTTATGGATCCTCGGCCAAGAAAAGGTGCCCCGACGTAGGAGGGGCTTACCTTTTCTTGGCCGAGGATCCATAAACTTAACGTTTCCCATAAGTCTTTCCATTCAGGATTTAATTCTTCAATAAAACTTTGCTTGAATATTCTTTTTCTACTCCTCCTCCAAATCTAAACTCCATCCAATCATAAGTCCCCATTCATCTGTTTCTAGATGAGATTATTTCACCATACCATAATTTCTTGCTTGAAATTTAATATAATATATTATAACATATTAGAAGATCTTAGGCATAGTCAATGAGGGTGTCATGAACTTAAGTATCTACTTGCCTCCAAAATTAGTCACTAAGCTATCACTTGCTGCCCAACAACAGCATAGCTCAAAGAATGCCATTGTTCGGGAAGCCTTGGAGGAATGGCTCGCACACCATTATCCTCGGTCAAGCTGGCCCCCTCATTTTTTTGATTTCCAGGCTGTAGCTGAGGCTCCAGATTTTTCATCTTATCGAAAAGAATTAGCTCCTCCAAAGGAAGACATTTTTTAATTATGTCATACTTATTAGATACATGTATTATTTCAGCCTTCTTTCGGAAAGAAACCCAGCTTATTGAAAGGTTAGAATCAGTCACTCCTGATGAAATTAAAATATCAACAATTACAGTTATGGAGATTGAATATGGGTTACATTTAAACCCTTCGATTCGATCTCGTATTCAACCTCTTTGGGTTTCGTTTAAAGAGCAAGTGGAGATTCTTCCTTTTTCAGAAGGTGATGCGGCTCATGCAGCTCAAATAAGAAGTGTTTTAAAAAAGGAAGGTCAATTGATAGGACCATATGATATCCTTCTTGCGGGGACTTCAAAAAGTCACAACCTTATATTTGTTACAGATAACCTATCCGAATTTAAAAGAGTTGAAGGTCTTCACATTGAAAATTGGATTAAGCCAAATTAAGCTCAGAGGCGAAATTATCTCCTCTTGCCCCACTCTCCTTTTTTGAATAATCTAATTTTGGCATCTCTAAGCCATTCATTTTATTTAATAAAGGAGATATATATGTTAAAGAGATTAAATTTATTTTTATTTGTTTTACTCTTACTGTCGAGTGTAAAAACGTTTGCGGCTGGTTATATTTTTGATCTAGAGGAGGGGCTCCTTAAAGGATCTCCAAAAGCGCCGCAACTCTTTAAGGGAAAACCTGTTCGCTATATTATCTCAAACTATCCTCTTGAAGTAGGACTTACAACTGACTTATTTGCGCAAATTCATCCTGGCTGCCAAAAACCCATTAAGGACGTTATTGCCTCCGTAAATCAACGTTTCCCTATGATTCAGGATATACCGGAGGTTCGAAGTGATTCTCATATTCTTCCAATTCTTCTTAACAATCTTGGGGATATGTCTGCAGCGGATTTGTGCGTAATTTTTGCTAAATATATAGAAAATCCATCCCTTTTGATGGAAAGGGGAATGGATCCAAATGTTTTAGAAGCACGGATTTCAGCGATTAAGGCCTATGGGGCTTCCCGGCGGGGGCTTCTTGATGTATATTTAGCAGCCATTATCTACAATACACCTCAAGCAGAATTTCAACAATATATTGATATGGCTGGCGAAAAAGCAAAGCAGCTTAAGGTTAGTGGCCCCCATATTCTTAATAATGCAAAAGCCCGTATTGCAGAATATTTTCCTGAACAGATCGATAGTTATTATAACAAAAAAGGAAAGCTGATTGGCAGAACCATCGACCTCTATTATTAAGAGCGCTGAAGCTGGAATAGGATTAAAGTTCAAGAAAACTTACATTCTTAGCCACACCTAACTTGTCATCCTCGGAGTAGAAAAGCTTTATTTTACGGAGGAAAATATTAGCTTTTCTTCATCCGAGGACCTCAAGAGCTAGAGGGGTCCTCGGGTCAAGAAGTCCTAAGCCCTCGCTTTCGCAAGGGCAAGGACTTCTAGCCCGAGGATGACAATTTTTGTTTGTTTTTTGAAGGATGTCTTTCTACCCCTCTTCCAACTCTAAACTCCATCCAATCATAAGGCCCCATTCATCTGTTTCTAGATGATATTTTTTCACAACCATGACAAGCAAAGGCCTATAACTCAAGAATCCTCCTGGAAAATCAGAAGGAATGGAGACCCACTGGTCGTGGTTGCCATCTATGGGCCAGGAGACATGATCCTCATCGAATAAGTGAAGAGAAAGAGGAGGCCTTTCTAAATGCACCTGGCGAGTTCCTTTAGGAATTGATTGGGTTAAACTCTGAATACACCCCACCTTCACACGGACCCCTTCCCATAGCTCTTCAAATGCAGGGGTCCTTTTATCTTTGCAAGAAATGGTTGAGGAAAACTTGCGGTGGCTTGGGGGGCCTAGATGAACCAGTGTCCCGTTAATTGTTCGCCTTAAAGATCCACAGGGGAGGGGAGTTAAGGTTTGGGTACACTCGCGTCCCGAAAATGGAGGCAAAAGCATTCCTTTATCGATGAGTTCTAAGGTTAAGTCTGTATCACTCATAGGATGTCTCCTTTAATGCGGATTTTAAGGCGGAAGAGAAAAAGCCGTGTGATCCCATCTTTGTGAAGGGACATTGAGCTTTCCCATATCTTTAAACTGCCCGTAAACGTTTGTGGTTTATATCTCTCCAAGAGGTGCTCAACCTTTTTGGCTAGTTGAAGGATTTCAATCACCCCTTTGTACTGGCTCCAGATCTTCAGGTTCACCATGAGAACACGGGGGCCACTTGGATAGGCTTGTAAATTTTGAACCACATCTAAGGTGATGAAAGGATAAGTTTTTTGAGAAGGAACCTGGGTATAGGTAGGGCACACAGAACTTACGGTTTTAATCAGGTCTTTCAGAACATTACGCATGGTGTTCCTCCCGCGTGAGCATGCATAAGAATTTGTTAAATTGAATTGGCGTCGGTGGAGTTATGGCAATGAGGCGCTTTGAAGTCTCCTGAAGATGCCATAAAAATCCCACCTCGCGCGGAAGGTTCACGCCTGCTCGAATAACAAGTCTGTAGTGCGGCTGATGTTCAGTAGGGCCTGCTTTAAAGATAGGCCATAAATACCCCCACAGACGAGGGCCACGTTGCCAATCTTCACGCCAGCCGCCTTCATCATCTGAAATTTTTTGCAAAATAAGGAGTGTGAGGGATTCTCTTAAATCCCACGGGGACAGTTTCTTCATGATCAAATTCCTTAGAGAATGCGGTGAACTTTAAAGGGATTGATGATTGATAAATCAACCTCTTGATGGTCATAGAAATGGTGGGTTGCCATCAAAACCCCCATTTTTAAATTGGGAGGAAGTGATTCTGGTTTTTCACCGTAGCCTGCCCAAAATGTAATTGTAATTTCTTGATCCCAATAAAGAGGGGGAAGGCAGACCTTATCTTTTTCCAAAATGAAGGGTATTTGTTTGCTTTTCCATCTGACCTTTTCAACTTCAATCAAAGGCGGGAGAGGGAGCCGGATCTCAAGCCTATGCCAGCTACATTGGACAAGAGGGGATGTGGGCGGAAAGGTAGGTGTCAACTGAAGCTGCCACTTTTGCTTTAGCAGAACACGGCCTGTTAGGCCTTCCACATAGGCTCGGGCTGAGGAAATTAATAAGCGAAGCATGGTTTTATCTTGATTATCCGGCAGCTTTAAATAAGCTATGACTTCCTCCGGCGTTAAGGGTTCCTCCTGGGGAGGAATCAAAAGATTTAATTGCATAAAAGCCTCCTAAAATTAACGAATTCTTAGATGTTTAGCGCGATAATAATAATATAAATCCTAAATATTATTATGTGGTAGACATGAGTAAATTGTTTTTTACAATATTAATACTTGCAAGCTTGATAACTGGGATCTCCTATCCTGGGAGTCAAGCGCTTGCAGGTTCGGGTGGGGAGAACCTTCTCTATCCCAACGATCAATTGTGTCCCGCCTATGATCCCTATTGTTTTTATGGGATGGATAATCAAGAAGACTATGGTTACTAATTGTTGTTAAAACTTGAGGCACACCCCGCTCTTTTGAGCGGGGTGTTTTGTTGTCTACTCTGCAAAATTGAGAACCTTTAAGGCTTCAAAATTCAACACATCTCCTCCTACTCTGCGGGTTGTATAAAACTCCACATAAGGTTTTGCGCTATAAGGATCCCTTAAAACGCGAAGGCCTGTACGGTCCACAATCTGGTACCCTTCCTTGAAGTTCCCAAAGATGATGGATTTTGAAGGCGTTCCAGGCGTGAGGGTTGGCATATCATCAGAAACCACAACGGGATGGCCGAGGAGCGTTGAAGACGTATCCCCTAAAGGTGGCTGCCATAAGTACTGATTGCTTCCTTGATCTTTGAGCCTCCTCAATTGGACTTGGGCAGATCGAGACATCAACCAAGTTGCTCCAGGTAAATATGGCGTTTTCAGGGAATGGAATAAGATGATGAGTGTATCAACCTCACTTCCAGCTTTAATGGCCCCTTGAGAGCCTGATTTTAGCTCTTCCAGCTTTCCCCAACTCCATTTATCTTTGGGGGTTGTTTCATAAGATAAAATGCCAGTCGGCTTGTTCTTCCCATCTCCTGAAAGGAAGGATGTGTTTTCCATGGCTGCCATTTTTTGAGCAATCTTTTGGGACAGCCATTCTTCCACATTGAGACTGGCATCATCCAAAAGCTTCTGAGTCGCACGGGGTCGAGCATACATTTCATGAACAGGAATACGTATTTTTGCAAGTTCAGGTGTATTTGTTTCTGGTCTTTTTTCCGTCTCTGCAACCCAGCCTACCTCAGCCGAATCCTTATCTATGAGCATTTCAAGCGCAGAACTCGAAATCTCACGGACGCTGGCAAGTCCTCGCATAACGGAGGCTGTCTGAAGAGTTGCGTACAAATGATCGTTAAGACCAGAAGGAACCAGATAACCCCCATCACGATCAGACGTCGTCGATAGGCTCTTGCGTTCAAAATCAAGCAGTGGGGTATCAAAGCCTTTACGAATATACTCCATAAAGGCATGATGATGGCCTGAAGAGACCTCAGCTTTGGCTTCCGTTGAGGGACGATGGTGAAGAGCCTCCATTTGCTTAAGGCGCCGCTCCGCTTGATCCAAGTAGTTTTCAAGCTTATCCATTTTTTCTTGAAGGTAAGGATCTGCGTGGCCTTTCCTTTCCAAATGGACCAATCGGTCATCATTTGTCTTTTTAAATTCCTCAAAAGTTCGAGATAAATCTTCAAGTGTTGTTTGAATATCGTAATCATGCATTGTTTGCTCCTTTGTTGAGATATAAAAAAAGCCACCCGAGGGGTGGCAGATAACAGTGAGTATAGATAGCCGAGAGGGCTACCCAATCACTGTGGCAGTGGCTTTGGCATTGACGCCAAAGGTCACAAGGGAAATTTCAATTAAATCAATGTCTAAAAGTATGCGGCCTTTTTGGTGTTTGTCTCTGATGGCTTCAATGGTTCGAAAACCAATGGAAAGGCCATCAATGACCCCTTGGCGCATGAGAAGGTAGGCTTCATCAGCCCGAGGCACGCCTAAGGCCAAGCGCCCTTTGACATAAAGACCTTGCCCATCCTCTTCAAGATGGGTCCACACGCCAATGGGTTGTTTAGGATCATGTTGCCAGAGCATCTTTGGCTTTTTTCCTGAAAGCCGCCAGGCTCTTAGCGTTCTCGTAAAGGCTCCTTTTGAAATGCGGTCCCTTTGGTGATCGAGAACATCAAAAAAGCTGCCATAGCCGGCAATCCACCCGTGTTGGGAGGGATGAGTTAAATTTGGTTTCATAGAGAGTCTCCTTGAAGAAGATGACACAAAGTGAGTAACTTATGAATAATTATAAATAATTCTATAATGCTTTTTCGAAATAATTTCATGCTTCACTTTCCCTCTCACACCCTTAGTTTACTCCATTCTTTAATTCTTAATATAAAAAAATATCAATATTAATAAAATATTATTATTTTTTGTTTAGAATGAAGATAAATAAGAAGAAGAATAACAACACGACACTTTTAACCTAACGGAGGAAACTATGAAGAAATTAACAGCAGTTGCCTTTTTGGCAGTTATGATTGCAGGCGTTGGATCAGCGAATGCAAACATGATGTTACGTCGTGAAGGGGTCCAAAATTTCTATTATTACTTTGGCGGACCTTGCCCATGTGCAATGGCGGCACCTTCATGCGAACCAACCTGTGAAGCACCTTGTCCAGCTCCTAATCCATGCTGTGATTCTGGTGGAATGTTCGACGGAATGTTCTTTGGAATTCTCTAAACAAAGCCCATTCCAAATTAACCGGTCCTTGAAAAAGGGCCGGTTAATTTTTTAAGTTGGTATATAAAAGGGTTAATAAGCTTGAATAGGCGTTAGACCTAAAGCTTTAAGAGTCCACCCAAACTTTTCCTGGAAATGGGTAGCAATCCGTTTCATTTGTTTCGGCCCAAGAGTATGACCATCTGTAGGATGGGGCTCATGAATTCCAAAGCTCCGGGCTTTATTTTTTGACCCTTGAAGAGGGCCGCCTGAAAGTTTTCTGAGCATGCCAGGCTTATTAACAGGCTCAGCATCTTTTACGCCATCAATTTTTTCCCTCAGCTCTTTATAAGCAGCAGTAAAAACCTTCCATTTCAGTTCATTACTTGGTGCCTTCTCATAGTTCCCAAGGCCATAAAGCTTTTGGATAACATCAAGCGTATCTTTCGAAAAAGTAATTGTTGGTATTTTTTCACCATCATCTTCAGAAGAGACTTCCAGAGTATTATTTAAATTCTGGCTATAAGCTTCTCTTTTTGCTCCTCTCTCAGGTTTTTCAGGGCGTAGGTAGTTTTCATCTTTGTTCCTTTTTTTCTTTTTTTGAGCAACCTCAGCTGGTTGTTCTTCTTGCTTTCCAGGAGAAGGGACGAATTCTTGTTGAAGCTCTCTCTTTTCATGCATTTCTTGAGAGGTTTGAGGTTTTTCCTCACCCTTCACAGGGGACGGTTCAGGAGATTGCTTATTTTCTTCAGTCTTCGATACAGTTTCCGTTTCTGGAAGGACTTGGGATTTTTCTTCAGGTTTTTCCTGAAGGGTAGGTTGTGGCTTTTTCTGCGTCTCTTTCTTTTTTGGTTGAGACTGAGCTTGCTTTTTAGCAGCTTCTTCCAAGCGCTTAGCCTTTTGCTGATTTGCTAACTTCTGCATTGAAGGCTGATCGAGTCCTATTTTTTGTGTTTGAAGGTTAAGAAGAGGAATTCGATTTTGAAAGGGGACTTTTTCAAGCGCTTCCCAATCAACATAAGGTTCTGCATAGATTCCTGCGTTTTCTGTATCATCCTTAATGTTGTAACGAAAATACAGTGTCAAAGGGTTACGAGCCGTAAGCTCTGCGCGAATTTTCTCAAGTCGATCCGGGCTTGTTTTTTGATTTGCTGTCTCTATAGGTTTGGAATAAAGAGTTTTAACTTGATCCAAAGAAAATCCTGGGAATGTTTCTAAAGCTGAGTCCGGATCTCCCATATCCTTTGTTTCTTTTTTTAATTTTGCAAGCAACCCTTTATCTAAGCATAAGGCTAACCGAATATCTTCGCTTAAATAAACCGGATCAATGTAGCGGTATAGGAGCATTAATGCATACTCATTTTCTTGAAATTGGTCTCGTGTACGTATTGCAAGATCACGCATTAAATAATCTTTTGCATGCTCTATAGCTTCAGGACGTGTGGAAATCCCACTTAAAGGTCCTTCAGAAGAAAGTTTTTTAGGGAAGAGGAATTGCTGGTCAAATACGGCAACCTGAGAAAGCTTATCTCCCATTCGTAACTGCATGCGGGACTCAAGCATGTCGAATCGTCTCTTATAGAGTTCTGAAAATAAATGGGTTGCTGCAAATGAAACAGAGGATGAAGCTTCCTTTTCAACCGCATTGATAATATTAAAAATTGAAGGATTTTTAGAGTTATTAAAATAATGTTTAGTATGAAGGCCTATAAGAGCAAACATTTTTTGCATATAACCTTTCAATTTTTCCTTATCAACTTGGCTTTCATCAAGATTAAAGCGGGGGACGCCATGTTTCCATATGAACTCAT
>Ga0206848_1019_pt1 | contig 51076 bp, 49 predicted proteins | sample Alteio_BWOrgCont_18_FD_152635 | JGI IMG/M metagenome (GOLD analysis project Ga0206848, IMG submission 152635) | Enriched cells from forest soil in Barre Woods Harvard Forest LTER site, Petersham, Massachusetts, United States -... | ecosystem: Environmental > Terrestrial > Soil > Temperate forest >...
AGCGTCACGGGTCTCGGTCAGCTCGATATCCTCGTCAATAACGCCGGAGTGGAAAAGAATGCTCCCTTCTGGGAAGTGACCGAGGCGGCCTACGATTTCGTTCTCAATACCAACCTGAAGGGACCCTTTTTCGCCACGCAGGCCTTTGTGAAACATCTCCAGAGCCGCAGGGCTCCCGGTAAAATCATCAATATCAGCTCCGTCCACGAGGATCTTCCCTTTCCTCATTTCACCGCTTATTGCGCCAGCAAAGGCGGCCTGAAAATGATGACGCGCAATCTTTCCATCGAGCTGGCTCCTCTCGGCATCACGATTAACAATATCGCGCCGGGAGCCATTGAAACGCCGATCAACACCGCCTTGCTTCATGACCCGGCGAAGTTGAACGCGCTGCTGCAAAATATCCCGCTCAACCGCCTCGGCCAGCCTGGGGACGTCTCTTCCGCCGTCGCTTTCCTCGCCTCCTCCGATGCTGATTACATCACCGGTACGACTCTCGTCGTTGATGGCGGACTGACCTGGAACTATTCGGAACAGTAGATCAGCTCGACGCCTTTCCATGACGGAATGAAAACCGCGATGCCAAATGACAGAGCGGTAATGGACACCGAAAAGAATGGCGTCCCCGGCAGCCTACGCTATTTTGGGGCCTTATGTTAGGTACATGGTCTGAAACGTTTATTTTTTCCTGGTACGTGCTGGTCCCCCTGATGCTGTGCAGCATCATTTCAATCGCGATTATTCTGGAACGCATCATCTCGCTCCGAAGCTCGGTGGTGCTCAAACCCGAGCTCGCCAGGGCCATACACGACCTCGGTTATGGCGGTAAAACGACGCTAATCGAGCAGCTTTCCGTCGATGGAGACACGCCCCTCTCCCGACTCGTTCGCGCGTGTTTGATGTACACCAGCTGGCCCAAGGAGGAAAATGCCGATGCCGTCCAGGCCTATGCCCGCCGCGAAATCGTCCGCCTCGAACGGGGCCTGGTTTTTCTTGAAGTGGTGACGGGACTTGGCCCCCTTCTCGGGTTGATGGGCACCATCCTCGGCTTGATCCGTATTTTCGGCTCGGCGGGCGGCGCTTCCGATCTTTCCGCGCAGGGCGCCCAGATCGCGGCCGGTATCGCCGAGGCGATGTATTGCACCGTCGCCGGTCTCTTCGTCGCCATCCCCGCACTCATCGCTCACAGCCTTTTCTCCCGTCATATCGAAGCGCTGACTATTGACTTGGAAACGCTTTGTTCGGAATTGCTCGGCAAGCTTTACACGCAGGCGGAAAGCACGGAAACGGCCTAGAGTTTGCCTCAAAATAACCCGTAAGCCATGCGATTCGCCCGTAAACCGCGCCGCCAGCCCATCATCAACATCATCTCGTTGATTGACATCCTGGTCGTGCTGCTGATCTTCTATATCGCCACCACCGTCTTCAAGAAAAGCGAGCCGAAGATCACCATCAAGGTACCTGAATCGAGCCAGGCCAAGCCTGCCGAGAGCAATCCTCCCTCCATTATTTACGTCACGGCGGACAGCAAAATCTTTTTTAACGACGCTCCCGTGGAACCGAACAAGCTGGGCGAATTGTTGAAGGATAAAATGACCGCCAATCCCGAATTCAAGGTGGCCATGAAAGCTGACACCAAGGCGCCTTTCGGCATCATCACCAAGGTCATGGATGCCGCGCATTTCGCGGGCATCGGCGATCTGCCGACCTTCATGGATACTGGAAAACCTGCGGGAGATTCAGGTCCATGATTCGGGAGATCGTCCATTACGATGCTCCCGTCTTGCGCGCCAAAGGCAAGGAAATCGGCGCCATTACGCCCGCCATCAAATCGCTGGTTCAAGATTTGCTCGATACGATGAGGCATGCGCGCGGCGTGGGTCTGGCTGCCCAGCAAATCGGGGAAGCGCTGCAAGTCGCCGTTATCGATGTCACTGGAATCAAGGAACGTCCCAGCAAAATGTGGATCCAGGGCAAACCGGTTGACCCCGAAGCATACATGCCGTTAATTCTGATCAATCCCGTGCTGAAGCCGACCAAAAGCAAAATCATCGGACATGAGGGCTGTCTCAGTTTTCCCGGGCTGACGCTCGATATTCCGCGCGCTCAACGAGTCGGAGTCAAGATGCGGACACTGGATCATCCCCAGTTTGAGTTTGATGCCGGGGGATTGCTGGCACGGGCCGTCCTGCATGAAGTTGACCATCTCCATGGACGCCTTTTCATCGATCACTTGAGTACGGAAGAGCGCCGCTTAATTCGCGAAGACCTCGAATACATCAAGCGGGGTGAACCAATTCCCGAGTATTCTTCTGATAATGAATCTTAATTCTTTGTCGGCTTCACCGATTACATAAGCAACACCATGGGTTCCACCGACAGCAAGAGTTACCAGCTTCGAGTTCGCGTTACTTCCGAGGAACGCGATCTTCTGGAACGATTGCGTCTCGAACGCAACAACGGCGAAACCCTCTCTGATCTTGTTCGCGAGGCCATTTCCTTGCTGGTCAAAACCGATTCCGGTGAAAAAGAATCCACTTTAAGCCCCAAAACCAAGGCCCAGGTCGAGCGGCTTGCCATCCTGCTCAAACGGCAGCCCCAACAGGTGGAGGAAGCTTGCATCGACGGCATTATCGACCTGATCGAATTCAAGTGCGAGATTCCACTCATCGTCATGGAAACCCATCTCCATTTGAAATACCGAAATAAGGAAGAGAAGAAAGAAGGAGTTTCCTGGATCGGTTCCGAGACTGAACCGAAAACAGCCCTTTCCGACGAGCCGGTTAATAAAAGCTAACCAGCCGCTTTCCGACGATAAATCACGCCGAGACTATCACCCAGGCGTATCATCTTGATCGCGGCAAAGCCAAGTCTCTTTCTTCCGGGCACGGTCAACGGTTCCGATAAGACTTCCCTGCCACCTTTAAGCCGGGGCACCCAGCAAATACGCATTTCCCTGATCTCATCAGTCGAGAAGAGCCGGGAAAGTTCCTTCGTTGTCGGAGTCGACAGGCTCTTGGATTTCCCTGCGAGAAAAGCCCGCGCTTTCGGCGGTAGTTTTCCGGGCCAGCGCGCTCCGTCCCAGGTCAGGGCCAGGGCGATCGCACGAACCGGAGCTTTGGCCTGAGCGCGTTTCATAAAATCAACATCGCATCGCCATAGCTGAAAAATCTGTATTTGAGCCCCACCGCTTCACGGTAAATCTCCAGCAGACGTTCGCGCCCCACCAGCGCGCTCACCAGCATGAGCAGCGTCGAATGGGGCAGATGAAAATTGGTGAGCAGGGCATCGACACGCTTAAATTCATAGGGAGGATGGATGAAAATCCGGGTGCGACCCCGGTAATGACGCAAATGGGGCGCCGCTTCCAAAACACGGGCCGAAGTCGTTCCGACCGCGATCACGCGCCCGGCCGCTTCATAGGCCGCCTCGAATCCTTCCGGGATCGAATAGACCTCCTCATGCATCTCGTGATCTTCCAGGTGCTCGGTCTTCACGGGACGAAAGGTGCCGAGCCCCACATGCAATGTGACAAAAGCGTGAGGGAAACGGGCAAGCAATTCAGGTGTGAAATGGAGTCCTGCCGTGGGAGCCGCCACCGATCCTGTCTCACGGGCATAAACCGTCTGGTAACGCTCAAAATCCTCCGGCGAATGTTCCTTCTCTCCCAGCGTGGCGCGCCGCTTGCGAATGTAGGGCGGAAGCGGCATCTCTCCCAGCGTGGAGAGATCGGTCGTTGAAAAAAAACGGAGAACCCGTTCGCCACCCGGAAGGGTTTTCAAGACTTCCGCTTCGATCGGTTTTCCTTCGCTGGAACCCGAGGCAAAACTGAGTCTCATCCCCGGCTTGGCCCGCGCTCCCGGCTTGACCAACGCCACCCAGTGCTGAGGACTCGTTTCCTCCAGCAGCAACACTTCCAGCCGCCCATCGCTCGTGGCCAGGGCTGCCGGGCGCACCTTGGAGTCGTTCAGCACGAGAAGATCGTCGGGCCCCAGATAATCGGGCAGATCGTAAAAGTGACGATGTTCGACCCGGTCGGTCGCACGATGATAGACCAGCAAACGCGATTCCGCGCGTTGGGGAGCCGGATGCGTCGCAATCAGCTCGGGCGGCAATGCATACTCGTAATCCGCCGTGCGCGCTCCCGGCATTTGCCTCTGCTGAGAGAATCGGGCCATGCCCTAGGAAAAACGGAGCGTGGGGTAACGTTCGGTCAACATCCTGGTGGACGCAACGAACAAGGATTCGGCTTCGGCCAACATCTTGAGATATTCGTCGGGGGTGTATTCCGTTTTTTCGATCTTCCAAAGGACAGTAGCCACTCCAGTGAATCCAAAATTAAGCAGGCTGCCCCGAAGCTGATGGGCAAGACCGCGAACCGTCTTGGGATCGGCTTCAATGTCCTTACCTTTCAGCTCCTGAAAGCGCACCGTGGTTGTCTCGACCAATTCCTGGACAATAGCCGCCATTTCCTCTGGAACATCCTGGGGATCGTCGCCCAGTAAAGAAGCTGCCTGGGACCAATCGAAATCGGGTTCGTTTGCCATGATCTAATGTTATTTATCGCTTAATAAAGCTGACGTCAAAAGGGAATATCGTCGTCATTGGGCAAAGGTGGGGCATCTTCCGAGACGGTCGAGGCAGGCCGATTCGACTGGGGCGCTTCGCTGGGAGCTCCTCCCGAGGAACGTTCCCCTCCTCCGCTATAATTGCCACCGCCGCGGCTTCCTCCACCGCCACCGCCGAGGAATTGCACCCGGTCGGCACGCACGCGGAGGAGACGCTTTTTTTCGCCCTGGGGCGTTTCCCACTGATCGAGTCTGAGCTGGCCTTCGACAAAAACGGGGCGTCCCTTGGTCAGGTATTGTTTGCAGGTCTCCGCCTGGCGTCCCCAGACCTCGATATCGACGTAGGTGACGGTTTCCTTGATCGTCCCGTCCTGGGTCTTATAGCTGTCGTTGATCGCAATGGCCAAATCCCCGACCGCTGTGCCCTTGGGCGTATAGCGCACTTCGGGATCACGGGTCAGGTTCCCCATAAGAAGAACTTTATTGAGATTGGCCATGTTCGTTCCGGTCGCCTAGGCGGCAACCGCCTCCTGCTTGAGATAGAACTGGCGATAGACCTCCGCGTTCAGGGTCAGCTTCGAGCGCAGCGGCTCGAGCTTATCGGGCGCGAGGCTGAACTGGATGTTGACATAAAAACCGCTGTCGATATCACCGGCGACGCGTTCAAAGCGCTTGCGATCCATCTTCTGGGTTCCGTTGATTTTTCCACCAAAGCCCTCGATTTCCTTTTCAATCGCTTCGATGGATTCCTTGAGGCCTTCATCCTTGCCTTGGATGTTGAGGATAAACAGGCCGTCATAATTATTCATTTGCTAATATTCTCCTTACAATCACTTGTCGTTCGTTGGATCAACGGCATTCGGGCCATTGAACCGATTCATCGCTACCGCAATTCCTTCGCTCTGGCAACATTCAATCGCCAACCGGGCCGTTTGAATCATGCGTATCAGGCTGTCTTCTTCTTCCGGTCGAAAACGTGAAAGCACCCAGCGCTCCAGCTCCCAGCCTGGGGGCACCCCGTCCACCCCGCACCGCAAACGCGCATAGCCATCGGTGCCCAGGTGCTTTTCAATCGACTTCAAACCATTGTGTCCGCCGGCGGAACCTTCCGGTCTCAACCGGATCTGCCCCAGCGGCAACGCCACATCGTCCACGACCACCAGCAGATCGGAAACAGTCAACTTCAACCATTCCAACCATGCGGCGACCGCAACGCCGCTTTCGTTCATAAAAGTCATCGGCTTGACCAACCGTTCCCCCGAAGCCAGTGAGGCGAGCTGGGAAGACCGGACGCGCTCATCCCGAAAGGCCTCCTCCTCCTCATCCGCCCAGGCATCCAGCACGAGAAAACCGACGTTGTGCCGGGTCAAAAGATATTCCGGGCCGGGATTTCCCAATCCAACAATCAGTTTGTAGGTCGGCTGTGACAAGACGTCTGATCCGTTTGGGCCACAACCTCCGCCATCGGAGCAACCTGGCGCTATTTCTTGCCCTCGGGCTTCGCGGCAGCGGCTTTGGCGTCAGGTTTTCCACCCTTGGCATCGGCGGCGGGAGCGGCTTCACCCTCCACTTTCTTTTCCTTGATGACTTCGGGCTGCTGAACTTCGGCTGTTGGCGTTTCAACGACTTCTTCCTTCGGAGCAAAGACGCTGAATACGGGCAATTCGGGCGGGTTGGAGGCCGTGACACCTTCCGGAAGAGTCAATTCACGCACATGGACGGAATGACCGATTTCCAGATGGCTGACGTCGACGGTAATCAATTCCGGCAAATTTTTCGGCAAACAGGCAACGCGGATCGTGCGAAGCATGGTTTCGAGAAGACCGCCACCATTCTTAACGCCGACGGGCTCGCCCACGCTGGTAACGGGCACTTCGGCATGAAGGATTTCGTCCTGGTCGATTTCATGCAGGTCGATATGAATGATGTAATCTTCGAGCGGATGATGCTGTACGTCGAGAAGAAGGGCCAGATGCTGGTCTACCTTGGCGCCCGATGGATCGGTGATTTCGACGTCAACGAGAACATTTTCGCTGGTCGAGGAGTGAAGCACGGTATTCAATTTCTTCGCGTCGATCTCGATGGGGCGGGAACGAACCGCCTTATCTTTGCTCTTCCCGTAAAGCACGCCGGGGACGTTACCTGCGCGACGAAGGGCCTTGACGGCGGCGCGGCCGGTGCCGGCGCGCGTGGAAACTTGGAGAGGGACAGTCTTGGCCATAAAATGCTATAAATTGGGGGTTAAGTTGAGCCGGAAATTAAAGCGTACCCGACACGAAGGGTCAAGGGTAAAACTGGAGGAGCTTTTTAACGGTTTTTTAGCCGATGGCGGGTAGTTCGGCAAAAAATCCCGTGGCCGCCTTCTCCTCGCCCAGGTCAGCCGCGGTTTTATGCAATGTCCAATGTTCCACATGCCCGCGCGTGGCACCGGGTTCCAACGGGAGAAGCGGGGCCAGCGATTCGATCTCGAGGATTCCGTCATTGGTAAATAATTCCAGGTTGGAACCGCGATCCGGGTAAGGAGAAGCCGGGTCAAAGGTGAGATGTTTGGCAAAAACAAACTCACCGTTTTGATAGGCCACCCAGCCGGTGGAAAATTTCAGGCCGATCTTGGTGGCCGGCTTTTTCGGATGATGGGCCACGCGTAGAAAATGTTTGCTGAAGGAGTAGCGTCCATCCATGAGATTGGTAAAGGGCCACAGGACCAATTCGCGATTGGGCAGGAAGTCCTCCGGCTTCGTGACCCTCTCATCGGAAAATTCCATGGGGTGCACATCGAGTGTCGGCTGCGGAATAAGGGCGAATCCTCCCGGTGCCATGACGGACAGCCCCCACGGGGTCATCGTCACAGGCCGGGAACCTCCATTCGTGAGAAGGTGGGTGACGCGCACGACTTCGTTTTCCAGAAGTTCCACCCGCAAGGTTTTCTGCAAACCCGAGCTTTTACTTGGGGGCTGGATAATCTCAGTTGCGGTTTCGCCCAGTTTTTTCCAGGTCACGGCTTCGTTATCGAGCTCGTAGGAGTGAGCTCCCTCGGGCGCCACCCAAAAGCGGTGTCCGCCCCGGATCATCCAATCTTGCTCACCTGTTCCGCCGAGCTGTCCGGCCATTTCAACGAAAACATTGGGGGCATCATGAAAGGCATAGCGGATGACGCGGGGGCCGACCTCGAGAGTGATGACGAGCTCGATTGTCCGGCCCCGGATGCGCAGGTTGCGTTTCCAGTCACCATAAGAGATTTCCTGGATCATATCGGTTTGTTGGGAAAGAGAGAGGCGAGAAGCGGCGCGTAATACTTCCGGTAGATGATGGCCGGATCGAACAGGCGCCGGCATTTGCGTTGCTGCCGGAAGGTGGGCAATCCTTCCAGCCACCTGACGGCATCGGGAAGCTTGGCCAAATCCTTGAGCTGGAAAGAGCTTTCCCCTTCCGTGATCCAAAAAGCAGGAATGTCGCTGCACCAGACCGGCAGGCGGTGAAGAGCCGCCTCGACGACCGGCAACCCGAAACCTTCCTGCTTGGAAGGAAAGAGGAGGCAGTCGGCCAGGAGGTAGAGATCCCGCAGGGTGTCGTCCTGGATCGTAAAAAAGTCGCTGACAAAAACCACATGGCTGAGAAGTTCCCGGGGAAGCGAATGCCGGAGAAAATCGCCGTAGCGCTCTGCCGCCGGGCTATTGGGCGCCTTGGCCCCCGTGATGAGCAGGAGGGGATTGCGCCCCATTTCACAAAGTTTCTTCACGACTTCCAGGGCGAAATCGATGTTCTTGCGCACCAGGATGCGGGCCGGAAGCAGGAAAATAAATTCGCGATCGGCGATATCAAGTGAACCGAGCGATTCGCGCATTTCGGGAGTCAGGCCGTAAAAACGGCTTGGATCGATCATATTCAGCATGACATGCGCCGTTACTGGCGGTTTGAGATGCCCTTTTAATTCATCAGCCCGGTTATCGGAAACCGCCACATAGAAAACCTCGGGCACGCTGATCCTCATCAGGTTCCAGGGCGGCTGCGTGGGATTGGGCAATGCGTAATCGGAATTGGTGGCCACCATGTCGTGCGTCCATGCCACCATCTTGTGGTAGGGAGCGAGATCATGAAGCGCCCGGGTCAGCGCCAGGTTGAAATGCATGGTGAAGACATTGTGGACGAAGGTGACATCAAACCCGGTCAACGCAGCTCCCAGGGCCTCCACCAGGACGGAGCGGTATTGGCTGAAATTTTTGTCGGCCTGCCCGCGTTCCAGCACGGCCCGGACGCTGACATTCAATTCATAATCGGGCGCAAGTTCCGGTAACAGGACAAGCTCGTAATCTTCGCCCGGATCGAGCCCCACTCCCGCAATAACCTTCACCTGGTGGCCGGCGCGCTGCAACATATTGGCCTGATCGCGCATGACATTTTCAACCCCGCCGATTTCGGGCCAAAAGGAATAGTGCAGCAGGGCAATCTTCATGAACCGTAAAACCATAGACCGGCTTGTGCGTCCAAAAAAACATATTTTTTGATAGAGATGGCAAAACAGTGATTAAATAGCCATAACGCTGCTCTCATGGTTCATTGCCAGGATCGTTACACCACGTGAATTCTCAATCCCGAGGAAAATGAGTTTCATTCTTTCGCCTGCAAAAAAGAGTTCGAGCCCCGCCAGCTTGCTTGGGATGCGGTGGGAAAAGACTCTCAATAGAAACAAGCGACGCGTTGTTCTCATCGAGGCTGATCACAACATCATTTGGACAGCGCAGGCCTTAAACGACAAGGCAGACGAGTTTCTGGAAATATTGCGCAGTCAAAGGAGAGGCGCGAAAATTGCATTCTGTCTTCCCAATGGCGCATTATGGGTCGCCTTCTTTTTATCCCTGCAGAAGCTTGGATTGGCGGCTGTTCCATTGGATGCCAGTCTGCCCGATCAGGCATGCCTGGAAATAGCGCAAAAGCTGCGCTGTAAAGCACTCTTTCTCCGTGGAAAATTTCACTTGCTGGACAACGTCCGCGGGAACAACCAGGCCATTTGCTGCATCAAGATAACTTCCGGCACAAGTGCCGGCCTTCCCAAAACAGTGCCGTGCCGCGCGGAGCACTTGATCGCCGACGGATCGAATATTATCCGGACGATGGGCATTCGCCCGAATGATTGCAATTTGGCGGCTATTCCGTTTGGACACTCCTATGGTCTCGGGAATTTCATTCTGCCTTTGATTCTTCAGGGAACATCCTTGGTTTGTGCCGGGCGCTTCGTTCCGCGCCAGTTGATCGATTGGATTGGGCTTTACCGCGTGACCGTTTTTCCCTCCGTCCCGGCCATTTTTCGTGTGCTCGCTTCGATGCCGGGCAACTCCCGGCTCTCTCCCCTGCGCCTTGCCATCTCGGCGGGCGCACCCCTGACCGCTGACGTGGCGAAGGCATTTTTCGAGCGGTATCATCTCAAGATTCATAATTTCTACGGCTCTTCGGAAACTGGGGGAATTTGTTATGACCGGAGGGGGGATGCGACTCTCGGTGGAAGATCGGTCGGCAAACCTCTTGCGGGGGTGACCGTGACTGCCAATCGCGGTATCATCCAGGTCAAAGGCGCAGCGGTGGCCACGCGGGGTGGACGTTGGTGCATGCCGGATCGCGGCGAGTGGAACGACAAAGGCGAAATGGTGCTTCTGGGACGACGCGGTCGGGAGGTCAATATTGGAGGAAAAAAGGTGCATCCGTCCGAAGTCGAACAGGCTTTGCGCGCGGTGCCCGGCGTTATGGATGCGGTTGTCTGGGTGGCGTCAAATTCGGAGCGTCCCTGCCTTCTGGCGGCCGTTGAGACCCGGTTATCTCTGGCGAAAGTTCAAAAATTCCTATCGATCCGATTGCCGGAATGGAAATTTCCGAAACACTATCTCGTCACAACCGAATTTCCACGGACTGTCCGCGGCAAGGTGGATAGGGCGTCGCTACTTGAGGCTGTCCGAACAGCCTCTGGATAAGTTTTGATGATCAATTCGTTGAGTAGTGGTACAGTTTGAGGCATCCGTCATCCTGAGCTTGTCGAAGGATCAGCTTCCGGAAGGCGCACACCTCTACCGTTCGGTGTGCACTTGATTGGGGGGCTGATCCTTCGACAAGCTCAGGATGACAGGTTTGTTAAAGAGGATTTTACTGAAACCTCAAAGTTTACCACTACCATTCGCTGCTTTCATTATGAACCTAACTGCATTTGAATTACAGCCTCGGCGGAAGTCCGCCTCAAATACCGTTTTGCCGTAAGATGAATACAAAACCGCGCGACGTTCTTGTGGAGATTATGGCCCGATACGGCGTGCCGCTTTTGGCTTCTCCCGTTCGCCTGGAAGGTGTGCTCAAGGATTATTGCGGGGAATTTAAGCGCGAAATTTTTGTGCTGGTGAGTTGCCTGCGCGTGGGAGTGGTTGACCAACTACACCAGCAAAGCGGGCCTTCGGTCAAATTGACCTGTTCGCGACTGGCCCTCAAGCTGGAGCAAAATCTGGCCATTTCCAGCGGTGCGGCAAAATGGGCGGTGGAAAGCTGGGCGATTGCGCTGGGTCTTCTCGATCCCAATGCCGCTAGTGTGATCGAATCCGATTCCTCGGTTTCATCTTCCGGAACACTGCCGGAGGTGGAAAAGATCAAGGCCGATCCATCGACGCCTCAACCGGAAAAAGAAGTCTCCGAAGCTTCCTTGCCCACCGATGAGGCTTTGGCCGAGGATGTTCCTCCCGTGGAAGAAAAGGCCGCGCCAGTCTATCTTTCTCGGGAACCTGAACCTCAGAGGTCATTGCCCGATTGGTCGAACCCGGCCAAACAATGGATCGTTCACCCCGAATCCAGCGGCCAGAAGCCACTTTTGCGCGACATCTTGCGCGAGCTTCGCGCCAATGACTGCGTGATTCTGACGCCGGGGACCTACAAGGAGAGTCTGGTCGTCAAAAAAGATTTACAAATCCGGGGCGATGGCGAACCAAGCGAGATCATTCTCGAATCGTCGACGGGCTCTGTGATTTCGATCGAGGGAGCCTCTCTCCTGCTGATCGGTATCACGGTCAAGGGTGTGAGCGCCAAGGACAAAAAAGCCGCGCCTGCCGTGGAGGTTCGTTCGGGGCATTTGACGATCGAGGACTGCGATTTGACGAGCGAGTCTTCCAATATTGTCGAAATCAAGGGAGCGAAATCCGAAGTGCTGATACGACGAAGCCATTTCCACGATGGCAAGGCCAGCGGCATTATTTTCCAGGAAGGCGCGACCGGCTATATCGAGGACTGCGAGTTTTATCAAAACAAACTTTCCCACCTTGTGATCGGCCAGGGATGTTCCCCGACCATCTTTACCTGCAAGATCAGCAATGCGTTGATGGCGGGCATTTACGTCAACGAAGGCGGCAAGGGCTTGATTGAAAATTGCGACATCTGGGGTAATGCCGTGGCCGCGGTTCAATGCCGTCGCGGAGGTAATCCGCAGGTGCGTTATTGCCGCATTTCGGGCAGCGAACGTTACGGTGTCCTGGTGGCGGAACAAGGCGAGGGGGTGTTTGAGGAGTGCCAGATTTTTGACAATCGCAAGGCGGGCGTGACCATCGGCCAGCAAAGTCTCCCTCATTTTTCAAATTGCCAGATCTCCGATAATCACGAGGAGGGAGTGGAAATTCATTCCAAGTCGGTGGGAGAATTCACCGACTGCGAAATCCTTGGCAATGAAGGCGTGAATCTTTTGGTAAAGGATAATTCCGAGCCCAGGCTGACCCGCTGTCTCATTCACGATGGCCAAAAGGAGGGTATCCTGATCACCACCGGTTCCAAGGGGCGTTTCGAACAGTGTGAGATTTTCTCCAATGCCAGGACGGCGGTGCTGCTCATGCATCAGGCCGCGCCCGTTTTTGAAGGCTCGGTTTTTCAGGGCGGCCTGGAAAATGGCATTACCGTCATGGAAGCCGCCGCCGGTGAATTTATCGACTGCGACGTCACCGGCAACAGCGGCGTGGCAGTCATGGTGGGACAAAGGTCGCAAACGCGGTTTGAAAGCTGCCAGATTGCAAAAAACATGACCATCGGCGTCCATATTGACGATAACGCCACGCCTACTTTCCAGAAGTGCTTCATCAACCAAAACGGCGGCACCGGGTTTGTCTGCTCGCAGGGGGCTTCCCCAAAAATGGAAGAGGGGGAGATTTCCGAGAACGCCGGCGGCGGCCTGGCCGTTTCCTCCAAGGCCAAAGGACGCTGGGAAAATGTGAAGTTCATCGCCAACCAGGGCGATGCGGTGCTTGTTTCCGAAGGAAGTCGCCCATCGCTCAAGCAATGTCGTATCGAAGAGACAGGGGGCGCCGGCATTCGGTTTCGCAGTCAGGCGCAGGGCGCCATCGAAGAGGGCGAGATTACCGGGAGTCTTGGTCCTGGCATCGAAGTTGAAGGCGGAGCCAATCCTTCGCTGCGAAAAGTAAAAGTGCTCAAGGGCAGCGGGAAAGGAATCGTCGTGCAGCCGCTTGGCGGCGGCAGCGCGGAAAACTGTGTCGTACGCGATAATGTCGGTGGTGATTGGGACGTGGCTTCCAATGCGCGCTTTTCCCGGGTGGGATGTTAAGACTGATTGGAACCCATGGTTCGACGGCGCTATTCTCTCCGTTGGAAATTCGAGCGCAGTCTGCGTTCGCCGGAAGCCTCTCTCGTTGCCGGGATTGATGAAGTGGGGCGCGGGTGCTGGGCCGGGCCGGTCATGGCCGCCGCGGTCATTTTGCCCGACGGTTTCAAGCATCGTCATCTCAACGACTCGAAATTATTGATCGCCGAGCATCGGGAAGAGTTGAATCACTTTTTATGCGCACATCCTGAAGTCCGCTGGTCTATCGGGTTTGCTTCGGTCGAGGAAATCGAACTTCACAATATTTTACGGGCGAGCCTCCTCGCCATGCGTCGCGCGGTTGAGGGGCTCCCTTTTCAGCCGCATTTGTGCCTCATCGATGGAAACCAGAAGGCTGGTCTCACATGCATGGAGGTGACCGTCATCGACGGGGACGCCCGGTGCCCTTCGATTGCCGCCGCTTCGGTCATTGCCAAGGTCGCCCGGGACCGCCTGATGAAGGAACTCGCCGTGCTTTACCCCGGGTACGGATTGGAGAATCATAAGGGCTACGGAACCCCGGAACACGCGCGTGCCCTTACCCTTCACGGACCTTGTGCAATTCATCGGCGATCGTTTAAGCCGATACGGGAGCTCACCCGCGCCAAAGCTGGCGACGGTCCAGAAGATCGGGAATTATGGTGAACGTGTTGCCGCCGCTTTCCTGCGTCGCAAGGGTTACACCATCCTCTACCGCAATTATCGCACGACACGCGGCGAGATCGACCTGATCTGCCGTCATCGCGACGTTCTCGTCTTCGTTGAAGTCCGTTCCCGCGCCAGTGAGCTGTTTGGCCGTCCTGTCGAAACCATCGATGCCGACAAGAAAGAGAGCCTTCGATATGCCGCTCAGCGCTATCTGGAGCTTTTGGATAATCGGGAAATTCATTACCGCTTCGACGCGGTGGAAGTTATTTTAAATGCCGGACAAATTCCCGTCTGCACTTTGCAATGCGATTTATTCGCCTAAGACCTGTTTAATTTTTGCCAATGAATAAAGCCGTGCGGTTAAGTTTGACGACTGCCCAGTGAAACGAAACACTGTCATTTTAAGATAAGTTTAAGATTTTCATATCATGGCCAAGCCAATCGTAATCATGGGGGCGGGACCAGCCGGCCTGACGGCTGCATGGGAGTTGGTTCGCGCGGGCAGGGAAGTTGTCGTCTGGGAGGCCGATCCGGCTTATGTTGGCGGCATTTCACGCACGGTCCAGGCGGAGAATTTTCGTTTCGACATCGGTGGTCATCGCTTTTTCAGCAAGTCGCCTGAAGTCAACGAGGTCTGGCGGCAAATCATGCCGGATGACTTCATCGATTGTCCGCGCCTTTCGCGGATTTTTTACAAGGGAAAATATTTCAATTACCCTCTCGAAGCGATGGATAGTTTCCTGAAGCTTGGCCCCTTGGAAACGCTTCGCATACTTCTCAGTTATTTTCACGCGCGTCTTTTCCAGGTTAAGCCTGAACTTTCTTTTGCCCAGTGGGTGACAAATCGATTTGGAAAACGTCTCTTCCAGATTTTCTTCAAATCGTATACCGAAAAAGTGTGGGGCATTTCATGCGATGAAATCAGCGCCAACTGGGCGGCGCAACGGATCAAGGGCCTTTCCCTCAAGGAAGCCGTCATCAGCGCCCTTCGGGGCAAAAAGGCGGAACCCACCTCCAAAACGCTCATCCGGAATTTCTTCTATCCCCGCCTGGGGCCCGGACAAATGTGGGAAACGGCCACGGCAAAAATCACGGAGATGGGCGGCAAGATATTTCTTGATCGCACGGTTCAGACGATTCATTGGGACGAAACCGGCGTTACCCACATTACGGGGGCCAATCAGCAGGGTGAGTTTTTTCAACTGGAAGGGAGTCAATTTATTTCTTCCATCCCGCTGAAGGAACTGATCCTTTCGCTGGACCCGCCGCCGCCCAAGGAAGTGGTGGCCGCAGCCAGGAAACTGCGGTACCGCGATTTTCTCACGGTCTGTCTCGTAATCAACCGGGCCAGGGTTTTCCCCGATACGTGGATCTATATTCACGATCCGTCGGTCAAGGTGGGCCGCATCCAAAATTATAAGAATTGGAGCGCCGCCATGGTGCCGGACCCCAAGTTGACTTCCCTGGGCATGGAATATTTTTGTTTCGAGGGTGATGGACTCTGGACCTCGTCCGATTACGATCTGGCGCAGCTTGCCATCCGCGAGGCGGTCCAGATCGGCATCATCCAGCAGGGCGAGGTAAAAGACGCCTTTGTGGTCAGAATGCAGAAAGCTTATCCGATTTACGATCAGACCTATCAACAGCATCTGGAGGTCATTCGCGCGTGGCTCGGACAATTTGGCAACCTGCAACCGGTTGGCCGCAACGGCATGCATCAGTATAACAACCAGGATCATTCCATGATGACGGCCATGCTCGCCGCCCGTAATATTCAGGGCGGCCATTACGATTGTTGGAAGGTGAACGCCGACGCGGAATATCACGAAGCGGGCGAATCTGGTTCCAAATAAGATGCTGTCGCCCGACCGCCGTCGCCCCGTTCGCCTGAACGCTGCTCCAAGGCGTCGACCGCATCCCAGCCTCAAGACGCCCAAGCGTCCCCGTGCCCCTCGAAAATCAGGGGGAAATTCCACATCCATCTATTGGATCGCCGTGCTTGCCCTGGTGATCTTGATTTTGGCCCTTGCCTTCCTGATCGAGCTTCCCCGGATAAAAACCTATCTGGCCGGTTTCCATCCTCATCCAGCGGAGCAACCCAAACACGAGATCATTCATCCCGCCGTAAAACCAACTTTGCCCGATGACCGCCTGATCCGGCTTCAAGCCAAGATTGAAAAGGAAACGGAACGAATGGTCGAACGTCCCGTTTCTCCCGCCATCCAGCCTCCTCCCAAACCAGTGGAACCCGTCGTCGCGCAAGTGCCGCCGCCGGTTCCCGTGAAGGAAAACACCCCTGCTTTATCTCCGCCCAACGAAACCCTTCCGCCCGTTGCCCAGCCATCCACGGGGACTAGCCCCGGCAATCCGCCATCTTCGCCGGTGCGGGCCTTGCCGCTCGATCCGAACAAGCTCGATACCGAACGGATCGCCGCTTATCAGGTGGCCTTGGAACGCATCCATTTTTCCTGCGGTTTCATCGATGGCGACCAGGGCATGCGTACCCAGCGGATGCTGCGGGCATTTCAAGCCAGCCGTGGCCTTTCCATTACCGGCTTTTTGGACCAGCCGACCCGCGACGCCATTGGCGAACCGGGAGAGCCGTTTCTCAATTACACCGTCACGGCGGAGGATATTGCCTCCATTATGCCGAAACCGGCCACTTGGCGCGAAAAGAGCCAGGCCACACGCCTTGGCTATAACGACATGTGGGAAATGTTGGCCGAGAAATTTCACTGCACACGCGGCTACCTGAAACTCCTTAACCGCGACGTGAAGGAGTTCAATCCCGGCACCGAAGTCATTGGCCCGAAAGTTTTCCCCGCGGCGCCGATTCCGAAGGCCGCGTCCCTCCGCATCCTTCTCTCCGAGACTTCCATTGAAGCGCTCGATGCCGGCAACAAAGTTGTGGCCTTCTTTCCCTGTTCCATTGCCGCCGACAAGAACAAGCGGCCCAACGGCGCGCTCACGGTCAAATCGATCGTTCCCAATCCCGACTACACTTTCGACCCGGCGCTTTTTCCCGATGTCTCCGTGCGTGAAGGCATCACTAAGAAGATGGTGCTTCCTCCCGGCCCGCGCAATCCCGTCGGCTCGGCCTGGGTGGGTTTAAGCCTGCCCGGTTATGGCATTCACGGCACGCCTGAGCCGGAGAATATCTCGCGGACCCAGTCGCATGGCTGCTTCCGTCTGGCCAACTGGAATGCGGAGAAAGTCCTTAAGATGGTGAAGGTTGGCACGGTTGTGGATGTAGAACCCTAGAACTGATTTTGACTTGCCCGGGGGTTGATTCAAGAGTCATTAGTCCATTGCTTTCAACGGGATCGCGCTTTTTGATGCTATGGCGGATAAGGCTAGACGTTTAAGGATGAAGTCTTATCATAGATGCTCACTTTGGAAGTAATTCCAGATGCTTAACATGCAAACCATACGGATCAGTTTAAATAAAATTCATCTGAATTAGCCTTAGGCTGACTCCGCTTTCACTGCTCAAGCGAGTGCTGAAAGTCCTACAAATTCAATCCAGACATCTCATGCTATTTTCCTGCGTTTCTCCCACAAAAACATCCTTTGTTCCCAAGGCAAAAATAAAGCCAAAGGTTTTTCACCTCCTAACAGCGGCAATCGCGACTCTCGCTATGTTGACGGGGGGCTTGCGAAGCGCCAGTGCGCTCGATGCGGCACTCTTTGGAGCCACTCCTTACTACTCGGGTGGGCAGGCATCGATGGATGCGGTGCGCGCATCCGGCTATACGACGGTGATATTGTGGACTCTTCATATCAACTCCAACGCTGATTTGATCTTCGACTCTCCGTTGCTCGTTTCCAATGGCGTCTATGTAGGCGCCTCAACCTGGCCGGCCCAATTGGCAACTTTGAAACAGGCGCCGACTTCGGTGAACCGGATCGAGGTTTGCGTGGGCTCAGCCGGTCCCAACGACTTCGCGACCATCAAGACGCTGATTGCCCAATCTGGAACTGGTTCGGGGACGACTCTCTATAAGAATTTTGTGGCGCTTAAAGCGGCGACGGGAGCTGATGCGATCGACTTCGATGACGAACAGGAATACGACGTTACCTCGATGGTCCAGTTCGCCCAAATGCTCTCGACCATAGGCTACAAGGTGACACTGTGCCCTTATACCAACACGAGCTTCTGGCAGACGGTCAAGTCACAGTTGGGCTCAATCGTGGATCGGGTTTATCTCCAGTGTTACGAGGGCGGTGCGGGTAATAATCCGGCGACCTGGAATACTTTGTTTGGCGGATTAAAGGTGATGCCCGGCCTCGAATCGCCCAACTCCACCTTTGCCCAGGTTCAATCGAAAATGAGTAGTTGGGAAAGCGTCAATGGCGTTCCGGGCGGCTTCATGTGGTACTACGATTCCATGGCGACACTCGATATGCCCAAGTATGCCCAAGCCATCCTTTATGGGCCGACGGTCCTTCCGCCTCCTGTGGGGGGACTGACCGCCACGGTCACGGGTAACAGCACCACATTGAATTGGAATGCCCCGGTGGGAAGCTACATCACCGGTTACAAGGTCAAACGCGCAACCGTAAGCGGTGGCCCTTACACGACTCTCGCGGCAAATGTGACCAGTACGACTTATCAGGATAATACGATCACTGCGGGCACGACTTATTATTACGTGGTTACCGCAGTTGACAGTATTGGAGAAGGCCCGAACTCCGCCCAACTTGTCGTTTCCGAATCATACGACACCGCCCTGCCTTTGCTGACGCCGGGATCGACCGTTATTGGCACCCCGGGCTCATGGAATAACGTGGGTGATACCGTGGTAAAGGCATTTGATAATGACATAAGCACTTTTTTCAACGGCCCTGTTGCTGATGGCGATTGGACGGGACTCGATCTCGGCAATGGCAGTTTGAAAGTGGTCACATCCATTCGCTATTGCCCTCGTGCAACCTTGGCCTCGCGGATGGTGGGAGGAGTTTTCCAAGGTTCCAACACGGCCGATTTTAGCTCGGGAAATGCGACGCTTTTTACCGTAACGGCGACTCCGCCCGACAATATTTATACCACGGCGGCGATCAGCACCAATCTGGGCAGTTATAGGTATCTTCGGTATCTGGCCCCCCTTGGAGCCTGGGGCAATGTCTCCGAGGTAAAATTTTACGGCGTCAGCATCCCGGCGGCTCCCGCGGGGGTGACGGTAGCCATGAAAGACGGGACGGGTTCCTTGAACTGGAACGCTGTTGCCACTGCTCTGAAGTATAATGTGAAACGTGCCACGGCCAGCGGAGGACCTTACACGACGGTTGGCCCCAATGTCACCAGTCTCTCTTTTCAGGACACCGGTTTGACGGCGGCCACGACCTATTATTACGTGATTTCCGCAATCAATGAAGCGGGAGAGGGGGCGAACTCCACCCAAGTTACAGCTATAGACGCCTATTCGCAGTGGCTGGTGCAAAAAGGCTTTACGCCGGGCGCCGCCAACACCGGCTTTGGCCAGGACGCCAACCATAACGGCATTAGCAACGGCGTGGAATATATGGTTCCGGCTGGACTTGGCGTGGTTCCGGGGGCTTCCAATTCGACGATCATGGCCATTGTTCGTCAGGACGCACAGGTAACGGCAACGCTAGGGTATTCCACCGATTTGGCGAGCTGGACGCAGGTGAGTTTTCCCGCCGCTGCGGACCAATCGGGCGTTCCCGCCGGTTTTGTTCGTCTACAACTTCAAGACCCCATGAGCCCCGGCGTACCCAAGAAATTTTATCGGATCAAGGCGACCCGGTGATATGACGTCATGCCGGAATTGAATCAGGCAATAGACACCGCGATGGCCTTGCGCTTCTCGAACCGCATCACCGTGGTATAGCCGACTTCGCGAGCGAGAGTGTAGGCGAGATCAAATTCATAGGCGACTTCCGACGGGGCGTGGGCATCGGAATTGATCACGATGGGGATATGTCGTGCATGGGCCGCGGCCAGAAAATCACGGCTCGGGTAAATTTCTCGCACGTCCTTGCGCAGACCTGCCGTGCTGACTTCCAGGATGGAGCCCGCTTCGGCGGCGGCATCGAGCGTTTGGTGATAGAAGCGCGAAAGGTCGCCCTCGGGCCGATGGCCGAATTTCTTTACCAGGTCGGGATGGGCCAGAAAATCGAAGAGACAGCTTTCGACCATTTTTGTGTAAGCATCGAAGTAAGCCTGCCAGATTTGTTCCACCGGCTGCTCCGTCCAACGCTTCAGATGCTTCGGATTATCCACGTCCCAGTCCGGCGTAATGTAATGCACCGAGCCGATCAGGTAATCCCAATTCGCGCGCGCGGCAAGGTCGCGGATGTGTCCTTCATAAGCAGGAATGAAATCGCATTCGAGGCCCAGGCGAATCGGATAATCCGGGAATTCATCCCGCGCATCTTCAACCATCTTCACATATTCCGAAAGCTGGTCGGGAGCCATGCGCCAATCATCGAACTGGGTCGGCATCGGATTGTGATCGGAAAAACCGATTTCCTCCAGGCCAGCCTTCTGCGCGGCGAGAACGTAATCGCGGGGCGCGCCAGTCGCGTGACCGCACAGGGGCGTATGGATATGATAGTCGGTGCGCATCCGATTCCTTGATAGCCGATTCAACGCGCGCTTCCAAGTGCGGCGATTGGTTGCTTGTCATCCTGAGCTTGTCGAAGGATCAGTTCGGAAGGTAGCCGTCGACCGCCGGGCGACGGAGTAAAAAATTCCCGCGCTCGGCGATCGCGGGCTACCTCGTCAGTCGATCCTTCGACAAGCTCAGGATGACAGTCTGAAAAAGATTTCAACCAGACGAAACAGGTCATATGCTGGGGTGAATATTCATGCCTGCTCAATCCGTTTCCCCGCTATGCCTCGGATATTTTGGCCGGGCGGGAAGCTTTTCCCACGTCGCCGCCGAACGCCGGTTTCCGAAGGCGAATCTCGGCGAATGTCCCACGGTGGAAGAGGCTTTCGAGCGGCTGCAGGCCGGGGAATTCAGCCATATCCTGGTGCCGATCGAGAATGCATCGAGCGGCATCATTACGAATACCGCCGACCAGCTGATGCGCCTCGCCAAATCAGATGGCGCCGCCGCGTTGCAAATTCGCGAAGCGCTGGCCATGCGGGTGCAATTGATGCTTTTGGCTCACCCCCACACCAGCAAAGTATGGAAAATCTACTCTCATCGCGCGCCGTTTGACCACAGTCGCGACTGGTTGAAAAAACATTATCCGCAGGCGGAACAGATCATCGTTGAAAGTACTTCTGAGGCGGCGGCGTGCGCCGCAAGGGAAGAGGGTGCAGCAGCCATCGCCGGACAGCAGATCGCTGCGCAGTATCAACTAAATATCATCAACAAGCACGTGGGCAGTGAAGTCGCCAACCAGACCACATTTATCGTGGTGGGGCCTCCCGTGGCCCGTTTGAGCAAGCCGACCCACACCAGCCTCGTCTTCGAGCTTCCCCACAAGGCGGGAAGCTTGGTTGCCGTGCTTCAGGTCTTGGCGCGCCGCAAATTGAACCTGACCAAAATTCTCTCTCGCCCCATCCCGGGCCGGTTCGAGGAATATCGCTTCATGATCGAATTTCACGGCGCGGCGCCAGCTCCCATTGTGATTCAAGCCCTGGCGCGGTTGAAGAAAATCACCACATTCCTCGCCATCGTCGGCAGCTATCCCGTGCGGCGGGTTTGAATTCCGTCATCCCGATCCTTCGGCAGGCTCAGGACTAAAGGCAAGTCGAAGGATCATCTCAGTTTGTAGTGGTGGTCTATAACCGCCGAGGTAGCCGGCGCAGGCTCTGCGCCGGACCGTCGCGGAGCCCGCGACGGCTACCAACGGAACTAATCCATCAACCAGCTCGGGATAACGGGCGAGGAAGCACATCTCCATAAATCGCGTCTCCCAACTGCTTTTTCGTAATTCCGTCAATTCCGTCAAGAATAGTTCCAACTTCCCGCTGCAACTCCACTTGCATTAAAGGCAACAAATCGTATCCTAGAAGTGCAGTGAAAATTCAAAATTTGCTCAAGACCTCGAGTGAGTGGATTCGGGGTGAGAACGGCGGCAACCGCATCGTCTTCAGCAGTCGGTTGCGCCTCGCCCGCAACGTCAATCATCATCCATTCCCCGGCTGGGCCAAGAAAGCGGAGCGCGAAAAGGTGCTCGCTCTCGTCCAGCCTGCCGTGGCTGATTTGCCCGAGATGAAGGACCCGGTCATCAACGATTCGATGGAACATTTTACGCCGCTCGAAAAGCAGGTCCTGGTCGAGCAGCACCTCATCAGCCGCGAACATGCCGCCAAAAACACCGGCAGTGGACTCGTCATCAACAAGAATCGCGCGTTGAGCATCATGATCAACGAAGAAGATCATCTTCGCATCCAATCGCTCCGCTCCGGTTTGCAGCTCAAGGCCCTCCTGAAGACCGTCGACAAGCTCGATACGGAACTCGAAGAACGGCTCGACTTTGCCTTTTCGCCCCAGATCGGTTACCTGACCGCCTGTCCCACGAATGTCGGCACCGGCATGCGCGCCTCGGCCATGATGCATTTGCCTGCCCTTGTGCTCGACGACCAGATCACGCAGATCATCAAGGCCGTGAACAAGATCGGCCTGGCCGTGCGTGGCCTTTACGGCGAGGGGACCGAGGCGCTCGGCAACCTCTTTCAAATTTCCAACCAGATGACGCTCGGCGAGTCGGAGACGCAGATCGTTGACAAGCTCACCAAAGTAATCGTCCAGGTCATGGAGCACGAGGAAAACGCGCGCCAGAAAATGATCGAAGACAAGAGTCGTATGATCGCCGATCAAGTGGGCCGTGCCTACGGCATCATGATGCATTCGTATTCGATTTCATCGAAAGAGGTCTTGAACCTGCTTTCCATGCTTCGGTTGGGAGTTGATCTCGGTCTCATGCCTGAGGAATACCGCGCCACCATCGATGAACTTTTTATCCGCACCCAGCCCGCTCACTTGCAGAAAGACTTCGAACGCAAGCTCACGACCGAGGAGCGCGACGGCCTGCGTTCCGATCTCCTGCGCGAGAAGCTCAAGTCGGTCCCCGAGCCCGACACGAAATCGCTTTCCCTTGGAAAATCGGACGGTGAAAAGAAAAAACCATGAATAACTTTACTCCCCGCGCCCAGCAAGTTTTGGCCTTGGCCCGCAAGGAAGCCGACCGCTTCAACCACAATTACGTGGGGACGGAGCATCTGCTTCTTGGCCTGATCAAGCTTGGGCAGGGCGTCGCGGTAAATGTCCTGCAAAAGCTCGGCCTCGACTTGGAAACGGTCCGCATCGAGGTGGAAAAACAGGTCGGGTCCGGTCCCGATACCAAGATGTCGGGCAACATCCCTTACACTCCCCGGGTGAAAAAGGTGCTCGCGCTCGCGGGCAAGGAAGCCAAGGCGCTCAATCACAGCTATGTCGGCACGGAGCATATTTTGCTCGGGTTGCTACGCGAAGGCGATGGCGTGGCCGCGCGCGTCTTAAAGACCCTGGAGGTCGACATCGAACGGACCCGCAATGAAGTCCTCAAGGAACTCGATCCCAATTTTGCCTCGGGCGAAGCCGAAGGTGAGGAGGGGGGCGAGGCGTCCTCCCAAGGGGGCGGCGGTCCTCAAGGCGAAGGCGGTGTCGCTGGCAAAAAAGACGTCAAGACACCCGCGCTCAAAGCCTTTGGCCGCGACCTGACCGAGCTGGCCCGCAAGGCCGAGCTTGATCCCGTGATCGGCCGCAAGAGCGAAATCGAGCGGGTCATCCAGATTCTCTGCCGTCGCACGAAGAACAATCCGGTGCTCATCGGCGAAGCCGGCGTGGGCAAGACCGCGATTGCGGAAGGGCTCGCGCAGGAAATCGCCGCGGGCAACGTGCCCGAGCTCTTGCGCGATAAAAAAGTGATCACGCTCGATCTCGCGCTCATGGTCGCGGGTACCAAATATCGCGGTCAATTCGAGGAACGCATCAAGGCTGTGATGGAGGAAATTCGCAAGGCCAAGAACGTGATCCTCTTCATCGACGAACTGCACACCATCGTCGGGGCTGGTTCCGCCGAAGGCGCGATGGATGCCTCCAACATCATCAAGCCCGCCCTCTCGCGCGGTGAGTTGCAGTGCATCGGCGCGACCACGCTCAACGAATTTCGCAAGCACATCGAGAAGGACTCGGCGCTCGAACGCCGTTTCCAGCAGGTGATGGTCGAGGCCCCCAGCGTCGAGGAATCAATTGAAATTCTCAAGGGACTGCGTCCGAAATACGAGGCGCACCACAAGGCGAAGATGACCGACGAGGCACTCGAAGCCGCCGCCAAGCTTTCCGACCGTTATCTCACAGGCCGTTTTCTGCCCGACAAAGCCATCGACGTGATGGACGAAGCCGGCTCGCGCGCGCGCATCAACGCGACCATGCGCCCGCCCGACGTGAAAAACATCGAGGCCGAAATCGAAGAGATCAAGGGCCGCAAGGAAGCGTCGATCAAGGCGCAGGATTTCGAAAAAGCCGCCGCCCTGCGCGATTCCGAGAAGGAAGCCAAGGACAAGCTCGAAAACGTTTTGGCCGAGTGGCGCCAGCGCCGCGACGAGCAGGAAGTGCTCGTCACCGACGAGGACATCCGCCAGATCGTCTCGAAGTGGACCGGTGTGCCGCTCTCCCGCATGGAGCAGGCCGACATGGACCGGCTGCTGCGCGTTTCGGACGAACTCAAGGGCAAGGTTATCGGTCAGGACGAAGCCGTCTATGCCATGGGCAAGGCGTTGCGCCGTTCCCGCGCCGATCTCAAGGACCCGAAGCGCCCGATCGGCTCGTTCATTTTCCTCGGCCCGACCGGTGTGGGCAAGACCCACCTCGCCAAGACACTTGCCCAATACATGTTCGGCGACGAAGCCGCGCTCATCCAGATCGACATGAGCGAATACATGGACGCGCACAATGTCTCGCGCCTGGTGGGAGCGCCTCCCGGTTATGTCGGTTACGAGGAAGGCGGCCAGCTCAGTGAAAAGGTGCGCCGCCGCCCCTACAGCGTGGTGCTTTTTGACGAAATCGAAAAGGCGCACCCCGACATCTGGAACCTGCTCCTGCAAATCCTGGAAGACGGCGTCGTGACCGACAGCCTCGGTCGCAAGGTCGATTTCCGGAACACGATCATCATCATGACCTCGAACGTCGGGGCCGACCTCGTGCGCAAGAACATGGTCATGGGCTTCGGCGTCAAGACCGACGAGCACTCCTACGATCAGATGAAGGAGAAGATGATGAGCGAGGCCAAACGAGTCTTCAAACCCGAGTTCCTGAACCGGCTCGATGACATCATCGTTTTCCATTCATTGACCCGCGACGACCTGACCAAGATCATCGACATCGAAGTGGCCAAGGTTCTCACGCGCCTCAAACCCCGCCAGATCACCTTCCGGCTCACGCCCGAGGCGACCGCCTTCCTCATCGAAAAAGGTTACGATCCTGCCTACGGCGCGCGTCCATTGCGCCGTGCTGTGGAACGGTTCCTCGAAGATCCGATGGCCGAGGAAATTCTCCGCGGCACGATCAAGAACGGCGATTTCGTGGTCGTCGGCGAGAAAGACAAAACGCTCACCTTCACGGTCGGCGCCGATACCTCTGCCTCGGTCGCGCCGTAAAGGCGGTGACGGTATGGGATGATTTTAACGCTTAATTTTTGAGCGTTAAGGGCAAGGCAAACTCTTTGGAAAATAATGCGCCTTCCCGGGCGCTTACGTAGAGAAGGGCTTGATCAGCTCCTTGTACCTTGGAAGGATCGCGATAGTGCTCCAGCCACGTCGTGCTGACTACAAAAACGGAAACTTTACCGGGTTCAATGGCATAATACTCCTCGGGCCCTTCCCATTCGCATTCCAAGCTTTCCCATCCTATCGCATGATGAATGGAAAATTCCGTACTAGGCATAAACCTGTTTTTTTTGTCGAAGCCATTACCTCCCAAATGGATCGTTTTATCGCCCTTCCAGATGAAAAGAAAAAGTCCTCGCCGATAAGGCGTGCTCTTATCGACAATGACACCCAAAAATTTCAGCTCATATTGGTCTTGGGGAATCACTTTAATCTGACCCCAGCCATATGTTTCTTGGTCCGCACCTCTCGAAATGAGAGGCGCTTGCAAGAGCATTGCCAGTGAAAAAAATAAGATTCTCACTAACATAGGATCGTAAAGACTAGGCTAGGCGCTTTTGTGTCTTAACTCCATCATACACTTCTTCAGTCCCTCAAAATCCAATTCCAGGGCAGAAGGGCGGGCGACCCAGACGAGATACGAATCTTCGGACGGCCGAGCCAGATAACGCCGGTAAATCTCGCGCATCCGGCGGCGAAGCTGATTGCGTTTTACAGCACCGCCGAGCCGCTTCGGGGTGAGGAAAGCCACGGTGGCCGGGTCAGGCCTGGCCGGATCATGCGGGAGAAAATTGAGCGCCATGGAGCGATTGCTCACGCGACGGCCCTTGAGGCGAGTGGCATCGAAGATTGTGCGTCGGCGAATGATCCGGGCGCGGGGAAGCGTTTGCGATGAGGATGCTTCGGATGATCCCGACGAAGCTTGCGCCGAGGCGGAATGGATTTCCGAAGATCGACGGTCATAGATCGCCGCTACATCTGAACGGTTTAGGCTTCGGTATGGCGGGCGAACTTGCGTTCGGTCCTCGCTCCGGCGAGACGGACACGTCCCTTCGCCCGGCGACGCGACAGGATGGCGCGACCGGCCTTGGTGCGCGTGCGCGCCAGGAAACCGAATTGACGGACACGACGTTTTTGGGAGGGCTGGAACGTTCTTTTCATGGGAAGGGCTAATGTTGGGGAAAGGTGAGGATACGAAAAGAGCCATTTATGACAAGAGGATTCTGACAACTTCTTCGATCTCGGCCTCGGTATTGTAGAAATGAGGGGAAAGGCGCAGGCACGAAAGGCCCGCGCGGGTCTGGCGCATGGAGATGTCGACCCGGTTGTCGCGCAGTTTACGGGCCTGGGCCACTGCTTTCTCCTGGTTGTCGATGGCGATGGTAATAATGCCCGATTTTTGCGAGCGGCGATTGGCATGCCCCATGACGCGGAATCCGCCGGCCAGAAGCTTCTCCTCGGCAAACGTGCGCAGATCGAGCAGCCGCGCCTCGATCTGTTTCACACCCAGGCCCAGAATCATTTCGAGGCTCGCCTTCATCCCGTGCAAGGCCAGCCAGTTGAGCGAGCCCGGTTCGTAGCGGCGGGCGGAAGCCTCGAAAACAATATCGGGTTGTGCGACATAGCCCGGTGACCGCACGTTCCACGCGCCAAAAAGCGTGGGCCGTAATAAATCGAAATTCTTGCGCTTCACATAGAAAATGCCGCCGCCGAGCGGTCCGAGCATCCATTTGTGGGAATCGGCGGCAAGAAAATCGATGTTTCGGACGTCAATTGTTGTGGCCCCAAGCGACTGGATGGCATCGAGGCAGAAAAGGACGCCACGGCGGCTTAACTCCTCGGCGATGCCTTCGTAATCGAGGCGGAAGCCGCTGAGGAAATGGCAAGAGGCCAGCGCGACCAATCGGGTGCGAGTTGTGAGCGCCTTCAACACGAGATCGGGGGTGATTTCGCCCACACGCTCGGGCTGGAGAGGAATCGCGCGCACGCCTTTCGCCGTGAGGGCCTGCCATGGATAGACATTGGCCGGATAATCGTCGGGGTAAAAAACAACTTCATCGTCTTGTTTCCATTCGAGGCCGTTCGCCACCAGGTTCAGGCCGAGGGATGTGGGACCAAGCAGGGCGATTTCGTCGCTATGGGCATTGATCAGCCGGGCGCCGACGCGGCGGATCGCTTCCACTTCCGCCATGAAATCGGGGCTTTCCTGCGCGAAGGAAGCGCGGTCGGCTTCGTGCTTAAGCACATCGACCGTGGGGCCCGGCAGGGGAGCGACTCCGGCATGGGCGAGAAAGATACGCTCCCGGGTGACGGGAAAGAGGCGGTGGCGAAGTGCCGGATCAGCCAAAATATGGTCGATGTTCAGATCGACCTGGTTTTCATCCTTTTTCACATCCTTATATTTATCCAGATTGGCAAAAAAGCCAGTCTGATGGATAAATCCACACCCAATGCATTGTCATCCCGAGCGAAGGTGAGTCAAGGGGTGGGTTTGATCAGAAAGTTTACCCGAACCGCAGTCGAGGGACCTTGCTTGCCTGGACGCCACGTATGAAAAGCGCCAGAAAATGAGTTAACCCGGAACGGCTGCTCGCTTTCCGCACGAGCGACAAGCGAGGATTCCTTTTTTGTATTTCAACATCGTGTGACGCCATCTCCGCGTTTCGTTTAACCAAGTCAGGTCCTTCGACTGCGCCTCGGGTTGCCCATGCGTTCGACCATTACATTTCGCCTCGGCTCCGCTCAAGATGACAGCTTGGAGAAAATAAATTACAGCCGTGCGCAGCACCCCACTTTCACTTGGGATGACGGATTCGAATAGGGGCATCATCCGGAAATAAATTCCGAACGGATGCCTTCACAAGGGGGCTTACAACTGATTATGCCTTTCTGTGGATTCCTCAGCGTAAAGGTTATGGCTTTCCTTCGGTTCGCTCTCGGCAGTGCGGGGCGTCTCCCAGGTGATGGAGGCGAATTTCGGCCCATTGGCCGCAAATTTCTCGCCGTCGTGGCGGCTCTCAAAAAAGAGATCGATGACCAAGGCATTGCGTTCCTCGCTCGTATGCCCGGTTTCGCGGGCGGCTTCGCGGGAGATCACGGCTGATCCGGTATCAACGGCGAGATAGGTGCCGACTCCGGCAATTTTAACCACGCTGCCATAAGGAATAATCCTGGGATCAACGGCGCAATGGCCGCCATGCAGGCGGACGCCTGTCGAGCTGAGGCCATGGCTGGTGTAATAATCTCCTTCGCCCGCCCAGTAGGCGGTAACGCGGGCCAGTCGTCCATTGGATGCAGTATGGGAAGAAGTCTCCTTTTTGGCTGAAGAAGGAGAAGCCTGGGTCAGAGACCCCGGAGTCTCATGCTTCTTGGAGTTTGATACGGAAGTTGTTGCAGAGGAGGAAGCCTTGGTGTTTTGGCGGGCAGTTACGGTGGCTGTCCTTTTGCTTTCCTTAAGGGAAGAAGGAGTCACATCTTTGGCCTGCAGGGGAAGTCCCACGCAAGAAACCAAAAAACTGATACTATATAAATAACGAATCATTTTGTTAAGTTGTTGATAACGAGTCAAATACATGCCAGGAGTCAATGGACTTCAAGGAATCTAAGACGCTTGCCTGTTAAGAGCCTATCGGTGAGCGAAAGGTCCGGCTGAGGTCTGATTCTGGGGAACCGACGAAGAAATGCCGGCTGCCAAGAACATGTATCGCATCTCGTGCGATGTGGCGAATTTAGTGGTTTTGACCAAACGTGCAACCTTTTTTTATACGGATGGTTAATTTGATTAATTATTATTAACTATCCTAATGAAGGGCCTTCCTTTCGTTGCGTACTGGTTTTTCGGGAAAGGGGTGATATATCCACCCTTAACTTATGAATTTATTAATTACGGGCGGTGCTGGTTTTATTGGGTCTGCCCTGGTGAGGTGGCTGCTTTCGGATGAGGCCCAGGCGGAACGGGAAAAGATGGGGCTCAAATGCATGGTCAACTTTGATGCCCTGACCTACGCGGGAAATCCGGCCAACCTCGATTCGGTCCGGGGCCATCCGCTTTATCGCTTTGTGCGGGGTGATATCACCGACGCGAAACAGGTGGAGCAGGTTTTCCGTGAACACGAAATTAATGCCGTGATTCATCTGGCGGCGGAATCGCATGTCGATCGGTCAATCGACGATCCAAGCCAGTTCATCAAGACGAACGTCGAGGGGACTTACCGGTTGCTCGATACGGCCCGCCGGTCATGGCCGAAAGGGACGGAAAACCGTTTTCTCCATGTCTCGACCGATGAGGTTTTTGGCACCCTGAAGCCGGAGGACCCGGCCTTTTGTGAAACGACGCCCTACGCGCCGAACAGTCCCTACGCGGCATCGAAGGCGGCGAGCGATCACCTGGCCCGCGCCTACCATGAAACCTACGGTCTCGCCGTGCTGATTTCCAATTGCTCGAACAATTATGGGCCGCACCAATTTCCCGAGAAGCTGATTCCGTTGATGATCATGAATGCGCTCGAAGGCAAGCCGTTGCCCGTTTACGGCGACGGCAAACAGATACGGGACTGGCTCTACGTGGAGGATCACGCGCGTGCCTTGGTGGCGGTATTGACCCGCGGCACACCAGGGGAGGTTTATGCGATTGGCGGGGGCAACGAGATGACGAACATGGCGCTGGTGAAGATGCTTTGCGAGGGGCTGGAAGAGCGTCGTCCCCGGGCGAAAGGGCGTTATGAAGACTTGGTCACTTTCGTGAAGGATCGTCCCGGCCATGATCGCCGCTACGCGATCAATGCCGCCAAGGCGCAGCGCGACCTGGGTTGGTCGCCGCGTGAGACATTTGCCACGGGATTGGGCCGGACACTTGATTGGTATCTCGCGAACCGTGCCTGGTGCGATGCGATCACGCAGGGAACTTATCAGCGCGACCGGCTGGGGTTGGGTTGAAAATCGGTCATCCTGAGCGAAGGCGAGATGCCGCGCACGGCAGTCATTTTTCCCAAGTTGTCATCCTGAGCGAAGGCGAGCCGACAAGCTTCTTTTGATCCTAAGATTTGTCGAGCCGCAGTCGAAGGACCCGGCCTGCTCAGGCAAAACGTATGGATGGCGCCGCCACGTTTCGAAATATCGAAAAGAATCCCGCTTGTCACTTGTTCGGAAAGCGGAATCCGCTTGGGGTAAAACGTATTTTCTGTCGCATTTTATACCTGGTTCTTGGGCAAGCCAGGTCCCTCGACTTCGGTTCGGGTTAATCTTGCGATCAAACACATCTGCGGCCTTACCTTCGCTCGGGATGACAGGCTTTATTTTTATGTTGGACAAGTTTCCGTCATCCTGAGCGGAGGTGAGAGGAGTGATGGGTTTTTGGCAGAGAGCTAACCCGAGCCGCAGTCGAAGGACCTATGTGGCATTTACAATCGGGGAAGCATTCTCCCAGCCGGGATTCTGTTTAAGAATAAGGTTGATCTTCTTCGCCCGAGACCAGCCTTTCAATTGCTTTTCGCGAGCTATTGTGCTCGTCATATCGGGAAATACCTCGAAAAAGACCAGCTGATCGATGCAATACTCCTTCGTAAAACCGGGAATCAAGCCGGTCTTATGTTGGTAAATACGATGCTTCAAATCGCTGGTAACCCCGATGTAGAGCCGGCGGGAACGGCTGCTCAAAATGTAAACGTATCCGGTCTTCATTCCCTTTCTTCCTCATTCGCTACCAGGTCCTTCGACTGCGGCTCGGGTTAACCTTGGGAGAAAAAATACTTTCCGGTTCGCCTCCGCTCAGGATGACGGATATTTTGCATCTACAAATCGTGGGGAGTGGAGGACTCGACCGGGGTTTCAGCCAACTCTTCCTCTTCGTCCTCATCCTCTTCGATTTCGCGGCGCCAGGCGCGGGAAATAAAGGGGCGCAGGAAGCCGTAGAGCAGGTAGGAGACGAACATCACGGCAGGCATCCAATGGTAATAACGGATGTTCAACCCGAGGACAAAGACCGCGAGGATGAATTTGGCGGGAGAGACGTGGGTGCGCCAGTTGAGACCTTTGAAGCTCGGGTATTCGAATTTGCTGAACATCATGAACGAAAGAAAAATCATGAGCGCAACGAGTCCATATTTGGCGTAGCCGATGGTCAGGTCCTGTTCGCGTTGATATTGGGAAAGCATCAGGAGCGTGATGGAGGAAATCAGCCCGGCGGCGGCGGGGATGGGGAAGCCGGTGAAATTGCGCGTGCCGGTTCCGAGATTATAAGTGGCCGCGATGTTGAAACGCGCCAGGCGCAGCGTGCCGCAGAGAAGATAGAAGACGGCGACGACCCATCCGATCCGGCTGGGCAAATCATAAAGCACAATCTTGAAGACGAGCAGCGCGGGCGCCACGCCGAAGCTGACGACGTCGGCCAGTGAATCGAATTCGCGGCCAAAGGGGCTTTCCTTGCCGCCGAGCCGGGCGAGCCGTCCATCGAGCAGATCGCAAAGACAGGCGCCGAGGATGCATTGCACGCTGATGACATAAAAATGCATCCAGTCTCCGCCGCCTTTTTCCCTCTCGATGGAACCTTCGAAAATTTTGAGGATGGCCAGGAAGCCGAAGATGAGATTCCCCGCGGTCATCAGATTGGGCAGGAGAAAAATCTTCCCGGGATTATCCTGATGTTGAGGCGGAGTTTTCATGGCAGGCGATATGATGGAATAGGTTTCCAAACCAATCAAGGCCAGCGGGCGATAGGGGTACTTGCCCCGGCGACGCGGTCGCCCGGTTTGACCAGGACGGTGCAGGAAAGCGGGACAAAAACTTCGGTGCGCGAACCGAAACGGATCATGCCGAAGCGTTCGCCGCGACCCAACGTCGCTCCTTCGCTTGACCAAGGGACGATGCGCCGGGCAATGAGGCCCGCGATTTGCCGCACGGCAACCGTGCCGCGTGAACTCTCCAGCCACCAGGCGCGATATTCGTTGCGGATGCTCGACTCGGGATGACGGACGTCGAGAAATTCGCCCGGTTTGTAGATTGTTTTTTTGACCTGCCCCGCGACGGGTGAACGATTGACGTGGACGTCGAAGACGGAGAGGAAAACGGCGATGCGGCGCATACGCCCCAGTTGAAAATCGGGCTCGTCCATTTCCTCCACGCCGACGACCAGGCCGTCGGCGGCGGAAACGATGATGTTTTCATCGGCGGGAACGACACGTTCCGGGTCGCGAAAGAAATAGGCGACAAAGGTAGTGAGGATAACGGAAAGGAAGAAGAGAGGCATCGTCCATGGCCATGTCATGGGCCAGAAATAGAAGACGCAAAAAATGAGCGCGTTGATGAGATGAAGCGGGTAAATAAACCGGCGGGCTTCCTGGCGGGCGGAGGGCATATCCGGCATCGTAGCATAAAACGGGAAGACGGCTTTCTAAAAAATCCATGGGAGAGACTGTGAGTATCGCTACAACTGACATGATGCTGGAAGTAAAAATCATTTTGGCCAGTGGGTCGCCCCGCCGACGGGAATTACTGACCGAGCTCGGAGTCTGTTTCGAGGTGATAACGGCGGATGTGCCGGAGTTGGATGAGGCAACATCTCCCGGACTCACTCCTGCGGAATTGGCCCGGGAAAATGCGCGGCGCAAGGCAGCGGCGGTGGCAACGCTGTATTCGGGACGATGGGTGCTGGGTGCGGATACGGTGGTAGCCTTGGGTAATCGCCTGTTTGGGAAACCGGCTTCACGGGAGGAAGCTCGCGCATTTCTTCGGGCCTTGAGCGGCCATAGCCATGAGGTGATCACGGGTTGCGCGCTAATGGCTCCCGATGGCCGGGAGGAAATTTTTCACGACGTTTCAACCGTCACTTTCCGGGAGTTGTCAGGCGAAACAATCGAGCGATATCTCGCGGAAGTGAGCGTCCTGGACAAGGCGGGCGCTTATGCCTTGCAGGAGCGCGGAGAGTGGATCATCGAAAGCGTGCAGGGTTCCCGCAACAACGTGATCGGCCTGCCAACCGAGTTACTCGGAAAGGTTTTTAAAAAGTGCGGATTGCTTTAATAGTTTACTGAAAAAGGATCGTCATCCCGAGCTTGTCGAGGGATCAGTTTAGAGGTAGCAGTCGCAGGCCCTGCGACGGACCGCCGCCAACGGAGGCATATCCTTCGACAAGCTCAGGATGACAGACACCTCAAGCTGTACCACCATCCTAGGATTTACTAACTTTTCGTGCTCATCCAACGTAGCGGACGGAGCAAGCGCGTCTGATTTCTCGACAAGCTCGGGATGACAGATTTATCCTTTGCCGGCTTTACGAATGGCCAATTTTTTTTACTATTTTTGCCGGGAGCTATTTATGCTGCCGCTACGTCCTGGTTCGCGCGCCTATTATTCAGGAATGGACTTTGTGCCCTCAACGGGGCCCGGCTTGGTCGTCTCCAATCACATCAGCCATTTCGATCCTCCCTTCCTGACGGCAGAATTTCCGCGGGTGATTCATTTCATGGCCGACAAGCCGCTCCTTCAGATTCCCATTCTGGGAAAGATGATGGAGTGGGGGCATGTCTTTCCCATCGACCGGACGAAAAATGATCGCAGCGCACTCAAGACCGCGATGGCGCGGCTGGAGGCGGGCAACATGGTCGGCATCTTTCCGGAGAAGGGCATTCGGCAGGGGGCGACTTCCGTTCTGGGAGGGGCGGAACTGCCCATCGGTACGGCTTCCCTCTGGAGAATGGCCGACGTGCCGGTGATTCCGATGGTGATCATCGGGACGGATCAGATGTATGCCCTGAAAAATTATTTACGCCGTCCCCGCATTTTTGTGCGGATGGGCAAGCCCTTGCTGCCGGACCGGGATGCTTCGCGCGAGGAGTTGAGGGATCGCATCGTCGCGGCATGGCGCGAACTTTTCGAGTCGATGAAGCGTGATTATCATATCCAGCCCGATGAGTTGCCCCAGACTGCCCAGCAACGCTGGGGACAGATAACGCCGATTGAACAGAGTTCGTCCGAAAATTGAAGCTGGCGACAATTCAAGATGTATATTAGGGCATGCAGGATTTTGGAAAAATATTGGTTGTCGTGGGATTGGTGATTGCAGCGGCAGGCGCATGGCTTTGGTCGGGCCGCGGCTTCGGCTGGCTGGGGCGGTTGCCCGGTGATATCTCGTATCAAAACGGCGATACGCGGTTTTATTTTCCCGTGACGACCTGCATCCTCCTGAGCATTATTCTGAGTTTATTGGGATGGTTTTTACGGCGATGACAGATTGGTTTTGTAAAAAGGTTGCAATTGCTATTACCTACCTTAGGCCCGCTCGGATAATAACTTCCAAAAAGTAATATTTGTGAAATGGTTTTTAATTAGTTTGGTCTGTTTGCTTTGTTCCCTCTCTTTAGTTCAAGGCGATCAGGCGGGAGATCTTTACACGAAAGGCACGGATGCCCAGGCAGCGGGCGATAATGCCACGGCAGTTGACGCGTACGACCAAATCCTCACGAATTATCCGACTGCGTCCTTTACCGATGATGTGAGATTGAGGGCAGGCATAGCCTACATTCACCTGGGTAATTTCACCAAGGCCATCGATCGGTTGGCCAAGGAAACGCAGGCGGGTGCTTCTCCCGAATTTCGTGGCGTTGCCCTTTATTACACGGCGATGGCCCAGCTTTCCCAAGGTGGGAAACTTACCACCAAGGCTGAGCGCGACGGCATGTTCTCCCAGGCAATCGGCACGTTTACAAACCTGGTGGATGTCATCAACGCTTCTTCGCGTCCCGAGGATAAGGAGATGTTGGAGGATGTTATTTATAACCGGGCGCTCGCTCAGTTTCAGCGACAAAGCTTCGATGATGCGGAAAAGGATTTGTTACAGCTTTTGCAGCAGTACGGCGCCAGCCTGAGGCGGCCCGATTATTTCCTGCTGCTGGGCAGTCTCTATGCGAGTGAGGTGAATGATGCCATCGGAGCCATGAAGGCGGGGGACCCGGTCGATAAGATCAAGGCCCTTGCGGGCAAGGCGCTCGATGCCTTCACCCAGATCAGCAACGATCCCAATGCCCTGGTGCAGGCGAACCAGGCAAACATGTACCGGGCCGATATCCTTTATCTGATCGCGCAAATCGATCTTCCCGACACCTCGGGCTATGCCAAGGCGCTGGAGACCTATCGTCTGGTGCATCGCAAGGACGATATGATCTCGCTTCAGGAAAAGCGCCTGGATGATTTAAGGGCCGCCTCTGCCAAGGCGAGAGCAAGCGGAGTCGGAAGCATGCTGGGAAGTGGAAGTAGCCGGTTAATCGAGCGGGAAGAAGGACGGCTGGCCGATTTGAAGGGCGATACCGACCCGATCATTGCGGCGCTTATCCGCATGTCGGAGTGTTATAATGCGTTGAAGCAATGTGATGAGGCCCGCACGATCCTCCATCGTCTGGTGGCCCATGCCCCGCTGACACCGGATCAACGGCGGGAAGTCGATTTTCAAACGATCTTTTCCTACGTATTGGGCGGGCAGACGGCCAAGGCCGATGCAGCCCTGACCGATTATCTGGCCCAGCATCCCAATGATAAGCAGGCCGAAAGCATCAGTTACCAGATGGCGAGAAATCTACTCGACCGGAGGGATAACGAGGGAGCCCTCAAGCAGGCGGACCGCAGTTTAAAAGACTTTCCGAACGGGCAATATGTTCCCGACGTTGTGGCGCTTCGAGCCCAAATTCTGACCAATCTTGGCCGGGTGGATGAAGCCCGCAAGGTCATCGCCGATTTTGTGGCGCAGAATCCTCAAAGTCCCGTTGCCATGCAAATGATGCTCACCGAAGCCCAGGGTCAGGCGGCATCGGGTGATCTCGCCGGGGCGCTCGCCTCCTACCAAAAGATTAAGGATGATAATACGGCGGGGCTTTTGCAGGCCACGGGTGCGGCGGGATATATTCAGACGCTCCAGTCGCTCAAGCAGTACGACAAGGTGATCAGCGAAGTGAAGGCCTTCGCGGCCCATTATCCCACCAGTGGGGCATTGCCGGGGGTTCTGGTGATTGGCGGGATGGCGATGGACCAGAAAGGGGACATGGGCGGCATCGCTGCGCTTCATGACGAGGTCAAAAAATATCCGAAGGACGAAGCGTCGCCCTTCGCGCTCTACTACATCGTCAATAGCTATCAACGGGCGGGGAAGGTGCCGGAAATGATCCAGGCCGCGGCTGATCTTCGCAAGACTTTTCCAGCGGCCCACTCGCTGATTGCGCAGGCAGCCGATGCTGTCAGCGAGGCCTACATGAAACAGAAGAAATTCGACCTGGCCATCGCGGAATATAAAGACATGGTCGATGTCCCGGAGCCCGCCATAGCGGCGGCGGCGTATAATAAAATGGGGTCCATCTGGCTGGCGTCGGCCAAGGCGAAGGGTGCTTATCAATCGATGCAGACGGATCAGGAACGCACCGACGCCCAACAGGTGCTCTCTTCCGCCGATGGAGAATATCTCCAGACCTTGAAGAAATTCCCCGAGCAGCTCAACGCCGTGGCCGATGCCTTCCAGGGCCTGATCGACGGGATGATTCAGCGCCGTTCCTGGGGCTTGCTGAAGGATGCCGACTTCGATGGCTATCTCGCGAAGCTCGGTGCGGACCTCACCACGCCCGAAATGCAGGGCCGGCTGGAACTGGCCCGGGCCGGACTGGTCTTTTTTTACAAGGATGGAGAAAAGCAATATCCGCAGGCATTGGATCGGTTTAAAAAAGCGATCGATGCCAATCCCGATTTGCAGATGGATCGTCAGGAAGCAAGTCAATTTGGCGAATTGCTTATTGCCGGAAAGGATTACGCGCGCGCCATCGAGGTCTTTACCGCCCTTGGGCAGGCGACAACGGATGATCCCGCCGCCCAGGCGGATGCCAATTACGGACTGGGTGCGGCCTACCTCGCGCAGGGAGATGTGGCCAAGGCCAAAGATTATTTCGTCAAGATGCAATCGGCGGTCTGGCATCCGCATCTTTTGGATTCCCAGTATGGACTGGCTTTGGCGGCTGAAGAATCGGGCGACAGCGCGACCGCCAGGCAGATTTATGCCAAACTGATGCGTGCGCCCCAGGCCAGTTATGCGTTGCAGGCCAGGGCGATGATCGGTTACGGCCACCTGCTCGAAAAGGCGGGCCATGCGTTGAAGGCCCCCAACCAGCAGGATATCGAATATGCGGTTCACTATTACCGGCAGATCCACACGCTCTTCAGCGGGGCGGTGCCGGAATTAAGCGCGGAGGGACTTTTTCTTGCGGGCCAAGCTTATGCGAAGGCAGGCGACAGGGCTGACGCGAAGACCCAGTACACAGATCTGAAAAACTCTTACGCCCAGACGGCTCCCGATTGGACGGCCAAGGCGCAGGCTGAACTGGCCAAATTGGGGCCCTGATTTCGAGTGCATCAAGAGTCATGCATGGGTTAAATCGTGGCTATCCGTAAACCGACTTCTCTTGCCGCGCGCGCCGCAGTTTTGTGTCAGGCGCTGAAAAAGATCTATCCCGACGCCCATTGTGAGCTGAACTTTTCCAATCCGCTCGAATTGCTGGTCGCCACGATTCTTTCCGCGCAATGCACCGACGTGCAGGTCAACAAGGTCACGCCGGAGCTGTTTCGAAAATATCGCACTGCCCGCGACTATGCGGAGGCGAGGCTGGAGGAGATCGAACATGATTTGCGGAGCATCGGTTTATATCGCGCCAAGGCAAAAAACATCCGCGCCTGTTGCCGGTTGCTCGTCGATGAGCATGGTGGCAAGATTCCCGAAAGCATGGACGAATTGGTCCGCCTTCCGGGCGTGGGGCGCAAAACGGCCAATGTCGTTCTGGGAAATGCTTTCGGGCAGAATGTCGGCGTGGTGGTCGATACCCACGTCGCGCGGCTTTCGGGGCGCCTCGGCCTGACCCGCGAAACCGACCCGAAAAAAATCGAGCCTGTCTTGATGCGTCTTGTTCCGCAGGAGAAATGGACGATCTTTTCGCACTGGCTGATTTTTCACGGACGCCGCCGCTGCAAGGCGCAGAATCCTGATTGTCCCAACTGCGAGATCAAGGATCTCTGTCCCAGCTATCCCCGCTTCATGAAGTTGAGGGAGAAGAAGGCGAGGTAAAAATTTCCGTCATCCCGAGCTTGTCGAGGGATCAGTTCAATTGCAGTTGAGAAATCAATGAAGAATTACTTTGTCTACATTCTCTCCAATAACGCCCAGGTTTTGTATATTGGAATCACCAATAATATCGATATTCGCTTGTTTCAGCATTTAAGTGAGCGTACTTCTTCAAGTTTTGCCGCTCGCTATAATCTGGATCGGCTGGTTTTTTATGAAACTTATCCGACCGCCAACGAAGCGATTGCACGGGAAAAGCAACTCAAAGGATGGAATCGCGAAAAAAAGAAGAAGTTGATTCGGCAAAGTAATCCCATGTAGCGAAACCTCCTAAATGATTTGAAGGGGAAGTCGCTAAAGATGAAGCCAGCAGATTAAGAAAAAAAAGGCAGGCTGAACTGATCCCTCGACAAGCTCGGGATGACGAAGAGAAATTTATAGATAAATTCACTAATGTCTGGTCTCCATTCAAGATGACGGAGAGTAGCGATACAGATTTTGTCATCCTGAGCGGAGCGACACCCGAGGGTGTCGCGCAGTCGAAGGATCAGTTCTGCCCTCTGGAAAAAGGCTGACCAAACTGATCCCTCGACAAGCTCGGGATGACGGGAAGAGGAAACTTAGTGATCGGGGCGTACGTTTCGCCTTGGCTCCGCTCGGGATGACGGGAAGAGGAAACTTAGTGATCGGGGCGTGCGTTTCGCCTTGGCTCCGCTCGGGATGACAGAAACAAAAAAGTTTGTGGGTTTGAGTTATCCCGCATTTAGTCCATACTCTCTGTTTCGATGAACGCATCCTCCCCCAAACCCCGCGTCCTGCTCGGCATGAGCGGCGGCGTCGATTCGTCCGTCGCGGCCTACCTGCTGAAGGAGCAGGGCTATGACGTCATCGGCGTGACCATGAAGGTCTGGCCGCAGGATTGCGTTTCGCGCGCGGAGGATAAATGTTGCGGACCGCAGGCCGTAGCCGATGCCCGGGGGGTGGCCCACGCGCTGGGCATCCCGCACTACGTGGTGGATGAGGCGAACGAGTTCGAGAAGATGGTGATCGATTATTTTACCAGCGAATATCGGGCTGGACGCACGCCGAACCCATGCGTGATGTGCAACGAAAAGCTCAAGTTCGGCAATCTCCTGACCAAGGCCCGCGCCCTCGGTGCGACCCATGTGGCGACCGGCCATTATGCGCGGATCGAGCGAAGCCCGGAAGGCCATGCCACCTTGTTGAAGGCGGTCGATGGCAAAAAGGATCAATCGTATTTCCTCTTCAGCCTGCGCCAGGAACAGCTCGCCTCGGCGATCCTGCCTCTGGGCGGCCTGACCAAGCCTGAAGTGCGTGCGCTGGCGAAAAAAATGGGCCTGAAAACCTACGACAAGGAAGACAGCCAGGAGATTTGTTTCGTGCCGGGCAACGACTACACCGCGTTTCTCAAGTCGCATCTCGGCGAGAAGGATTTTCATCCCGGCGGCATCTATTTCAAGGACGGCGCCAAGATGGGTGATCACGAAGGCATCGAGTTTTACACCGTGGGACAGCGCAAGGGTCTCGGCGGCGGTCATGGACGTCCGGTCTATGTCATCGATATCGACGCCGTGACGCAACGGGTCATCGTCGGCGATTACGATGATCTTCTGAGGCGTGACTGTTATCTTTCGCAGACCAACTGGGGGGAAGGGGAGTTGACGGGGCCGACCGAGATTACGACCAAGATTCGCTATAACTATCCCGAGGTGCGGGCCGTGGTGCATCCGCTGCCGGGAAATCGTGCGCGTCTCGAATTTCCCGAGCCGCAGCGCTCGGTCAGTCCGGGCCAGGCGGCGGTCTGTTACGTGGGAGACCGTGTCATCGGCGGCGGCTGGATCGAGCGGACCGAGCTTTCTTCCGAGGCTCCCAAGATCGAGTCAGCGCAGATGGCTGTTGCTGGCGCTTGAGCTCAGGATGACGGGCTTTTTCAGCAAGCTACTCGAGCTGTCCGAAAATTTCGTCTCCGTCATTCCGAGCGAAGTCGAGGAATCGGTATGAGCTCGCTTGGCCTTGTTTTTTCAAACCGATTCCTCAACTATGCCTCGGGATAGCTTTCTGCCCGAATAAGCTTCAGTGACTTGGCTCCATTCGGAATGACAGGCCCTAAGGTCCCTCTTTGGGATTAAACCGGATGATGATCTCTCCGGTTTTCTCGATTTGATCCATGTACCTCAGCGTGCCGACGCGCACGAGTTGGGCCGGAGAAAGCCGTGAAGCGGCGGCCAGTTTGTCGAGCCGGGCGCGGGTTGCCTCATCAAAAAGAGCGGCGACCGCCTCCGGATGATCGACCTCGACCGTTTCGCTTTTGGCACCATTTTTGTAAACCTCCTCGGGAATTTCCTCTAAAAGGACTGCGGGGGAAATCTCCGCAACGCTTCCCATCCTGCGCCCTTCGATCAATTTTTCCAGGTCGCCGCGAAGCTTGTCGCTCATCTTCAACTGCTTGGCTTTGATGAGACGAAGCGTGCTCGCCTGGAAAGGGAGCTTTTCCAGCAATCCTTCAAAACCTCCGAAGAGGGCGGTGCCTTCCTCGATTAATTCTTCCTGCGTTTTATCCATATTTTTTGAGTCGTGATCCCAGGCCTGTTTTTCCCAAGGCAAGCTTCCAAGGGAAGCAATCACCATGCCATGCAAAATCCGCGCTACAGCAAAGAATCCCGGCGCAAGCTCCGAGGCATTCTTGGAGGGACACCGACAGGCGAGCCTGCCCGGTCGTCCGCAAGGCGCGATATCTTAATTTTCTCCAAAGGGGTGGGGTGGTCTTTCGTTAAAGAGCTTGCGATTAAACCGAGACCGGATTACTGCGGATTTTTCCACCATCCAGTAAAAGAAACAGCCGTCGAACCATGGTTCGACGGCTGAGGTCCTACCCCTCCGCCATTTGTCGGCGGAATTACCAGGGCACCTAAATCTTAATTAACTAATATATTGCTTGCGGCGGAGGGCCAGCAGCAAACCAACAAATCCCACACCGCACATCGCCAGCGTGGAGGGTTCGGGAACTGCGGTGATGCTCAGGTTCTGGAAATTGCCAATGCTGGTCCCCGTGGCGCGCAAATCACCATAGAAACCGATATCATTGCCAATCGTGCTGCCTGGGGCATAGGTGATTGTCCCAACCTGATTTTCAATACTACCGGCAGTGAGATATCCGTACGCGAAATTCTCACCTGCACCCGTGGTCGAAAGCCAATCAATGTACAGGCCGGTTATCGAAGCAACGGACGGGTTCGCTGTGTATCCACCTCCAATGGGTCCATTTGCGACGACACTACCACTGACGGAAGTGGTTACTTTAATGCTAGCAACGGGATTATTGGCTGTGCTGGGACGGATGCTAATCGTCATGAAATCAAATGTTGCGCGGGAATCCCACGAATTTCCCGCTGAAGCTACTGTCGCGGGGCCTGCAGTAATCGCGAGCCCGAAATCCTCAAGGACGCCTGAACTGGCAACCGTTGAGGCAACAGAAAGGGTATCACCCACAGCGAAAGTCGTGCCAAACGAGGTGCCTGGAGCCAAAGACATGGCTTGTTCAGCGTGGGCGGTAGATCCCGTATAATTGTCCTGAAGCCCTGATCCGCTTTGGGTAAAGGATACTCCGTCTGCAACGCCGCCGACAGCACCGGCTTGAGATTGGTCGAGTGTTAAATAGTTCGTATAGGTAATACCGCCGGTGCCGTTAAGCGGGTCAATGATGGTTTGTGCGTGAGCCACTAAGCCGAGCGAGCAAAGCGCGGCGCAGATACTGATTTTATGGATGTTTTTCATTTAATTGTAGGTTTAGGTTAATAAGTTTAATTACATTATTCAGAGTAGGATTCTGTCGACTGTGTTATTTATATCAAATGGAGAGGTGGCTGTCAATACCCTAAATTGGGAATAATATGGTCGCCCTTTAAGAAGCGAGCGACAGAAGCAAAAGCGCTTTCCAGCCTGGGGACGGCGATAAAGGGAATCAGATGAAAATATCATGCGAGTAAATCCTCGATTGGACACAATGATTGAAACAACGGTTTGTGTCGATGTCAAGGCAATGAGATCACATCGATCACGACACCGGGGTCATCTAGGCCTCGCGTTATCCTTTGGTTTTAATTACGAAGTATACCCTGCGGTCTTGCCGCAGGGTTCTTGATTTCCCTGCCTATGGAAATCATGCCGGTGAAAGTGCTTCTTCAGGGCCTTTGCTGCTTACTTATTCCTCGCTCCCAAACTCTGTTTGGGAGCGTCTTCCTGCACCTCGCGAAATTCCATTTCGCGCCAATGGGCTTCCCATCTCGGGTGTTGTGGGCTTGGGGATTGGCAATGAAATTGCCTCAGCAAGCGCGTTCCCAAATGGAGTTTGGGAACGAGGCCGTGCAAAGAACCTCGGAGCAAGCTCCGATGCATGGTTGGAGGGATACCGACAGAGGCGAGCCTGCCCGGTCGTCCGCAAGGTAGCCGTCGAGCTCCGGGCGACGGTGCAGCAGATTCCCGCGCTCGGAGATCGCGGGCTACCTAAAATCCGAAGCAAGCTTCGGAGAATTAGACCCAAGAGAATAAGGAATCCCGCCGCAAGCAGCAGGGTATTCAGGGTAGCCGCCGCTGGCTCGGCGGCGGTCCGTCGCTCGGAGAGCGACTGGCTACCAACTGCACGCCGCAAGCGGGAGGGAATTGATCCCCAAAGAGATTAAAAATCGCAAGATAATCGTGTCATAAAAAATGAAATAGGGTAGTGGTGCAGTTTGAGTATTTTGTCATCCTGAGCGGAGCACCGCGTGCGGTGCGTAGTCGAAGGATCAGTTCCGCCAGCCTGTAAATGGAGCCAACCGAACTGATCCCTCGACGGGCTCGGGATGACGGATTGTTTCAAACTGTGCCACTACCTGAAATAGGGCTTGCAACCTTTTACTGTTTGAGACAAGTTACATCCGGGTCGAGCTCAATATAAAGAGAGCAGAAGGATGAAAACCCCTTTAAATAAAGCCTTCAGCGCGAGCAGCCCCTACTCACCCGTCATCGTGAAAAATCAAAGTCGTAAAACAAACCGCCACGTTCTCGGAGTTATGTGTGGCGCACTCTTGGCCGCCTTGAGCGGAGGAGTTTCGCAAGCGGCTACGGTAACGCTAAATGGTAGCGATAATTTCGGGAGTTCGAGTTTCAATAGTTTCAATACTAATACTAATAATGGCCTAGATTGGAGCAACAATGCCGCGCCCTCTGCTGGAAATGTCTACACAGTCACGCTCGTAGGTCTTCGCGGTCCTGCTAGTACCGCGTCGGCTACTTTTGGCGGAGATTCACTGACCATCAATCCTGGAACTTTGACTACACCATCACAGTTTATAATAAAAGCCCAATCAGTACCTGCCACGCCCCAGATACTGACCGTCAATAACTTCATCCTCAACGGTGGCGCCCTTCGCATGGCGGATGCTGTTGACAACCACGAAGGCGACCTTGCGGGTAATATGTCTGTGACGGCAAATTCCTATGTGGGGGCTGGGAACACAGGAGGGGCGAACGTGGAGACTCTGGGCATCGAGTCTAACATCAGTGGAAGCGGAAACCTGCAAATCGACCAGGGAGCAGCTACCTTTTACTCTGGCTATACAGATGCTGGTATTGTGCTTTTATCCGGCTCGAACGGTGGTTTTACCGGTTCCATGACGGTTGGTAGCGCCAGCCAAGCTGGCGCTATTTTTGGCGCCACTCTCCGGGCCGGTTCGACCACGGCGTTCAGCGCCAGTTCGGCGATGATCATTGCCAACGCCGCCTTAACGACCGTTGATCTTAATAATTTCAACAATTCGATCGGTTCCCTGTCGGGTGGGGGAGCGACGGGCGGAAACGTCACGCTGGGCTCGGCCACCCTGACCACGGGCAGCGATAACACCAGCACCAGCTTCGCAGGTGTGATTTCCGGCACGGGAGCGGTCACCAAGGTCGGCACGGGTACCCAGGCCTTTTCGGGTGCCAATACCTACTCGGGTGGAACGGCGGTGAATGGCGGCACGTTGCTCCTCGCCAACGGAACCACCGGCTCGGCGACCGGCACTGGTACCTTAACGGTGGCCAATGGCGCCACGATTGGCGGCGCGGGTAAGAGCGCCTCCAGCAGCTTCGCCATCGGTACGGCCGGGGCAGGCACGGCCAATGTTCTGGTCGGCAATGGCGTGGATGCCACCAGCCAGACGACGATTACCGGTACTTCGGCTTCGACGTTCACAAAGGCCAGCCTGACCCTCAACCTCGATTCGGCGAGCACCAACAGCAATGTGCTCAACGTGGGCAATACGAGCATCACCTTCGCCAATACCACGCTGAGCCTCAATCTCCTCGGCGTTGGCGCCATCCCCAAAACACGATATACACACTTCTTGCCGGCAGCGGCAGCGCCGCCTTCAACGGCTTTGCGACGTTTACGAATGGCTTGGGACAAACGGAGATCAATTCGGGCGGCGGATTGACCTTTGCCTTTGCCGATCCCACGGCGTCCAGCCTGTATGGCTCTTTTTCCTATCTTTTTATCAGCGGTGACAGCATCGACCTTGAGGCGATCAACGCCGTTCCGGAGCCCGGCACATGGGCGATGATGCTCGGCGGATTGGTTGTCCTTCTCGGCATTCAATATCGTCGCGGCAACGGAATCGTCCAGGCTTCGCGTTGATCTCTTTGGGTTAATTCCCCGCCGCAAGCAAGCGGCGGTTTTTTTTATTTTCCCTGCCTATGGAAATCATGCCGGTGATAATTTCTTGCTCCATTCGTTGGCAATTTTTCCGAAATTGTGTAGCCTTCTGCACATGAACCCTTCTAACAATATGATGAAATTCAAACTCACCTGTCTTCTCCCTGTGTTAATGTGCGGCATTCTTTTGAGCGCCAACGTGCTCATCTCACACGCGCAAGCGGCTGAGCAACCCCACATGGTCAATGCGCTTGAAGCGTTGAAGCGTGCTCGTCATCAGCTTGAAATTGCCGAGGCGGACAAAGGAGGCCATCGCGTCCGTGCCATCGGCATCGTGGATAATGCCATCGCTGAAGTAGAGGCGGGCATTGCGGCAGGCAACTAAAAATTGTCGTTCCTTTGGCCTTGCCGGGGACCCGGTAGCAAATTTCCCTTCCTCCCCCAATCTGAAGCTTGCTGAAAAGACCTTTCAGCAAGCGTTTAGGCTGCTTCCTTGTCCTGCTTGCGGCGGATAAGGGGTGACTTTTTGCCGTCAATGACCGCCCGATTGATCGTCACCTCGATGATATCTTCGCGCGAGGGCAGATCATACATCAAATCGAGCATGATCTTTTCGAGAATGGCCCGGAGTGCCCGCGCACCTGTTCCTTTGCGCACCGCTTCTTGAGACAAAGCCTTCAACGCATCCTTGGTGAAGGTAAGTCCGACATTATCCATGGCAAAAAGCTTGGTGTATTGCTTGGTCAGGGCGTTTTTCGTCTCGGTCAACACGGCCACGAGATCCTCCTCCGTCAACTCGTCAAGCACGCTGATCATGGGAAGCCGCCCGATAAATTCAGGGATGAGACCGAAGTTAAGCAAATCCTCCGGCTCGACCTGGCGCATGATGGCACTGGCGGGCAGGGAGGCATCGGCGGCTGATGGCGCCTGCTGATTGCTAAAGCCGAGAGTGTTGCGACCGACGCGGCGGCGAATGATCTTGTCGAGACCGACAAAAGCACCGCCGCAAATAAACAGGATCCGCTCGGTGTTGACCTGGATATATTCCTGGTGCGGATGCTTGCGACCGCCCTGGGGCGGGACATTGCAAACGGTCCCCTCGAGAATCTTCAACAGCCCTTGCTGGACCCCCTCACCCGAGACATCGCGGGTGATGGAGACGTTGTCGGTCTTGCGTCCGATCTTGTCGATCTCATCGATGTAGACGATCCCGATCTCGGCGCGCTTGACGTCGTAGTCGGCGTTTTGGAGCAGGCGGAGCACGATCGTCTCGACATCCTCGCCGACGTAGCCAGCCTCGGTGATGGTCGTCGCATCGGCAATGCAAAAAGGCACATCGAGAATCTTGGCAAGGGTGCGGGCCAGCAGGGTTTTGCCCGAGCCGGTGGGGCCGATGAGCAGGATGTTGCTCTTCTCAATCTCCACCTCGGAGGAGGCATTGAGCGCAATCTCGGTTTTCTGGCGGCTCGCCTGCCCCGCCACAATGCGCTTGTAGTGATTGTGCACCGCAACGGCCAAAGTCTTCTTGGCAAATTCCTGCCCGATGACGTGGCGATCCAGCTCGCGCCTGATGTCCACCGGCTTGATCAGGGTCACCTCGGTGTTGGAACGGCGTGCTTCCTCCTTCGTTTCCTTGTCGAGGATGTTTTTACAAACCGTGATGCAGCTATCGCAGATGTAGACGCCCGGGCCGGCGATCAGCTTGCGCACCTCGGCGTGGCTCTTTCCGCAGAAGGAGCACATCGTCAGGTTGGTGGTGCGGGCCATGTGGAAACCTATTTTGGCGTTTCACCTATAATTGCGGCGACTTCGCGGCGGGATTTCACCACTTCGTCCACGATGCCATATTCCTTGGCATCCTCCGCGCTCATGTAATTGTCACGGTCCATATCTTTCTCGATCCGCTCGACCGGCTGGCCGGTATGGTAGGCCATGATATCGTTGAGCCGTTTTTTGAGGCGCAAAATTTCCTTGGCCTGGATGCTGATGTCGCTGGCCTGACCGCGCGCACCGCCGCTTGGCTGGTGAATCATGATCCGCGCGTTGGGCAGCACGAAGCGCTTGCCTTTGGTCCCCGCCGCGAGCAACACCGCACCCATGCTGGCCGCCATGCCGATGCAGTAGGTGGCCACGTCGCAGGTCATGAACTGCATGGTGTCGTAGATCGCCATTCCGGCGGTGACATAACCGCCCGGCGAATGGATGTAGAGACTGATCTCCTTCTTGGAGTCCTCCATCTGGAGGAATAGAAGCTGGGCAATAATAATATTGGCCACCGTGTCATCGATCGGCGTGCCCAGGAAAATGATCCGGTCCTTGAGCAGGCGCGAGTAGATGTCGTAGGCCCGCTCTCCCCGCCCCGTTTGTTCAATGACCGTTGGGACGAGATAGGAGGAGCTCATGGCGTCTTGCATGTAATCAAGCTACTCAAACTTTGCTTCTTTCAAAAGGAAATCCAGCACGGCCTGCCGTAAAATTTGCTGACGGACCGGACCAAAGGCGTTGTTCTTGCGTACCCGGTCGACCATTTTCTCCAGCGTGATGCCCTCGCGCTGGGCGAGAAACGCCAGATGTTGGGCGATCTGCTCATTTGTCACTTCGATTTTTTCACTTTCGGCAATTTGGGCGGCGATAAATTTGAATTTCACCAGATCCTTGGCGCTTCGGGCTGCATTGCTGAAAATTTCGTCTTTTTTCTCTTCCAGGATGCTGGCCGAAACACCCCGGGCCTGGTTTTCCGCCACGATATCATAAACGGCGGCGTGGGTTTCCTCATCCACGGTGGAGGGAGGCAGATCAAATTCAACGGCGGAAATCAGCTTCTGGACGATTTCCGAACGTGCGGCGCGATCGGCCTGGTTCTTTTTCTCCGCTTCCATGTTTTCGCGCGCGCGCATCTTCAAGTCGGCCAGATTCATCTTGGCGACCTCCTGCGCAAAGGCGTCATCGACGGGAGGCGCGTTCTTGATCTTGATTTCCTTGAGCTCAACTTCGTATTGCGCCTTTTTACCCGCTAACGTGGCCTGGGGGAAATCGGCGGGAAATTCGATCTCAATCGCCCGCGACTCGCCCTTCTTCATGCCGACGCATTGCTCGGCGAACTTCGGCAGAAAACCTTCCGAACGCATCCAGAGCCAGAATTGCGGATTCTGCGCGAGATGCCTGGCTTCAGGCGCAAGCTCGATCAGGGGCGTGCCGTCGATTTTGCCGGTGTAGGAAATCACGGCGAAGTCCTCCATGGCCACGGGCCGCTCCGGGGCATCGTCGAACTTGGCGCGTTGGTCCGCCAGATTCTGCAAAGTCCTGTCGATTTCCTCGTCCTTCACTTCCGTGTCCTGCTTTTTCAGGACCAGGCCCTTGTATTCGGGCAGCTTGAATTCGGGCACCAATTCCACCATGGTGGAAAAGCTGAGGGAAAGACCGGGCTGATACTTCAAATCCTCGATCTCGGGCGCGCTGACCACCCGCAATTTCTTTTCGTTGATGGCCTCCTGGTAGGCTTCGGGCACCAGCGTGCGCTGTGTTTCGCTTTCGATGTCCTTCTGGAATTTTTTCAGGACGACGGTCCGCGGGGCATGGCCGGGACGAAAACCGGGGATGCGCGCCTCTTTTTGGAAATCGGTGGCCACCCGGTCATAGGCCTGTTGAACCCGGTTGGCGGGAACTTCAATCTTCAGGCGTTTCTTGCAAGGGGCGACATCTTCGACAGTGATATTCATGGGACCCTTCACCCTAGAACCTATCTCCTAAATAAGCAAGGTCATGCGGGGAGAGATTTTGCTTTCCGGCGAGGAGTCGAGCGAGGCGCATAGCCGAAGCCTTCGTTGCTCGTCGGTCAAAGACCGCTGCGGGTATGTTCCCTCCTCGCGCCTCGGCCCGGGCCAAAGCCAGCTCGCAACCTGACCCTCGCTTATTGATGAGATAGGTTCTTGGGCCTATTCAAAAATTGGGCAAGACTGGGCCGAAAGGATTTTGCGCAATGAGCCCGGGGACCTCGTCAAGGCGTCGTGGGACCTTCGGCAGGTGCAGCAGGGACTTCCAACGGGTTTGTCCCCGGAGCGGGAGCTGGAACGCCTTTGGCATCGAGCAGTTTGCGCAGTTGCTGGGCTGCATCGTTGCTTCCTTCAAATCCATGGGGACATTTTGCCGCCATCAGATAGGCCTGCTCCGCCTTGACCAGCATCCCGCGTTGCCAAAAATGATTTCCAAGTGCATTCCAGAATTGTCCGTCGTAGGGCTGGGCTTTCACCGCCGCCGCATAGCAAAAGAAAGCCTCGGAATATCGCCGCATCACGTCGAACGTCATCCCCATCCGCGCCTGAATGGTATCGTCGAGCGGATTGGCCTTGAGCGCATCTTGATACACGGTCAGTGCTTTTTGACCTTCCGCTACACGCCCCTCTATCCCTTGTTCCCGCGAGGCGCGAAAGCGATGCAAATCGCCCAGCAACACCAACGCCTGGGCATTATCCCGATCGAAAGTCAGCGCATCCCTCACGTCTTGAACGGATTGAATCGTGGGTTGCTCCGACGCCTTGGCTTTGACCTGCTCATAAAGAATGTCACTCAAGGCTGTTCGTCCGGTTTGAATGCCATAAGCCACGCTGAAGATAATCAGGAACAGCCCGAGCCAACGTCCCAGAGGCGCGAGAGGAAGGGCAGTCCAATGCCGAACCGCCTCCTCGCCCTGCGCCCGCCTGAGTCCCATGCCAACCAGGGCAAAAAACATCAGGGCATTGGCCGGGATATGCAGATTGAAATCGACGGCGGAATGAACCAGCAGTGCCGACCATGCCGCAAATCCGGTGGCCATGAGCACACGGTCCTGCCAACGCGTATCCGCCCTCAGTCGTCGAAAAAATTTGAGCGTGACTGCCACGATAAAAAACAGGGCGATGCCCAATCCCGTCCAGCCGTAGTCATCCAGGCAATTGAGGTAGTCATCATGGGTCAACACCGCCTTAAAGCCGAACGAATCACTCTGATAACGTGGATGAATAAAGACGAAGGTGGCCGGCCCTGTTCCGAAAACAGGGTAGTCGTGTGAAATTCGCAGGGCGTCTTCAGCCAATTGCACGCGTATATATTTGTTTACCGTACCGGTTTGAATTGTGTCCACCGCATCCATAAACCGGAACTGGACAGCCGGCACATAAGCGATCACGGCAGCAACAAGCCCCACCAGGATCAGGTAGCCTCCCACGGGAACCCACCATCTCAACGTCCCGTAACGAAGACCGAAAATGGTCAGCGCGCCGAGCGAAGCCAGAAGCCCCAGCCAGCTGCCGCGCGACCCGGAATACATCACGCCGATAACCATCATGGCCGCGAGATAGAACAAAACGATGCGGACAGGCCACGACCATTTGGAAAAAGCTCCCATGGCCATGCTTGCCCCGATGGCCATGACCAGCAGACCCCCATAATGATTGGGACAGCCGTAAGTACCGAGCCACCTCGGAAAATAGTGCAATTGAAGCCGCTCGGACGTGCCGAAAAGCAACCAGAGGGACTGCGGGTCGTTGGGATTGGAATGCTGGCTGAGCAAGTAGCCGATAATCGTTTCACATACGCCGAGCACGACCAGCAGCCATAAAAGCCAAAGACTGTGCGTGCGCCTCACCAATCCGTAGCGACAGGTAAAAAATACCGTGGCGTAAGCCACAATATTCATCACTTCAAGCCGCGAATAATATTCGGTTGGCGAAGTCCACCAGCGAGCCATGGCGTAAAGCGTGAAAATCACCACGGACAAGTCGATCAGGTCGATTTGCCGCAAGGCGCCGTGGACAGCCGTGCTGTTAAACCTTATCCCTTGAATCAAAAGCAGCAAGGCAACCCCGCAGAG
>Ga0206848_1020_pt1 | contig 50833 bp, 42 predicted proteins | sample Alteio_BWOrgCont_18_FD_152635 | JGI IMG/M metagenome (GOLD analysis project Ga0206848, IMG submission 152635) | Enriched cells from forest soil in Barre Woods Harvard Forest LTER site, Petersham, Massachusetts, United States -... | ecosystem: Environmental > Terrestrial > Soil > Temperate forest >...
TGATAATAACTGTTGAAGAGCCAGACAAAGTCTGGGTTGAAAGCTTTGTAGTCCGGAGAAAACTCGCGCAGGATGAAGGATTCAAAGAACCATGCGGTGTGGGCGAGGTGCCACTTCACGGGCGAGGCCTCTGGACAAGACTGCACCATCATGTCTTCCGGAGTGAGCGGTGCGGTCAGGTTGAGGGTGCGGCGGCGCGTTGCGCGGAAGCGATCGCGCAAGGAGTCGACGAGAACCGTTTGAGGCGCGGTGGCGGTATCAATAGCGCTTGCGATGGCTGTGCGCCTCCCTTGATACACCTAAAATCGGCGTATTCGGGAATTAGATGCCAATTTTTAGATATAGATCTTCAAATTGTGATTTCGAAATATATGCGATATATGCGCACTGGGCGAGCGAAAGGAATGTTAACGGGATTATAATGCTGTGCATTCCTTCGGCAATAAGGGGGAAGTGATGGCAAAATCGCGAATTTTCCTTTGCAAGGCAGCATTGCCGGTGCTGACAGTGCTGGGCATGATGTCCCTGGCGGGCTGGAGCCAGCCGCTAGAAAAAGAGACAACGAGCGGCGCAGTTGCCGCAACAGCTCCCATTTCGTATGCGACTTCAACACAGCAGAGCACGAATGCAAGCGTGGCGGCGCGCGCAGCAACCCCGGTGCAAAGCCCCGCGGAGGATGAGGGCGACACGCTGATGGCCCATCAGCGGTACCAGGCTGCAATTGAGGTATACAAGAAAGCGCCGCAGGACTCCGCATCTGTGTGGAACAAGATGGGAATTGCTTACCAGTTGCTGTACAACAATACGGACGCGCTGCGCTGCTATCAGATGGCCCATCACCTGGAGCCGAAGAACGCTTCTGTGGTGAACAACATGGGATCGATATCCATGTCAGCGCGGCGACTCAACGATGCGGAGAAGGAGTACCGCAAGGCGGTGAAACTTGATCCGACATCGCCGCTGTTTCACAAGAACCTAGGGACGGCGTATCTCTCCGATCATAAGTACACGAAAGGCTGGGAAGAGTATCGTGCGGCGCTTGCGATTGACTCGACCGTTTTTTCCCGTGCGGCGGGAGTGCGGGTTGAGAATCCTACGTCAACCCAGGATCGCGGGGCGATGAACTACTACATGGCCAGGGGCTGCATGTTGACCGGCGCGAAGATGCAGGCGATTGAGTTTCTGCGGATGGCACTGAATGAAGGATTTACGAATCCGAAGAAGGTGTTTGACGATGATCAATTTGCCGCATTGCACGACATGCCGGCCTTTCAAATGATGATCATGGAGCAGACCCAGACTCAAAGCCAAAGCCAGAGCCCAAGGTAAGCGTCGTCTGTCGACTCGGTTTGCGCGTCTATCCTCATGTAGGAGAAAGACGATGAGATTCCATACAGGTGGTGTGTTGGTTCTGGCGCTGGCGGCTTGTGGGGCTGCATGGGCGCAGCAGGATTCGGGTGCTGCTCCACAGCAGGGCCAAGGCGGCGGTTATGGCCAAGGGCGTGGCGCGGGTCGAGGCATGGGCCAGATGGGTCGCGGCGTGACTGGCACCGTGACGCAGGTGGCAGCCGATCATTTTTTGGTGAAGAACGACGCCGGCGACGTTTATACCGTACATTTCAGTGCGAACACGCGGATGGTGAAGACTGTTCCGCGACCCGCGGGAGCGGCGAATGATAGCCAGGCCGGCGGAGGAGCAGCGCGCGGTGGCGGCAACGGCGGCTTTGGTGGACGGCAGGGAGATCCGCCGGTTGCGATCAAGGCTACGGATATCAAAGTAGGCGACATTATTGTTACCGGCGGCGAGATTGATGAAGCTGCGAAGTCGGTTGGCGCAGTGATGGTGATGCAGTTGGACCCGGAGCGCGCGAAGCAGATGCGCGAGATGCAGGCCAACTTTGGCAAGACGTGGCTGATGGGGCGCGTTACCGCTGTGAATGAGACGAAGGTCACGATCGAGAGCAATGTAGATCATGCTTCGCATGCCTTTGTAGCCGATGAGAACACGACGTTTCGGAAGCGGCGCGATCCGGTTACGCTGGCCGATGTGCAGGTGGGTGATACGGTGCGCGTGGAGGGAGCTGTGAAGGGCGGCTCATTTGTGGCTACTACGGTTTCTGTGATGGGACCGGGCGGACCTGGTGGACCGGGCGGTGGTCCCGCAGGCGGCGCGCCGCCGCAAGGGCCTCCGCAGTAGTTTCGAGGATTGACTCAAAGAGCGCTTTCAAATTGCATGCTGATGCGGGCCAAAGCTATACTTGGCCCGCATGATTTCTTTCAGCCGCCGTGCATGTTTGCGGATGCTTGCTTCGTCCGCGCTGGCAACCACTTTTTCTATTGATGTGACGGCGGAGCCTGAGATAGCTTCACTGCGCGAAACGGCGGCTGCCCGCGGGCTTATCTTCGGTTCTAATTCTGACCAACATTTTGCTCAGGCACCGCCGGCTTATGAACAGCTATTCGTTCGGCAAGCGGCGCTGGACGCGGCGAATCTTTCCTGGCAGGATATTGCTCCCACATCGGCTGATCCGGAGGCACTGCATGAGAACGACTCTGTTGATCCGAACGTTTCCATTGCCATCGACCGTGGTCTGAGTATCACAGGCGCGCATCTGCTTTGGTATCTGCGTACGCCTGCGTGGTTTGAGCAGCTCAGCGCAGTGCAGGCTGTGGACGCTATTTCGACTCATATCCGGAGGCTTGCCGGCTTCTATCGCGGTCATGTGTGGTCATGGAATGTGCTCAATGAAGTGGTTGAGCCGCCGCAACAGGGACCTGATGGTTTGCGGGTGAACAGCGCGTTGGTGCGGGCTCTGGGCGCGAGCAATGTTGTGGAGGTCTTTGCGGGGGCATTCAAAGAAGCGCGTGCGGCGGATCCACATGCGCTTTTGCTTTACAACGAGTATGACGTAGAGCTCGATGTTCCCTGGCAGGAGGCACGGCGCACTGCGGTGATGAAACTGCTCGACAAACTTCAGGGTGCGGGAGCGCCGATTGATGGTTTGGGCATCCAGTCCCATCTCAAGTACAAACAGTTTGGTAACTTTCGCGAAGCGCGCTTCCGCAAATTTCTTGAGGACATAGCCGTGCGCGGGCTTAAGGTCGTTATCACGGAACTTGACGTGGATGATCGCGGAGCCTCGGCCGATTTTGCCGAGCGTGACCGGCTGGTTGCCGAGATTTATGCTCGCTATCTCGCGGTCGCTCTGGACTCGCCCGCCGTTGCCGCTGTCGTCACATGGGGACTGGTCGATCCGTATAGCTGGTACAACTCGGCGTATTTCAAGGATTACAAGCGCGACGATCATCTGCCTCAGCGGCCGCTGCTCTTCGATGCGGAGTTCAAACCCAAGCCATCCTTTTACGCCACGCTGCACGCGTTGGAGAATGCGCCGAAGCGGAGAGCTGTCAATCGTTAATTTTTTTTCGAGGTTGACAGATTCCGGGGTTTGCTCTTAGTGTTGCACTCAGATGCAGAGCTTCAACCATCACCGCCATCACCATCATCATGGACACTCCATGTCGGCGGACTGCTATGGCCTGAAGTAACGCGCCAGAGATTTAGAAAGACCAGCAAGCCCGCCGGCATAACGCCAGCGGGCTTTTTGTTTTGTTCACGCAATTCAAACCACTATTGAGACAGGATTATGACGAACATTGATTTCGAGAAGATGGATGGATTAGTGCCCGGCATTGTGCAGGACGCGAAGACGGGCGAAGTGCTGATGTTGGGGTTTCTGAATCCCGAGAGCTATGAGAAGACGTTGGAGACAGGTTTTGTAACCTTCTGGAGCAGGACTCGCCAGAGGTTATGGATGAAGGGCGAGACGAGCGGCAACAGGCTGCGGATTATCTCGGCTTCAACCGATTGCGACAACGACACGCTGCTCTTTCGCGTGGAGGTGGAAGGCGATGGGCTTGTGTGCCATGAGGGCACGGTGAGCTGCTTTACACGACCGATTGAAGTGGGCACAGAGAATACGGAGGCCGCAAGTGGCAAATAAGCTGAGACTCGGAATTCCCAAGGGAAGCCTGCAGGATGCGACGATTGCCCTGTTCAAGCGCGCGGGCTGGAATATCTATGCGGATGGGCGCTCTTACTTTCCCACGATTGACGATAGCGAGATTGAGTGCATGCTGATTCGCGCGCAGGAGATGGCGCGTTATGTGGATCATGGAGTGCTGGATGCGGGGCTGACGGGTATTGACTGGGTGGTGGAGAGCGGCCTGAGTCTGACGAGCGTGACCACGCTGACCTATGCGAAGCAGAGCAGGCGCAAGGTGCGATGGGTTCTGGCTGTACCGGAGAACTCAGGCTATGAGAAGGCCGAGGATCTGGAAGGAAAGATCATTGCGACGGAACTTGTTGAGGTGAGCAAGAAATACTTTGCTGACAAGGGCGTGAATGTGAAGGTGGAGTTCAGCTGGGGCGCGACGGAAGTGAAGCCGCCAATGCTGGCCGATGCGATTGTGGAAGTGACGGAGACGGGCAGCTCACTCAAGGCCAACCATCTGAAGATTATCGACACGGTGATGGAGAGCGAGACGCATTTGATTGCGAGCAAGGCTGCGCTGGCGGATGCATGGAAGAAGGAAAAGGTCGAGAGCCTGGCGCTGATGCTGCGCGGGGCGATTGATGCACAGGCGCAGGTGGGGCTGATGCTGAATGTGAAGAAAATCAACCTGGATGCCGTGCTGGCCGTGCTGCCGGCTCTGAACTCGCCTACTGTTTCACAACTGAGTGATGCGGAGTGGGTGGCAGTGAACACGATTCTGGAGGAGCGTGCGGTGCGCGAGGCGATTCCGCGGCTGAAGGCTGCGAAGGCCACGGGAATTGTGGAGTACCCGTTGAATAAGGTTGTACTGTGATGCGGTTGATACAGACGACAGGACGCGGGGCACGCAAGGCCGCGGAGGTGATTGCGACGCTCGAAGCCAGGGGTGGGACATCGCTTGATGGTGTTCTGCCTTTGGTGCGCCGCATTGTTGCTGACGTGCGGCGTGGCGGGGATCGAGCGCTGCTCAAGTATGCGAAGAAGTTCGATGAGCTTCGTGATGTGGAAGAACTTTGCATTGGTGCGGAGGAAATGGCTGCGGCGTGGGAGGCTTGCGGTGTGGAGATGCGCGCGGCTTTAACGACGGCTGCGGAGCAGATTCGCGGATTTGCCCAGCGGCAGATGCCGGAGTCATGGAAGAGTGAGCCGATTGCGGGATTGATGACGGGACAACTTATGCGTCCGCTGGATGCTGTGGGATGTTATGTGCCGAGTGGAAGGCATCCGCTGCCTTCTACGCTGCTAATGACGGTTATTCCTGCGCAGGTGGCCGGCGTGGAACGGATTGTTGCGGTTTCCCCGAAGCCCGCGCGCGAGACGCTGGCTGCTGCGCATTTGCTTGGTCTTACGGAGTTCTATCGTGTTGGCGGGGCGCATGCAATTGCGGCCCTTGCCTATGGCACAGAGGGCATTGTCCGTGTGGACAAGATTGTGGGGCCGGGAAATTTGTATGTGACTGCGGCAAAGCGCGAAGTTGCGTTTGATTGTGCGATTGATATGCTTGCTGGGCCAACGGAGATTGTGGTGACTAGCGAGCGCGGCACGGCGGCGGAGATTGCATCTGATCTTGTAGCGCAGGCAGAGCATGATCCGGAGGCGATGGCGATTTTTATTACGACTCGCTCGCCATTGGCTGAGGCTGTGATTGCGGAGACGAAGATACGTGCGCGAACCAATGCGGTGGCGCGTGAGGCGTTGAAGCGTAATGGGGTGGTGATTGTAATGGCGTCAATTGAGGAGGCGCACGAATTGACGAATCGCATTGCGCCAGAGCATCTGACTGTGGATTCTTCAGAAGACCTTGCCTGGGTGCGGAATGCGGGATCGGTTTTTGTTGGGCGCTGGTCAGCGCAGCCGATGGGGGATTATATCTCCGGGCCAAATCATACGCTGCCCACTGGAGGGCAAGCGCGTGTGCGTGGTGGACTGAGCGTGAATGATTTTGTGAAGCTGATTACAGTACAGGAGTATGACGCGGCAGCGATGCAGGAACTAGGTCCGAAGGCTGTGCTTCTGGCTGAAGCAGAGGGATTGACGGCGCATGCGGAGGCTGTGCGGGTGAGGTTGAAGAGTGCTTCGGGCAGGAGGAAGGTTAATGGCTGAGTTCCCTTCTTCCAGATTTCCGGAGCCGCGTGCACGCGTCGCGGCGATGAAGGAATATCATCCGCCGTTGGGCAGCCGCGACACGTTGCGGCTGGATTTTAACGAGAACACAGTGGCGTGTTCGCCTGCGGTGCGCGATGTGCTGGCGCGTATCTCAACGGAAGATCTGACTCGGTATCCGGAACGCGAGCCGGTGGAGGCGATTGTTGCTACGCATCTGGGCTTGAGACCGGAACAGGTTGCGCTGACGAACGGCGTGGATGAAGCGATTCATGTGATCTTTGGTGCGTTTCTCGATGCCGGAGACGAACTGCTGCTGCCTGTGCCGACGTACACGATGTATGAGGTGTATGCATCGGTGACAGACGCGAAGATTGTGACGGTGCAGGCTGATGAGGGGCTTGCATTTCCGTTTGAACGGCTGATTGCGGCTATTACGGCTAAGACGAAGATTGTCGCGATTGCGAATCCGAATAGTCCGGCGGGTTCTGTGGCGACACGTGAGCAGATTGTGACGATTGCCGAGCGTGCGCCACAGGCGATTGTGCTTGTGGATGAGGCATATTTTCATTTTTGTGGCGAGACGGTGATGGACTTGGTTAGTGTGCTGCCGAATCTGGTGGTGGCGCGAACGTTTTCCAAAGCTTATGGGTTGGCCGGGCTGCGTCTTGGTCTGCTGGCGAGTGGCGTGGAGAATATGCGCTGGATTCGGCGTGTGCTTTCGCCTTACAGCGTGAACCAGGTGGGACTGGCTTGTTTGCCTGCAGCACTGAATGATACGGAGTATCTCGATTTGTATATTGCAGAGGTACTGGCTGCGCGTAAAGAGTTTGAAGGTGCGCTGGATGCGATGGGGGTTCGGCGCTGGCCGAGCCGGGCAAATTTTGTGTTGGTTGAGATTGGCGCGCGGCACGCGGAGTTTGTGCGGCGTATGAATGCGGCAGGCGTGCTGGTGCGCGATAGGTCGAACGACCCCGGATGTGATGGATGTGTGCGCATCACGGTGGGCACACACGAGCAGATGCGGCGCGCGGTTGCGGCGATGGGAGCAGCGAAGGAGATGATTGCATTGAGCGGAGTGAGACGATGAGCGAGGCAAAGCGCACAGCAGAGTTTGCGCGCAATACGACAGAGACAAAGATTGCGATCCGGTTGGTGATTGAGGGTTCAGGGCAATACAAGGTGGCGACGGGGATTCGCTTCTTCGATCACATGATGGAGCTGTTCACGCGGCATGGGGCGTTTGATCTCGATTTGAAGTGTGACGGCGATCTGGATGTGGACCAGCATCACACGGTGGAGGATGTGGGCATTGCACTGGGCGAGGCGTTTGATAAGGCGCTGGGCGATAAGCGCGGGATTCTGCGCGCGGGTTACTTTGTGATGCCGATGGATGAGACGCTGGCGGTTGCGGCTGTGGACCTGAGTGGACGGCCTGCATACGTGGTGGATGCGAAGGTTCGCACAAGGCTTGTGGGCGATTTGCAGAGTGAACTGGTGACGGATTTCTTTGAGGGCTTTGCGCGGGGAGCGCGGGCAAACGTGCATGTGAGGACGATGTATGGGCGATCGAATCATCACAAGATTGAGGCGATCTTCAAAGCGTTTGCAAGAGCATTGCGCGTGGCATGCAGCAGGGATAAACAGTTGGGCGAGATGATGCCGAGCACGAAGGGTTTGCTGTGATGCGGGTTACGGTTATCGATTACAAGGCTGGCAATCTGACCTCTGTGCTGAAGGCGCTCGGTCATCTGGGTGTAGATATTACTGTTACTGATGGCGCCGCCGCGCCGATAGAAGGAGCAGAGCGGATTGTGATGCCGGGCGTGGGGCATTTCGCGGCGACGGAGCGGCTGGATGCGACAGGCATGACGCCTGCGATTCGAATGGCGATTGAGCGCGGTGTGCCGTTTCTGGGCATCTGCGTGGGGATGCAGTGGCTTTATGCGGGTTCGACGGAAGCACCGGATCACGCCGGACTGGGATACTTTGCTGAATCGTGTGTGCGGTTTCCGGAAGGTGCAGAAAAGGTGCCGCATGTGGGATGGAATTCGATTGAGCCTCGTGCGGGATCGCGACTGCTCCAAGGGATTGCGTCGGGAGAGTTTGTGTATTTCACGCATGCATATAGAGCGCCGGTGACTGCGGACACGGCTGCGACGACTGAATATATGGAGCCGTTTTCGGCGGCAGTGGAGCGCGGTCATGTGATGGGTGTGCAGTTTCATCCGGAGAAATCAGGTGAGGCGGGGTTGAAGATTCTTCGCAACTTTCTGGAGATATCGCGATGATTACGAGACGAATTATTGCGTGCCTGGATGTGCATGCGGGTCGTGTGGTGAAGGGTGTGCAGTTTGTGGACCTTGTAGATGCAGGCGATCCGGCCCAGCTTGCCGCGCGTCATGCACGCGAGGGTGCGGACGAGATTGTACTGCTGGATATCACAGCGACGCATGAGGGACGGCAGACGCTGCTGGATACGGTAAGCCGCACAGCGAAGGAGTTGTTTGTTCCCTTCACAGTGGGTGGCGGAATTCGCACGGTGCGAGATGCGGAGCAGGTGTTTACAGCGGGTGCGGACAAGGTGAGTATCAACTCCGCGGCGCTTGCGAATCCGGAATTGATTACAGAGATTGGGCGCAGCTTTGGATCGCAGGCAGTGGTGGTGGCGATTGATGCACGGCGTGATTCTGCCTCGGATGATCCTGTACGCGAAGCGCAGGTGTATGTGCAGGGCGGGCGCAAGCCTGCGGGACGCAAGGTTGTGGAGTGGGCGCGTGAGGCGGAGGAGCGCGGCGCGGGAGAGATTTTGTTGACTTCAATGGACTCTGATGGAACGCGTGCGGGATTTGATTGCGAGCTGACCGCAGCGGTGAGTGAGGCTGTGCGGATCCCTGTGATTGCTTCAGGCGGGGCGGGAACAGTTGGCCATTTTGCCGATGTGTTTACACGTGGCAGAGCCGATGCGGCGCTTGCTGCGAGCATCTTTCATTTTGGTGTGAAGAGCGCGCGGTCTTTGAAAGAGGAGCTGGCGCAGGCGGGGATTTCTATGAGGCTTCCATGCTGATTCCTTCTATTGATCTGTTGGGTGGACGAATTGTTCAGTTGGTGCAAGGCGAGAAGCTGCGTCTTGCGTTTGATGATTTTGAGTATTGGATTGAGAAGTTTTCGCGCTTTCCGCTGGTGCAGTTGATTGACCTGGACGCGGCGATGCGGCAGGGGGACAATGCTGCGCTAGTAGAGCAGATTTGCAAGCGGCTGCCGTGCCAGGTGGGCGGAGGAGTGCGAAGTGCAGAGCGGGGCAAGCAGCTTCTGGATGCGGGCGCGAGACGCGTGATTGTTGGCTCCTCGCTGTTTACTGAGGATGGTGCCGTGAATACTGGGTTTGCCGCTGAACTTGCTGAGACGCTGGGGACGGGACACGTTGTGGCTGGCATCGATACGAAGAACGGGCGTATTGCGGTGAAGGGGTGGAAGGCGAATGTGGATCTTACGCCGGATGCGGCGATTCCTGCGCTTGAGGAGTATGCATCGGCGTTCCTATATACGCATGTAGATGGTGAGGGAATGTTGCAGGGCTTTCCGCCAGCAACGGCGGAGCGGCTGCGAAGGTTGACAGAACGGCAGTTGATTGTTGCGGGCGGGATTCGGTCGCAGCAGGAAGTAGATACGCTGGACACGATGGGAGTGGACGCGGTGGTAGGCATGGCGGTATATACGGAGTTGCTTGCTGTGTGAATGGTCCAGTATGAGCGGAGGCACTGTGCGCGGGACATTGGAAGGCGCTTTGTCAGATATGCTGGAAGCGCGCGGGATATATAGAAAGGCGGAACGATGACTACGACCAGGCAAAGCGGAATTCGGCTTGCACGCCGGCTTGATGAAGTGGGCTTCTCTGATATTGTGCAGATTCGCAACAAGGTGATAGCGCTGCGCGCAGCGGGAGAGACTGTGTACTCGCTGCATGGCGGCGAACCTTTTTTTGAGACGCCGGACGAAATCAAGTTTGCCGCGGTGCGGGCGCTGGTAGAGAACCAAACACATTACGCGCCTTCATCCGGTATTGCGTCGCTGCGTCGCGCGCTGGTGGAGAAGCTCGCACGCAAGAATAAAATTCAGGCGACAGATGAGGAAGTGATTGCCACGGTCGGCGGATCGCAGGCGCTGTACGGAGCGTTTCAGAGCGTGCTGGATCCGGGAGATGATTGCCTGGTTTTTTCGCCCTACTGGACACCGATTGCCGACCTGATTCGGGGAACGCAGGCGCGGCCGATGCTGGTGCCTTCCGTGACTGCGCGGCGCAACGGGATTCGCGAGACACTGGAGCAGTTTGCTACGGAGAAGACGCGGGCGGTTTACTACAACACGCCGCAAAATCCGAGCGGGCTGGTGTTTACGCGTGCTGAGGCGGAAGAAGTTGCGGCGTTTGCCATTGAACGCGATCTAGTGGTGATCGCGGACGAGGCGTATGAAGACCTGGTGTATGAGGGCGAGCATTTTTCGATTGCCTCGCTGCCAGGTATGTTGGAGCGCACAATCACGTGCTACACATTTTCAAAATCGTATGGCATGACGGGTTGGCGCGGTGGTTATGCGGTTGCAAAAGAACCGTTCATGTCGGCACTGAAGAAGCTGGTACTGTATTCGACGAATGGCGTGGCGACGTTTGTGCAATACGCAATGTTGGAAGCGCTGAAAACCTCAGAGGAAAGAATTACGGCAACGCGCGAAGAGTATCGTAAGCGGCGCGATTTGCTGGTGGAAGGCTTGAATGAAGTAGGTCTTGAGTGTGCGCCGCCTGCGGGAGCGTTTTATGCCTTTCCGAGTGCGGGGAAAATTGATAAGAACAGCCGTGCAGCTGCACAGGTATTGTTGGAAAAAGCACACATTGCTACGATTCCCGGCTCGGTTTTTGGCGCGCAGGGCGAAGGACACCTGCGTTTTGGCTACGCAATTCCGGTGGCGGAGATTGAGGCGTGTGTAGAAGCGCTGCGGAAGTTTTTCCGCTAATCCCTAGAAGGAGATGCGTAGGACGATGGTGAGGGTCGGCTATCCAGCGATTATTGATGCGAGCCTGCTGAGCGTTATGCCAGAGGGAGTGGAGATGGTGCCACTTGAGGCAAGGCTGGACCGCGGTGTGGATCTGGATGTTTGGATTCCCGATGCGCTGACGCCGCGTGCGAAGGAGATATGGCAGCATCTGCGTGGTGTGAAGCTGGTGCTATCACTGATGGCGGGAACGGAGTGGATTCCTGAGACCGTTGGACCGCATGTGACGATCTGCAATGCGCGCGGCGCGCATAACATTGCGACGGCGGAGTGGACGATGGCGGCGATCTTTGCCACGCTGAAGTATGTGCCGCTCTATTGCGAGATTCAAGCTTCCGGTAATTGGAAACGGAGAAAAGAAGCTGCTGAGCAGTATGCACGGCTGCATCCGGATGAGGGTGCGATCTATCCGCCGGTGATGCAGGAGGAACTGGCGGGAAGCAAAGTGCTGATGGTAGGATATGGGTCGATCGGCAAGGATATTGAACGGATGCTGGCGCCATTTGATGTCGAATTAACGCGCGTTGCGCGTACGGCAAGGACAGAGCCGATGGTGTACCCGATTACCGATCTGGATCGATTGTTGCCGGATGCGGATATTGTGATTCTGATTTTGCCCCTTACCCCTGAGTCGCATGGGTTGATGGGCGCGCACGAGATGAGCCGGATGAAGAAGAGCGCTCTCCTGGTGAATGCGGCGCGCGGGCCTGTGGTGCAGACGGATGCTTTGGTGGAAGCGCTGAATACAGGTGCAATTCGCGCGGCGATTGATGTGACTGATCCGGAGCCGCTGCCTGAAGGGCATCCGTTATGGAAGTGCCCGAACCTGTATATTACGCCGCATATTGGTGGGTCCAGCCCGCGGTTTATGAGGAGGGCTTTGAAGGTTGTAGCGGCGGAGCTAGAACGCTATATCAAGGGCGAGCCGCTGGAGAACGTGGTACAGGCCGCGATTTAGGATCGCACTTCCGCTGGCGCGCGCTTCCAGTCGCGAAGTCCGAGTATGGCAAGCGCGACGAGCAGTGCGTAGAGAAGAGCTGTTGGCCATAGCTGCTTATAGATGTATTCGCCGACGTAGAGAACATCAATGACAATCCAGAGCCACCAGTTAGCGATGTGCTTGCGTGCCTGCCACCAGCTGGCGACGAGGCTGTAGCTGGCTAGAGGCGCATCGATCCAGGGCAGGGCCGCATGCATGTGTTGTGTAATGAGGCCGAGCACTACGCTCCCAACGGTTCCAACAGCAATTGCGATGGATGCATTGCGAGCCTTGAGAGGTGAGATTGTCACTTCGCCTTCTTCGCGAACCCCACGACGCCAATGCCACCAACCGTAGAGTGTGAACGCGACAAAAAAAACTTGCAGGAGTGCGTCTGACAATAGCAACGTGTCGTAATAGACGATGAGATAGATGATGTCGGCGGCAAGTGTAATGGGCCAGCAGAGAAGATTGCGCCGTGTTGTGAGCCAGATGCCGAGGCATGTTGTAATCACGCCTGCCCATTCAAGCCAGTGTGCCAAGATATAGGCGATCATGCGGATTTGGCCTCGGCCCATGCGCGGATTTTGTTGAGCAGAGCTGTGCCGGCGCTTCGCCACCAGCGTGCGTGGCCCAGCATGTAGCTTTCGCAGGCGATGCGAGCTTTATCTTCAGAATGCAGAACGGTGAGGAAGTAATCAGCCTCAGAGAGCGCGAACTCTACATGGCAGAGCGCGATGAGTGGCGCGAGAGCGGCACGTTCCTGTGCGCTGAGCGGGCGAATGGATTCGTAGCCATCGAGCAGTGCGAAGAGATGATCGAGGTGGAACGAAACGCGCTGTGGCTGATTGGGATGCTGGACGAGTGCCAGCCATTCAATGACGCTGCGCTCAACTGCGTGAGCGAGATCGTGCACGGCTGTGGTGCGGTCAGACAGGCCGAAGTCGATGACGGCGGTGACGCTTGCAGCTGGGCCGGGAGCGGACCAGAAGAGATTGGATGGATGGAGATCGTTATGCGTCCAGAGTGGCGCGAGTGCGGGCAGCAGAGGGAGCAGTTCGACGTGGAATGGTGCGAGGAGATCTATTGATTCTGACAGCCACGAGGTGCGATGAAGGTATGCGCTGAGTTTCGACCGCGCGGATAGATACGATTGCAGCGCGATGTGTGGATTTTGCCCGGCGAAAATGCTGAAGCCTGCGACGAGCGGGCGATGGGTGCGAGCGGGAGCATCGAAGCCCGCGGATGCGAGATGCAACTTTGCGAGTGCACGGCCTGCGGCGTGGGCGTGTGCGGCGTGAAAGAAGGGTGTCCAGGAGACGGCGTCTTCATAGAGGTCGATGCCTGAAGGCAGCTCGTGGATTTCGTACGTCCATTCGCCAGTCTCGATTGCGGTTGCACCGGTGCGATCTGTGAGCACAAGTGGTACGCTGGCTCCGTGCTCATGAAGATGCGCCATGAAAGCATGTTCTTCGCTGAGACCAGCGGCATCGCGCACGGTGCGGGCGTGGCGCTTGACGAAGACGCGGCGTTTACCGGCACGCATCCTAACTTCTACCACGCTGGCGGCAGAGAAGGGACGTGGGCTGATACTGAGCAACTCGACAGACTTGGAAAGATCTGGACCCGAGAGATCAGCGTAATCGCGTAGTACATCGCGCACCTCATCGCGGGTGAGCGCAGGCCAGTCTGGTGTGACGAGCGTGCCGTCCAGTCCGTGCGCGTTTGCGGTTGCGCTCATGTGTGCGGTGCGATCTCCTTAAAACGTGTAATGCGCGCTGAGGCGCACGGTTGTGGGTGCACCGAGATGAATGAAGGTGTCGCCGAGGCTTGCGCCGGTATCTTTCCAGTAGCGCTTATCCGTAATGTTGTCAGCATAAAGCCGAAGCGTAACATGTCCTTGCTCGCCGTTGGGTGTGTAGCGCGCGCCCATGTTAAAGAGGTTGTAGCCCGGGACGCTGACCAGATCATCGCGCGTGGCTTCTTTGCGCGCGGTATAGCTCCAGCCCGGCATGAGATGAAGATTTCTGGCGTGCGGAATGAGCATGTCCGCAAAGACGGCAATGCGAACGCGCGGCGCGTTGATGATTTGCTTGCCGTCAAAGGCTGGTGTTCCGGTGTCGTCAGAGATTGCTCGCATGGCAGCTGCGGATGCGGTGAGCTGAAGCCAGCGTGAGGCGCGGCCCTGGGCGTTTAGTTCTATGCCCCGATGGGTCTCATGGCCTTCTGACTCGAAACAAAGATTGCTGTATGAATTGGAATTGATTTCATCTGCCGTGCAGAAGTTGTCGGGCGCGGTGATTGGTTTGGGATAGAAGAAGGGTGTACGCATGCGGTAGAGCGCACCGGTAAGCAGGATGCGCTGATTGAGCTCGTATTTTGCGCCGATTTCTGCCTGGCGCGTAAAGTATGGCGCGAGAATTACGTTTGCGTTATCGACCCACCAAGGCGCCTGTGTGCCGAGCGAGAGCATGACACTGTAGCTGCTGTAGAACATAAGACCGCTCAGAGGCGTGTACGTGACGGCGTACGTTGGCAGCCAGAGGAGCTTGTTGGTGATGGTGGGAGTTGGATAGTCGATCGGATCGGATGCAGTGAGCGAATAGTTGTTGTCGCGAAGCGAATCAAGTCGGCCGCCGGCGAGAAGGTCGATGTGAGCGGGGAGATGAAGACGGTCCTGCAGGATAAGCGCGGCCTGGTGGTTATTTTCCCACAGGCGGCGCGGGCCGGCAGATTGCACCGGTGATTCGATCGGGAAAGATTCGAGCGGCTGATAGATGTTTTCTGAGCCGATCCAGGTGTAGACTGCGCCATCCTGAACGATGCCGTCGGGCGAATAAGGATTGTCGACTGTATAGTAGCCGGGCTGCTGCACGCTTCGGCGAAAGATTTCACCACCGAAGGCTACATCATGCGTGACGAAGCCGGTGCGAAGCTTGCCGGTGACGAGAGCTTCGGCCTGCGCGTCGATGCGCAGCTCGCCGGGGTCGCGGTAGTCGTAGATATCATAGGTTCCGTCGGGAGCGAAGAAGTAAGACGGAGCGGTTTCGCTGTTGCCATAGGCGTAGATGACGTTGTCGTCAATGAGCGAGTGGCTAAAGCTGCCTGATCCGAAAGCATGCCAGTTGTGAGGAAGATCGTAGTCGAGGCGCGCGCTGGTGTTGTAGGTGTCGAATGTGTTGGGCGGGGCCCAGGGCTGATAGCCGAGCATGGTTGAAGGAGAAATCCTGTCAATGTCGGGGACGATTGTGCCGCCGAGAAGCTGATAGCCGCAGACGGACCGCTCAACCTTGTGCTGATATTCAAAGTCAGATTTGAGGCTCATGAGTGGTGTGATATGCCAGTCTGCCGCGCCAGCACCCATACCGCGCCAGCCGTTGGCGCCGTTGACGTAGCTGGCGATGCGCTCGCCGGCAAGATTGAAGCGTGTACCGACTTGTTTTGAATCGCCGAAGAGCCAGCCGAGATCCGTGTCTCCGAAAGCGCTGCCGCGATGATCGGTGGCGAGATCAATGGCGTGGATGGGCGAAGGGCGCTTGGTGACAAAGTTGATGAGGCCGCCGGCGGTGGTGACGCCGCTCTCAACACCCGCGATGCCCTTGAGGAACTCTACGCGTTCTTTGTTTTCGAGAGGGACGTCCTGTTCGCCGGCGATGGTCATTCCGTTAATTTGAAGGCCGGTAGCGAGATCGATGGGAAAACCGCGAATTTCATAGTCGCCGTAGTAGCCTACAGGCGCGTAGTCTTCGCCGATGGATGCGTCATTTTTGATGACGTCTGAGAGCAGACGGGCGTCCTGGTCGGCGAGAAGCTGCTGCGTGACCACAAGAGCAGAGATCGGCGTTTCGCGCAGTGGTGCGCCGTTGAGCGTGCCTACGGAAACCGAATCGGGACGATAAGTTTCCTTAGTATCGGCGTGGACTTCTACGGTGGTGGTTACGGGCGGCAGCAGCTTTTGCTGCTGGGGCTGCCGCTGTGGAGCGGGAGTCTGCGAAAGGGCAAAGCGGACTGCGAGCGCAGCGAAAGCGATAATGCGAATTGAATGTCGTAGAGCGGCTTGGCTCATGAGACACCTCTTGTTTCTCTTGAAACAAGAGCACCCATGCTGAACAAATGCCGCTAAGAAGGAACGGTGGCTTGCCGAAACTTCCCACGCCGGTATTATCCGGATCGGGTTCTAGGGTATTTCTCAGCCCCGCTTCTAGCGGAGCACCCCTGTTTCAATAACAAGATTGAAACACTTTTGCCGGCGGAGAGCAAATTGGGTCTCTCATATTAGCGGAACGCGACGGGTTCCTTATCGTTTCGACGTTCTCTGCTGACAAGGTGAGGAGCGCGAATTCGTGTGCCGCTTTTGCATCCGTTCTACCCGCAAATCCGGCGGCCGGTGTCTAATGCTTCAGGGGATTTTCATAGCAGTTTCAGGAGCCGTACCATGCCGATCCGGTCTGTCCCGTTTTCTTTCGTTGCCGCCGCGATTCTTGCCGCACCGCTTGTCCTTGTCCTGCAACCCTCCGAGGCCCAGCAGCCTTCGGCGCCGCCCGTAGCGCTTACCATCTACAACCAGGACTTCGCTGTTGCCCGTACCTCCATTGATCTCGATCTGCATGCGGGTGTCAACGAGATCATGGCCACGCAGGTTACCAGCCAGCTTGAACCGGACTCCGTCATCCTGCGCGATCCCGCTGGCAAGTACGTGGTGCATATTCTCGAACAGAACTATGATGCCGCTATCGTGAACCAGGACTGGCTGCTCCAGAAGTACGAAGGCAAGATCATCGATTTTGAAGTGACCACGCCACAGGGCACGCACACCGTGCAGGGCAGGATTATCCGCGCGCCTTTTAGCCGGCCCGGGGAAACCACCTTTGACGGGCAGTTCATGAACGGCCAGAACGCCCAGCCGCTCATCGAGGTGAATGGCAAGATGCAGTTCCAGCTGCCTGGTACGCCGCTCTTTCCGGGCTCGACCGATGGCCTGCTGCTTAAGCCCACACTGCGCTGGCAGATTCACTCGGATAAGGCCGAGCACTTTTCTGCTGAGCTTGCCTACATCACCGGCGGCCTGGACTGGCGTGCGACGTACAACATTGTCGTGCCGGAGTCGAACAACGTAACCGGCGAAGAGAAGGCCGATGTGGTGGGCTGGGTCACGATTCATAACCAGAGCGGTTCGGATTTTCCCGAAGCACGCATCAAGCTTATGGCCGGCGACGTAGCGAAAATTCAGCCTCAGGACCGATTCAGGGGAGGCATGGGCATGGCCATGGGGAGCGTGATAGTTGATAATGCTTCCCCGCAAGTGACGCAGAAACCCTTTGACGATTTCCACCTCTACGACCTCAATCGCACGGTCTCTCTTCGCGACGGCGAAATCAAGCAGGTGCAGTTTCTTGAAGCCGCCGCCGTTACCATCCGGCGCAGCTATCTCTACAATGGCAGCGCTGCGCAGTTGCAGCCGAACTACTACAACGGCAATGTGAACCAGCAGAGCAATTACGGCCTGGACAACGGCAACACCAAGGTCGCTATCGTGGAGGAGATCAAGAACAGCGAATCGAACCACCTGGGTATTCCGCTGCCAGCAGGTCGCGTGCGACTCTATCGGCGCGACTCCGACGGCCAGATGGAATTTACCGGCGAGAACATGATCGGTCACACGCCAGCCGAGGATACGTTGAAGCTGGTAACCGGCAGCGCGTTCGACTTAAAAGGCGAGCGCAAGCAGACCAACTTCCATATCGACTTCAACAGCCGTCAGATCGATGAGTCCTTCGAGATCAGACTAACTAACCAGAAGCAGCAACCCGTTACCGTGACGGTTCTGGAGCCTCTTTATCGCGGAGAAAACTGGGCGATTACAGAGAAATCCTCCGACTACGCCAAACGCGATAGCCACACCATTGAGTTTCCGGTCGAGGTCCCTTCCAAAGGCTCTGCCACGGTCACCTACACGGTCCATTACACCTGGTAGCTGGTGAGCTACTTGCCGCTGCCTTCGGTGAGCGTGATGATGCGGTCAATGCCAGGTGCAGTGAACTGCTCGATCTTGCCGCTGGGCCAGTGGACTTCGATGGAGTCGATATTGGTGGCTGTGCCGAGGCCAAAGTGCGGGCGAGGGTCGTTGCTGGAGAGATAGCTGCCGCCGCTGAGGACGTCACCGCGTTGCCTGATGCCGTTTGAGGTTACGTAGACGGTAGCGCCTACGGCGTCCTTGGGGCTTTTGAGCCCGCCTACGAGCTTGAACTCGATCCAGTGGTTTTTATCCGCATTTACGTTGCGCAGCAGCACTGGATGGCCATCCATCACATTGATAACGGCGTCGATTTTTCCGTCGTTGAAGAGATCGCCTACAGCCATGCCGCGGCCTGCAATGACGAGTGCTAGGCCAGAGCCTTCGACGGCGGGAACGGGCTCAAAGTTCTTGCCGCCGATGTTGTGGAAGAGCATGGGACGTTGCGCCCATGTGGTTCCCCAGGCGTATTTATCAGCTTGCGGATAGACATGGCCATTGGCCCAGAGCAGGTCTTTCCAGCCATCGTTGTCGTAATCGAAGAACGCGTCGCCCCAGCCTAGAAAAGGCACAGAGATTTCGGCAAGGCCGAGGTGATAACTAATGTCAGTAAAGTTAGCGTCACCCTCGTTATGGTACAGGGGCTTGTAGTCGTCGCTGAATGCGGTGTCGAAGACGTCAAGCATGCCGTTATTTTCGTAGTCGCCGACGGCGATGCCCATGGATGCGACTTCACGGCCAGCTTCATTGAGCGCAAATCCTGAAGCGTAGCTTACATCTTCGAATGTGCCGTCGCCTTTATTGATGTAGAGATAGTTTGGCGTGGAGTCGTTGCCGACGAGCAGGTCTGGCTTGCCGTCATTGTTGATGTCGGCGAAGACTGCGCCGAGGCCATAATAGCCGGGCTTGTCTGAGACACCTGCTTTCTCGCTGACATCGGTGAAGGTGCCATCGCCGTTGTTGTGGAAGAGATGATCACTTTCGCCCTTAAGACCGCGCGGGCCGCAGCTTACCTGTTCGCCGCGGAAGGTACAGAAGGCATTGGGCGCGCCTGCTCCGCCGGCTGCCGGCATATTGTTTTTGTCGTAATGGAGGTATCCGGCGACGAAGAGGTCGAGCTTGCCGTCACCGTCGTAGTCGCCCCAGGTTACGCCGGAGTGCCATGCAGCGGGATCGTTGAGCGCGACACCGGCCTTGGCTGCTACGTCAGTAAATGTGCCGTCATGGTTGTTGTGGTAGAGGCGGTTGGCGCCCCAGTTAGATACAAAGATGTCGGGCCAGCCGTCGTTGTCGTAGTCAGCTATGGCTACGCCGAAGCCCCAGCGATCATTGGTTACACCTGCGTGGGCTGCCACATCGGTGAATGTGCCATCGTGATTGTTGTGGAAGAGCGCTGCGTGAGGCGCTGGTTCCTTACCGTCGAGGGCTTTGAATGTGGAGCCGTTGACGACATAGATGTCCATCCAGCCATCGTTGTCGTAATCGAGGAGGGCTATGCCGGAGCCCTTGGTTTCTACGATGTAGTCCTTTACCGGCGTCCCCATTTTGTGAGTCCATTTGGTCAGGCCGGATTTTTCAGAGGCATCTTCAAATACGATGGGGCCGTCCTTGACGAAGCCACCTGCGGTGATGGGCCGATGCTGAGCGTCGAGTTGGACTGGGTGCGGCGAGCCGGTCTCCTGGCCGCTTTTTGCGGGTGCCTGCGCGCCTTCTGATTGCGCAGAGAGGCTGACTGTAAGCAGACCCATGACTGCCGCGAATGTGGCTGGAATTGTGCCCTTGAACATGCGGGCAAGTATAAATTCCGTGTGCGACAGCCTTATATCCATCGAAAGGTTGAGGCTGACCGCTAATGTCCGAGTTGCCAGTGGAGCACGGCGGCCACGCCGAATGGATGTGCGCTGTAGAGGCTGGTGAGAGTGGATGGAACGCCATATGCGGTGCCTTGTGTGCCGAGCTCTGCTGTGCTCAAGTGGTTATGCCAGATGCGATGTGCGTATCCACCGGTGTAAGCCTGGACGCGACCGATTACGGTTTCTTCTACCGGTGCGTCTGCCCCTAGCAGATCCGTGGTGCGATCGGCATTTTCTATGCGCATCCAGACGGTTTGCTTTGCATGCAGGCTGAGCGCGCCTTCGAGGAGATAACTGTTGGCGTTTATGGGAGAGCCGATGGTGTGGTTGCGGCCCCAGACTGCGGTTGCATTGAGATTGTTCTGGCCCAGCGTGTGATGCCATGCGACGGATGCGGTTTGGCGAAGGATGTCTTCATCGGGATGCACCGCTTCCGGCGAATGCAGATGGCCGATGGAATACTGCGCGGCCCAATCGCGGTGCGGAACGATGCTGAGCCGCGCAGACCAAGAGTCGAGTGCGCCTTGATAGATGGTCCAGCGGTTTTCGCCCGGTTCGCGGCCGTGAAAGCCGCTGGCTTCGATGCCTAGACCTCGTGTACCTGATCCGATGGCAATGCCGCCGGTGAGAACATCCCAGGCAATGTGTGTGGAGTCCTGCATGTGGTGGCCGAGGGGAGCGAGCGGATTGTCGCCGATGGAGGCGCGGTGCGGAAAGGCTTCTGGGCCGAGGGCAGGATCGCCTACGGGACCGCCGTAGACACTAAACACAGTGTGCGCGCCGGCCTTTGCATCGTACAACGCGGCAAGCTCCATGAAGAGATTGTGCGGATGCTGGCCATCGATGATGGGCTTGCCGAAGGCTGTTTCACCCTGTTGAAAGAGCTCAGGGTAATAACGGCCGCTAACGGTGGCAGGCTCAAGGCTGAACATGGCGCGGAGAGTCAGTTCGCTGTGCGCGTAGGAACGCTGCAGCATTGGCATGGCCCAGTTGACGCTGAAGAATTTATCGTGGCCGCGCGGGCCGGTCTGCTGCTGCTCGACCACGGAGACTTCGCCATGCAGCATCTGCATCCAATCGCCAGACATGCGCATGAGCATTGGCGGTGGATAGGAAGCAGGATCGAGGTCAGTGCCGGAGGCGCTGTGACGCAGAAGAGCATCTGTAAAGGATTCGGCGGGGCCGCCCATATTCATGGGCATAGTCATGCCCATCTGGCCATGAACACAGGCCGACGCTGCAAAAAGTGCGGAAATACATAACCAACGCAAGAGGATCCTCCGGAGAAATGTGCACGTAAATGCATACGCGGGCCGTTATGGCTGCGCCATTCGAGTGCTGTCTGCGGAGTATCAGGTTCGGAGGACGAGGGGTGGAGCGGGTGCGGTATCTGACGGGAACGCAATGGAACGTGGGCGCGGTAGAGGCACGAGATGCGCAACGAATGTTGCAGGCGCGCTGTCATGCAGGTGCGCAGCCGCAGGGGCCATCTGATTTATTTGCGGAACTGTGGACTGCTGCGCAGGCCTCGGGGCGCAACAGGTTTTGATTTCCGGCGTATGGCTCGAATGGCGGCAGCAGGTGTGCGCGGACTGCATACCTGTGCTGGCGCACAGTGCTTCGCTGGGCACGAGAGTGCCCAGCATGAGAAGAATGAGCACGAGCGTAGGCCAGAGCCGCTTCATAGAACTATTGTAGGACTACTCCGGCTGCGAAATGGTAGCGCTTGGTTCCAATGAAGCCGGAATTGCTGCAACAGGCTCGTCTTGCCGTGGCTCATTCTTCCACAAGCACCAGATCCACCAGATGAGAGCCAGGACGAGCACGACGCTGTTCGCGTAAAAAACACGATCGCGAAAGTCGAGGATGTGTTGGGCTTCTGCCATTGTCTTGGGATGCGCGGTTTTCCCAATGATCTGCGCGATGGCTTCCGCGGTGAGCTGCGCAAGCGAGACGGTAGAGAGTCCGATCATGATGCGCTGGATGTGCGTTTTCCATCCAGCATGAAAGCGCCGGCCGAAGAGAACAATCACGATGCCGAGCAGGACTGTTTCTACATCGAGGAGCAGGCTGGCTTTGAGCGCAATGAACTGTAGCAACTGGAGGTGGGAGATAAGGCCACCGCCTGCAGTGAGGGTTTGCCATGCCGGCCATTCGCCCCAGAAGGCCAGCACCACTGCGCCGATGGCCATAAGTATGAGCGCGCCTGCGACCCATGCATTGCGTTTGATTCCTGCAAAACCTTTGCGTGCCAGCTCCAGCAACATGCCAACGTTCACCAGAGAGCCCAGCAGCGCGAGGCCGATGAAGAGCTCTGCCATGGGAATCTGCGCAAGGCGCCCGTAAAGCATTTTGGCTGTGAGCAAGCGGAAGGCGATGAGCACCGAGCTTGCCGTGAACCAGGGGAAACGCCGGACGCGGTCGCGGCCCATGAGCACCACCAGCAGCACAAGATACCCAGCAAAGGTGAGTGCCCAGAGAATTTCGTTTGCGGAAAAAGGAAGATGGAATTTCATTCTTAACTTATTAGACGAGATTCGTAGAAGGGATGGTGCGCCCGGAGAGATTCGAACTCCCGACCTAATGCTCCGGAGGCATTCGCTCTATCCAGCTGAGCTACGGGCGCGCTTTCTAAAGGATAACGCAAAAAGCGGGAACAGAGGAAAAACAGGACGAAATGAGATGAGGGATATATCGCTAAGAAGACAAAATTGCTGAAACATAAAGGCTTTTCTATAGTTCCCACGGGACACAAAAACAATGCCCTTCCATGGATGTGGCACCTGATGCCAATGATATGCTGATACGCGATCGAGAGAAATCGTCTCAGAAATCGTCTGCAGGAGACACACATTGAAGCTGTTTTTCCGCTCTCTCTTCTTTACACTGGCATTGTTCGTCTTTGTTGCGGCCCCCGCGCAGGAGCCTATGCCTCGGGCTGCTCTTGCGGCGAAGACCGTTGCCATTCTCAACGACACGAAGACGGGCGAGGTCTCGGACGGCGCACTGGAGCAGTTGAAGCGCTGGGGCCGTTTTACTGTCGTGGACGATTCCGACAGCGCTGATATTGTTCTCCGCTTCGACAAGAAGACGGACCGGGAGAAGCAAAACAAGCAGTCGACGGACGATAAGGGCACTACGTCATGGTCGACGACGATGAGTTTTTCGTCGCAGGTACATATGCGCGCCTATCTGAAGGGATCGGATACGCCGTTTTACACCACGCAAACCGACGATTCCAAGAAGAAGGCCGGTGTAACCTGCGTTACGAGCTTTGAGAAGACCTGGCTAGAGGCGCGGTAGCTACTGGCGCGGTTTCTATTTCCCTATCTCTCTTCCCTGCTCTTGCGAATCTCCTCCATCACGGACTTGATCAGCTCTTTTGCGCCTTCCATGCCGCCGAGTACGGCCTGCAGATCGAGCGCAGGTTTGGATGGGTTGCGGGTGGAGGCGCAGTAGACGCCATGCTGGCCGACGAGGATGAGCGAATCGGTGAGCAAGTCGAGGGCCACGGCTAATCTTCCGCGCTCGCGGCCCATCATGAACTCATGGTGCTCCAGTTCCTCGCGCTTTTCGTCAAAGACTGTCATGCTTCCAGCGTAAAGCATGCGTTGCGTGGGTGCTCAGTAGCGGAAGTTTTTCATGTATTCGGCGTCCTGACGCAGTTCGTCGAAGATGTCGCCCTGAAACTCTTCTTGTTCCACGAAATACTGCTTGAGACCCTTGGCGGCGCGCAGGATCGGTCGGTAATCGATGTAACCTTTGCCCATGACCGTTGAGTGCGACTGGCCATTGGCTCCCTTCACCATGTCTTTTACATGCAGGAGCGGAAAGCGCTCGGGGGTTTTGGTGAGCCAGGTGAGAGGGTCCTGGCCAGCGGCCTTGACCCAGCCGCAGTCCATCTCAAAGACAAGGAGTTTCGGATCGGTGCGGCTGATCAGCTCGTTATAGACCATGGTGCCGTCGAGGGAAGCGAAGACTTCGACGTGATTGTGATAACCGAAGGTGAGGCCCGCGGTTTTCGCCTTGGCTCCGATGCGGTTGAACTCGTCGGCGACCCAGCGCCAGTCGTCAAGTGTCATGGGGCCCGGGATGGTTGGGTCCTTTTTCATGGGCGAGGAGCAAATGAGATAACTGAGGCCTGCGGCGTGGGCGAAGTCGATGTACTCATCCTCGTGTTGTTTGAGCTGCGGCAGGGCGTGGTGGGCGCTGGTACAACGCAGGCCAGCCTTGTCCATGGCAGCGCGCCACTCGGCTGCGTTCTTGTTGTAATAGCCGGCGGCCTCGACGTTTTTGTATCCGAGGGAGGCGACTTTGGCGAGCGTTCCGTCGAAATCCTTGGGCAGTAGCGCGCGCACGGAATAAAGCTGCAGGCCAAGCGGGGCCTTGATTTCGGCGGCGTGGAGATAAGGCGCGCCAGCTGTTACAACCGCAGCGGCTGCGCCGAGTTGCACAAATTGCCTGCGGGAAATGGATGCTGTCATTTAGGCCCTCGATGATCTTGTCGATTTGCGTGCAGGCCATTTTTACGCGTGGCAGCGGAGTTGTGCAAGGAGCATTGCGTTGCCGCACTGCGGTGTGGGCCGATAGGATGGGCGCGCGATTCTTTGGCGTGATTTTTGAGCATGTACTGGTTGGATTTCGAGCGTAGTTTAAGGGGATTTCGATGCGTGGTTTGGTTGTGAGTGTGTTGTTCGGCGTCTGCGGGATGGCGGCGATGGCGCAGGTGAAGGCTCCGGATTTCGGGCCAAATGTTGAGGTCTTCAGTCCTAAAAGCGACGTGACTGAGATGCAGAAGAAGATCGACACAGTGTATTCGGCGCAGCAGCACAGCGAGTTTGGAACGCAGCGAAACACATTTTTATTTTTGCCGGGGCAGTATCACGTAGATATTCCGATTGGTTTTTACACGCAGGTGGTGGGCGTGGGGGCGACTCCGGATGCGGTGCGGATTACCGGTAATGTGCACGCGGATGCGAGCCTGCCGCGCAACAACGCGACGTGCACTTTCTGGCGTGGGGTGGAGGGATTGTCTGTGGCTCCGGATGGGGGCACAATGCAGTGGGCTGTTTCACAGGCTGTGCCCTTTCGCCGGATGCACATTCTCGGCGACCTGGTGCTGCACCAGCAGCACGGCTGGGCAAGCGGCGGATGGATGGCCGACTCGGTGATCGATGGGAACGTGGACTCGGGGTCGCAGCAGCAGTGGATCTCGCGCAATTCTGAGTGGAAGTCGTGGACAGGGTCGAACTGGAACATGGTTTTTGTTGGCATTGACCATCCGCCGGCGGGGCAGTGGCCGCAGCCTCCTTACACGACAATTGACCGTGCGCCGGTGACGCGGGAGAAACCGTTTCTGGAAGTGGATGGACGTGGGCGGTGGAGTGTGCGTGTGCCTGCTGTGCAAACGAATACGAGCGGAATCACATGGCATGGCGGCAGCACGCCGGGCAGAGTTATTCCGCTGGACAAATTCTTCATTGCGAAGCCTGCGGATACGGCGACGGAGATTAACGCGGAGCTTGCAAAGGGCAAGAACCTGTTGCTGACGCCGGGGATTTATGAGTTGACGGAACCGCTACGGGTGACGCGGGCTAACACCGTTGTGCTGGGGCTTGGATTTGCGACGTTGAAACCGGTGAATGGCACTGCGGCTGTGACGGTGGCGGACGAGGATGGTGTCATTGTTGCCGGATTGCTGATTGATGCGGGTGAAAAGGAATCGCCGGTGTTGATGGAGGTTGGTGAGGCAGGCTCGAAGGTGAGCCATGCTCGGAACCCGATTACGTTGAGCGATATTTTCTTTCGTGTGGGCGGCGCGGGTGTAGGAAAGGCTCAAGTCAACTTGCGTGTGAATGCGAACGACACGCTGATTGATCACACGTGGATCTGGCGTGCGGACCACGGCAAGGGCGTGGGCTGGACGCAGAACACGAGTGCGAATGGTTTAGTGGTGAATGGTGACCGCGTGACGGCCTATGGTTTGTTTGTGGAGCACCATCAGCAGTTTCAGGTGCTGTGGAGGGGTGAATCGGGTCGGACGTATTTCTATCAGTCAGAGATTCCGTACGATCCGCCGGATCAGGCGAGCTTTACTTCAGGGCCGGGTGTGAATGGATGGGCTTCCTACAAGGTGGCTGATGATGTGAAGTCGCATGAGGCGTGGGGGTTGGGTGTGTACTCGGTCTTTCGGCATCCGAATGTGACGCTGACGCGGGCCATTGAGGTTCCGCACATGCCAGGGGTGCGGTTTCACGACATGATTACTGTGGCGCTCGATAACCTGGGCGAGATTTCAAACGTAATCGATGACACGGGTGGGCCAACGGCAACAAAGCCTCGCAAGACACCGAAAGTGACGGATTTTCCCTGATGCGGCACGATTAGAGATAAGTGTCGTCTATGTAGCACCAGCGCCAGTCTTCGCCGCGTTCAGCAGATTGGATGATGGGATGTTGCGTGGCTTTGAAATGGGCACGCGCGTGGCGGCCATTGGATGAGTCGCAGCAGCCGACGTGTCCGCACTCAAGGCACATCCGGAGATGGACCCAAGTGTCACCGGTCTTGAGGCATTCTTCGCAGCCTTTGGTGTTCGGTTTTACTTTCTTTACATGATCTGCAACGTGCGTACATTGGGTTGCCATCGATTCGTCTCCTGATTCTTTACTGGACTTGATATTGCTCCGCCAGCTTGCAGAATACAACTGCCTGCTCTTGAGCCCATGCTTCATTTTGGCCCAACTCGTAGGCTAGTAATTCTGCTGCGTGAGGGGCCATCACGATTGCGGCTTTCGAGTTGAGAAAGAGTGCTCGGGTGCGGCGAGCGAGTGCATCTTCCACGGTGCGCGCCATTTCTTCGCGTGCGGCCCAGATGATCTCCGCGCCGATCACAGGTAGGTTGGGATGCAACTGCTGAGCTAGTGTTCCATTGCTGGCTGCGAGAGCCTGAATGGCTGTGGCGTCTGCGCCGTAGACCTGCAAATCACCAAGGGATTCTGCGTTCTCCATGTATCCGTGGATGTGGAGAGCCTTCGTTGGGCATGGGTGCTCGTCCAATCGGCCGAGTGTGATGGCGTGGTCTACGCAATCCTCGGCCATGTGGCGGTAGGTGGTCCACTTGCCGCCGGTGATGGTGAGCAGGCCGGTGGGGTCTACGTGGATGAGGTGATCGCGGGAGAGCGCGGAGGTTTTGCCGTCGCTTTTGACCAGCGGGCGCAGGCCTACGTAAACGCTGAGCACATCGGCGCGGGTGGGCTGGCGGGTGAGGTAGCGGCCGGCGGTTTCCAGAATGAATTCGATCTCTTCTTCGAGCGGGCGCGGTTCGAGCGTAGGACCGTCAACGGGCGTGTCCGTGGTGCCGGCTACGGCGTGGCCATGCCATGGGATGACGAAGAGGACGCGGCCATCGCTGGTGCGGGGGACCATGAGTGCGGATTCGGCCTTCAGGAAGCTGCGGTCGAAGACGAGGTGAATTCCCTGGCTGGTGACGAGCAGGTCCTCCGCGTCAGGTTCGGCCATGCGGCGGACTGTGTCGGTAAAGACGCCGGTGGCGTTTACGACTATGCGCGCGGGGATGATGAACTCCTCGCCGGTTTCGGCGTCACGGGCTGTGAGGCCGCTGACGAAGCCTTCGAAGTCGCGCGTGAATCCGGTGGCGGGGCAGTAGTTGACGATGGCTGCGCCGTGTTCGGCGGCTGTCATGGCGAGATGGATGAGGAGGCGGGCGTCGTCAAACTGGCCGTCGTAGTAGATGACGCCTCCGGTGAGGCCTTCGGGTTCGAGGTTGGGCAGACGCTCCAGCGTTTCCTCGCGTGAGAGAAGCTTTGAGGCTCCGAAGCCGTATTTGCCTGCTAGAAGGTCGTAGAGCTTGAGGCCGATGCCGTAGAAGGGCGCTTCCCACCAGGAGTAGTTGGGCACGACGAAGGCCAGATCGTGGACGAGGTGCGGCGCGTTGCGGCGGAGCAAGCCTCGTTCCTTGAGCGCGGACATGACGAGCGGCACGTTGCCCTGTTCGAGATAGCGGACGCCGCCGTGAACGAGTTTGGTGGAGCGCGAGCTGGTTCCTTTACCGAAGTCGTGGGCCTCAACGAGCGCGACGGAGAGACCGCGGGCGGCGGCATCGACGGCTACGCCCATGCCGGTGGCTCCGCCGCCAATGATGGCGATGTCGAAGGGTTCCTGGCCGGGAGTCTGCCGGTCGCGGAGTTTTTGGAGCATTTCTTCGCGGCGCATAGACTACTCCGTCCAGCTTCTGGACCGCTCGACTGCGCGGAGCCATTGGGCGCGTCGGGCAGAAGCGTCGGCGGAGTCCATTTTTGGCTCAAAGTGCGTGTCATTTTGCTGGCCGGCGCGGAGAGCTTCGGGGCTTTCCCAGAAGCCTGTGGCGAGGCCTGCGAGATAGGCTGCGCCGAGAGCGGTGGTTTCGGTTACGTGTGGACGAACGACGGGCACTCCGAGCAGATCAGCCTGGAACTGCATCAGCAGATCGTTGACGGCTGCGCCTCCATCCACGCGGAGCGCGCTTAATGGCGTTGAAGTTTCGCTTTTTACGGCTTCGAGCACATCGGCTACCTGGAAGGCGATGCTTTCGAGCGCTGCGCGGGCGATGTGGCCGGTGCGGGTGTCGCGCCGCAGGCCGATGAGCAGGCCGCCTGCGTGTGGGTCCCAGTATGGCGCGCCGAGGCCGACGAAGGCCGGTACGAAAACGAGCCCGCCTGCGTCGGGAACGTCGCGGGCGAGTGCTTCTACGTCAGCGGAGGAGCCGATGAGGCGGAGATTATCGCGGAGCCACTGCACGACTGCGCCGCCGATGAAGATACTGCCTTCGAGGGCGTATTCGAGGCGCTTGCGTGCACTGGCGGCGATGGTTGTGACCAGCTTGTGTTTGGATCGGGCGAATTTTGTGCCGATGTTCTGCAGCAGGAAGCAGCCGGTGCCGTAGGTGTTCTTTGCTTGGCCGGGCGACCAGCACATCTGGCCAAAGAGTGCGGCCTGTTGATCGCCGGCTATGCCCGCGATGGGGATGCCGCTGAGTCCTTCGGCGGTGGTTTCAGCGATGTGTTCGCTGGACCAGACGACCTCCGGCAGGAGCGACTCGGGCACATCGAGCAGTTTGAGCAGCTCGGCGTCCCATTTGCCTTCGACGACGTTGTAGAGCAGCGTGCGCGAAGCGTTGGTTACGTCTGTGACGTGGCGCTTGCCGCCGGTGAGGTGCCAGATAAGCCAGGAGTCCACGGTGCCAAAGGCCAACTCGCCGCGGTTGGCGCGGTCTCGCGCTCCGGTCACGTTGTCGAGAATCCATTTGACTTTGGTGCCGGAGAAATAGGAGTCGATGACGAGGCCGGTGCGGTTGGCGACGGTTTCTCCTGCGCCGCTTGCTTCGAGCTCGTTACAGAATGCGGCTGTGCGGCGGTCTTGCCAGACGATGGCGGGATGGATTGCCTTACCGGTGGTGCGATCCCAGACGATGGCGGTTTCGCGCTGGTTGGTGATGCCGATGGCGGCTATGTCTTTTGCACTTACGCCGGCTTTGGCCAGGGCTTCTTTTGCGCAGGCGAATTGGCTGGCGAGGATTTCTTCGGGGTCGTGCTCAACCCAGCCGGGCTGGGGGTAAAACTGCTGAAATTCGCGCTGGACTACGGAGGCGATTTCGCCGGCGTGGTTAAAGAGGATGGCGCGAGAACTGGTTGTGCCCTGATCGAGTGCCAGGATGAAGGTCATGATGGCCTTTCCGTTTCGGCCACCAGTGAACCACGATGAGGCCGGAGCGGGCAAATTGCTCCGATGCGGGTCTCGATTGTCTTACATTGTGATATGAATGGTTAGGTGAATTTCCCTATTAAGACTAGTTTATTCAATGGTTTATAGCAACAACTGCTGAGTCATGTTGTGGATTGTTGGGGAGGGGGTGGGGGTCTGTGTTCCTTTTTTCTTCGCCGTCTCCTGGGGTGCTATGCCTCAGAAGAAATGGCTCGAATCCGCGAGGATTAGGGCCGTTGTTTCTGCTGATTATGAGTGTGGCACAAATGGGGTTAATTTTATGCAAAGTTTCTGGGGGAGAGAGACGTTACGAAAGGACAATGGACGAAAGTAACTATGCACGCAAAACAGGGCGAAGGACGAGCTAGCGGTTACGGTATCCCATGTCCCAACGTCAGGGGCACCCTAACTTAGTGAGGAGCCAACTTCCAAAAGACCTGGACCATGCGCCCCGAAGACCCGCTCGTCGCGATAAAGCTGCGATGAACGGGGCACAGTCCCTGATACTGGGATGAGTGGGCCACCTGTCTCGCCTTCCGAAATTGCCTATTTGCTTTAACGTATTTATGGCATTTGTACTCTCTTCAAAGAAGTAGAATTCAACAAGTCTTTTTCCGCAACGCATTCCATATCATTTGATATACCCTTCTGCAGAAAAGGAGCTGAAGAGTTCGACGTTAATGGTTGCAGATAGCAGATTAGTATTTGGTCTGCATTTGATTTTGAGCATATGTTGATTGCAGCGCGTCGATTTTACGAAGCTTATTGCCGTTCCCATGCCTAACGAAGGGAAGCTCAATGATGATTCGTGGAAATCTGATCTCTCGCAGACTGATCGCAACTACGATCACGATACTTCTGATTGGCGTGGCTGGAGCATCTGCGCAGGAAAGTGGCGCAAGCGGAATGCCTGAAGGTATTGCGCCTTCTGAGCCGCAGATTCAACCATTTTCCGCTGTCAAATACTCACACAGAGTCAGAGTCCTTCCAGACGGGAAGGTACAGTTTCTTCGCCACGAATTCTATCCAGCTTTATGGGCGCGTGATTCGAATGGACGGGTGAGAATTCAGTCGATTGAATTTTATGGAGAATGCGATCAGCCTACGGCGGTTGTTCCACCTGAATGTGACTCATGGATTGAATTAATTCTTGATCCTGCAACGCACTCAATGATAGGTTGGCCGTCTGGCTCGGCGGGTGTTCACGTTGCAGCCCTTATTTCACTGACAACGGATCAGGTCAACAATTTACTGGAGGTGCAAGCATCAGGATTGCCGATACCTTCTCCGAGTGAGGTCGATGGAATCATCAGTACAACAACTAAGAATCTGGGGGAAAGGCAGATTGAAGGCGTGCGTGCTACAGGGGTTCGGACCACGACCACTTATTCGCCAGGGCAAAACAGCGACAAACCCCCTCTTAAATTGATTCATGAAGAGTGGACATCTCCGGAGCTTGGCACGGTTGTTCGCGTAATCGATGGAGATCCGAGCGGAGAAGAAACGATCTCGGGGCTGGAAAAAATATCGTTGCAGCCTTCTTCATCGCTTTTTCAAAGGCCCGACAACTATAGTTCCAGGACAATAGAATCAAAATATACCGATCACTACATTCAACTTTTTACGCGCTTTTTCGAGCTACCAGAATCGCAAGAATGAGATCTAAATTGAGACAGATAAAGCTGCGATGAACGGGGCACAGTCCCTGATTTTGGGATGAGTGGGCCGCCTGTCCAGTTAGGTATTCTTCAACGACCCTCTCTGTAAATCCCATACCATGCCAAGAGAGCGAATACCCCTGCAAGCGCGTAACATAATCGGGCTACGACTTGGTTTTTGTAGGGCTTCTTAGCGGCACCGGTGATTGGCTTGGGATATACCGAACGAGCAAATACGGCTGCTGCTGCAATCAGAGCAATCACTTCTCTCTGCATTTGCTGCGTCATTTGTGACTCCCAACCGAACGAGACGCGGTCACTGTATTACTCCATCTACGCACTTGTACCCTCCAAATGTTTTTATAGTTGTGCCAATTACCATCGCTGATCCAGAAGCTCCGCCAGCCAGACCAAGGCAGGTGCCCCATTCATCGCGGCTTTATCGCGATGAGTGGGCCGCGAAGGTGTGCCGTCCACTCCGACTCGATTTCAACCGGTCCTTGAATTCCGGTGGCATAGTGATTAAAGCTGCTCCATCGGTACAGCCCCGGCGATGCGACGAGTCCCCGCTTGACTGGATTCCGATGAATATATCGGATCACCTGGGCCCGTGCTGTTTCGCCATACACATTCGCGTCAAAATAACGGGATTGCCAAAACTGCTGCCGATCGCTCCTCAGTTTGCGGGAAGTCATCTGCTTGAGCGCCTTGAGAAACTGCGCCACGAGGATCGAAGGCGGCTCGTTGATCAGCAAGTGAATATGCTCGGGCATCAGCACGTAAGCGTAGACCCTGGCGTGATGGCGCGCCCGGGTCTGTTCCAAAATGGCTTCGACCGTTTCCTTCGATTCCGGCGCTTCGAGGAACGGCTGCCGGTGAAAGCAGCTGAACGTGACGAAGTGGAGAGCTTCCGCTCTCTGGAACCGCTTCAGGTCATATGGCATGTTGCCATCGTAATCCCGCTGCGGCTTTGGTGGAAGACCCGCTCATCGCGATAAGACTGCGATGAACGGGGCACAGCTCCTGATACTGGGATGAGTGGGGCATCTGCCGGTTATTGCGAGGGCAGGTCTCGCAATCGTTGGCGCTCGGCGATTTGTTCGTCGGTCAGGCGGGCGTCATAGATGGACCTTGGTTCGATGGTGCGGGCTATGAGTGTGGCGCTGCAAACGATCACGAGTAAGGGAAGGATGAAGGCTCGGTCCTGGCTGGTGAGTTCCATTAAGAGAACGACTGCTGAGATCGGGCCTTGCGTGGTTGCGGCGATCATGGCGCCGGCTCCGAGCAGGGCGAAGAATCCTGGTGGAGTGCCGGGCCAAATGGCGGACCACGCGACGCCGAGTATTCCGCCAAGCAATGCGCCTGCGGTGAGTGATGGTGTGAACATGCCGCCGGGTGCGCCGGAACGCATGCAGAATGCGGTTGCTGCTGGTTTGAGGAAGAGAAGCGAAAGCATCAACAGAGGTGCTACCTGGCTGCTGAAGAGAAGCTGCGAGAGGTCTTTTCCGTTGCCGAGGATCTGCGGGAACCAATACGATGCGAATCCCAGAAGGCCCATGACGATCAGTGGGGCTGTGAAGCGATGCCAGCCTTGAGGGCGATGGCGATCGGCCCAGGTGATCATGCGGACGTAGCCTACGGAGGCAAGGCCGAGGATGGGGCCCGCGATGAGTGTCCAGATGACAACGGATGCGGTTACGGTGAATGAAGGGATGACGTAGGTTGGCGCATTCGGCAGGAACAGCCAGGAGACTGCCGTGGCGATGAGCGACGTGACGAGCGCGGGCAGGACGTAGCGAAGGGCCAGCTTGCCGCGCATGACTTCGATGGCGAAGAGTGCGCCGCCGAGTGGGACGCCGTAGGCTGCTCCCATGCCGGCTCCGGCTCCGCAGGCGACGAGTAATTGGCGCTGCTCATCGGAGAGGCGCTCCTTATCCGAGAAGAGATTTGCGAAGACGGCTCCGGCTTGCTTTGGAGCGCCTTCGCGTCCGAGGGAGACTCCCATGCCGACGATGAGGATCGAGAGCACTGCGCTTCCCAGTGTTCGCAATGTTGGCATGCGGCCAGCGTTGAACCAGATGGCCTGCGTGGTGTCGATGCCGTTGCCGCTGGAAAGCCGATTGAGCAGTAACTGGCCTGCGCCGATGAGCAGGGCTGCTCCGAGAAGGATGATGACATGCCGTGGAAGCGAGGCGTGCTGGGCGGCGCTGAGGATGTCTGTCGGCGAGCCGTGCCATGCGAGGTGCTGCACGAATTCAAGGAGCTTAGTGAGGAGAGCCGCTCCGATACCTGTGGCGATGCCGGTGAGGATGACGGCCAACCAGAAGTGGGGCGCGCGCGGATGGCGAAGGGTAGACGGTATCCGCGCGCTTTCCGGAAGGGTCGATGGCTGGGGCGAGCTCATATCGAATGATCTTCTCTCATTCGACGCTCCCAACCTAGTGCAAACCGGTCATGACGAGCATGCGCGGTTCGGTCATCTCTTCGATGGCGTAGCGGAGGCCTTCGCGGCCGAGGCCGGAGTCTTTGACGCCTCCGTAGGGCATCGGGTCGAGCCGCCAGGTGGGTGTGTCGCCAACGATGATAGCGCCGACTTCCAGTTCGCGATAGGCCGTGAGGATGCGCCCTGCGTCACGGGTGAGCAGGCCGGCCTGCAGGCCATATTTGGAGTGATTCACTTCGGCGAGTGCGTCTTCAAAATCGTCATACGGTTCGATGAGCACGACGGGACCGAAGGCTTCTTCGTCGCGGAGCTTCATGCCGGGTTTGGTGCCGGTGAGGATGGCCGGGGTAATCATGGAGCCGGTGCGCTGGCCGCCCTCGAGCAATTTTGCTCCGGCTGCAACGGCTTCCTGAATCCAACTCTCAATGCGCTCAGCGTCCGAGAGGCGGATGATGGGGCCGACGTCGGTTTTTTCGTCGAGCGGGTTGCCGCAGACGAGCTTCTTTGCGGCGTCGACGACCTTCCACAGAAAGGTCTGGAAGACGGAGCGCTGCACGTACACGCGCTGCACACTGATGCAGGACTGGCCGGCGTAGGAGAAGGCAGCAGTTGCGGTGCGCTGGGCTGCGTCTTCGAGATCGGGCCAGTCATTGTGCACGATCAGCGCGGAATTGCCGCCGAGCTCCAGAAGCACCTTCTTGCGGCTGGAGTGCGACTTGAGATCCCAGCCTACTTTTGCCGAGCCGGTGAAGCTGATGAGCTTGATGCGGTCTTCTTTTTCGGCCAGCCATGCGGTATCGGCATTTGAGAGCGGCAATACTGCGAGGGCTTCTTCCGGCCAGCCGGCTTTGAGGATGATTTCGCCCAGTGCGAGCGCGGTAAAGGGTGTTTGCGGCGCTGGTTTGAGGATGAGCGGGCAACCGGAGGCCAGCGCTGGAGCGGCCTTGTGCGCTACAAGATTGAGCGGAAAATTAAATGGCGTAATGGCCAGCACCGGGCCTACGGGAAAGCGCTGCACAAGGCCCCAGCGGCCTTCATTGCCTTCGGTCAGATCGAGGGGTATGGTTTCGCCGCCCATGCGCGTGGCTTCTTCCGACGCGGTTTTGAAGGTGAGGATGGAGCGGTCTACTTCTATGCGCGCCTGACGGATGGGTTTACCGGCTTCCGCGGCGATGAGCTGTGCGAAGCGCTCCTTCTGCTCGATGAGTGAGGAGGCTACGTCCTCAAGAATTTCGCGGCGCTTCCAACGCGGCAACGCGCGGGTGCGACGAATGGAGGCGACGGCATGTTGCACGGCCTGACGCGCGTCGGCACGAGTAGCTTGAGTCGTGCGGCCTACCAGGCCTTGATCCCAGGGTGAACGTACTTCAAGCGCTTCGCCGTCACTCCATTCCTTGCCGCAGAGCAAAAAACCGGTCTGAGCGCCAGGTCGCATCTTCATGTGAGGTGTCCTCGGATGGAGGATAACGGGCGCCACCCTACATGGGGAAGCAGACTCTGGTTGAGAATTTAGTTAAGCACCACGGCGTTGTAGACCATGTGCAGAAGAACGGCCGGAGCGAGGCGGCGTGTTTTGCGGAAGAGCAGGCAGTTGACTGCGCCAAGTAGAAAGACCGGAGGCCAGGAGAGCAAGGGGTGGTAGACGGCGAAGAAGGCGGCTGCGCCGAGCACGGCCTTCCAGCCGCCCCACTCCCGGTCGAGCGCGCGGAAGAGCAAGCCGCGAAAGAGATACTCCTCCGCGAGAGGCGCAAAACCCACGGACATGACCATGTACCAGAAGTGCAGGTTTGGGACGGAGGTCATCTGTTGCTGTGACTGGCGAATGAGATCGGTTGTCGAAGGGATGTGTTCGAGCAGCATGGTGTAGCCTTTGGCTGCCAGGCCGAGTGCGAGGCCGCCACATGCGCCTATGAGGAGCGGGACGATTACGCCGAAGTCGCCGATGCCGTAACGCTTGAGCAGTGGCTCGTTTTCTTCGATTGCGCCGGCTGGGACCCAGTTCCATATCTCCTGCGGGCGCGCGTTGCGGTTGCTGAGAAAGTTTGCAACGAAGAGAGAGACTATGACTGCCGAGGCCCCGTATCCAAAGGCCTGCGCTGCACCCAGGGTGTCACGCCCGCCGATGGCCAGCACAGGAAGAGTGAGCACGGCGGCCAGTTCTACGAGGATGCTGATGGAGATCATGGCGTGCATGAGCGTGGGAGCGGGCGGAAGCTGCTCCGACCAGGGATCGTAGAGATAGGGCAGCCGTGCGCGGAAGTTTTGCCACATGGCGGCGGCGGTGACAAACGAGTACACGATGCCGATGACGGCCAGATGCCATTGCTGGGTGACGATGCCAATGGCGAAGGTGAGCATGCCGAGCTGCGCGGCGAAGCGTCTGCCAGCGGGTATTCTCTGCGGCTCGCCGGACTCGGATGTGACGGTGACCAGCGTGACGGATTTCTCGGCCATGCTGCGCGCAAAGAAGTACCAGCCGATGCCGACGAGGGCGATCTTCCAGATGTCGGCGTGAAACTGCAGCGCGGCAAAGCCGAGAATGATGGCGACGAGGCCGGTGGAGATCATGGACCAGAGCCATGCCTTGGCCTTCAAGAGGCTTTCAAGGCCGCGCGGCCAGGTGAGTGAAATCCATAGCGCCTGGCCTTCGGATTGCAGTGATTTGGGCCCGAGAATCCAGAGAAAATATGTGCCGAAGAAGATGGCTACGCCACAGAGGTAATTCCAGCTTCCATCGGCTTTGGCCAGCAGGCTGCGCAGGTTGACGAGCTGAAATCCCGCGATGGTGAGGGGCACGAGCAAGGACTGCACGATGGCGCTGCGATCGCGCGTGAACCAGAGAAATTCTTTGCGATAGAGCGGATCTCGGATGGCTCCTGTGGTGCTGCCGAAACGGGCCGCACGGTTTGCGGCGGCAGCCGTTTTTGGCCGCTCCATGGTGAAGTTGCCGGCCAGCCCGCGCTGCGTGCCCCATACGCTGATCCATACCGCGAGGAAAGTTCCCGCTAGTGCGAGCACATCACAGGTAACTATGCCGGCGATCAAGGAGAACTTGCCGCCCGGCAGCATGCCGAGAAACAGACCTACCCACGGCCACGGAATGAAGGTGAAGATCTTCAACAGGCCGGCTGTTGCATGCACGAAGCGGGGAACAACATATATGCCGATAATCGGCAACATCATGGCGGTATAGCCAAGCCATCCCATCAGGCCGATGACCGCTCCTCGCGTGCGAGGCGAGAATCTGAGCAGGACGCCAACTTCGAGCGCCTTGCCCATGCAGGCGCAGGCGATGCTGGCGGGAATGCCTACGGCAAAGGCTGCGATTATGCCGCCGGGAATGCCGTAAACGGCTCCATACGTGCATCCGACAAAGAGCGGCGCAGCCCAATAGATGGGATTGGCCGCGATGGGCGCGAGCATTTCAGCGAAAAAGACTGCACCGGGCCGGACAGGATGACTGAAGAGCCACTCCCACATGGGGTAGCGGCGGCGCTGGACGTCGACCTCCATGCCTTCGCCCTGAAAGATGAGCATCATCAGCCATAAGAGCAGCGCAAGCGAGCCGAGCATCTGTGGCAGGCGGCCGGTGAAGGCGAGGGCACGGATGCCGGGCTCGGCTGCGTCGCGTTCCGTCAGTCCAATGATGCCTTTTGCGGCAACGGCTGAACGCAGTTTGTTCTCGATCTCGGACTGCAAACCTCCGTAGTTTGCGGCGATGCTTTTGGCTTCCCGGGAAACTACTTGCGCGTCAAGGGACTTGGGGTTGAGAGGCTTTCGCAGTTCGCCTGCATCGGTGTAGCCGCCTCCGCCGGGGGCCATCTGCAGTGCGTAAAGGTAAAACTCGCGGCTGACGATGATCTTTCCCTGCTGCTCGACTTCGGCGCGCTGCCCGCTTCCGACAGCCAAAATCATCATGAATGCGCTAAGAACGTTCACGACAATGTAGAGCAGGGCTGAAAAAAAGTAGCCAATTGCGCTAAAGTTGCTTGCCGATCTGCCGGTGCGTTGACTCAGGAGCTGCTGTGCGCGCTCGCGACGGCCAACTGCGCGGCGTCGTGCATTGCGCAGGAGCAATCTGACCGTTCCCCACCAGGTAGGCTGCGTTTTGCCGGATGCGCTCATGCCTGCGGGGGCCTCAATGTGAGTTCGAGGAAGATCTCTTCGAGATCGTTCTTGCCGCTGATTGCGCGCAGCTCGTCGAGTGTTCCCTTTGCAGCCAGCTTGCCCTCACGAATGACGACGGCGTGCGTGCAGAGGCGCGCTACGTGGTCCATGAGGTGAGTGGAAAAGAGCACCGTTACGCCTTGCGCGGCGGTGTCATGAATGAGGCTGTAGAAAAGATGGGTCGATTCGACGTCAAGGCCGTTGGTTGGCTCGTCGAGCACGAGAAGCCTGGGCTGGTGCAGCATCGCGAGCAGCAGGCCGAGCTTCTTCTTCATGCCGCGTGAGTAATCTTCGGCGTAGTTGTCGATGTCGTCGGCGAGCCGCAGGCGCTCGATCAGGGGCTCCATGCGGGTGAAGGTTTCTTCGGCGTCGAGGCCGTGCATGGCTGCGCTGAGTTTGAGGTGCTCGCGGCCCGTGAGATAGGAGTAAAAGACGGGTTCGTCGGGTAGAAAGCCGATGCGTCGCTTAACCTCGACGCGATCTTCAAAGGCGTCGAGGCCATCGATGACGATGCGGCCTTCGGTGGCCTTGAGAATGCCCATCATGAGCCGGAAAAGCGTGGTTTTGCCTGCGCCATTGGGCCCGAGCAGTCCGCAGATTTGACCCGCAGGGACTGCGAAGCCGATGTTCTTCAGTGCATCTTTGTAGTCAAAGGTTTTGGTGACGTTTTCGACGAGCACCAGTTCCTGCGCCGGAGTGGCAAGAGTTTCCGGCATAAGCTGCCCTGCGGCATGATCGTCCATTTTTGAACGCTACCTCGCTTGGATAGGGGGACGAGCTTCACTTGCTGTATCGCGGTCAGGATACATTACGCGTGCGGGAGAAATTTCACTTGACCGTGACGCGCAAGATGAAGGTAAGCTTTTTGTCATGCCGCCCCCCAACGCGCAAGCCGCTATCAATCTGAATGCAGGCCAATATCAGACGAGCCTGGGAACTTTTCGCAACCTGATCGAGAGCTCGAAGAGCAAGACGGTTATTGCCAGGCTAATTACGCCGGCGAATGTGGATCTCTACGTGGAGGTGCGCGTGGAGGACATCTATGTGGTGTCGTTTTACGGGGCCGACGGCTGGTACACCTTTGACGATGCAGAGGGCGGGCAGGGAAAATCCTGTGGCGTGAATTCCAATTATGCGCAGCTGGGCACGGTGGGCGAGGTGAGCCGCCAGGATTTGATTGAGCTGGGCAGCCTGGCGGAGTTTCAAAAAGGCGTAAAGATGGACAAGCGGTTGCTGGCCGTTCTCTTTGCCACGGTTTCAGAGGCGACGCGCTTTGCGACCGTCAGCGCGTACTTCACCGGAATGACAAACGCGATTCCGGGGGCATTCGGGGCGAACTTTACCTTCAACTTCGAGACGATGAAGAAGCGCTACTTTAACAACTGGACGACTCCGCCGGACGAGAGCACCTTCGAGGTGGGCAAGGTGTATCACTACACGAAAAATGACATTCTGGTGCAGCGGCACCGGTAGGCTGCGGAGCAGTTCGCACGAACGCGCCTGCATACAAGCGAACCTGCGCCGGGTGCGTCCTTTAACATTGATGATGGAATGAGTCTGAAAGCCAAGCTGGAAGCTGTTATTTACGCTGCCGAGGAGCCTGTTACACTCGCGCAGCTCGCCGCCCTTTTTGCCGCGGAAGCGCTGGAGCACAAAGCTGCGCAAGCGGAGAACGAGCCGCCTGAATCTGAGCAGATGGCGCTTGCTGCTCCGGAAGCTGCGGAAGACTTGGAAACCGCGATCGAGCCGGCTGTAGAGCCCGAAACGCCAGCAGAAGGCGCCGTCCAGGTTGAGCCCACGTCCGAGCAGCCAGCGGATTCTGTCGCTGAGCCTGCCGTGGATGTTGAATCCGAGGCCAAACGCGAGGCCAAGGCACGCGACAAAGAGGTCAAGACTGTCCTGAAGGGCATACTGGCTGAGCTGATTGCGAGCTACGAGGCGGATGAGCGCGGCGTGGAGATTCGCGAAATTGCGGGCGGTTATCGCATGGCCACCAAGCCCGAGTGCCATGACGCTGTGCGGCTGTTTGTGAAGAGCCTGAAGCCGCCGATGAAGCTCTCGCTGCCCGCGCTTGAGACGCTGGCCGTGATCGCTTACAAGCAGCCGGTTACAGCGCCGGAGGTTTCGGAGATTCGCGGCGTGGAATCAGGCGGCGTGCTTGGATCGCTGATGGCGCGTAAGCTGATTGCTACAGCCGGACGCAAGCAGGTGATTGGCCGGCCCATCCTTTATAAGACGACAAAAGAGTTCCTTCTGCGCTTTGGGTTGAAGGATCTCTCCGAGTTGCCTTCAATGGAGGAGTTCGAGAAGATCGCCGCTGTTGAGATTGACGAAATGGAGCCTGCCGAAGAGGTAGCCTCTGAAAACGCATCCAATTTAGACGGACATGGCCCAGAAGAAACGGGTCCAGAAGAGACGGGCCTGGATGAAACAAGTCCGGAAGAAACAAGCCAGCAGGCAGAAACAGAGGCCATAAGCGATGGCAGTGAAGAAAGCAGCAGCGAAGAAAGCAGCTCCCAAAAAAGCGACGCCGAAGAAAGCAGCAGCGCCGGTGAAGGCAGCAGCGAAGAAGACGGCGGCAAAGAAAACAGCGGTGACGAAAGCGCCGGCGAAAAAAGCTCCAGCGAAGAAGCTGGCGAGCCCGAAGCCGAAGAAGGCCACTAAGGCGCTGGCGGAGCCGGAGTTGCCTTTGGAGCAGCTTGCTGAGCCGGATGAAATCGCGAGTCCTGAAGCACTGGAAGCGGATGTTGCCTCTGAGATGGATGCGGTGGTCTCGGCGGAGCCTGAAGATCTGGACGAAGAGTCTCTTGAAGAGGAAGAACCCGCTCCACACGAAGCTCCCAGTGAACGCGAGTTGTACGTTGGCGTGGAGCCACCGGAGTACACGGAGCCTGAAGACGCTCCGCCGCGCCATGAGGAACGGCTGCAGAAGATTCTTGCCCATGCGGGCATTGCCAGCCGGCGTCATGCGGAGGAGATGATTGCCGAAGGCCATGTTCAGGTGAACGGGCAGACCATTACTGCTCCCGGGCACAAAGCCGATCCCAATCGCGACCACATTCGCGTGGATGGCAAGCTGCTGCAAGGCTCCGAGCGGCTGCGCTACTTTGTGCTGAACAAGCCGCGCGGTTATGTGACGACGGTGAGCGACCCTGAAGGCCGCCCGACGGTGATGGAGTTCTTCAAGCGGCAGGGCGAACGGCTTTACCCCGTGGGGCGGCTGGACTATCAGAGCGAAGGGCTGCTGCTGGTAACCAATGACGGACCGCTGGCGAATCAGTTGACGCGCGCGGCGTCTGGCGTGGAGAAGACCTACCTGGTGAAGATCTCAGGCACGCCGAGCGAAGAAGCGCTGGAGAAGCTGCGCACCGGTGTGGCGATCGCCAAGGGCAGGCCGAGCGAGGGACGCGTTCGCACTTCGCCCGCCCGCATCCGCGTGGTTCGCGCCGGGGAAAATCCCTGGTACGAGGTTGTTCTGGTGGAAGGCCGCAACCGCGAGCTGCGAAAGATGTTTGAGGAGATCGGCCATCGCGTGGAAAAGATTCGCCGCGTGGCGTATGGGCCGCTGGTTCTCGACGTTCCTGCCGGCACGACGCGCGAGCTGGTGACCGAGGAAGTGGATATGCTGCGCCGGGCTGCTGCCGGCAAGTTCAAGTCTCGCAAGATCGACTTCAGCGTCCTGCTGCCGAAAGAGGCGGGCAGGAGCGTGGACCACGAAGCGGCAAAGGAACGCGAGTTGAGAGGCGGCAAACGGACTTACGGCAAGAACTTCCGTTTTGACGGACGTGGTAAGGGTAGGGATCAAGACAGCGGCCAGAGCAGAGGGCCGGCTCGCGGATATGACCGCCCGCAGGGTGCTAAGCCCGCGTTTGGCGGGTCGGGATTCAGTAAACCTGGATTCAGCAAGCCCGGTTTTGGTAAGCCTGGTTTCAGCAAGGATCGGCCCGATACACGACGCGACGAGCGGTCTGGTGATCGGCCCGCGCGGCCTGGGTCCGGCAGAGATTTCGGCGGTCAGGGCGGCAGACGGTTTGATTCGCGTCCGCCGCAGCGTTCCTTTGAGGTAAGGCCAGCGCCTGGCTCCGGTGAGATGGATGCGCCGCGCGAGGGCTTCGGCCGAGGACATGAAGGCTCCCAGAATCGGGGTCAGGACAGGAATCCGGAACGGGGCGAGGGCCGCGGACAAGAGCGCGGTTCTGAGCAGCGCGGCTTCGGGGAGCGTTCCTCTTCCGGCCAGCGCGGCGGGCAGTCTTTCCGCCCCAGCGGCGAACGTAACAGTTTTGGTAAGGGGCGCGAAGGCGGTGGTGGTAAAACATTTGGTTCGAGACCAGAAGGCAGGTCCGGTTTTAAACCGGGTTTCAAGCCTGATTTTCGATCAGGTGACAGGCCCACTGGCAGACCCGCTTTTAAATCGAGTCCGAGGACGGGTTTCGGAGCTGGCTCAGGTTCTGATTCCGGATCGAGACCGGGTGGCTCGCGCAGTAGTTTCGGCGAAGGCCGAGACAGTGGTGGTAAGAGATTTGGGTCCAGGCCGGAAGGCAGGCCCACAGGCAGATCGGGCTTTAAGCCAGGTTTCCAATCGGGCGACAGGCCGACCGGCAGACCGAGTTTCAGGCCGGATTCGAGGACTGGCACCAGTCCAGGTTCTGATTCAGGGCCGCGACCGAGGCCGAGCGGTTTCCAATCAGGCACGAGACCGGAAGGCAGGCCAGCAGGCAGACCAGGTTTTAAGTCTGGCTTCCAATCCGGTGACAGGCCATCCGGCAAGCCGGCTTTCAAGTCGAGTTCGAGGCCCGGTTCCGGTTCTGGACCGAAGCTGGGTGGATCGCGCGGCGGCTTCAAATCGGGTTCCAAGTCTGGCCCCAGGCCGGGCGGCAAACCGGGCTTCAAGTCCGGTGGGGCAGGCAGGTCCAGTGGACCGCGCCGGGATTCGAACCGTGGGCGGGGAAAGGGCATCTAATCTGCTATGGATACGCAAAAAGCTACTTTCGGAGCGGGATGTTTTTGGGGAGTTGAGGCTGCGTTTGCGGCTATCCCCGGCGTTACGGCCACTGCCGTGGGATATGAGGGCGGAAGCCAGGAGAATCCCAGCTATAAGGATGTCTGCGGGCAGGACGCGCAGCCGAACCGTGGGCAGCCAACTCATGCCGAGGTCGTCGAGCTTGATTTCGATCCGGAAAAAGTCAGTTACGGCCAGCTTCTGGATGCCTTTTTCCAGCTTCATGACCCCACGACTCTGAATCGCCAGGGGCCGGACTGGGGATCACAGTACCGCTCGGCGGTCTTTTTCCACTCGCCGGAGCAGGAAGCTGAAGCGAAAGCGAAGATTGAGGCGCTGACTGCCGAAGGTCGCTTCCAGCCGAAGCGCATCGTCACGGATGTGGTTCCGGCGGAAACCTTCTGGCGTGCTGAAGACTATCACCAACGGTATCTCGAGAAGCGCGGGCTGGCTAGCTGCCACATTTAAGAGCAGGGACAAAGGGACAGAGGGAAATAGGGGCAAAGAAAAAAGCGTCCTATGACGATTGCTTATCACGTAATTTCTGAATCAGCGCATTCAGCATTCGGCTGACATCCTCCGAGAGGCGCGTAGCTGCCTTCAGGGAGTCTTCGACCCGAATTGCAAGGCCTCCGAGATAACAAGTTGTGTTTGCAGTTCAGAAATCGAACCACGCGCGTGTCCGAGAAACTGCAAATATTCCCCTGTCGTGGAACGGCCGTTCCCTTCTGCGATATTGCTTGCAATAGAGACAGCGGCCCTGCGCAGTTGATTGGTGAGTCCAAATTGCTCTGATTTGGGGAATCCCGAAGTAAGTTTATAAGTCGCAAGGCTTAACTCTACCGCGCGCTGCCATACCACAAGCTGCTTGAATGACATGCCCATGCTTTCTCCAATCGCTGGAACAGGTTGTTGCGATGAGAAAAGCATAGCGGAGTAGATTTCCTTGTCCCTATTTCCCTCTGTCCCTTTTCCCTATAATCTTTTTATGCCGCATATTTACGCCCATGCCGTGGAGCTGGCGACCACGGTGCTGACCGTGGCGGGGATGGGCTATTATCTGGCTGCGTTGGTGGCTGGCTATGTTTATCTTGCACGCCGCAACAGGCAGCTTCGCGAGTTGGTTAACGCCGGAGATCCTTTTGCTCCGCCGGTTTCCATCCTGAAATCGCTCAAGGGCCTTGATGCGGGCATGCTGGATGCCTTCCGCTCGCATTGTCGCCAGAGCTATGCCGGCCAGTACGAGATCCTTTTTGGAGTTTCCTCGCAGGATGATCCTGCTGTTTCTGCTGTTTTACGGCTTCAGAATGAGTTTCCCGAGATTCCGATACGCTTGATCGAGGCGCCGGAGCGGCTGGGCACCAATGGTAAGGTCAGCACGCTGACCCAGCTCATTCCCCATGCTGCGCATCCTTATCTGCTCATCAATGACTCCGATATCACGGTTTCGCCGCGCTATCTCGAGCGCGTGATGGGGTCCTTTGCTGAGCCGGGCGAGCAGCCGGTTGGGCTGGTGACGGCGCTTTATCGGGGCCAGGCTCACGGCACCGTGCCTTCACAGCTTGAATCCCTCGGCATCTCTACGGATTTTGTGCCCAGCGTGTTGCTGACGGTTCTGATGGAGCGCGGCATGCGGTTCGGACTTGGCTCTACGCTCGCAGTGAGCCGCGAGGCACTCGAGACTGTCGGAGGGCTGGCGGCGCTTGTGGACCACCTGGCCGACGATTATGAGCTTGGCGTACGGGTGCATAAGGCCGGATTTCGCATTGTGCTTGCTCCGGATGTGGTTGAGACCAGCGTTCCGGCTTATAACTGGCGTGGTTTTTTCGACCATCAGCTTCGTTGGTACCGGACTGTTCGCGATGCGCGCCCGCTGGGCTACTCGGGCATGCATTTCACATATGGGCTGGCCTGGGCGATGTTGAATCTTGTGGCCAGCGGCTTCAGTCTGCTCAGCATCTGGCTCTTTGCGCTGGCGTTTTTTCTGCGGCTTGCGCTGGCGATGACGGTTGGGGCACGGATTCTGTCGGATCACCAGGCATTGCCCGGTTTATGGCTGATGCCTTTCCGCGATGCTGTGGCTTTTGGGCTTTGGATCGCAGGCTTTGCCGGAAATACGATTGTTTGGCGCGGGCAGAGGTTTACGGTCAAAAAGGGCAGGCTGGTGGCGCAGGGTTAAGGGCGGAAGTTCTTCAATTGCCCCAGGATCGCACCCCCCTGCTAAGCCACCGGCCATCCAAGCGAATATTTTGCGACAATGATAGTGTCGCCAGAATCTGAATCCCAGCACCCGGAATCGTAATTCGTAAAAACCGATCCGGAACCGCTATCTTCCATAGTTCGTACTACCAGCAAGTCCTGGCCCGGCCAGTCTCCTTCACCGGCATTCCAGAGGCCAGGCGCAATCAGCGAGGGTAACGTTTTGAAATCTATTTCTGTTATTTTTCAGCCAGTCTCTGCAGCATTACTCGGCGTGGCGGTTCTTGCGGGATGCAAACAGGCTGCTCCTCCGGCACAGGCCGGCCAGGCGTTGCCGGTGCAGACGCTGGCCGTTTCGCTCTCGCCTGTGGCCCAGGCCAGCGAGTACGTAGCCACCATCAAGTCTCGCCGTTCAGCTACGCTGCAGCCGCAGGTCAATGGCCGCCTCACAGGCATTGGCGCGAAATCCGGCGACCACGTGAAATCCGGCCAGATCCTCATGACGATCGATCCGTTGTTTCAACAGGCCGCGGTGAACGCGCAGCAAGCTACCGTGCAGCAAAAGAAGGCCGTGCTTGATTACAACACCAGCGAGTTCGCCCGCCAGAAGAAACTCTTTGAAGCCGGTATTACCAGCCGTGATGTCTTTGAGCAGGCACAGCAGGCATACCAAAATGCAAAGGCCGATTACGATTCCTCCACGGCTACGGGCCAGTCGCAGACGGAGCAGTTGGCGTATTACACCATTCGCGCTCCATATGACGGAGTAGTGGGTGACATTCCCGTGCACGTGGGCGATTATGTTTCTCCTACCACTGTGCTCACCACCGTGGATGAGAATAAGGATCTCGAAGCCTACATCTATGTGCCAACCGAGCGCTCCACGCAGTTGAAGCTGGGCCTGGAAGTAGATCTGACGGATACGAACGGTAAGGTGCTCGAAAAGACCAATATCGATTTCCTCTCACCGCAGGTGGATTCCACGGTACAGGGCGTCCTCGTCAAAGCTCCTGTGCGCTCCGGGTCTGAGCTTCTGCGGAATGCGCAGCTCGTAAAGGCGCGCATTATCTGGAAGACGCAACCGATGGCCACGGTACCTGTACTTGCTGTTTCGCGCCTGGGCGGGCAGAGTTTTGTCTACCTGGCCAAGCAGGAGAACGGTCAATTTGTTGCGACACAGACGCCTGTGACGCTGGGTGAAACCGTGGGCAACAACTACGCCATCACCGCCGGCCTCAATGAGGGCGATAAGGTGATTACTTCAGCCACGCAGTTTCTGGTGAATGGAATGCCTGTGAAGCCGTTGGGAAGCTAGCGAGACCCGCAGCCCAGTCATAAGCATTTTCATTCGTCCAGGCGTGTATACACAGCTGGCGATAGCCCTCAACCGAAGGAAGGCTCGCTTTGTTCGTTGATTTCTTTATTCGAAGGCCGGTTTTTGCTACTGTTTGCGCCCTGCTGATCATCCTCGCAGGCGCGGTGTGTATTCCCAATCTGCCCATCGCCATGTACCCGGATCTCGCGCCGCCGCAGGTGACCGTCACCAGCAGCTATGTGGGCGCGAATGCCGACACAGTCGAGAAGGCTGTGACCATTCCGCTTGAGGAATCGATCAACGGCGTGGAGGGCATGCGCTACATCAGCTCTTCCAGCACCAACTCCGGCGTCAGCACGATAACCGTCACCTTCGACACCGGCTACAGCCTGGACATTGGCGCGGTGGACGTGCAGAACCGTGTGGCCAGCGTGCAGGGCCGTTTGCCTGCCGCAGTGAACCAGGCGGGCGTCTCCATTACCAAGACCAATGCCAACTTCGTCTTTGGCGCGGGCTTCTACACGCGCGATGGCCGCTATACCCCCGAGTTCATCTCGAACTATCTTGATGTGTACGTGAAGGACGCGCTCAAGCGTGTGCCGGGCGTGGGCGATGTGCAGATCTTCGGCGAGCGCAAATATGCCATGCGTGTCTGGCTCGATCCGGTGAAGCTGGCCAGCCGCAATCTCACCGCTACGGATGTGATCGCCGCGCTCGCTGAGCAGAACATCGAAATTCCCGCTGGGCAACTCGGCCAGCAGCCTGCCAGCAGCACGCAGGCCTACCAAGTGCCTGTGCGTGTCATTGGACGACTCAGCAGCCCTGAGGAGTTCGACAACATTATTGTGAAGAACTCGCCCAACGGCCTGGTGCTGCTGCGTGACGTGGGACACAGCGAAGTGGGCGCGGAAGATTACAGCACATCGCTCAAGTTCTCCGGACGTGACGCCATCGGCATCGGCGTGCAGCAGCTGGCAAACGCCAATGCGCTTGAAGTCGATCGCCAGGCTCGCGTCGTTCTTGAGAACCTGAAGAAAGACTTTCCTCCAGGCCTGGAATACACCATCGCCTTTGACGGCACCACCTCTGTCGGCGACTCCATCAAGGAAGTAATGAGCACGCTGGGTGAAGCCATCGTGATCGTCATCGTCGTCATCTTCCTCTTCCTGTTGGATTGGCGCGCTACCATCATCCCCGCAGTGACGATTCCTGTCTCGCTGATCGGCACCTTCGCGTTCATCAAGATGTTCGGCTTCTCCATCAACACGCTCACGCTCTTTGGCATTACCTTGGCCACTGGTCTAGTGGTGGACGATGCCATCGTCGTCATTGAAAACGTGCAGCGGCATATTCATCTGGAGCACTCGGATCCACACCTGGCCGCATCGCACGCCATGAACGAGGTTACGAGCGCCGTCATTGCTACATCGCTAGTGCTGATCGCCGTCTTTGTGCCAGTCTCGTTCTTCCCCGGCACCACCGGCATTCTCTACCGGCAGTTTTCGCTGACAATTGCGTTTTCAATTGCCATCTCCGCTTTCAACGCACTGACACTTTCACCTGCGCTCTCCGCGCTCTTTCTGCGCGGCGAAGAAGAGCGTCCACGCCAGCTAGACTTCTTGCACATCAAGCCGCTCTCGCGTGCTTTCGCAGCCTTTGTGCATGGCACGGATGCGAGCATCAACTGGCTTGGCCGCACATACGCGAAGTCGATACACGTCGCACTGCGGATACGGTATCTCTTGCTGCTCTTGTTCTTTGTCGGCCTGGCCGCAACGGCGTGGCTTTACCAGCGCGTACCCACCGGCTTCATTCCGCAGGAGGACCAGGGCTACGTGATGGTGATCGTGCAGGCGCCGCCGGGATCTTCGCTGACCTACACGGCTGATCTTGCCAACCGCGCTCAGGCCATCATTTCGCCGGACCCGGATGTTGCAGGCGTCTTCTCGGTCATGGGATTCGGCTTTAACGGCGCGACGGCCAATGCCGGCATTATGTTCGTGGCCACCACTCCCGCCGATCAACGGCGCGCCAAAGGCCACTCCGCCGCGGATATGGTGCAGAGACTCTCGCCCAAGCTTGCGCCGCTGATGTTTATGCCCGGTGGCGGTATTGTGCAGATGATTCAGCCTCCGGCTGTGTCGGGAGTCGGTTCCGTGGGCGGCTTCCAGTTCATGCTGCAGGATGAAGGCCGCAACACGCTCGCCGATTTGGATCGCGTGGCTCACCAGATTATGGGCACGGCCAGCACGCGCAAGGACCTCATGAACGTCTTCACGCAATTCTCGGCCAACGACCCGCAGGTGCTGGTGACGATTGACCGCGAAAAAGCCAAGGCGCTTAACATCCCACTTTCGCAGATCACCGATACGCTCAGCGTCTTCATGGGCTCGGAGTACGTTAACGATTTCGATTACAACAACCGTACCTATCGCGTCTACGCGCAGGCCGATCAGCCCTTCCGCATGAAGCAGAGCGACCTGCACAACTTCTATGTGCGTTCCAACAACGCAACCATGGTGCCGCTCGACAACATCGCTACCATCGTCAATAGCGCCGGACCGCCCGTCATCAACCACTACAACCTTTTCCGTGCAGTTGAAATCGATGGCTCGGGCGCGCCTGGATATAGCTCCGGCCAGGCTATTGCGGGCATGGAAGAACTGGCCAAAAGCGCGATGATGCCGGGCATGACATATCAGTGGACCGGCCTCACGCTGGACGAAATCGAATCCGGCGGCAAGGCTGTCATCATCTTTGCCCTCGGCATCCTTGTCGTCTATCTCACGCTTTCAGCGCAGTATGAAAGCTTCGCGCTGCCCCTAATCATCCTGCTTGCCGTGCCTATGGCGGTGCTCGGTGCGCTGGGCCTTGTCATGCTGCGTGGCCTTTCGGACGACGTTTATTGTCAGATCGGACTCGTCATGCTGATTGGTCTCTCGGCCAAGAACGCGATTCTCATCGTCGAGTTCGCAGAGCAGCTTCGCCGCCAAGGACGCTCCATCATGGAAGCCGCGATTGAGGCCGCTGAGCTGCGTTTGCGTCCGATTCTGATGACTTCGTTCGCATTCATCCTCGGCGTGCTGCCGCTGGTGTTTGCCACCGGCGCCGGCTCGCTTGGCCGCCGCTCGGTGGGCACTACGATTGTGGGCGGCATGGTGCTCTCCACCGTGCTCAACCTCTTCTTTATCCCGGTGCTATACGTGATTCTGAGCGGGATTTTGAGACGCAATGCTGTCAGGCCCGGCAACGAGATAAAAGGAGAGACTGAAGAGCTGGCACACGCGTAAGCTCCGTGGCTTGGCTTTAGTCGCGATGCGCCACAACGAATGGTTCGATTTTGTGATAAACATGCGGCGGTATTATGCCTTTATTCACAAGATCAAGCTTTGAATGGTATGGGCGGAAGCGCACAATGCGCTCCGCCCATATTTGTGTCATGCCGGGTAGCTTTTCCAGATCAATTAGGCTGGCGCGATTCACGTCCAGCCGTTCGCTATCTGGAATTTTTGCCTGCGCCGGTGTTCGCGACGCCTGCGGAGATGCCGGCATAACGCACGTCACGCACGCGAGCAACGTTACCGCCCACAGGCCTCTACGCCACATGATTCTTCAGTGTGCCGATCCCGTCGATTGAGATCGCAATCTCGTCGCCGCTGTGCAGAGTGAAATCATCCGGCGGAACAATTCCTGTGCCGGTCAGCAGAAAACATCCGTGAGGGAAGGTCTGGTCGCGGAAGAGATATTCCACCAGCTCCTCTGGCTTGCGCTTCATCTCTGCGAGCGATGTTTCGCCGGAGAAGACTGCTTTACCGCCGCGCTCAATCACGATCTGTATGCGTGTTGTGGCGGCCAGCGGCTCGGGTGTCAGCAGGATTCCGGGTCCCATAGCGCAGCTTCCATCCCAGATTTTTGCCTGCGGCAGATACAGCAGGTTCTGTCCTTCGATGTCGCGCGAGCTCATGTCATTGCCGATGGTGTAGCCCACAATCCGGCCTGACGCATTGACGCACAGCGCAAGTTCCGGCTCCGGAACGCTCCACGTTGCATCTTTGCGGATGCGAACCGCCGCGCCTGCGCCAACCACCTTATGCGGCATGGCCTTGAAGAAAAGCTCAGGGCGCTCTGCGGTATACACGCGGTCATAGAAGCTGCCGCCGCCCGCGTCCTTGGATTCTTCCATGCGCGCCGTTCTGCTGCGGAAGTACGTTACTCCTGCAGCCCACACCTCCTGCGAGCAA